>Ga0209342_10007076_pt1 | contig 11295 bp, 16 predicted proteins | sample RifCSP16_2_FD_184023 | JGI IMG/M metagenome (GOLD analysis project Ga0209342, IMG submission 184023) | Soil microbial communities from Rifle, Colorado - Rifle CSP2_sed 16_2 (SPAdes) (version 2) | ecosystem: Environmental > Terrestrial > Deep subsurface > Rock core/Sediment | place: Rifle... | reverse complement strand
CTTCCACAAAGACAACGGTGTTGTTATCCTTTGCTATAAGGTCTATCTCCCCGAAGCGGGTCCTGAAATTTTTCTCCAGAATCCTGTAACCGCTTTTCTTGAGGAATTTAAGCGCCTCTTTTTCGCCGGTTTTACCCGTATCCTGCGCATCCCCGCCCCTCACGCCTAAAAATCCCTTTTCTTTCAAAAACCTTCTAATCATGGCCTCTTATTTGGCAACCCTTCTAAAACTTTTCCTGTGTATCGGAGAGGGGCCTATTCTTTCAAGTGTTAAAATGTGTTCCTGTGTCGGGTAGCCCTTGTTTTTCATGAAATTGTAGCCGGGGTAGATGTAATGGTAGCCCCGCATTATCTTATCCCTCTCCGTCTTGGCAATGATGGATGCCGCGGCAATGGTTACGCTTAAAGAATCGCCCGATATTATCGGTTTCTGGGGGATGGAGAGTGCCTCGATTGACCATGGGCCGTCTATAAGGAGAAAATCCGGCAAAGGGATGAGCGCGCGCACGGCCTTCTCCATCGCCTTAAGCGATGCCCTGTGGATGTTTATGGCATCAACCTCATTGTGCCGTACGATGCCAACACCTACCGAGAGGGCCTCCTGGTATATATAAGAGGCTAAATCCTCCCTTTTTTGCGGAGAAAGCTTCTTTGAATCTTTTATCCCGATATCAAGGGGAAGGTTCCCGGGTTTAAATATGACAGCCGCCGCCACAACCGGCCCCGCGAGGGGGCCGCGCCCCGCCTCATCAATTCCGGCTACGGATTTATAACCCAGCTCCCATGCCTCTTTTTCAAAGAAATCCATCTTTTAGCTTTCAGATTTCCAGGGCAGATTTCCAAGAAAAGTTCGGCCCTGCAAGCGGTATCGTCCGGGGCGCCCCTTTTAGAAAGCCATAGGCTTACCGGCGCTTACTGGCCTCCATGCTGCGACTCCACCTTAAGCCTCGCGCTCTTGCCTTTAAGGCCTCTCAGATAATACAGCCTTGCCCTTCTTACCCTGCCCCTTGTCTTGACCTTCATGGACTCTATTGTCGGGGAATGGAGAGGGAATATCCTTTCAACGCCAACGCCGTAGGAGATCTTGCGGACGGTAAATGTCGCACTGGTTCCGCCGCCTCTTTTTTTAAGAACCACCCCTTCAAACGCCTGGATGCGTTCCTTGTCCCCTTCCTTTATCCGCACATTCACAACCACCGTGTCTCCGGGGCGAAACTCGGGGATATCGGTCCTGATATAATCCTTTTCAACATCTGTTATGGACAGCATAAAAACCTCCTCGTCTCTCTGCTTAAGGTATGTTCAAAAAAATTAATCAATATAAAACCAACCTCCGCTGTTTTTTTAAGGTCCGGCCTGAAACCGGCCCCCTTAACCGCCCTTGAGCTCTTTTATTATTTTTTTATCCTCATCCGTAATGTCCGCCATTTTTAAAAGGTCGGGCCTTCTTTCAAGGGTGCGCCCGATGCTTTCCTTTCTTCTCCATCTTTCTATCTCAAGATGATTTCCAGACAGAAGCACATCGGGAACCCTCATTTCCCTAAAAACCCGGGGCCTTGTGTACTGAGGGTATTCAAGAAGGCCCGCTGCAAAGGATTCGGTCATGGAAGAATCAATATCCCCGAGCACCCCGGGGATAAACCTGCCGACACAGTCTATCAGGGCAAGGGCCGGTATCTCCCCGCCCGTGACGATGTAATCGCCGATTGATATCTCCCTGTCCACGTGCGCCCTTATCCTTTCATCCACACCTTCGTATCTTCCGCAGACGATAATTATTCTTTCAAACCGCGAAAGTTCCTGGGCCATTTTGTGATTTAGGGGGGCGCCCTGCGGGGTCGCGAGCACCACGGGAGTGAAGTTTTCCCCCTTCTTCCCCTTTTTTTGCCGGAGTTCCCCTTTTATTGACTCAATAGCCCTTACAACAGGGGTAACCTTCAGTATCATTCCGCAACCGCCGCCGTACGGGGCGTCATCGGTTGTCCTGTGCTTATCCGCGGCGTAGTCCCTTATATTGTGGACGCGGACATCAATGACACCCTTTTTTATCGCCCTCCCGATAATACTCTGCGTAAGAGGGGAATCAAAGAATCGGGGGAACAGGGTAAGTATATCAAACCTCATTTACCTTTGCGCGCCTCTAAAATCCTCTTTAACAAGCCCCTCGGGCAGGCGCACCCTCATCTTTTTTTCCCTGACATCCATATTGACAATTACATCTTCTATCAAAGGCAGGAGTATCTCGCCAAAAGGCCCGGAAAGTTCCATCACATGATTGCCGCCGGTCGGCAGGATATTTACGATACTGCCGAGATATTTGCCGTCCTCTGAAAAAACCTCCATGCCCAGAACTTCAAACCAGTAAAATTCACCTTCTTTAAGTCTCGGAAGGCATTCTTTTTCCACAAAGAGTTCTTTACCTTTAAGGGCGTAAGCCTGGTTTCTTGTGTTGAGTCCATCAAATTTTACGAGGAGAACCCCTTTGTGGTATCTCAAACCTTTCAGGGTATAGTGGACTGCGTCTATATAAATGGTCTTGAGGGCAGATCTGAAAAACTCAAGGTCTATCTCCTCTTTCTCGACATATGGCAAAACCCTGATTTCCCCGTTGATGCCGTGGACCCCGACCACCTTGCCGACCGCGATGGTCGCGCCCTTACTCAACTATCTCCAGTGCCGAGCGCTTATTGATCTTTGTGGATGCGGCGGTAAGTATAGTCCTTATCGCCTTTGCGATGTACTCAACCATCTCCTTCATCGGCCGCCTCCGCACTCACTGTTGTTTTATTCAAGCCGCTTTTTGACCGCAAGCGGTTATCCCCGCCTTCTTAAGCAAGGTCTTTACGGTAGGGGTGGCAACTGCCCCGTTTTTGAGCCACTCGGTTATCCTCTCGTTTTTCAGCTCTACGATGGGTGGTTCCTTTTTGGGGTCGTATGTGCCCAGAACCTCAAGGAATCTCCCGTCCCTCGGATAACGCGAGTCGGCGGCAACAATGCGGTAGAACGGTTTTTTCTTGGTGCCGCGCCTGGTTAGTCTTATCTTTACAGACATATCTTTTCTCTCTCCTTTAGATTGGCCGTTAAGCCGTTAAATTGGAAGGATGCCTCTTAAACTCTTCATCCCGCCTTTTTTAAACCTCTTCATCATCAAAAGCATCTGGTTGTACTGCTTAATCATCCTGTTTACATCCTCAACCGTCGCGCCGCTTCCCCTGGCAATCCTCACCCTCCTCTTCGCGTTAAGTATAACAGGGTTTTTCCTCTCTTTCATTGTCATGGAGTCTATTATCGCCTCAACCCTTAAGAGCCCCTTTTCATCTATGGTTACTCCCTTTGCCTTCTTAAGCGTGTTGAATCCGGGGATCATCGAAAGAAGGCTTTCAACCGAACCCATGCGCTTTATCTGCTGAAGCTGGCTTTTAAAATCATCCAGCGTAAAGGTATCCTTCCTTATCTTTTTTTCAATCTCCAGGGCCTTCTTTTCGTCTATTGTCTCCTGCGCCTTCTCAACAAGGGTGACGACATCGCCCATATCGAGTATCCTTCCGGCAAGCCTTTCAGGATGGAAGACCTCAAGGGCGTCTATCTTTTCACCCACCCCGGCGAATTTTATGGGCTTTCCCGTGGTAATCCTCATGGAAAGCGCGGCGCCGCCGCGGGCATCACTGTCAAGCTTCGTAAGTATGACGCCGCTGAGCCCTACCCCTTCATCAAAACCTTTTGCCGTGTTTACCGCGTCCTGCCCCGTCATGCTGTCGGCAACGAGAAGCATCTCCGCCGGGGAAAGTATCTCCTTAAGGCTTCGCAGTTCTTCCATAAGGGCAGAGTCTATGTGAAGCCTTCCCGCGGTATCAACAAGCAGCGTGTCATAGCCTTTGAGCCGGGATATCCTTAAGGCCTCGGCGCATATCTCTTTCGGGTCTTTTCTGCCCGAAACGTCAAAACAGTCCACGTTTATGTCTTTAGAGAGTTTTTCAAGCTGCAGCACTGCCGCGGGCCTTGCGAGGTCCGCCGGCACAATAAAGGGGTTCCTGCCCTTGCTTTTTAAAAGTCTTGCGAGCTTTGCGGTGGTTGTGGTCTTGCCCGAACCCTGAAGCCCGACAAGCATGATAACGGCGGGCTTTCCCTTAAACGTAAGTTCGGAGGCGCTCCCTCCGAGCACCTCCGTAAGCTCATCGCGCACTATCTTTATAAACTGCTGCGCGGGCGTTACGCTTGAAAGAACCTCTTTTCCGAGGGCCTTTTCCTTTACCTTTGAAATGAATTCCTTAACAACGGTAAAGTTCACGTCGGCTTCAAGGAGGGCAAGCCTTACCTCTCTCAGGGCGACATCTATATTCGCCTCCGAGAAAGTCCCGTGCCCCCTTAAATCCTTTATGATGCCCCTTAATTTTTCAGATAGCCCTTCAAGCATAACCAAACTCCGGATAAGTCCATTATAATATAAGACAAGCACGCCTTGTGTCAAGGAATTTGTCTTAATATCCCCTTAATCTAAAATAGGTTTTTTCTACCCTTCTATGAACCTTCGGGCGGCCTCAAGCCCTCCCCAGAGGATATCTTCCCCGTGGAGTTCCACGGTGTAGACCGGGTCCTGAGAGTATTTCTTAAGGAGGGAAAAAAACAGGGGAAAATCTATATTTCCGTCTCCTATTATCAGGTGTTCGTCCCACTTGCCGCGGTTGTCGTGAAGATGCACCTCGGAAACCTTTGAACCCAACTCGTTAAACCACTCCTCCATTTTTACCTTTGAGAAGAGGTTCAGATGCCCTGAATCGAGACATACGCGGAAACTCCTGGAATTGAGCGATGCAATGACCCTCTTTATAGGCAGAGGGTTTTCCTCAAAGACGTTTTCAACGGCTATGACAGAGCCCATCTTTTCGGCCTCCTTTATAAAACGCGGCCATGTCTTTCGGCTCTGGCTGAGCCAGAGTGAAACGTCCCCGTCAAACCTTCTTTCGTCGTATCCCGCGTGAAGGACGATTGTTTCGGGTAAAAGAAGCTGTGCCGCCTCAAAGGTCTGCCGGTAGCGTTCCACCGTTATAAGCCTTATCTTTTCGTCGGAGGCCCCGGGGGAAAGATCCATATAAGGGCCGTGCAGTGTTATCCTTAAACCCTTTTCAGCCAATATCTCCCTCGTATCTTTTAAATCCTTGGGCCTTATGCTGTCAAGTGTTGCCGCGTCGGTATATATCTCCGGGTTAAGCCCGGCAGAAAGCACGTCTTCAAGCCTTTCAATCAGCATTCTGTAGGGAATATGGACCTGTATCCTTTTTTTCATGGGTGTTTGAGGAAAGACGGTGAAATATCTTAAATCTAAAGCCCCCTGTCCACCATGATAACCGATTTTCCAAAATAGGCAAGATTCGTAACCAGAAGGGCGGCGGGAACCGCGAAAAAGGGAAAAAAATCTTGACTTTTATCTCTGGACACAGTATACATAACTATATGGAAAAAATAAGGGTTTTGGACTATCCGGTTGAAAAACCTTTGACTCTCAGGGAGCGGATAGTGGGGTTTGTAAAGGACTCCATAATCACCGGCCGCCTTAAGCAGGGGGAAAGGGTTCCGGAGCATAAGATAGCGGCGAGTTTCGGCATCAGCAGAACCCCCATACGGGAGGCATTCAGGCAGCTCGAATCAGAGGGGTTTATCTCCGTAACTCCGAGAAAAGGGGCTGTGGTATGCCCGATAACAGCCAAGGACGTGCGGGATTTCTACGCAATAAAAAGCCTTCTTGAGGGTTATGCCGCGAGAGAGGCATGCGCCAAGTTCACGGAAAAAGAGATAAAAAAGATGAAAAGCCTGAATCAGCAGATGCAAAGATGCGCCGAGGCAGACGACGTAAAGGGTTTTTTCAGGCTTGATAACCAGTTCCACGAGACATTTCTCCGCCTCTGCGGAAACGACAAACTCTGCGCCCTCGCGCACCAGATTGTCCAGCAATTTGAGCGTTTCAGGGTCACGGCGCTCTCACTTCCCGGGAGGATGAAGACCTCGGTAAAACAGCATGAGGAGATAATCTCGGCATTCATACAGCATAATGAGGAAAGGGTTGAAATACTCGTCCGGGCAAACGCGGAAATGAGCGCGGAAGTGCTCATCAAAGAACTTTCAAAGGGAGAATGACATGGTGAGGCGTATTGACACCCCTGAGGCGGCCGCGCGTCTTGCCAGAACCATCGTCTCCGACATCGCCCTCTACAACACGGAAAAAATAGAGAAGGGCATAAAAAACGACACCCTTTTTGAAATACTTGGAAAAGAAATCCGCGAGGGCGAAGACCTCTATGAGAGACGGGTTGATGAGAAACTGCGCAAAGATACAAACTTTTTTAACAGAGCCATAGTGGATATACTCATAAAAAGACACGGAAACATTGAATCCGAAATCTGGTAAACCTTCCCGCCCTTTTTCGGGCACCCGGGCGAAGTCTGGGTCTGCCCTCTTTATGGAAAAAACAGAAACACTCATCGTCCCCGAAGATGAAAATAAGCCGCCTAAAAGGCCAAAAAGACCAAAAAGACTTGACGTCTACCTGAGCGAAAAACTGCCTGATATAAGCCGCTCAAAGGTCCAGAGTATGCTCAAATCCGGGCTTATCCTTGTGGATAACTCTCCCGCAAAAGCGAGCCAGAGAGTAAAGGCGGGCCAGACAATAACCATAACAATACAAAAACCGGCCGAACCCACGCTTAAGGCCGAACCCATAGCGCTTGATATAATCTATGAAGACGGCGATATAATCGTTATAAACAAATCCCAGGGGATTGCCGTCCACCCCGGCGCGGGAAGGAAAACCGGCACCCTCGTAAACGCCCTCCTTTACCATACGCGCTGCCTTTCCGATATCGGCGGCCCGATAAGGCCGGGGATAGTCCACAGGCTTGACAAAGACACATCCGGGGTCATGGTGGCCGCTAAAAACAACCGGAGCCATATTAACCTTTCAAAACAATTCAAAGAACACACAACCCAAAGGCGCTACCACGCGCTTGTATGGGGAAGGGTTGAGAATAACGAGGGCACGATAAAACTGCCCATAGGAAGAGACGTTTCAGACAGGAAAAAGATATCGGCGAGGACGCGCAGGGCAAGGCCCGCGATTACCCATTACAGGGTTTTAAAACGCTACGGATTTTTTACCCTCCTTGAGGTAAGGCCCGAAACCGGCAGAACCCATCAGATAAGGGTGCATCTTGCGAGCCTGAATCACCCGGTTCTATCGGACCCCGTATACGGAAAAAGAACCCCGCCTGCCGCGCTTCCGGCCGAAATAAAGGAGGGGCTCAAAAAACTTAAAGGGCAATTTCTGCATGCCAAAACTTTAGGGATAAAACACCCGAAAACCAACGAGGTCATGGAATTTTCATCGGGATATCCGCAGGATATGGAAGGGTTTATCGAGCTTCTGAACGAAGGCCTGAAAAATGACCGAAAAAACTGAAAAAGCCGGAAAAACCGGAAACTTTGAAAAAAATAACGGAATAGTCTATATTTCATCTACCCTTCTGCGTTTTCCGGCCGTGGTCCACTCGTTTCTCGGAAGAAAGGGAGGCGTAAGCAAAAAAGAGTTTTCTTCCCTGAACATGGATCTAAGAGGCGGGAATAAAAAAGAAGACGTGGAAAAGAACAGAGCGGCCGCGGCAGGGATATTCGGCTTCAGGAAGGAGGCGCTTGTAACAATGAATCAGGTTCACGGAGATTCAGTTCTTACGGTCAGAGACAAAAACCAAGGGTGTTACGAATCTTGCGAGGCCGACGCGATAGTAACAAACCAAAGGGGTATCCCCATCGGGGTGCTCACCGCTGACTGCCTTCCCATGCTATTTCTGGATTATGGAAAAAACGTCACAGCCGCGGCTCACGCGGGCTGGAAGGGGACGGTCAAAGGCATAGCGGAAAAGACCGTCCTGGCCATGAAAGAAAAATTCGGCTCAAGACCCGAAGAGCTAATCGCGGCGCTGGGCCCCTGCATAGGGCCGTGCTGTTTTGTCGTTGCGAGCGGCGTCGCAGCGGAATTTAAAAAGGCATTCGGAGATTCCGGATATATAAAAGAAGGGTCTTCTCCCACAATTGACCTCGCCGGGATAAACATCCTTCAACTTGAAAAAGCCGGCATCCGCCGGAAAAACATAAGCATTGCGCGGGCCTGCACCTTTTGCAGAAACGACCTTTTCTTTTCATACAGAAAGGACGGAAAAACCACGGGAAGACAGTTAAGTTTCATAATGCTTAAGGAGGCAGCACGGTGATAGTGGGGCTTACAGGAGGGGTTTCTTCGGGCAAAAGCCTTGTGGCGGGGGAACTGAAGAGGCTCGGCGCCCGTATAATAGACGCGGACGAGATAGCCAGAGAGGTCACCTGTCCGGGCAAGCCCGCCTATAACGACATCGTCAAGGAATTCGGAAGCGGGGTGCTTTCGCCAGACGGACAGATAAACCGTAAGGCCCTCGGCGCTGTTGTTTTCTCTGACTATGAGAAACTCAGGAGGCTGAACGAAATAACCCATCCGGGGATAATGCGCGAGATAGTTTTGAGGCTTTCGCTTTTCGGGGAAAAATACCCCGGCGAACTGCTCATCCTTGACGCCCCCCTCCTTATAGAGGTAGGCCTCCACAAAACAATGGACAGGGTCATAGTCGTTTACGCGGACGAGGATAAACAGATTGAAAGACTCAAGAAAAAGGATAATCTTTCGGATGACGAGGCGCTTAAAAGAATAAGGGCGCAACTCCCGCTTTCAAAAAAACGCGAATACGCCGACTTTGTGATAGACAATAACGGAAATGTGGAAGAAACGCTTAAACAGGTAAAAGACGTCTATCTGAAACTCAAGGGTTGAGAGAAAAAACAATGAATCGCGTGTCCGGCGAGAGGTTGACTTTTACAGGTTAGAGTCAAGGGGAAACATCTGATTGTCTGTTAAGATAGCAGATACTCAAGCACACCATTCTCTAACATGTTCAAATTAAGCAGATAATCATTGTGCTCGAACGTCTCCCTCAATGGTTTAGATGTTCCTTCCCATCCCGGGCCATCGGTTATCCAGATAAATTTATATTTGCCCATTAGAGCATCAAATAAGTTCCTATATTCTCCGGCTGTTGATTTAAGTTTTGAGCCACCGCTTCCGTAAAAATTAGTCTCGACAACAAAAAGTTCTTTTTTGTTATCTATAACAAAATCATACCTCCTCGAAGATTTATCAACGGGAACGGTATATCCTATTTCCGCTTTGATCTTCTCCGCATTTGCCTCTCTCAAATACTTATAGCCGTTCTTTTTACAGATATCGTCCACAAAAATCCCCACCATCTCTTCCATTGCGTGTCCGCCACGATTTTTGCGCCCGTTGCTATCAAGACCAGCTTCAACGCCAATCATATAATCAACAAGGTTTTTTATTCTCTTTGAAACTATCAGATCTTTCAACCCTGTCTCTTTCACAAAAACCAAGTACTTTTCTATATCATCACCCAATAATTCTTTTTTGCTAAAATCATAATTTTCATAGACCAATTTCTTCTTTTTATAATCAACTAAAATCGTAAATTTTTTAGTGCCACCCCCATTTACAACTAAAGCGGGAATTACTTTGGCAACGCCGGGATGTTTACCCAATAAATAACGAAACTCATCATCGAAGTTTTCTTTTCCAACAAGGTAATTAAAAATATTTAAGGAAATTTCTACTTCTTTCGTGCGCTTAAACACTTTTTCCCAGTTCACAAAATACGACCATAATCTATTACTAGGTTTTAAAGTTGATATAAAATAATTAAACACCTCTTCTTTATTTTTGCATTTTAAGATGTCCCTATAGAAATCAAAGAATTTCATATCAATCGCCTGACGCTAGCCTATACTGATTAAACAGCATCGGTTTTTTTAGAAACTCTATTAACCGTTTTTTTGAAAGCTCCAGATATTCTTCCTCCAAATCGACCCCCACGTATTTTCTATTCAATAAAACTGCTGATACCCCTGTCGTTGAGCTTCCGCAGAATGGATCCAAAACCAAATCGCCTTCCTTTGTTGAAGCAAGAATGATCCTCGTTAAAAGCTCAACCGGTTTCTGTGTCGGATGTTTGCCAAACCTCTTTTCCTCAGCAAAAGGAGCGGAGATTTCCCAGACATTACGCATCTGCTTGCCCTGGTTCATTTCCTTCATAAGTTCGTAATTGAAATAGTGTCTGCTTTTTGCACTCTTGGCGGCCCACAAGACTATCTCGGTTGAGTGCGTAAAATACCTGCAGGAAAGATTTGGCGGGGCATTGCGTTTATACCAGACAATGTCGTTTAGGACCTTATAGCCGAGTTCTTGCATGGCGAAACCAATTGAGTAAATAATATGGGTTGTCCCGGAAATCCATATTGTGCCATCCGGTTTTAATACACGCTGGCACGCTTTCAGCCACTCAAGATTGAATTTGTGGTTTTCTTCAACGCCTTTTGATTTATCCCATTTTCCCTTATTTACAGAAACCATCTTTCCGGCGTGGCAGGTTATGCCGCCGTTGGAGAGAAAATACGGGGGGTCGGCAAAGATCATGTCAACGGAGTTTTCCCTTGCCTGATTCAATATATCTATACAGTCGCCCTTTAAAAGCTTGACCGAATGCTTCGGATCATCATAGTAAACAGTAAACGGCTTTTTCTTCCCGTATGAGGGTGTTTCCTCGGAAACATAAAATTCGAGCGTATCCTTGGGAAGATTATAGACTGTTGCCTTCTTAAACCCTGCCCTGCCTTTAACTCTTGGAGCTCTATTTGTTTTTCTTGGCATCAATATCTCTAAAAAGATCGGACACCTTAATATTCAAGGCATCCGCGATTTTGAAGATTACTTTTAGGGAAGGATATCTTAATCCACGCTCGATCTGCCCGATATAACTGGTATGAATATCCGCCATCTCGGCGAGTTTTTCCTGGGACAATTTCCTGTCCACTCTCGCCCTTTTTATGGATAGTCCGAGGGATATACAGCGGGGGTCGTTTGTTTGCTTTTTAGCCATGGCTGATAGAGTATAGATTGTTACAAATAGCATTTGAAGAGACTATTTGTAATAATAGAACTGCAGGGAAGATTATTTCTGTGTGGAGTTTTTATGAAAGAAAAGAGAATTGAAGATATGGGAAAAGAGATTCTTGAAATCTAAAGTCAAGACGAGATTGCTTCGCCAAAACCTCGCAATGACACCTCCTTGAAAGAAAAGACGGAATTTAAAAGATCCCCCCTACCTCCCCACCCCGGTATACTCAAACCCCGTCTTTCTCATCTCCTCCGG
>Ga0209342_10007075_pt1 | contig 11297 bp, 6 predicted proteins | sample RifCSP16_2_FD_184023 | JGI IMG/M metagenome (GOLD analysis project Ga0209342, IMG submission 184023) | Soil microbial communities from Rifle, Colorado - Rifle CSP2_sed 16_2 (SPAdes) (version 2) | ecosystem: Environmental > Terrestrial > Deep subsurface > Rock core/Sediment | place: Rifle... | reverse complement strand
CGAGGTGGCGGCTGCGCTCCCCACTGTCGACGACACCGCCGATGCCTCTCTCCACCAGCCGGAACAGCCCGTAGCTCGTCGCCGAGAACGCGACGAGGGTCAGCGTCGCGGCCAGCACCGCCGGCACGCCTGGCGCGAAGAAGAAGCCCTCGCCCAGGACCAGGGCCGCGTCGACCTTCGCTCGGGTCCAACGTCCGTCGAAGTAGGCCTCCCAGTTGCCGCGGCGGAGCCAGTAATAGGTGTAGAAGCCGAGCACCAGTCCGGGAAAGGCGTAGATCGCCAGCCGGCGGCCGGCGCTCCCGACGTCCTTCCAGTACGCATTCTCCTGGTCGATGTCGGGGCAGTGCCGCTTGCACGCGGTGCAGGTGTCGCACTGCGAGTTCTTCGTCGGACGCAGGGAACGGGGCTCGGTGTAGGCCCGCTCTACGAAGCCGACCGGGCAGACGAAATTGCACCAGGTCTTTCCGGTGAAGATCGCGTTCGTCACCAGGGCGGCGAGCGCCAGGACGACGAGCAGTCCCGAAAGCCACAGCCGATCGCCGTTGGTCGCGACCAGCCGCAGGACCAGCAGGACGAGCAGGATCCCGAACGTCGTCGGGAAGAACCAGCTCTCGAGCCAGGGCGGCACTCGCCGCTGCCGACCCCGGTTCAGCCGGCGGCCGAGCTGCCCGAAGAACGCGAGCGGACAGATGTTCCGCCAGACGTGGAAGCCCATGAGGACGATGCCCACGGGCAGCAGCGGCAGCAGCATCGTCCAGAAGATGCGGGGCTGGGTGTCACTCACCAGCCCGAGGCCGACTAGCCCCAGGTAACCGGCGACGAGGACGTTCCGCGTCCGGAGCAGCGCCGCGCTCTGGCCCTGGACGATCGGAGGCATTCCTCATGGGCGCGGGACGACCTCGAGTGGTCGCTCGCCGCCTGGATCGCGGGAGCATAGCAGAGGTCTGGGCGCGGGTGGGGTTCCGGGACACGGTTGACCCTGCGCGCTGGCGGAGAGTAGTCTCGGAGCCCGAACCAGCTGCAAGCCAGGAAGCTACCGCTCCAGCAGCGCTGATGCCGACGTCGGCGGAGGCGTGGGCTCTCGTGGGGCTCCGGCCCGAAAGGAGAATGCGATGCACAGTGCTGCGCAAGTGGGTCGAGGCGGCAGCGCCTCCCCGATCAGGCGGTCCGTCGTCACGGCGGCAGTTCTGGTCGGTGTCCTGGCGTCCTTCGGCGTCGTCCTGGCCCAGGATCCCCCAGCCACGCCGAAGAGCCTGTACCACCGCGTCGGCGGATACGACGTGATCGCCGGCGTCGTGGACGACTTCCTGAAGCAGCTTCAGGCCGATCCGGCCTTTGCGCGCTTCGGTCAAGGCCGCGGCCAGAACTCGCTGATGCGGGGGCGCCAGCTGGTCGTCGATCAGATCTGCGCCCTGAGCGGCGGACCCTGCGTCTACATCGGCCGCGAGATGAAGACGACACACCAGGGACTGGCGATCACCCAGGTTGAGTGGGAGTCCGCCGGCAAGAAGATGGCGGCCGCGCTCCAGAAGTTCAAGGTGGCCGAGCCCGATCAGAAGGAGTTCGCGGCCATGATCGAGAAGCTCAGGGCCGACATCGTGGAGCCGGCCAAACCGGCGGATTCCAAGCCGGCGTCGCAGAACTAGACGCCAGGCACTCGCTCCCGGAATTCGGGAGCGGGTGCCAAGGCGCGCGTCTTTCGGGGTACGTCTCGCTCTAGAACGACAGCCGCGCCCCCAGCTGGATCTGGCGCATGTCGCCCGCGGTGCGGATCTTGCCGAAGGTGGCCGGCGCGTTGAGGCCAGTGCCCGGGTTCGAGAGGTTGACGGTGTTGAACAGGTTCGTGGCCTCGGCCCGGATCTGGAGCATCAGGCTTCCGCCGAGGCGGATGTCCTTGAATAGGCCCAGGTCGACGGTGCGGAAGCCGGGGCCGTCGACGATGTTTCGGCCGGCGGTGCCGTCGGCGCCAGCGGCCGGCAGCGCGAAAGCCGCCGTGTTGAACCACTGCTCGATCAGCTCTTCGCGGGGCCGTCCGCTGTCGAGCTCGGGATCACCGACGATGTCGGCCCGATCGCCCGTGATCCCGTCGAAGTTGCGGTCGACCCCGGACGTGATGGTCAGCGGACCGCCGCTCTGCATCCGCAGGATGCCCGACAGCGTCCAGTCGTTCAGCAGGGCCTTCGTGAGCGAGCTGCCTTCCCTGATGTAGTCGATCCGCCAGACTCCGGACACGACGAAGACGTGCGTGCGATCGAAGTCGGTGCGCCCGCGCTCGAGCTCGGGCCGGCTGGAGTTCTGGACCGCCGGCAGGCCGCCGCCCTGGTAGTTCACGTCCTCGAGCGCCTTGCTGAACGTGTAGTAGGCCTTGGCCGAGAAGTGGGCCCCGCGCTTCTCGGCCGCGAGCTGCAGGCCGTGGTAGTCGCTGCTGAAGATTGAAGACAGCACCCTGGCCTGGCCGATGACGCCGGGCTGGTACGGCCGCCGCGCGTTGACGTTTGCCGTCGTCGCTCCCGGTCCGTAGACGGGGTAGTTCTCGTCGAGGCTCGCCGGCAGGTTGCGGCCGAGCGCGCCCACGTAGGACGCGCTCAGGCTGTAGTCGCGGAAGAACTCCCGCTGGAGCGTGAGGTTCATCTGGTAGGTGTACGGCCAGACGAAGTCGAGCGACGGGCCGAAGACCTGCGCCGGGAGCCGGTACGTGGGGCTGTCCGGCGAGTAGAAGAACGGGAATGGATTTCCGCCGGGCGTGTTGCGGTACGGATCCGACAGCGTGAAAACCTGCGGGAACGGCTGGCGGACCGTGAACGGCTGGTTGTCCGCGGTCGTGTTCCACTCGTTGCCGGTGGTGCTGCCGTAGAACATCCCGAAGGCGGCCCGGACGGACATCCGGCCGTCGCCCTTGGGGTCCCACGCGACGCCGATGCGGGGCGCGATGTTGTTGTAGTCGGTCTTCACGATGCCACGGCCGATGCCCGGGTCGCCCGGGAAGAGCAGGCCCTCGGGCGATGTCGGCGACACCTGGGACCTCTCGCCGGGAACGTAGGCGAGCTTGCGGTCGTCGGGGTCGGTGAACGGGAACTGCAGGTCGTAGCGCAGGCCCAGGTTCAGTGTCACGTTCTTGTGGACGCGGAAGTCGTCCTGGGCGAACAGGCTCACGAACCAGCCCTTGTCGGTCTTCCGGATCGGCGCGTCCTGGGTCATCGTGCTGGGCAGACCCAGCAGGAAGTCGGCGTACGCGTTTCCGGTCTTGGTCCCGTTGAAGGCGAAGACGCCGTAGTTGTCGAGCAGCGTGTCGTGGACGATCGACTCGTACGAGACCTCGGCCCCGAACTTGAACGAGTGGTTCCCGCTCACGATGCTGACCGTGTCCTTCACCCCGAGGTAGTCGCTCCCGGCATCGGGGCCCGCGATCGACACCTGGCCCGTGAAGTACCCCGAGACGGTGAGCCGGGGCAGCGTGGGGACACCCTGGATCGTGAAGTTCGAGTTCAGGTCGCCGAGCGAGGTGGTCGGGTTGTTGATGCGCCCTCCGAACTGCCGCATGTACGTCGCGCGGAACTGGTTGATCGTCGTCGAGTTCATCGTCCAGGTGCTGGCCAGGTTCACGTTGTGCTGGGTCCACGCGAAGTCGCGGTCGACCCAGGGGATGTTGCCGGTGAGCGACTGCGGCTGCGTGTCGGTGCCCTTCTGGTAGAAGTAGCTGAGCGCGAGGATGTGGCTCGGCGACAAGTGATGGTCCAGCTTGAAGGTAGCCTCGTCGGTGTTGTAGGGATCCGGCCGGCGCACCTCGTAGAAGTTGTTCGGCAGATTGGATGCCGGCACGTATTGCTCCTGGATCGTGAACGCCGCCGGGTCGAAGCGTGCCGAAGGGATGATGCCTCCCGGGAATGGCTGGCCGGTTGCCGGATCTCGGGGCTTGATCGCCGACTGCGAGAAGTCGCCCGCCCGCTCGAGCGCCGTGGGGACGCGCGCCGTGTTCCGGTAGTAGGTCCCTTCCTGGCGCAGGCCCGAGTAGCTCACGAAGAAGAAGGTCTTGTCCTTCTGGATCGGCCCGCCGAAGGCGGCCCCGAACTGGTTGCGGTCGAGCGGGTCCTTCGACGGCTCGACCCCGGGCGGCGCCCAGCGCTCCGCGTTCAAGCTCTCGTTGCGGAAGTACTCGTAGACGGCGCCGTGGAACTGGTTGGTGCCGGACTTGGTGACGATGTCCACGATGCCCGCCTGGTAACGCCCGTACTCGGCGGCGTAGCTGTTGGTGATGACGCGGAACTCCTGGACCGCCTCCGGGTTCGGCGCGGAGTTTCCGGTGCCGCGCAGGCCCGCCGTGTTGTTGCCGCCGTCGAGCTGGAAGTTGACGCTGCCGATCTGGGCGCGGGTCGAGCCGTTGATCGTGGTGAGCTGCTCCGGTGCGCCCAGGGAGTTCGAGGAGTTGTTGCTGCTCACGCCGCCGGTGATGCTCAGGAGCGAGTAGAGGTCGCGGTTGACGAGCGGCAGGTTCAGGACCTCGTTCTGGCCCACCGTCCGCGAGAGGGCGGACGAGCTCGTCTCGACGAGGGAGGCGTCGGCTATGACCGAGACGGTTTCCTCGACGCCGCCCGCCTCGATCGTCGCGTCGATGCGGGCGTTGCGGCCCACCTCGATCCGAATGCCGGTCTGCGAGAACGCCTTGAAGCCCGGCATCGTAATCTCGAGCTTGTAGTCGCCCACCGGCAGCAGGCGCAGCGCGTACTGGCCTGCCGGATCGGTGGTCGTGGCGCGCGAGAACTGCGTGCCCTGGTTCGTGGCGGTGACCTGCGCTCCGGGCACCATGGCGCCGGTGCTGTCCTGGACGTGGCCCAGGATCGTCCCGGTCGGGGTCTGAGCCTGCGCGGGCATCGCGAGCAGCCACGCGCCGACGAGTGCCGCGGCAGCCCGCAGGACCCTCGGCTGGCTATGCGGTTCGGCTGGTCTCGTCGGATTCATCGGTCCTCCTTTGGCGCTTGCGACCACGAAGCCCGGCCCGGCGGTACGAATCTGCCGGGCGCGACGACAGGCCGGCTGCGCAATCCGCCGCCGACTGTTGAAGAAAGCCAACTTGTCGGACAACTTTTGTCCGTTGATAGATCAATATAGGCAATCAAGCCGGCTTGTCAAGAGATGTATGCGGCCGAATGGGGCCGAATAGACGAATTGGGCCCTAACTGGCCCCTCAAGGCATTGACATGCGGTGCCTCGATGCCTACATTAGTTCCGATAAAGGACAAATTATCCCCGAAAGGGACATCCGGGGACACAGCCCTTGCTCGATCACCACGCCTTTCGGACGCAACCCGCGCGAGGCGGCGCGTGAGAAACACGAGTCCGGCCAACGTGCGAGTGGCCCGGCGCGGCACCTCGCGCGAGATCAATCGCCAGATCGCGCTCAACCTGATCCGCACCCGCCAGCCCATCTCGCGGGCCGACCTGGCGCGCCTGATGGACACGGGACGCGGCGCGGTCAGCGTGCTCGTGAACGACCTGATCGCTGAAGGCCGCGTCTTCGAAGGCGCCACCGGCGAGGCGCCCCGGGGCCGCAAGCCGAAGTTCCTCTACCTCGATTCGCGACGCCGTTGCGTGGTCGCGATCGACCTGCGGCCGACGCGCTCGTTTCTGATGGTCACCGACATCGTCGGCGAGCCGCTCGTCGGCATGACGAGCTTCCCCACGGAGCGCGATCCGGATCGCCTGGTCGTCGAGCTGGCCGGTCGGATCAAGGATACGCTGGAGCGTCACCCGGAGCTCGGCCGCTGCGACGGCGTGGGCGTCGTGGTGCCGGGGATGGTGGATCGCACCGGTACCCGGGTCCTGTTCGCCCCCCGCCTCGGCTGGCACGACGTGGCGTTTCAAGAACCGCTCGCGGCGCGGACCGGCCTGCCCGTGGTCATCGAGAACGCCGGCAAGGCGTGCGCTCTTGCGCACGCCTGGGGCGTGCAGGGCGAGGCGGCGGCCCCTGCGGACTTCGTCTTCCTGAGCGTCTCCGACGGCCTCGGGGTGGGCGTCGTCACGAACGGCCAGCTCCTGCGCGGGCGGCACAACGCGGGTGGCGAGTTCGGGCACATACCCCTGGCTCTCGATGGGCCGCGCTGTGCCTGTGGCGTCGAGGGATGCTGGGAGGCGCACGTCTCGAACCTCGCGACGGTCTCGCGCTACCTGGGCCGCGAGCTCGACTCGGGCAAGCCGATTCCCGCAGAGGTGGCGGCGCTCACCGTCGAGGACGTGATCTCGCGGTCGCGCCAGGGAGACGCGCTCGCCGTCGCGGCGCTACGGGCCACCGCGAGGTACCTCGGCAGCGGGCTCGCCGCCGTCGTCAACGCGGTCGACCCGGCCCGAATCTACGTGAGCGGCGAGATCACGAGCGCCTGGGACAGCCTGGCGCCGATCGTGCGCGCGGCACTCGACGAGCGCACGCTCGAGCCGAGCCGCGGCCACGCCGAGATCGTGGTCGTGCCGGCGCAGGGCCTGCCTCGCCTGCGCGGCGCCGCGGCGCTCGTGACGACGCCCGCCTTTGCGGCCCCGGTGGTCGCCTGACACGTCCCATCCAAGCGAGGAGATGAGAGCCATGCACGCGGAGTTCAAGGACATTGTGGCGCTGGTGACGGGGGCGAGCGGCGGGATCGGGCGAGCCGCGGCGCTGGAGCTCGCCGGCCGCGGCTGCGACGTGGCCGTTCACTACCACAAGAACGAGAAGGGAGCGGCCGAGACCGCACGCCAGATCGAGGCGCTGGGGCGCAAGGCCGCGGTCTTCACGGGCGACCTTTGCCGGCGCGACGAGGCCCTGGCCCTGGTCGCGTCCGTGCTCGCCCGCTTCGGGCGCATCGACGTGCTCGTCAACAACGCGGGCGACCTGGTCGAAAGGAAGCCGCTGCTGGAGATGACCGAGGCGCTCTGGCGGCAGGTCATCGACCTCAACCTCTCGAGCGTCTTCTTCGTGACCCAGGCGGCCGTGCCCGGGATGATCGAGCGCAAGCGCGGAACGATCGTCAACGTCTCGTCGGTCGCCGGGCACAACGGAGGCGGCCCGGGCGCCCTGGCCTACGCCGCATCCAAGGGCGGGCTCACGTCGCTCACCAAGGCGATGGCAAAGGAACTGGCGCCGAAAGGAATCCGCGTGAACAGCGTCTCCCCGGGCCTCATCGGCCAGACTGCGTTCCACGCCCGCTTCACGGCGCCCGAGGCCTTCGTGGCCGTCGAGAAGACGATCCCGATCGGACGGGCCGGCACACCCGAGGAGGTCGGCCGGGTGATCGCGTTCCTGAGCGGGCCCGACTCCGCCTACCTGGTCGGGGAGACGGTCGAGGTCAACGGCGGGATGCTGATGCGATGACGCCGCGCGGCGAGGGTCACTGGAGGGCGCGGCGATGAAGATCCCGCGCCTGCGCTGGTGGATCATCGGCCTCATCTTCCTGGCGACACTCATCAACTACATCGACCGTCAGACGGTCTCGGTGCTCAAGAAGTCGATCACCGACGACCTCGGGCTGTCGAACCCCGACTACGCCGCGATCCAGAACGCGTTCCTGATCGCGTACGCGATCAGCCAGATGCTCTCGGGACGGCTCTACGACGCGGTGGGCACGCGGGTCGGCTTCGCGATCTCGATCGTGGTCTGGTCGATCGCGGCCGCCGCTCACGCTTTCGCGAGCAACGCGACGAGCTTCGCCTTCTGGCGCTTCGTGCTCGGGTTCGGCGAGGCCGGCAACTGGCCCGGGGCGGCCAAGGCGATCGCCGAGTGGTTCCCGGCCAAAGAGCGCGCGCTCGGCATGGGGATCTTCAACACCGGCGCCGCAGTCGGGGGAGCCCTGTCTCCCCCGCTGATCGCCTGGCTGGCCATCAACTGGGGCTGGCGGCCGACGTTCGTCATCACCGGAGCGCTGGGCGTGGGCTGGCTCGTGCTCTGGCTCGTGCTGTATCGCCGCCCGCAGCAGCACCCCTGGCTCGAAGACCAGGAGCGCGCCTACATCCTCGAAGGGCGCGGGGCCGGTGGCGCGCCGGGCACGGCCGGCGAGGACTGGCGCCCGGGCTTCGTCGAGCTGCTCCGCTACCGCCAGGTGTGGGCGATCCTCGTCGCCCGCTTCCTGACCGACCCGATCTGGTGGCTGTACGTGTTCTGGCTGCCGAGCTACTTCCAGGAAGCGCGCGGCTTCAGCCTGCAGCAGATCGGCTGGTCCGCCTGGTTCCCGTTCCTGGCCGGCGGCCTCGGGGCGCTCAGCGGGGGGTGGGCTTCGGGCTACCTGATCCAGCGTGGCTGGACTCTCGACCGAGCGCGCAAGGCCGTGATGACGGCCGGGGCCCTGCTCATCCCCGCGGGTATCCTGGCAATGCGGGCCGAGAGCCCGTACGTGGCGCTCGCCTGGATGGGAGTCGTGCTGTTCGGCTTCCAGGTCTGGATCGGAAACGTGCTGACGCTGCCGAGCGACTTCTTCCCGGGGAGCGCCGTCGCGTCCGTGGCGGGGCTCGGCGGCACCGCCGCCGCCCTCGCGAGCGTCCTCTACAACTGGAACACCGGACGGGTCGTGGACCTGCTCGGCTACACGCCGGTCTTCGTCGCGGCGGGAGTCCTCGGCCCGCTGGGGCTCGCGGCGCTCTTCCTGCTCGCGGGTCCGATCGAGAGAGTGCGGGTCCGCGCTTGAGGCGCGCCCGCGGAAAGGCGACCTTGAGGACATCGTCTCACGTGCTTCTCACGCTCGCGCTGCTCTCGGCGACTTCGGGCGCTCCTGCCGCCGCAGCCACGCCCGATGCCGCGCAGCCGACGGACGCGATCCCCGCGTTCGCGGACCTGCTGTCTCGGACGGTGCGGCTGAAGCCGAGCCTCGTCGGCATCCACCCGCGCGTCTTCGTGACCACCGCGGGCCTCGACGAGCTGCGCGCGCGCGCGCGCACGACGCACCGCGAGGACTGGCAGAAGCTGCTCGGCGCCCTTCCCGCGCTCGCCGGCGATCCGCCTCCCCCACCGGGCCCGCAGGCGCGGCGATCGCAGAACAACGTGGCCCACGCGATCACGGGCGTGAGCCTGGCCTGGGCGGTCGAGCAGCGTGCAGACCTGCTCGCAGCGGCGAAGAAGTGGACGCTCGCCGCCATCGACTATGAGCCCTGGGGCTACAGCTACAGCAAGCCCAACATCGACCTCGCGGCCGGGCACCTGCTGTACGCGATCGGCTGGGCCTACGACCTCCTGTATCACGAGCTCACGCCCGAGGAGCGGGGCCGCATCCGGGCCTCGCTCGAGCGGCACGCGGCGCTCGTCCACGCGCACTTCACGCCGAGCAAGAAGCGGAAGCAGTTCGAGTTCACGCAGAACCACAACTTCATCCCGACGGCGGGGCTCGGCGTCGCGGCGCTCGCGCTCATGGGCGAGTCGCCCGATGCCGAGCGCTGGGCGGCGACCGCCTACGCCCACCACCATCGCGCCAACCAGCTGCTGTCGCCCGACGGCTACTACTACGAGGGCATCGAGTACTGGATCTTCTCGGCCCCCTGGCTCGTGCACTTTGCGGACGCTTGGCTGCACACGACCGGCGAGAGCCTGTTCGAGCTCGGGCCCTACAGGCAGTGGAAGACGTATGTCGCCCACGCGCTGGCCCCGAACGGTCAGGACGCCTTCGACTTCGGGGATGCGTGGGAAGGCCCGCTCACGCGCGAGCGGCGCGGCGAGGAGATCGCGCGGCTCTACCCGGGCGGCACCCTCCAGAGCAACGCGAACCTGCTATTCGGCGTCGCGGCGCGTCTGCGCGACCCCGTCACGCAGGCCGTCGCCGAGCGCTGCCGCGCCTTCGGCCACACCAGCCTCGAGGAGCACTGGACGCTGCTGTGGCGCGATCCCACGCTCGAGGCCGCGCCGATCTTTGGCGTGGCGTTGTTCCCGCACTTCCAGGATTCGGGCGTCATGTTCTACCGCACCTCGTGGAGCCGAGACGCGGTCGCGTTCGCCTTCAAGGCCGGACCGCCCGAGGGCCACCGCGCCGCGCGCCTGCTGCCCAGCGTGCCCGAGTGGCGCCAGAGCACCGGCCACGCACACCCCGACGCCGGCAGCTTCATCGTGTGGTCGGGTGGCCAGCACGTCGTCGGCGACACGGGATACGCGGGCCGTCCGCAGGCGCGCCACCACAACACGGTCGTCGTCGGCGGGCTCGGCCAGGGCCTCGAGCGCGAGCACGACGCGTGGGAAGGCACGGACCGAACGGCGCTGGACGGCATCCGCATCGAGAAAGGGACGGCCGGCTCGGGCTACTTCTCGGTGGTCGCCGAGATCGCCGCGGCCTACCCTCCCGCGGCCGGGCTCAAGACCTTCCGCCGCGAGTTCTCGTTCCAAGCGGAGGGACATTTCCGCGTCCACGACCGGCTCGAGACGAGCGAGGAGCGGTCGTTCGAGTGGTTCCTCCACGCGGACAGCCCCTTCGCGATCTCGAGCGCGAGCGCGAGCTTCCGCAGCGACGTCGGCGACGGCCTGACGCTCGAGGGCCGCGTGGACCTGCCGCCGGACGCGCGGCTGCGCGCGGGGCCCACCATCCTCACGGCGCCCGGCCAGCCCGGCTCGATCGAGCAGGGCCGCAAGGACCAGCGCGGCTACGAGCTCGTGCTCCAGCCACCGGCTCCGGGCCGCGCCATCGAGTTCGCCGTCTCGTTCGAGGTGAAGCCGCGCTGACGTCGGCGGCGGCGCTACGGCTGGCGCACCAGGATCGCGCGCGTGTAGAGCAGCTCGAAACCCTGCTTCTGCACGTTCTCCTGCGATTTCGAGCCGGGCTGCGTCGTGACGACGGCAACGTCGCAGCCTGCCCGGCTCGCGGCCTCGAGGCGAGCGGCCAGCATCGCACTCTGGACGCCGCGGCGGCGATGCTCCGGCAGCGTGGCGGCGCCGCACAGCTGGGCCACGCCCTCGAAGAGGCGCATGCTGGCGCCGCCCGCTGGCACGCCGCCGCGCCGCGCGAGGTAGCGGACGAAGCCCTCGGCCTGTGCCATGTCGTCCATCACCCGCTCCAGCTCGTCCCTCGGAAAGGACTCGTGCGACGGGACGCCCTGCGCGTCGGGGCTCGCGAATGCCGCTTTCGCCCGGCATCTCACGGTCGAGGCGGACCCGGACCTGGCGCGTGCAACCGTCGTCCGATTCGCGTCGGGCGATCCGCTTCTCATCGAGCGGACCGTCGGCGCCGGCCGGGCGCTTCTCTTCACCTCCACGCTCGACGCCGACTGGACCGACCTGCCACTGAGGACCGGGTACCTGCCGCTCATCCAGCAGTCGGTCCGGTGGCTCGCGGGTCGTGGCGGTGCCGGGGCCTCGGCGCCACGGC
>Ga0209342_10007072_pt1 | contig 11298 bp, 9 predicted proteins | sample RifCSP16_2_FD_184023 | JGI IMG/M metagenome (GOLD analysis project Ga0209342, IMG submission 184023) | Soil microbial communities from Rifle, Colorado - Rifle CSP2_sed 16_2 (SPAdes) (version 2) | ecosystem: Environmental > Terrestrial > Deep subsurface > Rock core/Sediment | place: Rifle... | reverse complement strand
ACGAGAGACGAGGAGCGAGAGATGTGGGATGAAGGACGAGGGATGAAGGACGATGCACGATGAACGAAAGGGGCCGGCCAGGCCGAGAACGGTAACCGTTCTTGAAGAAGAGAGAACGCACATTCCTCTGTATAAGGTGTTGATCCATAATGACGATGTGAATACCATGGAGCACGTCGTTGGCGCCCTGATGGAGGTGTTTAAGCTGAAACGGCAGGCGTGCGAGCGGATCATGCTGGAGGCCCATGATAAGGGTCTGGCGCTTTGCACGGTAGAGCCTTTTGAGAAGGCAGAGTTCCACCGGGACCAGCTGCAATCATTCTCCCTGTTCGCAACGATCGAGCCGGAGTGACGAGGGACGAGGTCGCGGGACGAGAGACGAAAGACGAGAGAGGCAAAGATCAACTCGGGGGAAAGCCGATGGTCCTTTGTTAAATGACGAATGGCAAACGACGGGAAGATAAATGACAAACAAACGCGCACTATTCTGGTGGCGATCGGAGACGCGTACGAGCGCAACTATGCGAGCATGCTGCTTCAGCGGTTCGGCTATCACGTATATGCGGTGCACACGGCGGGGGAAGCGGCAAGGTTCGTGTCCGAGGCATTGCCCGGACTTGTCGTCGCTGAAGCCGACCTGGCGCGCTCGGGAAGATCCGGCCTTCTCGGGACCATGAAGCAGGTTCCGGGAGCGGCCGCGGTTCCGGTCATTCTCGTGTCGATGTCCCTGGACCCGGGGGCGGTGCAGCAGTGCCAGGAAGCCGGGTATGCGGAGGTGCTCTCCGTTCCGCTGAACGCGGAGAAGCTTTACCAGGCGGTGCAGAAGGCGATCGAGCCATATCCCCGCCAGAATATCCGGGTCGCCGTGTATCTGAAGGCGGACCTGGGAGGCAGCCACGCCGGTCTTGCCCAATACGCCACGGTCCTCTCCGAGAACGGGATGTTTGTGAGAACAACGGTGACGAAGCCGGTCAATACGCGGCTTCCGGTGAGCCTGGTGATCAGGGACAGGACGATCAAGGCCGAAGCGGTTGTTCTGTACAGCCACGGTTTTGACGATTATCCTCTGAAGGAACTGGGGATGGGAATGAGTTTTGTGAAGATCAGCTCTGAGGACCGGTCGCTGATCAGGTCATTTATCAAAGATGAGATCGAGAAGGGTCTCGAAAAGAGATGGTAAGCAGGACGGCATTGATTACGATGAGTCGGGTCCGGTCTGTCGAGATCTTGTTTCGACAAAATCCGCAAGCGCGCGTTTGGCCTCGGGAGTGAGGCGGGTGAACCTGATCCCGTACTGATGAGGGCCGGAACCGTATCCCTGTCTGATGTTTCTCATGACCTCCGCGGTCGTCTGTATCCGCATCCCCGCCGGGAGAAAGAACGAGCACGCTATGATGTCGCCTTTCGCGAGAAGCTGGTCCGTTTCAATGAGCATGCCTGAGGCGCTGATATTTTCCGAGCGGCAGAAGAACGATGTGTTCCCGATGGTTCCGTCAACGGATACATTCAGGAGTATCCTGAATGAAGCGCGCGAGGAAATATCCAGCAGTTGATGGGCCTTCTCCAGGAGTATCGCGGGATCCATGGGTCTCGTCATGATCGCATTTGCTTTGCACCGTTCGCTGGCCTCGATATCCGCCCGTATTTTCGAGCATATGATGATTACGGAGACCCTGGACAGGTCCTTATCTTCCCTGACAACGGAGCAGAACCGCTCAGTGCTCATCTCCTGCGCTGTGAAATGATTAATGATAAGATTCACTTTTTCTTCGCGATGAATGTCCAGCGCCTCTTCATTGGTCTCTGCCGTAAATACCCGCAAGTCCGACCTGTTGAGAAAGCTTTGTTGCTGCACGAGCAAGGTTATAATATCGGGGGCGAGAAGTACCTTTTTCATGGTTCACCTGCGGGTGTCCGAATCCCACAATGGAAAGGCTTTAATCCCCCAGCCGTGAAGGGTCCGGAATATGTGGTATGGCTTAAAAGTTAGTATAGCATAAAAAAACGGGAGACCGAGAAACTGATACAAGCGGGCGAAGGAAGAAAGAAGAAGGAAGAAAAGGAAAGGCGGCTACGGCGAGGCATTTTTTTTGACGAACTCTTCCACGGCGCGCCTCGCCTCCGGGTCGATCCGGGTGAACTTGACCCCGTACAGGGTGGGAGCGAATCCGCGCGACTGCTTGATGATTCTGATGACCTCTGCCGTGACGATGATCTGTGCCGAGGCAGGAAGAAAGAAGGAGCAGGTTATACTGTCTCCCATGGTTAAGTCCCGCTCCGCCTCAATAAGCATGCCCGTGGCGCTGATATTTACGGAGTGGCAGAAGAACGATAAAGCGTCGATCGTTCCCTCGACCGTAACTTTCAGGAGGACCCGTAATGCCGCCCTCAATGAAATACCGAGAAGCTCCTGCGCAGTCTCCAGGAGAACCTCCGTATCGAACGGCCTGGTCAGGACGGAGTCAGCCTTGCACTTTGAGCTTTCTTCGATCTCGGACCGGATATTCGCGCAGATGATGATGAGCAAAACCTTGGACAGTTCAGGGTTTGTTCTGATCAGGGAGCAGAACTGCCGGCTGGTCATTCCGAGTCTCTTGAGTTGAGCAATGATGAGATTGACCTTTTCGGCTTGATGGATCATCAGCGCCTCTTCGTTCGAGTCGGCAGTGAATACCCGTACGTCCGCTCTATCGAAAAAGCTTTTTTGTTGCGCGATCGAGGTCTTAATATCGGAAGATACGATTATCTTTATCATGGTCGCCCGGTGCCGTCCGGTTTTTTCAGCGAGGTTGCGGCGAGGACGGAGCACAATGTTGGTTCACTTGAGTTATGCCGCTTTATTGTCAGTATAGCATGTGCGGAGAGAACAAGACAAGGAGAAAGACGAAGGGCTTCCGGAGGCCGATGATTTCACACGGTGGAACGATGAGGCGGACTAATACGCTATCGCGGAAAAACTCATTTGCTGCGCGACATAGTTCTGTGTTTCCGCTATCTCGCGGGCAAAATCCTGTTCACACAGCGACATGCTTATGCTGATATAGAAAGCGATCAGTTGAATGGCCTGCTCTTTGGGGGGCGCCGGTATCCCGTAAGCTCCGAGAAATTTTTCAGCAAGCTCCGCCATCTGTTCTGAAACAAGATTGAGGGCAGTTCCCTCATCCTGCAACAAAGCCTGCCCGTAGAGGACCGTCGTTTTTCTGAATTCCCTTTCAGCTGCGGTGATCGCCTTCGCGGCGTCAGCGGGGCTCCCGAAGTAGGGCGCGAGGTCCGCGCTGTAGGCCCTTACGAGAAGATAGGGGAACTCACGGCTCCGGCGGAGCGCGGAAGTAATCATCTTATCTCCGATCGAGGGATCAAGCCTTTTTATGAGCAGATCCACGCCGCTTTCCACGAAATTATGATACATCTCCAGGGCCACGTCGGGCGGTATCCCCAGGTCGGACGGCAGGGGCGCCAGGGTCGACAGTTCTTTCGCTTTCGCGATCACGTATCCTTCGGTCATGCCGTAGGTCATGCCCGCATGATGCGCTGTTGAATCCGCCCCCCACGAGTCATTGTGACTCACAAACCCGTACGCGAGCGCTTTCGCGGTCCCGGACTTTGCCTGTTCCCATACTTTCTGGAACTGGTAGTGCGTCTGCATGTAGAGATCTTTCTGAAAAGGAGCTTCGAAGAGGTAGTTGAAGATATCGGGAGACATCGCGCCGTACATCTCGTTCAGGTTCCTCAGCCCCTTCTTTTTCATGATCTGATCATCAATGAAAGCGTGGGTTGCCGAGCCCCAGGAGAAGGCGGTTGATGAAAAGAAAAACAGAGAGAGAAATAATGCGCCGATTAGTGCATAGATCTTTTTCATTTTTACTGCTCCCGATCTTTGTGCATCATGAGAAGAGCCTTTTTTGCGTGATACAGATGTTTTAAAACGAAAGGAATTTATCTATATATATTTATATATAAAGTATCACTTATCCTGTTTGTTGTCAAGCTTTGATTCCAAATAATAACGTGATATTTCAGTATATTTCCTTATTTCGATTCAAGTGATTCCCTCTCTCCAACGCGGTGTATCTTCATCATATTGGTGCTCCCGGCAACGCCGATGGGCACGCCCGCGGTGATCACGATCAGGTCTCTCGGCTTGACAAGCTTCCTTTTGAGCATGGCGTGTTCCACGGTCGCTATCATATCGTCCGTTGTGCGTTTGGTCGTAAGGACGATCGGTGTCACGCCCCAGTAGAGCGAGATCCTTCTCGCGACGTTCTCAAACGGCGTGGCCGAGATGATGGACACCGTGGGCCGGTGTTTTGAGACGAGGAGCGCTGTTGTTCCCGACTGGGTGAAGGCGACGATCGCCTCAGCCCGCTGCTCTTCGGCCGCCCGGCAGGCCGCATGCGCCACGCTTTCCCCGACGCCGGATATGTGCCTGTCAGGCGGCAGCGGGGACAGGGATGTCTCCGTCTCCACGGCGATCCTGGCCATGACCTCCACGGCCTGGACAGGGTATTTGCCCACGGCGGTCTCTCCCGAGAGCATGACGCAATCCGTTCCGTCCAGGATGGCGTTCGCCACGTCCGAGGCCTCGGCGCGCGTGGGTTGAGGGCTCTCGATCATGCTCTCGAGCATCTGCGTGGCCGTGATCACCGGCTTTTCCGCCACGTTGCAAGCCGCGATGATCTTTTTCTGAAGGAGCGGCACCTGCTCCGGCCTCATCTCAACGCCAAGATCACCCCTGGCCACCATGACCCCGTCCGAGGCGCTTATGATCGCGTCGAGGTTCTGAATGGCTTCGGGTTTTTCGATCTTTGCGATAATGGGAACGTCTGTGCCGATTTTTCGCAGAAAGCGCCTGGCGTTCTCTATGTCATCGGCGCTCCGAACGAATGACAGCGCGACATAGTCGACTTTGTGCTCGATGCCGAAGATGATGTCCTCTTTGTCCTTGTCAGACAATGAGGGCAACGAGAGGCGCGTACCGGGAAGGTTGATGCCTTTATGGCTCTTAAGCACACCGCCGCGGATGACCCTGCACCGGAGGGTGTTCGCCTCTTTTTTTATAACCGTGAGCTCGATCCTGCCGTCGTCGAGCAGTATTGTTTCTCCTGTCCGCAGGTCTTTCGCGAGGCGCGAGTACGTGACAGGGATCGTGTCGGCTGTTCCCGTGATCTGTCTTGTTGTGACCGTCACCGGGTCCCCCCGTCTCAATGTCACCGCGTCGTCCTGTATGACACCCACGCGGATCTTCGGGCCCTGCAGATCCTGTATGATCGCGAGCTGCTTTCCCGCCTTTGCCGCCTCCTGCCGGATGAGACGGATGCGTTTTTTGTGGTCAGCATGCTCGCCGTGCGAGAAATTCAGCCTGGCAACGTCCATCCCCGCGCGGATCAACTTTGCGATGACCGCCGCGGAGCTTGATGCCGGGCCGATAGTGGCGATGATCTTTGTGCGTTTGGTCATAATGACTGAGAATATACTTGTTTCACTGCGGGTGAACATGGATCAGCTGGTTGAACTGTATTATATCAGAAAAAAACGTTCAGGCCGATTAATTTCCCCTTTTCTTTTTGTCTGCGGGGAGAACAGCCCGCCAATGACCCGCCGGAAACGGATACCCGGCCTATAGGCAGAACTAATGAGTAAAGCCGAAAAAGAATGCAAACAATTCGCACACTGGTGGATCAGTTCCCTATTGATTTCTATTGATTGACAAAGAGAAACTGTTTTGCTAAGGTTTCTGAAAATGCAAATATTCGATTTCTTTTCGAGGGAGGTCTTTATGAGGATCAACAGTAAAATAGTTGTGGCAGTTATGGCGGTTCTCGTATGTGTTTTATCTGTTTCCGTTGTTTTTGCCGAGGAATTCCCGCACCGAAAAGATTTTCCAAATGTATCGTATGTTTCCTCGCAAGAGCTTAAAGCACGGTACGATAAAAATGAAGTTATCATTATCGATGTGAGATCTAAAATCGAATATAACGCGATTCATATCGAAAAGGCCCTTCATATTCCCATGGCATATGCAACTTTTGTGAATGACGTTATGAATTTGATCAGGGAAAATCCGAAGAAAATAATTGTGTTCTACTGTAATGGAGTTACCTGTCTGAAATCATATGAATCCGCGCAAAAAATGGTGGATGCCGGATATACGAACAGCTTTGCATATGATGCCGGAATCCCGGGATGGTCAAAATTGTATCCCTCAAAGACAATAGTTTTGGGAAAGATTTTAATAAATCCCGAGAAACAACTTATTTCTGACGACGAATTCAAAAAAAGACTGATCAGCTTCGAGACATTTAAGACCAAGGCAGCAAAAGAAAATACACTTGTCATTGATATACGTGACAATATACAGAGTTCAGGAAAACTTCACGGGCTTGAAGCCGCAAGAGTTATACCGCTTGACATATTTATTCCGAATTTCGCTGAGAAAAAAGCGGAACAGGACAAGACCCTCCTTATATTCGATCAAGTGGGCAAACAAGTCCAATGGCTCATGTATTACTTGCGCGCTAACGGGTATGAAAACTATTTTTTCCTTGATAAAGGGGCGACGGAAGTTCTTAAGAAACAGGAATACAAATAAGACAGGCTCTCGTATCGATACGATATCGTTCCCGGATCGTCAGGTATTGTGAGAAGAGAAAAAGTGATTTAATGGTTTTCGAAAAGCGAAAACCCACCCTGTGGCGGGAACATGAATAGTTTTTACGGCTCGATACGGATCAGCTCATACTTCTTCGTCCCCAGTCCCAACCGCTCCGCTTCATCTACCTGGAGCTGCATGGGTCGGGGGTTTATTTTAAACAGTATATCATCTCCGGGCTTGATTTGCGCCTCTTCCGCTGCTGACTGGGGCAGGGGAGGCGCGGCGCGGAGCATGTCGAGCGTTGCCTGCTCGACGGCCACGAGGTCGTCGGAGATCATGATGCCCTGGTCCTGGATCACCGGCACGTCAGCCACGGGCATGCAGTCGCACTCGGGCTGTATCTGGAACAGAAAATTGACGTAGACTACCTTTCCCTTCTTGAACGTCGAGAGCACCGCTGCCGCCGCCTCGGCCATGCTCTTCTGGAAGGTCTCGTCGTCCTGGGGCATGGTGAGCGCGCCTTCCTGACAGACTCTGCTGCATCTGCCGCAGTGCCAGCAGTTCTTTTCATGGTAACTGAAGGCGCCATCCTTGAACTCAATGGAGTGGAGCGGGCAGACGTTCTTGCACTGCTCGCAGAAGGTGCAGAGCTCCGGGTTCCACTGAAGGCCCAGCTCACCGTGGCAGTGCATTCCGCCGCGGCCTTTTTTCCAGCCCTCATTTCGGTGGCTTGAGCTTACGCAGCCCATGGCCAGGTTCTTGATCGCCCCGGCGTAGCCCGCGTTTATGTGTCCCTTGATATGCGAGCAGACGACCATGGCCGGCGTGTCATGAATGGCCGATGCGACAGCGATGCTGCCGAGGATGGGGCCTGCCGTGACGAGGATGCTGTCATTGCCGTAGAGCCCGTCCGCAAGGACAACGGGCGCCCCGCACGAGAGGTGGTTCAGACCGTTCTGGTTCGCGACCTCGATATAGTCGAGTCCGAGTATCCTGACTGTGTCCGTGACGAACGGTTTTGCCCCGGTCTTCTTGATCGCCTCGACTACCTTTCGGATGAAGCTCGGCGGCACGATTCTAAACGCTCCCTGAGAGCCCCAGTGGGTCTTTACCGCGACCCATTCATCTTTCTTGAATCGCTCCCGGAAATTCATTCGCTCAAGCAGTGTTTCGAGCTTCCCGGCAGCGCTGTGATGGTAGTCCCATCGGAGCGTGCGTGCGGAAGAGAAATAGACGGTGGACATAAAAAAACTCCTTGGACTGGTTCGTCACCTGTATCAGGACGGATGCTCTACCCTGTTAACGATAACACCTACTTAGCTGCATTTCTGAACATTCAAATCGGTGGCAGGTTAGATTGATGTATACACAATGTTAAGCTGAAGCTGATTTATGCCGCATCCTTCGCGGTCGACTGGCTATATGTCATATAGACTCCAGCAAACATTTGGGGTCAAGTCTTGACGGCCTGTTGCCCAAATCATGTTGAGAAAGTCACTCAGTAATGTTATATTTCTGCATCGTTAATCATGACAGGAGGCGTTCATAGCCATGATGGGATTGCAGCAACCACCTCAAAGCAGTTTGTTCTATATCGGCATCAATATAGACAAACGAGTACGCGAGAACCACCCTCTGAGGAAAGTTGATAAACTGATCGATTTTGACTTTGCCTATGACGAAGTCAAGGACTTGTACGGCAACAACGGCAATATTTCAGTGCCTCCGCCCATTACCCTGAAACTGATGCTGCTCCTGATCTTTTATAATGTACGCTCGGAGCGGGAGCTGATGGACACCTTGCCAGAGCGTATGGATTGGCTCTGGTTTCTCGGGTATGACCTTGATTCTGAAATTCCCAACCATAGCGTGCTATCGAAAGCCCGCAAGAAATGGGGCTCCGACGTTTTCCAAAGGTTCTTCGAGCGCATTGTCCTGCAATGCGTGGAAGCCGGTCTTGTTGACGGCCGCAAGATCTTCATGGATTCCAGTCTGGTGGATGCGAATGCCTCCAACAGTTCGGTTCTCGATACCCGGAACCTGAAGCATCAGCTGCACAAAAATTATAAAAAGCTCGAAGCCCGTCTGGAAGAACGCAACGACCCATCCAGGACATCCGATAAAAAGAACGCTCGCTATATTTCCACCACCGACCCAGATGCGGCAATGGTGAATCGCGGGAGATCAAAACTATCCTACCAGGTACATCGGGCCGTTGACGGTAAAAAAGAAATCATCACAGCGACCGACGCAACTCCTGGCGATGTGAACGAAGCCCATGTGATGTTTCAACTGCTTGAGGAGCATCACGCAACAACCGGAACCGAGGCTGACACGGTAGTCGCGGACAGCAAATACGGAACCATCGACAATTTCCTTGCCTGCCATGATCGGGGCATACAGGCTCATATCCCTGATTTACGGAACGCGGCCATCAAACGGACGGCACAACGTAACATCTTTCTGGAAGACCGCTTTCAGTATGACCCGGCTACTGACACGTATCAATGCCCGGCTGGCGCCCTGCTTAAGCCGAAATCGCTGCACATAAACAGGCAGAGCAGAGATTATGCTGCACCCAAGAAAGTGTGCGCCGCATGTCAGTTTAGGGAGCAATGCACGAAGAACAAGTCCGGTCGAACGATTAAGCGTCACCTTCGCCAGGATGTACTTGAGCGCATGCGCGCAATAAGCCGTTCAGCCAACTCACGCTACGACATCAAAACCAGGCAGCACCTTATGGAGCGATCCTTTGCCAGGAGCACGCGATACGGCTTCGATCGAGCACGATGGCGAAGCCTCTGGCGAATGCGGGTTCAAGAATATCTAACCTGCGCCATCCAGAACATGCAAGTGTTGATAACCTATAGCACAAAGCCAAAAAAAGCTGTTGCAGCACGGCTGGTCGAAATAAAAAGAGCTACGGTAAAAGCTTTTGGGCCAATAATTACGGGGCCGATAAATGGCCGATGCATCCTGAACAATTACCTTGCTGGTTTTTCATATCAAAGAGTTTGATACGCTGAAAAGCTCTTTGGGCAACAGCCCGTTGAAAACACAGTTTCTTATATTTCGAGACCTGTCCCCATGGCCGCATGTCCCCATGGCCGCACCTTTCACCCTCCCCTCAATCCCCTCCCATCAAGGGAGGGGTGTATGATCTGATACCGGGAGGTTTATTCATGGTTTCCACGTGATCAATATTTCGCTGACTTTACCTTTAACTTGATCTCGCGCCTCCCACCTGTCGTGGCCCGCAGCCAGCAGCTTGTCATACGGCGTCTCAACATGTCTGATATGAGCGATAACAGCCAGGCGAATTGCACTTTCTTCGAGACCCTTTGCTGTCGCCGTACGACCGATTCGATCGCTGTATTTAAGGCATGCATGTTCCGCAATAACAACTTCCCTCCCAGGGGGACACAGCGGGAACAGTTCCCGTATACGCTTGGCAAATTGATGTGTATATTCACGGTCGGCTTCCGTCCTTCGCCCGGCTTCACGCTCTCTTCGCCGTGCCCGGACGTCATCATCAGCCAGACATTCTTTTTCAGCCTGCTCTAACGCTTTTTCTTCGACGAGGAGGCCCTGTCGTTCGTACCGCTTCCTGTGCTGACTCCATTTCAAGACAATCGCTGATAAAATTGCGTTTTGATGAGCGCGTCTGGTCAGTGCCGTATTTCCCGACGGCAGAAAGACAAGATGGTCCAAATCGGCACACGCCAAACACAGTGCGCCTTTGTCTTTATTCAGAGTGATCCATGCCTTGCGGCCGAGATTTTCGCCGCACTCATCGCATGTCGAATCCCTGCTCGTAATGAAAACTTTAAGGTCAGTTGGTTGTTCCATTGAATAAATTTACTGATGGTTTCTGGAAACATTTGGGGTCAAGCCTTGAAAAGGCAGTTTCTTATATTTCAAGACCTGTTCCCCATGGCCCCCAAGTCAGTTGTTTGTTCCATTTGAATAAGTTTAGTAATGGTTTCTGTGTAGAGCCAGTCTATAGCAATGATTTGAAATAGTCAAGAATATGAGCTTATTCCTTTATGCGTAAGCTCGCGGAATACACTGCCTTCTTCGGCAAACCGAGTTCCTCTGATGCAACAACGATGGCCTCTTTCTTGGTCAGGCCTTTATGAAGCATCAGGTCCTTGAGATATACGGCTGTATCGATATCCTTTTTAAGAGGTTCCTTTGATGCGCCGTGCACGATGACGGTAAGTTCTCCCTTTACGGTCTTCTGTTTGAGATGTTTAAGAACGTCAGAAAGTTTTGCGCGCACGATCTCTTCGTATACCTTGGTGAGTTCGCGCGTGATCACCGCCTGCCTGTCTCCGAATACGGCGATCATGTCTTCGATGGCCTTTATGATCTTGTGCGGAGCCTCATAGAAGATGAGGGTGCGTTCTTCTTTTTCGAGCTCCTTGAGTCTTTTGATGCGCGCAGTCTGTTTGGCCGCGAGAAATCCTTCGAACACAAATCTGTCCGTGGGCAGGCCGGAGACCGAAAGGGCAGTGATCGCGGCCGTTGCTCCGGGGATGGGAATAACGGGGATCTTCTGATCCACGGCAAGGTTAATGAGAAAGTATCCGGGGTCTGAGATGCCCGGCGTGCCGGCGTCAGAAACGAGGGCAATGTTCTTGCCTTCGAGCATCTGCGCGACAAGAACAGGCGCTTTTTCTTCCTTGTTATGGTCGTGGTAGCTC
>Ga0209342_10007069_pt1 | contig 11299 bp, 10 predicted proteins | sample RifCSP16_2_FD_184023 | JGI IMG/M metagenome (GOLD analysis project Ga0209342, IMG submission 184023) | Soil microbial communities from Rifle, Colorado - Rifle CSP2_sed 16_2 (SPAdes) (version 2) | ecosystem: Environmental > Terrestrial > Deep subsurface > Rock core/Sediment | place: Rifle... | reverse complement strand
GCTCAAGGGCAAGTCCGAGCCGGTGCGCGTGTTCCACGCGAAGGCGCCTCGGTCCCGCTTCGGCACCGACCTTACCCGGACGCATGACACCCCATTCGTCGGCCGCGAGATTGACCTCGCGCTGCTCAAAGGCATCTTCGACAAGGCGGTGACGGCGGACTCTGTCCAGCTCGTCACGGTGGTGGGCGAACCGGGCATCGGCAAGAGCCGGATCGTGGCAGAGCTCGGCGCCTACATCGATGCCCGACCCGACCTCACCACGTGGCGCCAGGGTCGGTGCCTGCCCTACGGGGAAGGCATCACGTTCTGGGCGCTCGGGGAGATCGTGAAGGCCCACGCCGGGATCTTGGAGTCCGACTCACCCGATGCCGCCTACACGAAGCTCGACGCGGTCCTCCCTGAAGGTGCCGAACGCGAGTGGTTCCGCCAACGACTGCTACCGCTCCTCGGGATCGAGGCCAGCTCCCCGGCGGAGCGCGAAGAGCTATTCACGGCCTGGAGGCGATTCCTAGAGCAGATCGCCGAGGATCGTCCGACCGTGCTCGTCTTCGAGGACCTGCACTGGGCCGACGACGCGATGCTCGCCTTCCTGGAGCACGTAGCCGATCGCGCCGAGGGCGTCCCGCTGCTGGTGGTCGGCACGGCCCGCCCCGAGCTGTTCGAGCGCCATCCCGACTACGGGGCTGGGCTGCGGAACGCCACGCCCATCAACCTGTCGCCGCTTTCGTCCGAGGAGACCGCCCGTCTGATCTCGGCTCTGCTTCAGACCACCGTGATCTCCGCCGAGCTGCAGCAGCCGATCCTCGATCAGTCAGGGGGCAACCCACTCTACGCCGAGGAGTTCGTGCGGCTACTGAAGGACAAGGACCTCCTCGTGAAGAAGGGCTCTAGCTGGGAGCTCAGGGAGGGGGCCGAGGTCCCGTTCCCCGACTCGGTGCAGGCCCTGATCGCCGCCCGCCTGGACACGCTCGGGCCCGAAGCCAAGTCGATGCTCGCCGACGCCGCGGTCGTGGGCAAGGTCTTCTGGTCAGGTGCCGTCGCCGCGATGGGCGGGCGGGATCTGGCGGAGGTGACCCGTGCGCTGCGCGAGCTCTCGCGAAAGGAGCTCGTGCGTCCGGCACGGCGCTCCTCGATCGAGGGCGAGGTCGAGCACGCCTTCTGGCACATCCTGACGCGCGACGTGGCCTACGCTCAGCTGCCCAGGGCCTCGCGGGCCTCGCGCCACGTCGCGGCTGCAGCCTGGATCGGGTCCAAGGCCGCCGAGCGCGTGGAGGACCTCGCCGACGTGCTCGCCTACCACTACGCCACGGCCCTGGAGCTCGCCCGGGCGGCCGGGCAGACCGAGCAGGCGGACGACCTGGAGGCACCCGCGCTTCGGTTCCTCACCCTGGCCGGGGACCGGGCCCTCGGACTGGACACCGCTGCGGCGCTTGGGAGCTTCGAGCGGGCGCTCGCGCTGACCCCGCCCGGGCATCCCGAACGGCCCGAGGCCCTAGCCCGCTTCGGGGAGGCCGCACAGCAAGCCGGGCGATTCGTCGAGGCGGCGGAGGGCTTGGAGGAGGCGATCGCGTCCTGCCGGGACCGAGGCGATCTCGCGGCCGCCACACGAGCCATGGCCACGCTCGGCAACGTGTTCTTCCGTCTCGGGGATCCGCGGTGGGCGGAGTTGCCTGCGGAGGCGGTGGCGATCTTGGAACCGCTGCCGGCTGAGCCAGAGCTCGTGGGCGCGCTCACCGAGGTGGCCCGTGTGGAGACCCTCCAGGGAAGGTCCGAGGCCGGAGTCCGGTACGCGGAGCGGGCGCTCGCGCTCGGCGAGGAGCTCGGCCTGGACCGCTCCGCGCGCGCCCTCGGCTTCCGCGGTCTGGCCCGCAGCAACCTCGGAGACCCCGGAGGTCTCGAGGACATGCGTGCGGCCATCGCGCTCGCGACCCAGGCCGGGCAGGGACGCGAGGTGGCCTTGCTGCACAACAACCTGGGGTGGGAGCTGTGGGTGTTCGAAGGCCCCGTGGCATCCCTGGAAGTCATGCGTGCGGGGATCGCCTCCGCGCAGGCACGGGGGCTCGCCGAGATAGTCAACTTCACGACGACGAGCACGCTCGACCCTCTCGTCGACAGCGGCGAGCTCGATGAGGCGCTGGAGGTCGCCGCCGATCTGGCCGAGCGCCTCGAGAACGAGGACGTGCTGGCTCTCGCTCTGGTTCGCGCCGCGCAAGCACGGATCCTGGCCATGCGGGGGCAGGCCGCGCAGGTGGTCGCCGCCCTCGAGGGGCTCGAGTCCACCTCCCGCTTCGAAGGGTCAGCGGACTACGCCGCAATCGGTCTTCTGGGGGCATCTGCCGTCTCTTACGCCGCGATCGCTCAAGACGACCGGGCGCTCGCGTTGCTCGCGGAGCTCGAGGCGACCCCCGACGCCCGCGAGTCGCTGTATTACGCCGCCCTCCTCCCCGCGATGGCGCGCACCGCCCTTGGGATCGGCGACCGGGACCTCGCCGAGCGTCTCGTGGGTGGTCTCGAGGCCCGCTCCCCCTACGCGGAGCATGCCCTCGTCGCGGCGAACGCCGCCCTAGCCGAGGCCCGTGGGGACCTCCAGGCTGCCGCCGACACCTACGCCGAGGCCGCGGATCGCTGGGAGCGGTTCGGGGTCGTCCCCGAGCATGCGTTCGCGCTGCTCGGCCGGGGCCGCTGTCTGGTCGGACTCGCACGACCGACGGAGGCCTCACACCCACTCCGTGAAGCTCGCGAGATCTTCGAGCGACTCGGGGCGGCGCCGGCACTCGCGGAGACGGACGCCCTCCTTCGGGAGTCGACGGCACTCAGCTCGTAGGGACGATCTTGGTCAACATCTGGTCAAGGACCGACCGAACCAGGCGGTACTCGACGGTACTCGTGTGACACCCCGAACCCGCTCCGACCAGCGGACATGCTGGTCACAGCGTGCGCCCTCCTTCCCTGACACGGAACCGCTCATCGACCTCGCTGAGGTAGCACCGAGGTAGCAGAACCAACGGAACTCGACCGAACCAGACCGTACTCGTGTGACTTCTGATGTTGGCCCTGAGCAGCAGGAAGGAGTGTTTCTGCTGGTAGACGATGGTTAGCGCACCTGCTTTGGGAGCAGGAGGCCGGCGGTTCGAATCCGCCCGCCCCGACGAAGACGCGCCCATGGGGACTCCTCGCCGACGCCGCGGCGCGTCGTGGGGGAACGCTAGGCTCGTCGTCGTGCAGATCCGCTCGACCTCGAGCGAGCTTCCCGTCGCCACGGTGCGGCGGGTGCTCGCCGGGCTGCCCGAGGCCGAGGGGTACACGATCGTCGTCAAGCCCCTCCGGTACCGGGAGAAGCCGCACCTCGCCGCGCAGACCGATTTCGGCGAGCGCTCGATCACGCTTCAGCTGCCGGAGCCGTTCCTGCCCTTCGGCGAGGTCGTTGCGTACGGGGCCAAGCGCCGGCCGGGCCGCTCGATGCGGTTCATCTGGCTCACCGAGGGCGTGACCTTCCGCCGGCCGCGCGACGTGCTCCGGTTCCTCTATCTGCACGAGTGGATGCACTGGTACCTGCACCACCACCACGGGCGCGGGAACTCGGCCGAAACCACGTGCGATCGGTTCGCGCTCGCCAACTACCGCCGACGCGAGGTCACCTTGGTCGACGCCCGAGCCGCGATGCGTCGGTCGCGGGACTAGGAGGCCAGGCAGGCCTCGGCCGCGATGCCGAGCTCGGCCCGGAGACTCTGGACCTGGTCCACGCTCAGCGTTGCGTCGCGCAGGATCGAATACGCCTCGGGCGTCTCACCGTCCAGGAAGACCAGCATCCCCTCGCGCACGGTCCGCAGGTCGCTGACCGCGAGGGTCGCGGATCGCTCAGCGAGGTCGATCGCTCGTTCGCATGCAGCCGGGATCCCGGCCGTCGTGCGACCGAGCGCGAAGCCGATCGTTCCCACGAGCAGGGCGCCGGCGAGCACGAGGACCAGCGTGAGCGTCCCCTTCGGCCGCTCGGGCTCGGTGAGCGGGGGGACGAGGTCGAGCGTCGGGAAGTCGGTCGACGGTTCGAGCGTCGGCGCATGTCGGAGCGGGGTGCCCATGACGCCACCTCCTCGACCACCATCCAACCGCGTGGAGCGGCGACGCGGCACGCACGAACGGCCCCGCGTCCGCGGGACCGTCAGCTCGAGGTCGCGACGCCGATCGCTCGCCGGAGCAGGTCGACGAACTGCTCGATCCGCATCGCGCGTCGCTGCTCGGGGTCGGCGTGACGGTGGAACAGGCCGGGGTCGAGCTCCTTGGTGACGAGCGCGTCCTGGAAGCCGCTCGCGAGCCAGTCGAGCATCGAGGCCGCCATCTCGACGTCGAGATCCCCGCGCAGGTCCCCGTGCCCGACGCCGAACTCGATGAACTCGAGGGTGCCGTAGGGATCCTCGCTCACCAGGAAGCGATTGATCTCGCGGCGCAGGCCGAGGTCCGTGCCGTAGTTGCCGACCAGGGCCACGCGGTACGGGATCCAGTCATCCCGGATCAGGTGCTCGGTGCGTTCCAGCCAGTAGACGAGGATCTCCCAGAACCCGTGGTCCACGACCTCGGCCGGAGCATCGAGCCACGCGGGGAGGGCCTGGACGGCCCTCTGATAGGCGGCGAAGAACAACCCGGCCTTGCTGCCGAAGTGCTGGAAGATCGAGCCCTTCGCGATGCCGAGCTCGGAGGCGATGTCCTCCACCTTCGAACCCTGGTAGCCGTGCTCGGCGAACGAGCGCATCGCCGCCTCGACGATCCGCTCCCGCTTGGCCGCCGACCTCGGACCGGGGTGTGACCTCAGGTCACGGGACACAGGCACGCTCCTGCCATCGCACGCCCCAACAGTATGAATGCCGGGAGCGCTGTGCCTGACCCCCGGTCAGGTGCGAAGACGAGTCCGCCGAGCATGGATCGCGACCTCGACGGTCGCGACCGCCTTCACGAGATCGGTCCCGATCACCCGCGCAGGGCGTTCCCGACCCGCTCAAGGCCCTTGCGCATCTGCTCGAGGCCGAAGCCGAACCCGACCCGGAAGCCCCGACCGAGTCCGAGCATGTCGCCGGGAACGAGGAGCACGCTCTGCTCCTGTCGGATCCTGTCGACGAGCGCCGTCGAGCGCTCGGGCAGGTCGTACTTCAGGTAGGCGATCGCGCCCGCCACCGGCCGCACGTACGTGAGGAGGTCGCCGTTCGCCGCGATCCACTCCTCGAGCGGCGGTAGGTTCGTCCGGATGATGGCCCGCGTCCGCGCGAGGATGTTCTCCCGCACCTCCGGCTGCATCGCGAACGCGGCCAGCGCGTCCGAGATCATCCCCGGCGTGAGCGTGGTGTAGTCGTGGCGGATCCAGACCTCGCGGATCACCTCGGGCGGCGCGACGATCCACCCCACACGCAGTCCCGGCATCGCGAACGCCTTCGACAGGCCGCTCGTGATCACCACCCGGTCGTAGCGGCCCCAGAACGTCGGGGAGCTGACCTCGGCGTCGACCTCGGCACCGCGGTAGATCTCGTCCGACACGATCCACGCGCCCACGCGCTCGGCGGCCCCCACGATCGCGTCCATCTCGCCCTCCGTGAGGACGGCGCCGGTCGGGTTGTTGGGGTTGCAGACCATCACGACCTTCGTCTTCTTCGTCACGACCCGCGCCAGCCGATCGACGTCGAGCGACCACCGGCCGTCGCGCAGTTTCAGCTTGAAGGTGTCGGTCCGCTCTCCGAAGAACGGACCCAGGCCTTTGCCCTGGAGGTAGTTGGGCAGCATGAACGCCAGCCGGTCGCCCGGCTCGAGCAGCGTCCACAGCGCGAGCAGGTTCGCCTCGGAGCCGCCGTTCGTCACGGTGACGTGTTCGGGCGTCGCGCCCTCGTACCAGGCGGCGATGTTGGCCCGGGTCTCGTGCGACCCCTCGGACAGCGGGTAGCCGAGCCGGGTACCCACGAAGGCTTCGGCGTCCGCGAGCGGGCCGAGCAGGTCGCGGATCGACATCGGCTGCACGCCCGACTCCGACAGGTCGACGTCGACCAGGTGCCACCACAGGGACTGCATGCGTTCCATCTCGAACGGGTCGATGCGAGCCACGGATCCCTCCTCGTCGAGCGAGCTCCTTGCCGACCGTAGCACCGTGACCGAGGGCGGGCGACCGAGATGCGCCGACCGTAGGTCGGCAGCGGCCCGGGTAGGCTCGGCGCGATGGGCGAGCCGGTCGTGATCACGCGCCACGAGGTGCGGGCGCTGCTCGACATGCCATCGCTCATCGACGCGGTCGAGCGCGCGTTCGTCGCCTACTCCTCGGGCGGAGCGGAGCTCCCCGCCGTGATCCACCTCGACATCCCCGAGTCAGGCGGCGAGGTCCACGTGAAGGCGGGCCACCTCCACGGGGCGAGCTATTACGCCGTGAAGGTCGCCTCGGGCTTCAGCGGGACCGAGCCACCGACCGCGGATGGACTCGTGCTCGTCTTCGACGCGACCGACGGGGCGCTCGCGGCCCTCGTGCAGGACCACGGGCTGATCACCGATCTTCGGACCGGTGCGGCGGGCGGGGTCGCCGCGCGGCTGCTCGCGCCCGAGCGCGTTCGCCGCGTGGCGGTGCTCGGCACGGGGGCGCAGGCGCGGCACCAGCTCGACGCCCTCGCGTGCGTGCGGGCCTTCGAGCACGTCCGCGTGTGGGGACGGAGCCACGCCAAGGCCGTCGAGTTGGTAGAGGATCTCCTCGGCCGGCCGGGTCTTCCCGGAACCGCGACCTACGCCGTCGCGGAGACCGTCGAGTCGGCGCTCGATGACGCCGACGTCGTGATCACCTGCACCGCCAGCCGTGAGCCGCTCGTCGCGCCCGAGTGGTTGAAGGCCGGCGCGCACGTCACCGCGCTCGGGTCCGACGGCGTGGGCAAGAGGGAGCTCGATCCGGGGGTGCTGCGACGCGCGGACGTCCTCGCGTGCGACAGCCGTGAGCAGTGCGGGCGGCTCGGCGAGCTCCAGCACGCGCCGGAGGAAGCCGGCCGCGCCGTCGAGCTCGGCGCGATCGCTGCGGGCGCCGCTGGCGGGCGGACGTCCGAGGCGCAGCTCACCGTCTGTGACCTCACGGGGGTGGGGGTGCAAGACGTCGCGGCGGCAGCGCTGGTGATGGCGCGTGTGAGCGACGCCACGCCGCTCGAGCCCTAGGCGGGAGAAAGGCGCGCCACGATCTCGTCGTGCAAGATCGCGTTGGTCGCCAGCACGGTCCCCCCGTGCACGAGCGGCGACCCGTCGAACTGCGACATCCGCCCACCGGCCTCGTGCACGACCACCTGCAGCGCCGCCCAGTCCCACGTCGCGAGCTCGAGCTCGACCATGACGTCGGCCGAGCCCCGCGCGACGAGGCAGTGGCCCCACGCGTCGCCGAAGCCGCGGTTGCGCCGGGCCTCGCGCACGAGGCTCTGGACCCCGGCCGCGTACGGGCCCTCGAGCCAGTCCTCCATCCCGGCGAACACGAAGAACGAGCGCGGCACGCGGTCCGCTGAGGAGGTGTGGATCGGGGCGCCGTTCAGCCGGGCACCGCCCCCGGCCGAGGCCTCGTAGCGCTCGCCGAGCGCCGGGAAGTTCACCACGCCGACCACCGGATCGTCGTCGACCGCGAGCGCGATCAGATTGGACCAGATCTGGACGCCGTCGGCGAAGTTCTTGGTCCCGTCGATCGGGTCGACGATCCATCGACGGCGGCCGCTGCCCTCGGAGCCACCCTCCTCGCCGAGCACCCCGTCGTCCGGGTAGCGCTCGCGGATCGCCGCTCGGATCGCCTCCTCGATGGCGACGTCGGCCTCGGTGACCGGGCTGCGGTCCGGCTTCAGACGGACCTCGAACGAGCCGCCGAAGAAGCCAAGGCCGATCTCGCCCGCGCGGTCGGCCAGCTCGTTCGCGAAGGCCAGCTCCTCCTCGTACACGCTCGGACCTTACCGGCTCGGGGTGCCCGGCCGCTGCGGCCGCTCCTGTTAGATTCGGTGCTCCATGCAGACGACCCTCGAGTCCACGGACAAGCACACGGTCAGGCTCACGATCGAGGTGCCGCCGGAGGAGTTCGGCAAGGATCTCGACCGCGCGTACCGCAAGGTCGCCCAGCAGGTGAAGATCCCTGGCTTCCGCAAGGGCAAGGTCCCTCGCCAGGTGATCGACGCGCAGTTCGGGCGCGACGTCGTCCTGGGCGAGTTCCTCGAGGACTCCGTTCCCACCTACTACCGTGAGGCGCTCCGCGAGCACGACCTGGCCCCGATCACCGATCCTGACATCGACCTCGGCGAGGTGGAGGAGGGGAAACCCCTCGTGTTCACGGCGGTGGTCGAGATCCGGCCGCGGTTGAAGCTGGACGAGGACCAGTACCAGGGGATCCGCGTCGACCGCCCGGCGGCCGAGGTGACCGACGAGGACGTCGACCGCTTCCTGGACTCGCTCCGCGACCGGTTCGCCGAGCTGGAGACCGTGACCCACCCCGCGCGCACCGGGGATTTCGTGGTGATGGACATCCGCGCCACGGTCCACGGCGAGGAGATCCCCGAGGGCTCCCGCCAGGACTACCTGTACGGCGTGGGAACCGGTGAGTTCGGCGACGCCCTCGACAAGGAGCTCGAGGGCAAGCGCGCCGGCGAGATCTTGAAGTTCAACGACGCTCTCGGACCGGCCGCGGGGGACCGAGCCGGGCAGGAGGTCGCCTTCCAGGTCCTGATCAAAGAGGTCAAGGGCAAGAAGCTGCCCGCGGCCGACGACGGGTTCGCCAAGGTGGCCTCCGAGTTCGACACGCTCGACGAGCTGAAGGAGAGCCTGCGCGAGCAGCTGCTGCGGAACCGCGAGCGCGGGGCCGACGCCGAGGTGCGCGACCTGGTCCTGCAGGCGATGATCGACTCTGTCGAGGTGGACCTGCCGGACACCCTCGTGGACGAGGAGGTCCAGCACCGCGTCCTGCACGCGCAGGAGCGGGCCGAGCAGGCCGGCACGACGCTGCCGCAGCTGCTCGAGGCGCAGGGTTTCGACGAGCTCCGGTTCCGAGCGGATGCGCGCGACCACGCGATCCGCGCGATCAAGGCCGACCTCGTCCTGGAGGCGGTGGCTCGACAGGAGGACATCCAGGTCACGCCCGAGGAGCTCGGTCGCGAGATCGCCGGGCTCGCGCAGGCGCTCGGCCGCGACCCGAAGGAGCTCGCGAAGAGCCTGGACCGTTCCGGTCAGGTCGTATCACTGGCCGGTGATATCATCCGCTCCAAGGCGCTCGACCTCCTCGTCGAGCACGCAGACATCCACTCGGACGCCGGCCAACAGGAACGTCAGGAGCCTTCCGAAGACCCCGCAGACGCACCGACCGAGGCCACCGAGGAGACCGCAGAGGAGACGCCATGAAGGACTACCTCGTCCCCGTCGTCGTCGAGCAGACCAGCCGCGGCGAGCGTTCGTTCGACATCTACTCGCGCCTGCTGAAGGAGCGCATCGTGTTCCTCGGCACGCCGATCGACGACGCCGTCGGCAACCTGATCATGGCCCAGCTGCTGCACCTGGAGTCGGAGGACCCCGACAAGGACATCAACCTGTATATCAACTCGCCCGGCGGGGACATCACCTCGCTGTTCGCGATCTACGACACGATGGAGTACATCAAGCCGGCGGTCTCGACCATCGTGATGGGGCAGGCGGCCTCGGCGGCGGCGGTCCTGCTGCTCGCAGGGGAGAAGGGCAAGCGCTACGCGCTCCCGCACTCGCGTGTGCTGCTGCACCAGCCGCACGGCGGGGCGCAGGGCCAGGCCGTCGACATCGAGATCCAGGCCAAGGAGATCACTCGGTACCGCAAGCTGCTGGAGGAGCTGATCGCGGAGCACACGGGCCAGCCGCTCGAGAAGGTCGCCAAGGACACGGACCGCGACTACATCCTCACGGCCGAGGAGGCCGTGGCGTACGGGGTCGTGGACGAGGTCATCACCAGCCGGAAGTTGACACCCGAACTCGCAGCGGCGGCCGCGGGCGCGTCGTAGGATTGCCGTCCGGGTACGACCGGACGCTCGAACAGGGGGCCCAGGGGCATGGCGAGGATCGGCGACTCCGACCTGTTGAAGTGCTCCTTCTGCGGCAAGTCGCAGAAGCAGGTGAAGTAGCTCATCCTGGCCCCGGCGTGTACATCTGCGACGAGTGCATCGACCTGTGCAACGAGATCATCGAGGAGGAGCTCTCCGAGACCTCCGAGCTGAAGCTCGAGGAGCTCCCCAAGCCGCAGGAGATCTGCGCGTTCCTCGACGAGTACGTGATCGGCCAGGAGAACGCGAAGAAGGTCCTGTCGGTCGCGGTCTACAACCACTACAAGCGGATCCAGGTCGGCTCCAAGGACACCGAGGTCGAGCTCCAGAAGTCCAACATCATGGTCCTGGGGCCGACCGGGTGCGGCAAGACGCTGCTCGCGCAGACCCTCGCGAAGATGCTGAACGTGCCGTTCGCGATCGCGGACGCCACGGCGCTCACCGAGGCCGGCTACGTCGGCGAGGACGTCGAGAACATCCTGCTCAAGCTGATCCAGGCGGCCGACTACGACGTGAAGAAGGCCGAGACCGGGATCATCTACATCGACGAGGTCGACAAGATCGCGCGCAAGAGCGAGAACCCGTCGATCACTCGCGATGTCTCCGGCGAGGGCGTCCAGCAGGCGCTCCTGAAGATCCTCGAGGGGACCACCGCCAGCGTCCCGCCCCAGGGTGGTCGCAAGCACCCGCACCAGGAGTTCATCCAGATCGACACGACGAACATCCTGTTCATCTGCGGCGGCGCGTTCGCGGGTCTGGAGAAGATCGTCGAGAGCCGGATCGGCTCGCGCGGGATCGGGTTCGGCGCTGATGTGCGTCGGGTGGAGGAGAAGGACCTCGGCGCGATCCTCGGCCAGGTGCTCCCCGAGGACCTGCTGAAGTACGGGCTGATCCCCGAGTTCGTCGGGCGCCTGCCGGTCATCACCAACGTCCATAACCTGGACAAGCAGGCGCTGATCGACATCCTGACCCAGCCGAAGAACGCGCTCGTGAAGCAGTACCGCAAGTTCTTCGAGTTCGACGGCGTCGAGCTCGAGTTCGCCGAGGACTCCCTCGATGCGATCGCCGACCAGGCGATCCTGCGCGCGACCGGCGCCCGCGGCCTCCGCGCGATCTTGGAGGAGGTCCTGCTCAACACGATGTACGAGCTTCCCTCGCGGAGCGACGTCACGAAGTGCGTGATCGACGGCGAGGTGGTCCGCAGCAAGGTGAACCCCACGCTCGTGCCGCTCAAGGAGGCGAAGAAGCGTGAGCGACAGGAGCGCTCGGCA
>Ga0209342_10007068_pt1 | contig 11299 bp, 9 predicted proteins | sample RifCSP16_2_FD_184023 | JGI IMG/M metagenome (GOLD analysis project Ga0209342, IMG submission 184023) | Soil microbial communities from Rifle, Colorado - Rifle CSP2_sed 16_2 (SPAdes) (version 2) | ecosystem: Environmental > Terrestrial > Deep subsurface > Rock core/Sediment | place: Rifle... | reverse complement strand
CGACGCGCCCGCCAGTCTATTCCTCGGCCCCGGGGGCGAGCAACCCGGGCCGGACATCGGAACCGCGTTCTCTGATGGAACTTTGCTTTCTGGCTTAACGTTGTTATCATTGCTCACGGAGTTAATCGACCGAGGGGCTTATGGGGATCACGGAGCGGCGGGAGCGGGAGAAGGAAGAAGTCCGGAACAAGATCCTGGACGCGGCCCGGGACCTGTTCGCACGGGAAGGCTACGAGGCGGTCACCATGCGACGAATCGCCGAGGCCATCGAGTACTCCCCCACCACCATCTACAACCACTTCGAGGACAAGGACGACCTGGTGCGGTGCCTCTGCGACGGCGACTTCGGCCAGTTGCTGAGCGCGCTTCAGACCCAGCCCGTGCCGGCCGATCCGGTGGTCTGGATCCGCCAGCTTGGGCTCGCCTACACCCGCTTCGCCCTCTCCTTCCCGAACCATTACCGCTTCATGTTCATGACGGCCCCGGACATCGAGGTTCACGAAGACCACGAGAGCTTTCCTGGCCATCTGGCTTTCGGCGTGCTGAGGCGCGCGGTGGCGGGCGCGGTCGAGGGCGGTCGCTTCCGCGCCGGTAGCGTGGACACCATGGCGCTCCACCTCTGGATCGCGCTTCACGGCGCGATCTCGCTGCTCATCACCATGCGGCCCGAGCACTGGCCGGTGCCGGTGCCCCCGGACCTGGTGGAGCAGGTCCTGGAGAACAGCATCCGCGGCTTCCTGCGCGAGCCGCCCCCCCAGGAGAAGCGCTGATGGTCTCGCTGGCTCGCAAGAACCTGCTTCACGACCGGTTGCGCTTCGCCATCACCGTCTCCGGCGTCGCCTTCGCGGTGACCCTGGTGCTGGTGCAGGTGGGCCTGTTCGTGGGCCTGCTGGCCAAGTCCACGGTGACCATCGAAAAGGCCGCCGCCGACATCTGGATCACCTCCCGGGAGACACCTAACGTTGATTTCGCGCACAACTTCCCGGAGACCACGGTGCTCCGGGTGCGCGGCGTGCCGGGGGTGGCCCGAGCCGACAACCTGCTGGTCCAGTTCATGAACATCCAGCTTCCGTCGGGGGCTGAGGAGGGCTGCCTGGTCTACGGGCTTCAGGACTTCGGGGCCTGGAAGCTCCCCTGGACGGTGACCGAGGGCGATCCCCGGGATCTCCGGCGAGGCCAGTACATCCTGATGGACCGCTCGGCCGAGCAACGCTTCGGACCCTTCCGGGTCGGTGAGTATCGCGAGATCCTGGGCCGGCGTTTCAAGATCGTGGGCACCACCCGCGACGCGGCGTCCTTCACCACCGCGCCCATCGTGTTCATGGACTACCGCAACGCCCAGGAGCTCTCCGAGGCGGCCGACCACAAGACCAGCTATGTGCTGGTCAAGGTCGCGCCCGGAGCCGATCCCGGGGCGGTGGCCGCCCGGCTGCGCCAGACGCTGCCCTTCAACGACGTGTACACCAAAGCCGAGTGGGCTCGGAAGTCGCGCAGCTACTGGGTCTCCTCCACCGGCCTGGGCATGAACATGGGCATCACCGTCTTCCTGGGCGTGCTGGTCGGCATCGTGGTGGTAGCTCAGACCCTCTACACCTCGGCGGTCGAGCACGTGAAGGAGTTCGGCACCGTCAAGGCCATCGGCGGCTCCAACTGGGACATCTACCGCATCCTGGGCGAGCAGGCGCTGATCGCTGCGGTCCTCGGTTTCGCCCTGGGCGGCGCCCTGTCCTGGGCCATGCGGCCGGCCATGGCCAGGCTGTATCTGAACGTCCAGATCTCCGCCGGCTTCGCCGCCGCCGTCTTCCTGGGCACCGTCCTCATGTGCCTGGGGGCGGCCGTGCTGTCCTTCCGCAGAGTGGCCGGGATCGACCCGGCTCTGGTGTTCCGCACATAACGATCACCACAGAGGCACAGAGAACGGAGAAGCCGAGGAGAGCCGGAGGCAGGGGAGTTGAGACGGGCCGCGCAAGAGGTTGGAGAGGTGGACCGGCGGTGGCTGAACGCTGATCGCTGTCTGCTGATCGCTACCACGGGTTCGGTTAGGAGCGTGAGTGAGATGAGCGACCGGGTGCTGGAAGCGCGCGACGTGGTGAAGGTGTTCGACGAAGGGTCGCAGAAGGTCGAGGTGCTGCGTGGCGTCTCCCTGGAGGTGGCGGCGGGCGAAGTGGTCGCCCTCGAAGGTCCCTCCGGGTCGGGCAAGACCACGCTGCTCTCGATCATGGGCCTCATCCTCACGCCCACATCCGGCAAGGTGACGGTGGCAGGGGAGACTCCGAACGGGGGCGGCCCGGCCCGACTGCGCGAGCTGCGCCGGCGAGCCATCGGTTTCGTGTTCCAGCAGTTCAACCTGTTCCCGGCGCTCACCGCGCTCGAGAACGTCGAGTACGCGCTCAACGTCAAGGGTCTGGCGGGTAGCGCCGCCAGGGAGGAGGCGCGAAGGACTCTGGCGGCGGTAGGCCTGTCGGATCGGCTGGCCTTCCTGCCTCGCGACCTCTCCGGCGGCCAGAAGCAGCGGGTGGCCATCGCCCGCGCGCTGGCTGGCTCGCCGCAGGTGCTGCTGGCCGACGAGCCCACGGCCAACCTCGACTCGGCTGCGGGCATGCAGATCCTGGAGCTGTTCCGCGATCTGGCCAAGGCCGAGGGCAAGGGGCTGGTGATCGTCACCCACGACCCCAAGGTGCGAACGGTCGCCGATCGCGTGGTGGGGATTCGGGACGGCCGGCTCTCTGCTTGACGCAACAAACCACAGAGGCACAGAGGCATAGCGCGCAACGAACGGATTCACCAGAAAACCGCCGGCAGGGAGCACAGAGAGGACGAAGGTGGGAGCGATGGAGACGCGGACGATCTTGGCGACCGGCGTGATTGGGGCAGCTCTGCTGGCGGGGACGGCGATTCAGGCTCGAAATGCGGGCCTGGGTGGCGGGAAGGACGTCGAGCCTACGGCACCCGCGGCCCTCGGCAAGCGCGGGGTGGCGGCCGAAGGCCGAGTGGTGGCCTACCCCGGCGCGGAGGTGGGCGTCGCCGCCGAGCGCGGCGGGCGTCTGCTGAGCGTGCGTGTGGTGGAGGGCCAGAAGGTTCGGAGGGGTGAGCTTCTGGCGGAGATCGATTCCGAGGAACTGCGGGCAGCGCTCGCCGAGGCCAAGGCACGCGTAACAGAGGCTGAGGCTCAGGCTCGCTTGACGGAGCTGACGCTTGAGCGGCGAGGCCGACTGCGCGAAGAAGATGTGGTCTCCGCCCACGAGGTCGACGAGGCGCGGCGCGATCTGGAAACCGCACGGGCCCGGCGCGACACCGCGCAAGCCGAAGTCGAACGCTACCAGGCCCAGCTCCGCAAGAGCCGGGTCCTGGCGCCTATCGCTGGCACGGTGACGGCGCGCCAGGCCGACGCCGGCGAGACGGTGGCCGCCGGCGACCCCATTGCCACCCTGGCCGATCTGGATCGGCTGCGCGTGGAAGGGGAAGCGGACGAGGCCGACGCCGCGGTGCTGGTGGTGGGGGCCCCGGTCGCGATCACCGCCGACGGCTATCCGGGCGCCTTCCGGGGCCGGATCGAGGAAGTGGCCGACTCGGTGACGCTGCGCCGCCTGAAACCCCAGGACCCCAGCCGACCCACCGACACCCGGATCGTATCCGTGAAGGTGGCCCTCGGCGAGCGAACTCCGCTCAAGCTGGGCGCCACGGTGGAGCTTCGGATCGAGCCCCGGCAGTAGGCTGGGCTGACGCAACGCAACCACAGAGGCACAGGGACACCGAGCAGGCTACAAACGTACGGCAACGGACGGGAACCAGCCGGCGTTGGGCGTTCCCTGTTTGCCATTCCGCACCCTTAGACCCGGCCCCAAGGCGGCCCTTGTAGCTGCCAGTCAGGCATGGCAGACTTCTGCCATGAAGAACGCTGGCCTTCGGAACTTCCACCTGCCGCTTCCTGCGCCGGTCCAGGTTCGACTGCGGGAGGCCGCGGAACGCGAAGGGGTGCCGGCGACCGTCGTTGCCAGGCGGGCCCTGGAGGAATGGCTTCAGGACCGGGAGAGACGGGCTCGCGCCCAGCAGATCGCTTCCTACGCCGCCGCGGTCGCCGGAAGCCGGGCAGACCTCGACCCAGCGCTCGAGGCCGCGTCGATCGAGGACTGGTTGAACTCCGCCAGGCGGAGCCGATGAACCGCGGGGAGGTCTGGTGGGCCAACCTGGAGCCGCGTTCAGGGTCGGAACAACGCGGACGCCGGCCGGTCATCGTCGTCTCGCACGACGGCTTCAACAGGACACCGGGCTGGCGCTCGGTCATCGTGGTGCCGCTCTCCACTTCCAAGGCCCAAGCCCGGCGCGGGCCTACGGCGATCGGGCTGGCCCCAGGGGCGGGCGGTTTGAAGAAGGCGAGCATTGCCCTCTGCCATCAGGTCACGACGCTGGATCGGGCCAAGCTCGTCGAAAAGGCCGGAGCGCTGACTCACCCGGAACTCGCTGGGGTCGAAACCGGGCTCCGCTCCGCCCTCGATCTCGGATAGCCCGCTCCGCGCGACAGCCAGCCAGATCGATCTGCTGCGGGAGCCGGACCTGACGATCGGCGTCGAGGCGCGCCGGCCACCAGGTCCGCTACTTGCCGAACCGGTAGGCGAGCTTGATCAGGAAGACGTCGTCCGCGGGGGCACCCAGCAGGTGGTCGGCATCGCGCCCCAGCTCGAAGTCGCCTGGATCGGCGGAGTCCTGCCGGGCTTGGGTCCAGGCCACGTAGAGAGTGGAACCCGGCCGGTACTCCCAGCGGAAGATGGCGTTGATGCGCAGCGACTTGTAGTTGAAGTCGGGATTGGTCAACAGGAAGGGGGCGGCTGGCCCGGCGCCGTCGGGGTCCACCTCGAACTCGTCGGTCGAGGCTCGATAGGCGATCGCTCCCGCCTGGGTGCCGTAGCCACGGAACTCGAAGGCGCGCGGTCGCGAGAACTCCTTGAAGCCGTCGTAGTCGCCGACCGAGATCAGGGGCTGGGCGTAGACTTGCAGCGACACCCTGGGGCTCAGGATCCAGTTGATGCGGGCGGTCACGATCAGCTCGTGCTGCTCCATGTCCGAGAACACATAACGTTGCCCATGGGCGGCGCTCTGGTCCTCGATGGCCCCGACCCATTGCGCCCGGGCGTGGGTCCGGTTCCACTCGGGGCCCAGAGAGACGGTGAGAGACGACCAGGGCTTGAGGTCGAGGGAGAGATTCCCCTCGAATCCCCAACCTCCGAACTCGTTTCGCTGGTAGAAGGTGTTGACCCGGCCCGAGATCTTCTTCCGGGAGTCGCTCTGCAGCCAGACCCCACCACCGCTCGAGGAGCCCGAGAGGGCGGATGGTCCACCCCGAGTGAAGCGATCGTCCTGGGCGCGGAAGCGGTGGTTGAGGTTCAGCCCCATCCCCCAGTAGTTGAGGAAGCGGACGTTGCTGAAGAGGTTGACGCCGTCGCCCTGCTTGTCGCCCTCGAAGTTGAAGGTGTACCACTTGGCGATCGCCACGAAAGCGTTCCGGAACAGCCGGCCGGGGTCGGTCTTGCGGTACTCCCCTACCAGGTGGCCGCCCCAGCGATCGCTTTTCCAGTTGAAGCCCAGGTCGTTGGAGTCGAAACCGGGCGAGGTGGCCCACAGAGCGGAGTTGACTCGGAAGCGGCCGCTCTGCCGATTCAGATTGACATTGCCGCTCCAGCCGGAAAGCGAGGTGGCCGCCGGGTCGAGCATCGAGGGGGCGGCGTCGGGGCGCTGGAAGTAGTGCTGGGGCAGCCGTTGCACGCGATCGATGGCGGCCTCGCTGCCGGCGATTCGGCTCCAGGCACCGCCTCCCGAGACCACCCACTCCTTCTTGGCGTCCAGGAACGCATAACCATCGGCGCCGACGACGTAGGCCTGTTCCACCAGGTCGTCCGCCAGTTGGGGGTCACGGAGGTTGCGGTTGAGCGCGGTACCCATGACGCCGTAGCCGAACTGCCCCGCCTCACGAAAGGCGCGGGCCACCAGGGCGTTGGTGAAGGGCTCGATCTCCTGGCGGCCGGGGGCACCCACACCATTGCTCAGGTCGGCCCACTCTCGGCCGGTGACGGCGTCGAGCACCGCCAGACTCCAGCCGCTCTTGGTCTTCCCGGTGAGCTTGCCGGCCCCCAAGATGCTGGTGGCAGCCGGCTGCGACACGTAGTCGGCCTCGATCTCGCCCTGGGGGGCCCGGCCGATGCGGCGCGAGTAGAAGAGCTGGGGGTCGGAGCGGTTGAAGCCCCAGAAGTTGTTGGAGCCGTTGCGGGCGAAGTTGGAGAAGAGCTGGGAGCCCTCGATGAAGAAGGGTCGCTTCTCGTCGAAGAAGGTCTCGAAATCGGTGAGGTTGACCACCGCGGGATCCACCTCCACCTGCCCAAAGTCGGGATTGATGGTGCCGTCCAGGACCAGGCTACCGTTGACACCTACCTTAACGTCGAGCCCCGCCGCACCGCTCATCCGGGAGCCATCGTTGAAGGGATCGAAGGAGGAGGTGGGTGCGATGAACTCGCCCTTGCTGACGGTGTAGGGCAGGAGCGCCAGGTGAGGCCGCGGCCGCAGGCCATCGAGGCCCGTCAGATGCGCCATACGCGAGGCCAGCCCGCTCTCCTTCTTGGGGACCAACTCCAGCCAGTCGGACTCGTTCTTGCGCTGGATGAAGCGGGTCACGTTGAAGCCCCAGGTCTGCTGATCGCCGGCCGGAAAGCGAAGCTCGGAGAGGGGGATCTTGATCTCCGCGGTCCAACCCTCGGCGTCGACGGCGACCGCCGATTCCCACACCCCGTCCCAGGAGGAGTCGTCCCAGGAGTCGTTGAAGAGAACCGCGTCGCTCTGAACTCCCGCCGCGCTCAGCTCGAAGATCACGCCGCTGCGGTGGTCGTGGCGGGGGTCGAGGTAGACGCGCAGGGAATCCGCCTCGACATCGTCGTCCCGGCGAGCCAGCCGGCGGTTGATCCGGCCGGGCTCCCGATCGTAGAGCCGGGCGCCCACATAGAGGGCGTGGTCGTCGTAGGCAACCCGGACCTCGGTGCGTTCGGTTGCCGGCTCCCCTTCCTTGGGATCGCGTTGACGGAAGCCATCGGCCGGGGTGGCCGCGCTCCAGGCGGGCTCCTCGAGCTTGCCGTCGATGACCATTTCGGCGGCGGTCCGCACCGCGCGATAGGAGGGGACGTCTTCGGGCTCTTGGTCCTTGGCCGACCCGGCGGCGGCCAGGAGACAGAGCGCAACCATGAGGAGACAGCGCAAGAGCATCGGTGGATTCTCCAGTCTACCTTGCTTAAGACGCCGCAGATCCCGCCAGGGGTTGGCAAAAAGGTGTGCTTGCAGCGACCTGAACGCCCCGCGGGGTCTTTGGCGATCGGGGGGACCGCACCCGGGCCGTCTGCGGAGCCGGTATGATCGGGCTGCCCGCTCTGGCCCACTCGGCGTCAGGAGGGAGCGAGGCAGGCGGGATGCGGGAGGTGCCGGTTGCCAAGAACACGAAGGGGCATCGGCCGTGAGTTGAGCAAATCCGTTGTCGCGCTTGCGCTAGCGGCGCATTCGGCCTGCGGCCCGCCGAAGGACCCGATCCAAGCTCTGCTCAACGATCTGGAGGAAGCGGCCGAGCAGCGGGACGCCGAGGCCGTGGTGGGTCACCTGGCGCCCGACTTCCGGGGGGCGAGTGGCGTTGGGCGCGCCGAGGTGAGCCCGGTCCTCAGGCGCTACTTCGCCGCCTGCGAGAAGGTCAATCTGAGTCTCTACGACATCGCGATCGAGCGCGGTGAGGGCACGGCCCGCGTCCGCTTTCGCGCCGACTTCGATGGGAGGCCGCTCCAGCTCGGCGGTCTCGGCGGCTTTCTGCCCCCGTCCGCAATCTACCGCTTCGATCTGGGACTGCGTTTGGTGGAGGGCCGGTGGTTGGTCAGCGACGCGGAGTGGGAAGAGCTGACGCCTCGCCCTCCGGGCCAGGCCCTGTCCTGATCACCCCACGCGGGATCGGAGTCACAAGGCCGCGGCCGCCCCGTCCTGGTTCTCGTGCTCGACCACGAAGACGTTGGCGTACAGGTTGGCCTTGATCTGCTGGCCGGCCTGGGTCAGCGTCAGGTACTTGAGCGAGTGCTTGATGTAGGGATAGATGCTGCCCCAGTAGAACTTGGGGTAGTTCTGACGGAGGTCCCCGGGGTTCTTGTAGCCCAGCTTCTCGTTGACACCCGTCTCCTCGAACTCATAGAAGAGCGCCGGGATGCGCTTCAGGTAGCGGGGATCGCTGAGCTGGCCGATCAGATCGGCGGCTCGCACCAGGCCGGGATAGCTGATCGGGTCTCCGCCCTCGCCGGCGATCGGCACCGGAAAGCGGGTGGGCTCGATGGCCTCCTTCAGCCGCTCAACATCGATCAGCTTGTGGCCGCCGAAGCGCTCCTGAACGAAGAGCTTGCCCCGATCCACGTGATAGGGGGTGAGGCTGGCGTCGGTGGCGCCCGCGGCCAGGGTGATCGCCGGGGTGGCGACCCCGGTCGCGTAGTGACCGTTGCCGTCGGCCCGGCATACCCCTTTCACATAACCAATATCGTGACACAGCAGGGCCAAGCTGTAGTGCAGCCAGTCCTCGGAGCTGACGCCCCCCTCCCGGATGTGCTTGCCGCGGAGGATCTCCTGGCCCACCAGCGTCACCAGGATGGTGTGGTTGACGTTGTGGTAGAGGGCGTCGCTGTTGGCGATGTTCTCGAGCGCCATGTTCCCGGCCCAGCTGAGGATCTCCGCGTAGTCCAGCTTGTAGCCGCCGTAGGTTCGGCGGTAGCCCTCCTGCAGGTGCTTCACGAACGCATCGATGGCCAACTCGGTGGTGTTCAACATGGCTACTTTTCCTTCAACTCCCAAACGCCGTCCCAGTCGGCCGCCGGGGGATGGTCCACGAAGTGCTGGCAACGCCGGCTGTACAGCTCGAAAACCACGTCACCGGGAATGGACTGCCGGGCCAAGCCAAACGCAGTCAGCGCGTCGTTCCACAGGCGCTGGCGGTACAGCTCCATGGCCGGGAGGTGAAGATCCAGCAGGCGCGCCGTCTCCGCGGGCAAGGGCTGGCCGGAGGGCGCCAGCACCTCGTAGACGCGCACTGGAAGCTGCTTGCCCTTGACCCGGATCCAGTCCAGCTCCCGGGTGAGGAAGCGGCCCTTGAGCCTCGACTCGGTGAACTCGGAGACCATCACCTTGGCGCCGTACTGCTTGGTGGCGCTCTCCAGGCGCGAAGCCAGGTTGACGCCGTCGCCGATGGCGGTGTAGTCCATCCGCTTCTCGGAGCCGATGTTGCCGCAGACCGCCTCGCCGGTGGAGATGCCGATGCCCACATCGATCGGCTTTTCGCCCCGGGTCCGGCGCACCTGGTTGTAGACGGCAAGCTGGCGCTGCATCTCGAGCGCCGCGCCCACCGCGTTCAGCGGGTCTTGGTCAGGCTTGGAGAAGGGAGCACCGAACACGGCCATGATGGCATCGCCGATGAACTTGTCGAGTACCCCACCAAACTCGAAAACCACATCGACCATGTAGGTGAAGTACTCGTTGAGCATGGCCACGATCTGGCCGGCGTCGGCGTTCTCGGTCAGGCTGGTGTAGGAACGGATATCGGAGAAGAGAACCGAGACCTCTTGACGCACCCCGCCTAACACGAGTGCGCCTTCTCCCGCCAGCAGCTGCTCGGCGATCTCCTTGGACATGTAGCGGGAGAGGCTGCTCTTCACCCGCTTCTCGCGGGTGATGTCCTCCAGCACCACCACCACCCCCTGCTTCTGGCCGCTGCTGTCGACCAGAGGCACCGCGTTGGCGTTCAGGGTCACGTCCTTCCCGGCTGCGGTCCGGCACTCCAGGTCGTAGCGGATCGAGGCCTCTCCCGTCTCCTGCACGTGGGCCATGAGCGACGGCAGATCCTCGCTGGCCCGGCCCAGAACCTCGGCCGCAGGCCGGCCGATGCTGCCGCCTTCCTCCACCGAGGTCCCGGTTTCGGTTCCCAGGATGCGGCCGGCGGTCAGGTTGACGCTGGTGACCCGGCCCCCGGCATCCACGGTGATGACCCCGTTGGACAGGCTCTGCAGGATGCTCTCCAGGTACGCCTTCATGCCCCGCACCCGCTCGTAGACCTGAGCGTTGTCGATGGCGACCCCCGCTTGCGAGGAGATGGCCGCCAGCATGTGCTCATCGGCCGCGGTGAAGACGCCGGTCCGTTTGTTGATGATCTGGGTGACGCCGATGGTCTCGCCGTCGGCGTTCCTGATGGGCATGCAGAGGATGGTGCGGGTCCGGTAACCGGTCTTGACGTCGATCTCGGGGTTGAACAGGGGGTGAGCGTAGGCGTCCTGGATGTTCAGGGTCTCGCCCGTCGAGGCCACCTTGCCGGCGATGCCCTGGGTCATCGGGAAACGAATCTCCGCCGTCCCCTGAGCCACCTTGCTCCACAGCTCGCTGGTCGCGCGGTCGATCAGGAACAGGGAGCTGCGTTCGGCGCCCATGATCCCGCTGGCCTTCTCCAGGATGATCTCGATCAGGCTGGCCAGGTCGAGCGTCTCGGAGAGGGAACGGCCCACCTCCAAGAGCGTCGAGACCTCCTGCTGCCGCGCCACCACCTGTTCGTAGAGCATGGCGTTCTCGAGGGCGATGCCGAGGATGCCCGCCAGGTTCTCGATCACCCGCTGGTCGGCCGCGGTGAAGGCCCCCTCCTTGCGGTTCATGACCGAGACCACACCGATGATCTCGTCCCGCTTGTTGCGAATGGCGGCCGCCAGGATGGTGCGGGTTCGATAGCCGGTCTGCTGGTCGATGTCGCGGTTGAACAGGGGATGCTGGTAGGCGTCCTCGATATTCAGGGTTTCGCCGGTGCGAGCCACGTGTCCGGAAACGCCGCGGTCCAGGGGGAACCGAATCTCCGCGGTCTCGAGACCCTGGGCCACCTTGCTCCAGAGCTCACCCCGTTCCCGATCGAGCAGAAACACCGAGGCCCGATCGGCCTGAAGCAGCCGAGACGCCCGCTCCAGGATCTGCTCGATCAGGGGGACCAGGCCGAGCTGGCTGCCCAGGGCTTCCGAGGCCTCGAGCAGAGCACTCTTCTCGCGGAAGGAGCGGACCAGCTCTGCGATCAGGCGCTGTCGGTCGGCAGGCGCCAGAGCAGAGGCCTTTGCCGCTACCGCCTCAGCATCGACTGCGGCCGACTCCAGCGGCCCTAGAAGGCCCTCGGCCGGCGTGCCGCCAGCCACGCCTCGCTCTCGTGTCATGAGTCCTCGTCATCACCAGGGAAAGCCGGGGCGCGCCCGTCGCACGGCGGCCGGCCGCCGGCAGCGCC
>Ga0209342_10007066_pt1 | contig 11302 bp, 8 predicted proteins | sample RifCSP16_2_FD_184023 | JGI IMG/M metagenome (GOLD analysis project Ga0209342, IMG submission 184023) | Soil microbial communities from Rifle, Colorado - Rifle CSP2_sed 16_2 (SPAdes) (version 2) | ecosystem: Environmental > Terrestrial > Deep subsurface > Rock core/Sediment | place: Rifle... | reverse complement strand
CTCTGCCTTTTTTGACTCAAAGCCCGTTCTGTCGGCCTCCTTTGATTCTTTCAGCTTAAGGATATAGAATTTATTTTCATGAGAAACAACCTGCTCATAATATGGCTTATCCTTTGTCAGAGAAAATATTTCAGGCCTGTCTCCCACATACATATTGATATTGTTTATATAACCCTGAATCTTGGTTAAAAAGCCGCTTTCTCCTGTATTGTAGCCTTCCTTGGCAACAAGGCTTTGCATGTCTTCACCGTCCCGGAGTCTTTTTAATACAGAATCAGCGGCCTCCTTTGCCTTTTCCCCTGCCTTCCCCTTTGCAACGGCTATTTTTACAGAACCTGCGATTTCTTCGTATGGCGGTATATGCTCCTCATTCCTGTCAATAAGTCTGACAACATAGACACCGGCGCCTGTTTCAATCACAGCGCTTGTTTCTCCAATCTTCAGAGAAAATGCAGCCTTTTTAAGCTCAGCATCCCTGACCAATTCCACATCTGTATTCCCTGCTGATAAAAAACCTGTTTCTATAACCTTTATTTTTTTCCTTGCTGCCTCATCCTTCAGTTCTGTCTTTCCACTGCTGACAGCCTTTTGTATCTCATCAGCCAATTCTCTTGCCATAATCTTTGCGCCTTTTTCTATCAGTTGCTTTGTTATCTTATCCTTTGCCTCTCTGAAAGGTATAAGCCTTGCCTCTTTCACATCGTCAATCTTTATTATGTGGTATCCAAACTGGGTTTCAACGATATCGCTTATATCGCCTTTTTTAAGCGAAAAGGCAACGCCTTCAAAGGGCTTCACCATATCGCCTTGTTTAAAATACCCAAGATAGCCGCCCTGCCTGCCGGATGCAGTATCTTCAGAATGCTTTTTTGCCAAGGCACCAAAATCCTCACCTTTCCTTGCCAGCGCTAGCACCTCCTCTGTCTTTTTCTTCGCCTCTTCTTTTGCCTTATTTACATCAGATGCGCCTGGTGCAGGTCTTATAAGTATATGTCTTGCAGATACCTCTTTTGCAGTCTGGAATTCGCCTATATTCTTTTCATAGTATGTCTTTATCTCTTCCTCTGTAATCTTTACCTTTTGTGAAATTTCTTTAAACGGAATGGAAATATAAACTGCCTTTATCTGGGTTGGAACCCTGAATCTTCCTTTGTTACTTTCAAAATATGCCCTGGAATCTTCATCTGTGGCAGCTGCGGCCCTCTCAAATCTCGTCCCATCTATCACAAGGTATCGAAGATTAATCTTCCTGTTTTCATTATCAAATGTATCTTCTATTTCTTTGTCAGTTACATTAACTGTGTCAGTCACCTTTTTACTAAGCCTTTCAATTACAAGGCTGTCCCTGACGCTGTCCTCATAATCTCCCGGCAGGATGCGGTTGGCCTTCAGTATTTGAAGATATTGCTCCCTATCGAACACACCATCCCTTTGGAACGTCGGAACATTTTTTATGGCATTCTGAACATCCTCAGATGAAACGGTGAAACCCTGTCTCGCAGCCTCCTGAAATTCCAGCTCAGCATCTATAAGCATATTGATTGTAGTCTGCCTCAGATTCATCTTCTCTATAAGTTCATCATTAAACTGCTCTTTCAGAAGATTCCTGTAATAATTCATCTGCTGCTGGTACGCCTTCGCATATTCTGCAACGGTTATCTGTTTACCGTTTACCGAGGCTACTATATTGCTTTTATCTACCCTGAAATTCCCTACCCCCCAGAATACGAAAACAACAATAATCGCACCAAGGATTGCAAATATGACCCACGACCTTTTTCTCTTTCTCAAAACTTTAAGCATAAAAACCTCCGATAGAATTTAAGAAGACATAATAATCAATTTGAGATTAAATTTCAACACTTATTCCCACCCCAAAATAGGCATTGATTTTACGGCTCATACTGTTTATTCTCCTGCAATGTATTGTAAGATTATTTGAAAGGTATTTAAATGTTTGGTAAGCTTGACAATATCAGGTCGGTTATGTAATCATTTATATAAAGGGTAAATTGTTTTACCACGAGAGACCCTGTCATCTGCGGCAGGGTTCTTTAATTTTAAAAAATATGAAAGGGGTTTTATAAAAATGATTGCAGCAACACAGCTTAGGGTAGGGATGACTATACTTTACAATGGAGAACCGTACAGGGTGGTGAGCGTCCAGCACATAACACCTGGCAATTGGCGCGGCATGGTCCAGACAAAGATGAAGAACCTCAAAACAGGCTCTGCTACTGAAAACCGTTTCCGTTCTGAGGACAAGCTGGAAAAGGCCCATCTTGAACAGCACGAGATGGAATATCTTTATAACAGCACCACAGATTACTTCTTCATGAATACGGAAAATTATGAGCAGGTTTCGCTATCCGCAGAAGAACTTGGCGATAATGTCTATTACCTCATACCCAATATAAAATTCATTGTTGATTTTTATGAGGGCAAACCCGTGGGCATAGAGCCTCCTCAGGTTGTGGAACTTAAGGTTGTAGATACCACACCAAACCTTAAAGGCGCAACAGTCACAAACACACTTAAACCCGCAACCCTTGAAACAGGTCTTGTCGTAAATGTGCCGACATTTATTGATGTGGGTGAGAAAATACGGATAGATACAACAGAGGGTAAATATCTGGAAAGGGCAAAATAGACAGAAAAAGCTAATGGCAATCCTTAAAAGCCCAAACCAATTCAGGTTTGGGCTTTTTGTTTTTCGGGGTTTGCAACGTGGGAAAGAAAGTGCTAAATTTTTAGTATGATTACAGAGGAAAGATTAAAAAACCTGCCACAGTCTCCCGGCGTATATCTCATGAAGGGGAGCAAGGGCGAGGTTTTATATATCGGCAAGGCAAAGAATATCAGAAGCAGGGTCCGCTCCTATTTTCGGGATACATCTGACACACGATACACAATAAAGTTTCTTGCCTCAAAAGTCTCTGATATAGAATACCTTATAACCACCAATGAAAAAGAGGCTTTAATCCTTGAAGACACCCTTCTTAAGAAACACAAGCCCAAATACAATATCCGCCTTAAAGATGATAAGACTTATGTGAGCATAAAACTCACCCTCCAAGAACAATTTCCAAGGATTTTCATAACGAGACAGATTAAAAAGGACGGTAGTCGCTATTTCGGACCCTATGCCTCTGCACAGAAGGCAAGGGAAACAGTCCGATTCATCAGACAGCTTTTCCCCCTCTGCACATGCAGTCCATTGGAATTTAAAAATAGGGTGAGGCCGTGTCTTGATTATCAGCTTGGGATATGCTCTGCGCCGTGTGTAAACTTTATTTCAGAGGCAGCGTATAAAGAGCTGGTGGATAAAACAATCCTGTTTCTGGAAGGAAGGAGTAAAGAGCTCCTTGCTGAGCTAAAGGCAAATATGCTCACAGCATCTGATTCTCATGAATTTGAAAGGGCTGCAAAACTGAGGGACCAGATTGCAGCGATAGAGGCAACACTGGAAGAGCAGAAGGTCGTTTCCGGGGAAAGGATTGACAGGGACATATTTGCGCACATTGTCTCAAACGGAGACTTCCTGATTCAGGGCCTTTTTGTAAGAGATGGAAGGATCAGCAGTGCAAGGGACTTTTTCTTCAAAAGTCATGAGCTGCCGGCAGAAGAGGCGCTCTCTTCATTTCTTGCCCAGTATTACAGCAGCGACAGATTTATCCCTGATGAAATCATCCTGCCTCTTGCTGTGGAAGATAAAGAGAGTATTGAAGACTGGCTCTCTGAAAAAAGGGGGAAAAGGGTAACTCTCTTTATTCCTGCGAAGGGAGATAGGTTTAAACTCCTAAAAATGGCAGATGCGAATGCAAAGGAGTCCATTAAAAGAAGAAACGAAGCACTCCAAGGCAAAGATGCCCTGTTGGATGAGCTTAAAAAGAGACTCCACCTAAAAAAGACTCCGAAGGTAATAGAGGCGTTTGATATCTCCAACATAAGCGGCAAGCTTGCTGTTGGCGCAATGGTGACATTTGAAGACGCAAAACCGAATAAAAACAGATACCGCCTCTATAAAATAAAAACCATCAAAGAGCCGGATGACTACGGCATGTTGAAAGAGGTCCTGTTCAGAAGATACAAAAAAGCTGACAAGGAATTAGGTCTGCCTGATTTAATCCTTATGGACGGCGGGAAAGGACAGCTGAATATTGCGTTAACGGTTATGAAAGAGTTAGGAATAAATGATATTGATATAGCTGCCATTGCAAAAGAAAAGGGACAAGGGGCAGGGGACGAGGGGCAGAAAGAACAAGGAGAAAAGGTCTATCGCCCAAATGTTAAGGACCCCATTATACTAAAGGAAGGCTCTGGCGCAGACCTTTTTATAAGGGAGATAAGAGACGAGGTTCACAGATTTGCCATACGCTATCATAAAAAGCTCAGAGGGAAGATTAAATCAGCATTGGAAGAGGTTTCAGGCATAGGTAAAAAAAGAAGGGACATGCTCCTAAAACATTTCGGCAGCCTCGAAAGGATAAAGCAAGCATCCGTAGAAGATATTGCAAGGGTTTCGGGAATAACTATAAGCCTTGCAGAGGATATAAAAAAAACACTAACGGCTGGTAATGCATAAACCACTTCAATATTTTTCAGATGTTAATGAGAAACACCCCCTCGTCCTACCCATTATCTTTTTCATCCTCGGCACAATCATTGCTTCCTACGGATGGCTGGCAGGCGGGGTGTCCTTCCCTGTTCTTATAGTTTCAATGCTTTTTCTTACTTTCGGCATCCTCCGGAAGTGGAGATACAATCTTATATTTATCTGTATTATCTTCTTTCTCCTCGGCGCAATACTTTCCATCCAGAAGGCAGAACCCCTGCTTCCCAATAATCACATAAGAAAGGTCATTGAGAATATGGCTGGCGCGACTGCCAAAGAAGACAATCCCTTGGGCATAGCTGTTGAAGGTGTTTTATACAGCGCACCAGAGAGGTTTCCCGATAAAACAAGGCTCTATGTGGACGCAGAAAAGAACATTGCTAAAAATAAGATTATCCCTGTTTCCGGGAAGATTCTTATTACAGTTGGAAGCCCATCAGTAAACCCCCACACCAAAGATTTTGGTGTGGGGGTAAATGTGAAATACGGCGATAGAATAAGATTTATTGCCAAGCTCCGCATACCAAGAAACTTTGGCAACCCAGGTGAGTTTGATTATGCTGGGAATCTGGCAAGACAGAGTATTTTTGTCACGGGTTATGTTGAAAACGAACGATGGATTTCTGCGCTTGCAGATGAGGAAAGATACACAATAAGGGCAGGGATAGAAGATGTAAGGACAAAGCTCAGGGATTTTATTGACAGGGCAGGCGCAGAAAATTCAGGAATAATCAAGGCGCTTCTCCTTGGCGAAAAAGGCGAGATTGCGAGGGAGATAAGAGAGCGTTTTGTCAGTACAGGCACTGCGCATATCCTTGCCATATCAGGCCTCCACATAGGCATCATTGCGTTTGTTTCATACTGGATAGGCCTTCAGTTGTTCAGCCTCTCAGAAAGGCTTATGCTCGCCTTTAATATTAAAAAACTCGCTGCTGTCTCAAGCATAATACCAGTCCTCTTTTACGGCGCCATTGCCGGCTTTTCTGTATCTACACAAAGGGCTGTGATTATGGTGCTTATCTTTATTATCGCAATTCTGATTGATAGAGAAAAAGGGCTTTATAATACGCTCGCATCTGCTGCTTTTGCAATACTTATTCTATCGCCGCTTGCTATCTACGATATCTCATTCCAGCTGTCATTTGCATCTGTCCTTGCCATTATATATCTTGTGCCAAAACTTCAGCTATTCTGGAAAGACAACAACGAGGATGCTCTTGTTTCTACCCCCTCCCGCAGTTTACAGTTTACACTTCACTGTTTTAAAAATTATTTCCTTAATCCCCTCGCTGTATCTGTTGCTGCGTCTATTGGCACAGCCCCTTTTGTTGCCTATCATTTCCACAGGGTCTCTCTCATTGGAATTCTGTCAAACCTTATCATCATCCCGTTCATGGGTTTTATGGCAGTGCCAATTGCTCTAATCTCCAGCATGATCTCATTTTTCAACACACCTCTCGCTGAGGTATGCCTTAAACTTTCTGATATTTTCATAAAGGTCTCTGTATGGATTGTGGAGTTTTTTGCCAAACTTCCTTACTCATCACTCTTTACAACAACGCCGACAATACTGGAATCTGTCCTGTTCTATCTTCTGATAATCTGCGTTGTGGAATATAAAAGGGATAGAATATTCAGATATGTCCTTCCTCTCGTGATGCTTACGCTGGGAGGAAACTACCTTTTCTATCATTACCGCACACATTATAATGAAAATCTCAAGGTCACATTTATAAGCGTTGGGCAGGGGGATTCGGCTCTGGTGGAATTCCCCTACGGCAAGAGGATGCTTATAGACGGCGGCGGGTTTTACAGCGATGACTTTGATGTGGGGGAAAGGATTATTGCGCCATTTCTATGGAAAAACAAAATTGAGAATGTTGATTATATTGCCCTGAGCCATCCACAGGCAGACCATATGAAAGGGCTGAGGTTTATAGCAGAGAGGTTTAATGTAAAGGAATTCCTGTGGAACGGCGATATTGGAGAAGATACTGCTTATAAGGAGCTAATCAGGACTATTTACGAAAATAATATAAGCCGCTCTGTTGTAGATGAGTCAACACCTCCGCTGGATATAAACGGCGTGAAGGTGGAATTCCTTAATCCACGGCATGATAAACGGATTGGCGGCAACAATGATTCTGTTGTCCTCAAATTAACTTACAAAAACGTGAGTTTCCTTTTTACAGGAGATATTGAAGATATTGCTGAAACCAGGCTGATAAAGAAAGGTGATGCGATTAAGGCCGCGGTATTGAAGGTTCCCCATCATGGGAGCAGGACCTCTTCCACCGCAGAATTCTTGAAAGAGGTTAATCCGATGGTTGCTGTAATATCCCTCGGCTATCTTAACCCCTTTGGATTTCCGCATCCTGAGATACTGCAGAGATACCGGGATTTGAATATACCGCTTTTCAGGACAGATACACAAGGCGCAATTACTATTGAAACAGATGGGATGAAGATTAATTACCATCAGAAAATAACTGGTCTCATTAACAATTGAAGAAATGCTTGATTATATGGCATATTATGAATTAATATATCTTTATTCCAATACCAAATATTTTGGTGCGCGTGTTTAGAGGTATGGTTTTCCATGACAAAGGAGGTCAGCTTGTGAAGTTAAAGAAATCTTGTCTGCTTTATATTATTCCATACATATCTGTCTGCATGTTCTTATTATTCAGCATTTCATCGGTTGCTTTTGCTGAAGAAAGCGCATTCCGCAAAGAGTTTATTTCAAACTACATGAGGAACCTATTTAACCAGCAGGCTGAGCTTGTCAAAAAAAATAAGGATATTATACCTGGCGAGGTAAGATTGCTTGTGGCGGATGCAATGTTCCCCGGCACTCCATACGAGAGGAAAATGTACCTCTTAAATATTGCCAATGCGATGGCCTCAATGTACAAACACTGGCATAACGATGAAAAACCCCTCAGTGAAGTGGAGACCATCCTGCGCATGGAGGTACAGAGAGAAAAAGAAAGGGTAGCTGAACTTACGAAATGGGACAAATATGGAAAATTTTTAGGCAATATAGTTATGAAAGACCATGCTGTGCGCCTGGAGACAAAAAACCTTACGCCTGTTATTTTCCCGCACTGGCTTCATAGGATATGGTTCCAGTGCAAGGTCTGTCATCAGGATATATTTATAATGAAAAAGGGCGCTAATGATCTTTCTTATGACCTTATAGTGGAGGGTAAACAATGCGGTGTCTGCCATAACGGCAAAATTGCCTTTGATGCCAGGGAAAACTGCGACACATGCCACAATGCAGGCAAACCAGACTCAGCAAAGCTGTACGATATTGATAGGGCAGACCATAACAAGATTAAGGGAGTAGCAGAGCGACTTGGCGCAGAATGGCATCCTGAAAAACTGCATGGCAGCAAGATTCCCATAGACAGATTTGGTTTTATTGACTGGCTTACACTTAAGGAAAATAAGGTCTTTAACCCGGTGGGCTCGCTGATAAAAGACTCTCAAGATATTGTAAGGGATAACCGGATACTCTTTGAAACAGTGAGTCCAACAGTAAATAATGTAATATTTGATCACAAGATACACTCTTCATGGATCCAATGTTCCACATGCCATCCTGATATATTCGAGAACGAATTGGGCGGGAACCGTATAACTATGGCTGACATTGCGCGCGGCAGGTTCTGCGGACATTGCCATGGCAAGGTCTCATTTACATTCGCAGACTGTCTCAGATGCCATAAGCAGCCAAAGGGAGTGCCTGTAAAAGGTGCGCTTATACATAAACAAAAACAGTAGATATTATTAACTTTTTCTTCCTTTTTATATTAAATTATTGTAGAATTCTGCACTATGGAGCCTGGACAACATGTCAAACCAAGAAGACAGGAGTTCTTCAGCCCTACATTCGGGAATCTTTCCTTTGAAGATGTATTCAGCAACCTGGTTGAATACATAGAAGAAGATACGAACTATCGCTACAGCATTATCATCGGGACGGATTCATTTCTATCAACAGAAACTACCTTTATAAGCGCAATAATTATACACAGGATAGGACACGGCGGCCGCTATTATTACAAGAAAATCCGCCACAGGAAGCTTGAAAACCTGCGCCAGCGGATTTTTTATGAAACTTCCCTCAGCCTTGAAATGGCCGCCCTTTTAAAGAATAAGCTGTCTGAGAATGGTTTTGCAAGACTCCCGGTCGAAATTCACCTCGATGTTGGTGATATCGGCGACACAAAGGATATTATCAGGGAGGTGGTCGGCATGGTAACCGGCTCAGGATACGCAGCAGTTACAAAACCTAATGCCTACGGCGCAAGCAAGGTGGCAGACAGACATTCAAAGTGATAGGTTGAGGCTGAGGTTAAGGTTAAGAATTTTACTCAACCTCAACCTTGACCTTAGCCTTTTTTAGATATGGCTGTTAAGAAGGAAATATCCGAGGCGCTGCACAGGATAACGCACGGCGTGTATGTCATAAGCACAAAGCACAATAATAAGATAAATGCAATGACAGCTGCCTGGGTTGCAAGGGCATCCTTTGTCCCGCCGCTTGTCACAGTTGCTGTGGGGAAGACAAGATATTCTCACGACCTTATAAAGGCCGGAGGGGTATTCGCAGTGAATATACTTGGAGCAGAAGAAATTAAGACAGGCAAACATTTCGGTCTTACAACAGGAAGAAATGTTGACAAATTCAGGGATGTAATATATGACACAAAAATTACCGGCTCGCCAATACTCAAGGATGTTATAGCCTGGCTGGACTGCAAGGTGATATCCTATCATGACGCCGGCGACCACACACTATTTATAGGAGAGGTATTAGACGGAGGCATGTTAAAGGACGAAGAGCCGATTGTTTATAAGAAGGAAGTTTTTTTTAAATAGAACAGGAGGTAGCGAATTATGTTTGGATGGATTATTTTAGGCGCCCTTGTCATCCTCACCATCTGGATTGTTGTCATGTATAACAGCCTTGTAACCCTGAAAAACCAGGTGCAGAATGCATGGCAGCAGATAGATGTTCAGCTTAAAAGAAGGCACGACCTTATTCCAAATCTTGTAAACACAGTGAAAGGCGCAATGGAGTTTGAAAAAGAAACCCTTTCAAAGGTAATTGAGGCAAGGGCAAGGGCGGTTGGCGCTACGACTGTTGCAGGAAAGGGCGAGGCAGAGAATATGCTGACACAGGCCCTTAGCAAGCTATTTGCACTTGTGGAAAACTACCCTGATTTAAAGAGCAATCAAAACATCCTCCAATTTCAGGAAGAGCTTACATCAACAGAAAACCGCGTCGGCTTTGCCCGCCAGTTCTACAATGATATCGTTGCCCAGTTCAATATCAAACAAGGGGTTTTCCCGTCCAATATTATTGCCGCAATCTTCGGATTCAAAGAGGGTGAATATTTCCAGACCGAGGCTGCTGCAAAGGAGGTTCCGAAGGTAGATTTGAGTTTAAAGAAGTAGGGATAGGGCGGGAATGCGGCGAGCATTCCGTTCATTTGCTTTACCAATTTAGATGGAGATGGAAAGGCTATGAAAAAAACCTTGATATATATTCTAATAATTGTCTTAGAGCTAACAGGCGTTACAGTTACAGGGGTGAGGGTGGCTGCGGGTGGAGAAGCCCCCTCGTTACGACTTGCTGAAAAGGCGATTAAAGAGCAACACATAACCTACATTTTTTCAGTTGCGTGGAGCCCTGACGGCAAAAGGCTCGCCTCTGGAGGGACGGATAAGGTTGTAATCCTCTGGGATACTGCAACGAGGAAACAGATAAATGCACTTGAAGGCCATGCTGACTATATCACTTCGGTTGCGTGGAGCCCTGACAGTAAGACACTGTTATCAGGAGGTTATGATAACACAGTGATACTCTGGGATACGGCAAAAGGAAAGCAGATAATGACACTTGCAGCTCAATCTGACAACTATATCTTGTCGGTTGCATGGAGCCCTGACAAAAAACGAATAGCATCAGGAGGGGATGATGACTTGGTTGCCATTCGTGATGCTGTCACAGGGGAAATGATAAGGACACTTGAAGGTCATTCGGTTTCTGTAAGTTCAGTTGCGTGGAACCCTGACAGCAGGTTTCTTGCCTCAGGCAGCTATGATAATGCTGTCATAATATGGGATGTGGAAAAGGGAATAAAGATAAAGACCCTCGAGGGGCACTCGAATTTTGTCACTTCTGTTGCATGGAGCCATGACGGTAAGAAAATCTCCTCGGGGAGCTATGATAATACAGTAATCATCTGGGATGCTGAGAAAGGGACAAAGATAAAGACCCTTGAAGGCCATTCCGAACATGTAAATGCGGTTGCTTGGAGCCATGATGGCAGGCACATTGCCTCAGGCAGCGATGATAACACGGTTATAATATGGGACGCTAATACAGGAAACACAATAAAGGTGCTTAAAGGCCATACAGGCTCTGTCCGTTCTGTTTCGTGGAAACCCGATGGCAAGGTCATTGCGTCAGGAAGCTATGACGGCTTAGTAATGCTATGGGATATTACAGGGGCAACTCCTGTGCCTTTAACTCCAGAGCTTGTTAGAGGAAGAGGGCTGAGCAAATAAACCCCGCCTGGGTTTTGAACGGAATGCTCGCCGCAATCCCCGCTCCTTGGAGCGAGGTCAAGGCGAGCTATGTAAACAATAAAATTCCTTACCGAGGAG
>Ga0209342_10007064_pt1 | contig 11303 bp, 12 predicted proteins | sample RifCSP16_2_FD_184023 | JGI IMG/M metagenome (GOLD analysis project Ga0209342, IMG submission 184023) | Soil microbial communities from Rifle, Colorado - Rifle CSP2_sed 16_2 (SPAdes) (version 2) | ecosystem: Environmental > Terrestrial > Deep subsurface > Rock core/Sediment | place: Rifle... | reverse complement strand
TCCGGTGCGGGAAAGCTGTCGGGATGCACGGCAGCCAGCAACGCCTGGTTGAGGACGACGAGCTTGGGCGGCGCGGCGCGCCCGCGCGCGGCCCGACGTCCGTGCTTCGGGAGCGCCGCGACCAGGAAGGCTTCCTCCAGAAGGTGCAGGTAGTGCGCGATCGTCTCCAGCGCGCCGCGCTCCTGGAGCTGTCCCTGGAGCTTCTGGAGCGAGACGATCTGGGCCGGCGAGGTGACGGCGACCCCGAAGACCTGCCGCAGCAACGCCGGCCGCCGCACCGGTCCCAGCGCAAGCAGGTCGCGTCCAATGGCGGGCTCGATGATGGCATCGCGCACGTAGGCTGCCCAGCGTCCCGGGTCGTCCCGGAGGCCATGGGCGCCCGGGTAGGCTCCCCGGCGAACCCAGGTGTTCACCGCCTCCTCTTCGGACAGGCCGAACGCGGCCGCCAGAGAGCGCGGCGACCAGTGCGTCAGCGTCAACTTCTCGAACCGGCCGGCAAGACTCTCGCGCGAGCCCCGGGCCAACCGGAGCGCGGACGACCCGGTGGCGACGACATGAACCGGGACGCGCCGTCGCCGCAACCGATCCCATTCGCCCTTCAGCCGCGCCGCCCAGTCTCCCAGGACGTGCGCCTCATCGAGGAGGACGGTCACGCGGCCCTGGGCGCGGGCGATCGCTTCTGCTCGTGTCCAGATCCCTTCCCAGAACCCCGGCAGGGCAGCCTCCGGGCCGTCGCACGCCGCGTAGAGCGCTGTCGCGCCGGCCTCCCGCTGGAGCTCGAGCAGGAGTGTCGTCTTTCCCACCTGGCGGGGCCCCGCGAGGAGCTGGATCCGGGTGGGCGGCTCCTCGGCCAGGCGTTGCCGGACCAGCCGGCGGCAGCTCTGGTAGTCCACGGATCTAATTATACTCGAATAATTATTCGACTACGTCCTGGACACGAAGAATCAACGCAGGAAAGACAATCAGCATCTTGCCGACCCTGAGGCGCCGACCGGCGAGGAAGGAAGCCGCGCGCGGGAACTCGACCTGACTACTGCCCCGAGGGGCCTTCGGAGGTGGCGGGCTCGGAGACAAGAGCGGCCGCGGCGGCGAGTCTCTTGCGGGACAGCATCCAGTGGGCGACGAACAAGGCGATGCCGATGCTGCCCAGCAGGGCCACCGTGTCGCTGGGGTGCAGCAGCGTCACCAGGGCCACGGCCATCAGCGCCAGGCGCTGGCTCCAGTCCACGGCACGGCTTCGGCTGAACCGGGCCTGGAGGCTGAAGGTGACGCCCACGGAGGCCATGAACACCAGCAGCATGGCCCCGATCTGCGCCAGGCCCGGTTCCAGCACCAGCTGGGGACGCACGAACATCGCGGCCATGAGCACGAACAGGGACGAGCAGATCTGGACGGCGCGCACCAGGGTGCGCATGAAGGAGGCTTCGGCGATCTTGGAGGTGACCGCGGCGACCACCGAGGTGGGCGGCGTCAGCTCTCCCCACACCGCCAGGAAGAACGCGAAGAAGTGCACCGGCCAGGGGTCCAGCCCGAACTTGACCATGTGCGGGGCGATCACCAGCGCAGTGAGGATATAGGTGGGGGCGGGAGGCAGGCCCATGCCCAGCAGTGCCCCAAAAGCGAATGCGACCAGGGCCATCACGGCCACGTTGACTCCTGCCGCGTCCACCAAAATGAAGCCCACCTTGGTCGGCACGCCGGTGTTCACGAACGCCGAGGTCAATATCCCCAGCGTCGCCAGGAGCAGCGTCAGTTCCGCGGTCATCAGCGCGAAGTTGTCCAGGAATCGTAGCGAGGGCGCACCCACGGCGCGTAGCCCGGTCAGGCCGCCCTCGTGCCACCCCTGCACCAGTCTCGACGCCACCATCAACGACGCCACCCCCGCGAAGACATAGAGGGCGGCGAAGATGGGCGGCTGACGGAAGACGGCCATGAGCAGCACCAGCCCGGCCACCACCATCAAGAACGCCACGACGTTGGTCCAGTCCACGAGGCGCATCCGCTCCACGCGGATGCTGCCCCGCAGGGCCCCGTATCGCACGGACAGCAGGTAGACGCCCAGGGCCACGCTGGCGAAGTAGATCACCGCCGGGGCGTAGCCCCGCGCCACCACGTCGAAGTAGCCCACCCCCAGGAAATCGGCCATCAGGAAGGCGGAAATGCCCATGATCGGCGGCATGAGCTGCCCGCCCAGGGAGGAGGCGGCCTCGATGGCCGCGGCGTCCGCCCGGGGCATGCCGGCCTGGATCAGCGCCGGGATGGTCGCCGAGCCGGTGGTCACCGCGTTGGCGGCGCCGCTGCCGCTCACCGCGCCGACGCCGAAGGAGCCGATCACCGCGGTCTGGGGCAGCAGGTGGGGCGACCGGGCGGCGATCTGGGAAGTGCCCCTGAGGATGGAATCGATGACTCCGAAGGAGCGCAGCACCGCCAGCACCAGCACGAACGAGCCGATCAGGGTGAGCGCGAGCTGCGGCAGGCTGGAGAACACCCCGGTGGTTTCCTCCAGGCTCATGGAGGTGAGGATCCGGGTCCAGCCCAGTCCGGGGTGATTGAACATACCCGGCACCATCCACCCGTAGACCGCGTAGAGAATCAGGAGGATGTTGAGCACGAACAGCTCGAAGTAGCGCTTGCGGGCGTATTCCATCACCAGCGCGAACATCAGCCCGCCGATGGTGAGGTCCGTGGCGTTCCAGATGCCCGCCCGCGACGTGCCCAGCGCCTGGTACTCCACGTACATGTAGATCGATACGGTGAGGCAGAAGGCGATGTAGATCGCGGCGATCGCGTAGTTGGCCGGCAGCGGCAACCGCGGGTAGAAGTCGTCCTTGCGCAGCGCGTCCAGGGTGAACAGCACGAATGTCACCGGCACCAGCGTGAAGGCCAGCAGCGTGGGCCCGCCGGCCGTCGTGAGGTAGTAGTTGAACAGGGAGAGGGTGAACGCGAGGGCGAAGAGATAGTACAGCACCTCCACCAGCGCATGGGGCCTGGGTCGCGATGCGGCGGTCATGGGGTCACAGGCGAAAAGGGGGTGCGCCCCGGGGACAGCGCTGCTGTCCCCGGGGCGATCAAGGAGTCACTTCTTGGCGATCCGGGCATCCCACTTGGCATCCCAGGCGCCTTTTTCCCGCATGAATTTGGCCAGGCCGGGGTGCACCGGCACCAGGTCGATGGCCGATTCCACGCCCTGGCGCTGCATGCCCACCATGTCCTGGGCGAGCTGGGCAAAGCCCTTGTCGGCCTTGACCAGATCGTTGAGGCGCTTCTCCACGATCTTCAGCAGCCGGTACACGTCCTGCTCGGACATGTCCATGCCCACGTGGAACCCGTAGTAGAAGGGCAGCAGGGTCACCTTGTCCACCCCGACGCTCTTGTTGCGGAACAGGTTGGCATCCACCTGAACCGCGGCCACGCCGGCTTTTTTCAGCAGCTCGATCTCGGCGGCGCTTGGGTTGAGCGCCGTCCACTCGGTCTGCAGGGTGGCCTCGGCGAGCCAGGGGGGCGTCGTAGCCTGGGCGCTCGTGTAAATCAACATGGCGTCGAGGCGGCCCGACTCCAGCAACGAGCCGGCCTGGGCGATGCCCACCTCGGTGTAGTTGTATTTCATGCCCAGGGCCCGGAAGGCCCGCTCGAGCTGGGCGCGGGTGTCCCAGGGCCGCGGGCCGGTAAACACCCGCTTATCGATCAGGTCGCGCCACTGCTTGTACTTGTCCTTGTCCCGCTTGTGGACGCTCAGGCCCATGTCCGTGGTATAGGTCCAGAACGACTGCACCGGCTCGCGCTTCATCTGCGCCTTGAAGCCCTCGAATCGGTTGATATCGTTGGCCAGCTCGTAGAAGGCGATATTCGCGCCGTAGAAGGCCTCGAACTGGCCGGTGGCGTAACCTTTTACGGTCAGAATGGCTCCCGGCGTGGGCTGCACCACGAACTGGTAGTCGGGCATCTCGCGCGAGAGCACTTCGGCGAGCTGGGTGACGACCCGGTGGCCGACCGAACCCACCGACGACGTACCCCACCGGATCGTCTTGGTTTGGCCCCAGGCCGACGAGGCTCCGAGGGCGAGCATGAGCGAGGCCAGGACGGCGAGTGCTTTGCTAATCATCTCGTGCTCCTCCCGCGACGGAATGGAAGATGCGCCACCCCAGGTTATTACGATGCTCCGGCGAGGATTGCAACGACCATCGCCGCCCTGCATAACGGCCGGTGATTCTGAGGTACTGTTCTTGATGCAAATGACGGCCGAAGCCGCTTATTGGGCGCCCAACCAGTGGCGGTAGGCGTCGATCCACTCGGCTCCATCCGGTCGCGGTGACGGCAATGGGAGATCGAGTATGGGGACGGCCTGTCGCACGCCGGCGCGGTGGCAGACGGCGACAACCTCCTCCCGTTGCGTCAGGTCCACACGTCGTACGGTGACCGGTACTCCGAGCACCGTCGTTTCGAATGGCAGCTCGAGGTTCGCCTCGATCATGGTGTACAGTCCCGTGACTTGCTCGGACTCGTTGTAGCAGTCGACGATTGCCTCCGCGACCAGCATATCGAGCCGTGCTTTGCCGCGTCGCGTGACGCGGCGCTTGCCTTTGCGCTTACGTTTGGCTCCTTGTCTCTGCATCACGCCGTAGCGTCGTCGGGCTCAAGGTGATCGCCATCATCGGCGGTTGCGTCGTCACCCGGTTCCTCATAGATGCGGACTTCAGTCTCTGCGGCCGAGGAAACCTCTTGTGCCAAGCCATCAGGATGCGGTAAGCAGAGAAAGGCGGTTGGCTCCCAGGGATGGGACCTTTGAGATCGGGAGAGCTTCGGGAAGTTGACGGGGACGGGACCGGTCGATCTTTGGAGAGGGTATGACGATCGACATCGATAAGCTGACCGAGGCAGAGCTGACCGACCTGAATAACAGGATTGTTGAGCGACTCCGGTTCTTGAGTCAGATGCGGGCGCACGCACAGATGCTCGAGTTCAAGATCGGCGATCGCGTGTCGTTTCAGCCAGAGGGACACCGGGGTGTCGTTGGCATGCTGACCCGCTACAACCGAAAGAGCGTTACGGTCATCACCGACGACGGCCAGCGTTGGAATGTCTCACCCGCGCTCTTGCGCCGGGCGGATGACTCTCGCGGTTTCGAGAATCCCATTCCCAACGTGGTCCCGTTACGCAGGAACTGACCAAGATGCCGCTCCGGCGACGCATAATCATCGCTGGTGGCACCCAACATTCGGCCGCGGACGCCAGCGTTTGCCAGGTTGAGGACGTACGGTCCCGTGGCGCTACCACCGCTGACTGAGGACGGTGAGTTACCGCTCGGTGTGTATGCGGCGCCTCTGCGCGAGGTTTGCGAGCGGTTCGGCGTGGGCTCAGCTCAGCGAAAGGCGCTGGCCCTCCGTCTCGAGCGTGTCTACCGTGTCGCTCAAGCAACCGGCTGCTTGGGGCGGTTCGTGGTATTCGGATCGTTCGTCACCAACAAGCTGGAACCCCAGGACGTGGACGTGTTTCTGGTCATGGCTGACACATTCGATGCGTCCAAATCTGGCAGGTGAAGCGGGATGGCGGCCGGCGGGGCATAGTCGACATCATTTCGGAGGCATCATGATTGCCAACGACCATGAGCTCAACGCGAGCCTGGAGCGGATTCGCCATCTTCAGAGTTGGAGGTGCGTGAGTACCTCTCGCTTCATCCTGGCGAACTGAAGGCCAGTGCCTGAGGCAGGAACTCCGCTGGGACCGTGGTCCCTCCCAGGTACCTGACGGTCGAATCCGGATCGTCAATTCCTGCTGACGCCACGCTGACGGTTTTCAAGGGATTGGGCGGGATTTCCCTGGATGCCGAGGCCGAGCTGCACCGCGTAAGAGGCTGATTTCCAGCGCGCCTCTTGATCAGCGGGTCCAAGGTTCGAGTCCTTGACGGCCCACCAGTCGAATCGGGGAGTTCCGCAGCGCGGGGCTCCCCGATTTCTCGTTCAGGAACCGTGTTGGCTGCCGATTGACTACCTACCCGAGCGCCAGGAAGGAGCCTTCCTCGTCGCGCTCGAAAACGACGATCTCGGCGTGATGGTCCTGGAGGATTGCCGCGATCTCGTCGGTCGAACAGTTGCCTCGACGGACCCAGATCACCTTGGGCGGGTGGCCCAGACGGAAGCTCCGCTCGTGGAAGTCGGCGTCCTTCGAGACGATCGCAAAGCTGTGCTCGGCGGCGTATCGCCAAACGGCGTCATCGTCGGCGGCTTGGAGGCCGACCTCGCGCACATGGGTCGAACCCGGATAGAGATCCGCGAGCGCAGAGAGCAGGCGAGGTGAGAGGTTCTGGTCGAGTAAGAGCCTCACGCCGGCGGGACGGACACGAACTTGCGCTCCCGGTCGGCGGCGAAGGCGAGGCAGGCACGGATGTCCTCACGAGTCAGGTCAGGGAAATCCCGGAGGATCTCGTCCTCGGTCATCCCGGACGCAAGGTACTCGAGGACTTCGATGACCGTGATCCGGAGGCCCCGGATGCAGGGCTTCCCGCCGCGCTTGCCGGGCTCGAACGTGATGCGTGAGCGCCAGTCCATGATGCAAGGGTACGACCGGCGGTCCGGTGAGGTCAATCTCATATGACCCCCGTGACATGACCCCCGGGGCGGGGCGATTGGCTACCAATCCGGCGAGATCACCCCAGGAACGTGGGCGGTCTTGTCGTCTGTGTCTCGCCTCTCGTCTTGTCGCTGGAACTCGTCGCACCCCAGCGACTCAGTCCCGGGTAGCATAGGCCCGTGCGTGCCTGGGTGGCCGTCACGGACAAGGATTGGTATCGTTTCCTGAGCCGGCGGTCTGATCTCGACGAGGTCAACTTCTGGCAGCCAGGCGGGACCCGCCAGTTCGGCACGCTCTCCGCCGGCGAGCCGTTCCTCTTCAAGCTGCACTATCCCGACAATGCCATCGTCGGAGGCGGGTACTTCACGCTCTCCTCGCGCCTGCCGGCCAGCCTGGCGTGGGACGCGTTCGGCGAGAAGAACGGCGCGAGCTCGTACGAGGAGATGTGCCTGCGCATCGGGCGCTACCGCCGCACAACGCTGGATCCGAGGGGGCAGTACACCATCGGCTGCATCATTCTGCAGGAGCCGTTCTTCTTCCCCGAGGCCGACTGGCTGCCGGCGCCCGCGGACTTCCGGCGACAGACGGTGCAGGGGAAGACGTACGACCTGCGCGCTCCCGTCGGGCGGGCGCTCTGGCAGCAGGTGCTCGCCCGCATGCGCACGGGGCGCGGCCCCGCCGTGTCCGAGCCCCGTCGGGAGATCCCTCTGGACTGGCGGGAGCGCCCGGTGCGGCATCGGCTCGGCCAGGGAGCCTTCCGGGTGCTCGTCACCGATGTGTACGAACGCCAGTGCGCCGTCACGGGGGAGAGGGCGCTTCCCGCGTTACAGGCGGCGCACATCCGCCCGGTGACCAAGGAGGGGCCGCACCGTGTGGACAACGGGCTGCTGCTCCGCTCGGACATCCACGCGCTCTTCGACGAGGGCTACGTGACGGTGACGCCTCGACACCGATTCCTCGTCAGTGCTCGGCTCAAGACCGACTTCGACAACGGCGAGCCGTACTATGCGCTGTCCGGGAAGCGGATCTGGCTGCCGGGACGTGAGGAGGACCAGCCCGGCCACGAGTTCCTGGAGTGGCACGCGGACACGAGGTACCGGGGATAGGCGGCATGCGTGAGGATCTCGACGCGCGCGTCCGGGCCCGGGCCTTCGAGTTCCTACGGGAGCAGACCGGACTCCACGGCGAGGTGCTGCCCTTCGCGATTCTCAAGCAGGGATTTCAGTTCGAGGGCCAGCGCGTGCCCCTCCTCGGACCGCAGGGCATCTTCAAGCCCGCCATCTTGCCCGAGATGCCCCTCAGCATCATGACCAAGGCCGTGGTCGAGGGTGAGGCGCGGCCGTACGACGATGAGCTGGGTTCTGACGGCTTCCTGCGTTATCGCTACCGCGGCACCGACCCACGGCATCGGGACAACGTCGGGCTCCGGCTGGCCATGCAGCGCGCGGTGCCGCTCGTCTACCTGTTCGGCGTGACGCCCGGCCGGTATCTGCCCGTCTGGCCGGTGTTCATCGTGCGTGACCATCCCGAGGCGTTGGCGTTCTCGGTGGCGGTCGATTCGCCGTATATGCCGGTCCTCTCCGACCCGCGGCCGGATCTCGCCAGCCTCGAGGCGCGCCGCGCGTACGTCACCGTCGTCACCCAGCGCCGCGTCCACCAGCAGAGCTTCCGGGAGCGGGTGCTGGAAGCGTATCGAACGCAGTGCGCGATCTGCCGGCTCCGGCACGAGGAGCTGCTGGAGGCCGCGCACATCCTGCCCGATGGCCATCCGCGGGGCGAGCCCATCGTTCCCAACGGCCTGGCGCTGTGCAAGCTCCACCACGCCGCCTTCGACCGCCACATCCTGGGAATCACGCCGAAGCTGCGGGTCGAAGTGCGCCTCGACATCCTTCGCGAGGCCGATGGCCCCATGCTACGGCACGGTCTGCAAGGCTTCCAGGGCGCAGAGATCGTGACGCCGCGCGCGGCAGCGCTCAAGCCAAGGCCCGAGTTCCTGGCCGAGCGATACGAGATCTTCCGCAAGGCGAGCTGAGGTAGGCCCCGACCAGCGTAGAGCGCGATGGCTTCCGGCTGGCGGACGCCTGTCTCCAGCACTAGGCGGATCAGGCCGAGCCGGCGCGCCTCGGTCTCGAGCGCGGCGAGTAGCGACCCTCCACCCCGGCCACGCTAGGCGGTCTGCAGCGCGAGATCGAACGACGCGGCGTAGCCCGGCGCGGCGGGCGTGACCGCAAGCGTGAGCTGGCCCCGCGCGCGGCGATAGATGCCGTCGCGCGCGTTGCGCAGCCGGCTCCGGCCCCGGGTGGCGTAGGGCGCCTGGGCGTGGACCTGGTCGGTGAGCGCGTCGTCGAAGAAGAGCTGCGAGGTGAACTCGTGCGTCCGCCCGCCGGCGGCGGCCGACCGGACCTTGAAGTGGATGTGCACCGCGCGGCCCGGATACGCCCCCGGGTAGATCGTGGTGAACCGCGTGAGGCCGTCGGCGTCGGTCACCTGGTACCCGCGGAGGAACTTCTTGCCGACCGTGCTGCCGCCGGGGTCCGCCACGTCGGAGTAGGCGCCGAGCGCGTCGCAGTGCCAGAGGTCCACCGTGGCGCCCGGCAGCGGCACGCACCCCCCCGACACCAGGCGTGAGACGCGCAGGGCCAGCCGGAGCGGCGCGCCGGGCTTCTCGGCGCCGTCGGAGGGATCCGAGCGAATGTCCGAGCGGTGGAGCTTGGCGTCCACGAAGTACGGCCCCTCGGTCAGGGCCGGCCGCGCGATACAGGCGCCCGGTGCCGCGGCGGCGGCCCGCCGGACACCACCGGAGCCACCGGCCAGGGCGGCCAGGCCGCCCGCGCCGAGGAGCGCGAGGGTCTCCCGCCGCGTCAGCAGGTGCCCGATCGGACGGTCGTCGTCGGACATGGCAAGGTCGAGCATACCTTGACGGGCAAGATGATGCGGAGGCACCATCCCGCCGATGACCGCCTCCGCCGAACACTCGCCGTCGATGATCCACGCCCTCGACCACGTCGTCATCGCCGTGCGCGATCTCGACGACGCCGTCGCCGCCTACCGCGCGGTGCTCGGCCGCGCGCCGTCCGGGTGCGCCGAGGCGCACGGGGGCGGCGCCACCGTGGCCACCTTCGTCCTGGCCAATGTGGCGGTGGAGCTGATGGCCCCGTCCGGGCGCGGGGCGACGGCGGAGCGCCTCACCGCCGTCCTCGACGCGCAAGGCGAAGGGCTCGTCAGCCTCGCCTTCGCCACCGGCGACGTGGAGCGCGCGCATCGTCGCCTCGCGCGCCTCGGCCTCGAGCCCGAGCCGATCGCCGACGGGCTGAGCGTCGACGCGGAGACGGGCGCGCGCCGCGCCTGGCGACGCACCCGCGCGGCCACCGCCCGCACCCACGGGGTCCGCATCTTTCTCGTGCAGCAGGCCGCGCTTCCCCCCGGCCGCCTGCTCGCCGACGAGCCCGCGACGGTGACCGGGCTCGACCACGTGGTGATCCGCACTCCCGACCCCGAGCGGGCCGTCGCGCTTTACGGCGCGCGGCTCGGCCTCGACATGCGGCTCGACCACTCGAACGAGGCGTGGGGCGCGCGGCTCCTCTTCTTCCGCTGCGGCGATCTCATCGTGGAGGTGGCCCACGACCTGAAGGCGGGCCGGGGCGACGGGCCCGATCGCCTCTGGGGACTGTCCTGGCGCGTGCCCGACGTCACGGTCGCGCGGGCGCGCCTCGAGGCGGCGGGGCTCGACGTCTCGGAGGTGCGCCAGGGCCGCCGGCCGGGCACGCGCGTGCTCACGCTGCGCGACGGCACCTGCGGCGTGCCGACGCTGCTGCTCGAGCGAGGGGAGGCGCGCGACGAGGGCTAGCCGGGCGTCAATCGGAGTGAGCGGTCGTCTACCTTCGGCTTGAAGAGGGCGAACCACCGCCGGCGTCGCGGTAGTCGCCGCGCCGTTCTCGCAGGGCGGCGAGCTCCTGCTCGATCCTCATCTCGGCAAGGTTCTCCTCGACCAGCCGCCTCAGGGACGCGTCCTTCACGATCTTCCGGTCGACCCACTTCATGAACGCCGTCTTCTTTACCGCCATACGCCCTCCGCGTCTCCTGCCCGAACGGTCGGCTTTCTCGTCCCTCACGCCTTCCGACTCCGCTTCGCCCGGGCCTCGAGATCGGCCTTGAACCGTCTGGCCTGGGCCAAGGCGGACTCGGGAATGCGATCCTGCTTCTTGATGATCCCGTTGAACAAGGTGATCGTGCGGCGCCCCGGTCCGTACACGGGGAAGATGCGCACCTGTTTGCCTCGCAGTTCGTGCAGCCCACCGCCCAGCGCCTTGGAGTGAGGCCGGCGCAACTCGTTGCCACGCTCCTCGGCAAGCTTGATCAGCGCCAGCGCGTCGGCAAGATCCCGCGGCTCCAGTGAATCGATGAACGTCCGGATGGGCCGCTCGCCGGACGAGGTCTGATACTCGTCGATCGTCCACCGGGTGTCATCGGCCGTGGATTATAACCCTGGAGTAATAGTCCGGCCACCGGCGGAGCCCCGCGACCGAACGACCTCCTGATCGCGGCAGAGCGGCACGCAGGGTGCCGACCACGCTCGAGACTTGAGGGGAGCGGTACCATGGGCGCAACGGAGCGAGTGACCAGAATCGCGGACACGTCCGCGGATCGGGAGGTCATCATCACGGAGAGCGATCATGAGCTACGTGCTGTGGGTCGTGCAGGGGTTGCTCGCCCTCCTCTTTGTCTGGGCGGGCGGC
>Ga0209342_10007059_pt1 | contig 11308 bp, 9 predicted proteins | sample RifCSP16_2_FD_184023 | JGI IMG/M metagenome (GOLD analysis project Ga0209342, IMG submission 184023) | Soil microbial communities from Rifle, Colorado - Rifle CSP2_sed 16_2 (SPAdes) (version 2) | ecosystem: Environmental > Terrestrial > Deep subsurface > Rock core/Sediment | place: Rifle... | reverse complement strand
GGGGAGGGATCCGATGACTCGCCTCACTGTCGTGCTCGGAGAGCGCCGGTATGACGTCGTGCGGCCCTGGGGCCAGCTGCCGGAAGGGCTGCTCCTGTCGGGCGTGAGCCACGTTGCAGTCGACTCGGCCGACAGGCTCTACATCTACCAGCGGAGCGATCCACCGATCGTCATCCTCGACCGCGACGGCCACTACGTGGGCGCGCGCGGACAGGGCCTGCTGGCTGACGCCCACGGGATGTACATCGACGGAGCAGACCGCCTGTTCGTCATCGACCGCGACCGTCACCAGCTCCACGTCCTCGACGGCTCGGGCGTGGTCGCCCTGACCCTCGGCGATCCGGAGCACCCGCACCTCCAGGCGCCGTTCAACCATCCCGCGGACGTGGCCGTGGCGCGAAACGGGGATTTCTACGTCGCCGACGGATACGGGAACTCGCGCGTCCATCGCTTCTCGCCCGACGGGACCCTCCTTTCCTCGTGGGGGAACCCGGGACGGGGCCCCGGCGAGTTCACGACTCCACACGGCGTCTGGGAGGACGCGAGGGGGCGGATCCTCGTGGCGGACCGTGAGAACGACCGTGTCCAGCTCTTCTCGGCCATAGGTGAGTACCTGACCGAGTGGCGCGACTTCTTCCACCCGATGGACATCTGGGCCGATCCCGAGGGCCTGGTCTACATCACCGACCAAATCCCTCGCCTCAGCCTCGTCGCACTCGATGGCACGCTCATGGGACGATGCCGTCCCGCCCTCTACGGCGGCCACGGCATCTGGGGCGACTCGATCGGCGACCTCTACCTAGCCGAGGCCGCGCCGATGGACCGCGTCACGAAGCTCGTGCGCCTCTAGTGCCGACCGAGCGGGCGCAAGAGCGGGCGTCGCCGCTGGTTCTGGGGGGGCGCGCGGGCCGAACGCGCGCGCACGGAGTGCGCCGACCGGGGCGGTCAGTCGAACCCGAGGCCTTCGTCACCGGTGGCGAGGTTCACCACGTCCTTGAGCAGGGCCAGCGCCGCGCCCTGAGGGCTCGACTTCCCGCCCGACACCCTGACCTCCCCCGCGCTCGGGCAGTCGAACTCGACGAGCTTCTCCGGTCCGGCGAGCCCGTGGAACGCGTCAGAGGGGTCCACCTCGCGCACCGCGACCGACATCGCGCCCGTCTCATGCGCCTCGCCGATCGAGCGAAGCCGCCAGCCGCGTAGGGCCGCGTCGCGGGCTCGTGTCTCGACGTCGGCCTCGATCCCCGCGACATCGACGTCCGAAAGCGACCACGCCGTCCCCCACAGGAGGTTCGCGATGAGTACGAGCTTCGACGCCGAGTCGCGTCCCGACAGGTCGTAGCTCGGGTCGGACTCCGCGATCCCGAGTGCCTGGGCTTGCCCGATCGCGTCGGCGAGGCTGCGGCCGGCCACCACCTCCTCGAGCACGAAGTTCGACGTCCCGTTAAGCGACGCGCGGAACCGACGGCAGCCGAAGCCGCGGATCCCCCGTCGCGCGAGATCCACCGCCGGGAGCGCCGCGCCGGCGGCTGCGGAGATCCGGATCCGCCGTCGCTCGCGCTCAGCAAGCTCAGCCAGTTCCGACCATCGGGTGACGAGATGCGATTTCGTCGCGGTCACGACGTCGAGTCCCATCGAGAATGCGGTCGCGACCTGGTCAAACGCCTCCGAGGCGCGCGCCGTGTCGCTCGGAATGCACTGGACGAGCGTCGTCGCGCCCGACCGGGCGAGGAAGTCCGAGAAGGAACCGGCCGGCCGCCACGCGGCGGGGTCGTCCCGGCCGGGCGCCGAGGAGACGGTCTCGCTGGCGGAGGTCCGGATCGCCCGGACTCGCACGTCGAGGCCGTAGCGGTCCAAGAGCGCGGCGCCGGATCCCGAGACGGTGTCGGCAAAGGTCCGTCCGACTCGGCCGAACCCGGCGAGGGCGATTGAGACCGCGCGCGGTTGCTCGCTCATTGGGCGATGTATCCGCCGTCCGCGGCCCAGATCGCGCCGGCGACGAAGCTCGCCTCGGGGGAGAGGAGGTAGCGGACAACGCTCGCGATCTCCTCGGGCCTCCCCACCCTTCCGAGCGGGACGCTGCCGACGACCAGGCCCGCCGCTCCCTCGCCGCCCGCGGCGAGGCTCGCCTCGAGCATCGGCGTCATCGTGGGTCCCGGGCAGACGCAGTTCACACGGACGCCCTCGTGCGAGTGGTCGAGCGCGAGCGAGCGGACCAGGTTCACGACGGCGCCCTTCGAGGCCGCGTACGCGACCATCCCGCGCCCGCCCACGAGCCCCAGCTGTGAGGCCACGGCGACGAACGACCCGCCGCCGCCGGCCCGCATCAGCGGGATCGCCTCCCGGGCGGCGAGGTAGACCGACCGCGCGTTGACGGACATCACGCGGTCCCAGTCCTCCGGGGCGAGGTCCTCGGCGCGACCGCGACCAGCGATGCCCGCGTTCGCGACGAAACCGTCGAGGCGCCCGAACGCATCCCACGCAACCCTGATCGCCGCCGCGACCCCCTCCGGCGTGGCGACGTCGGCGATGACGGGACGGAGGAGCCCGGACTCCAGGTCGAGCACCGCCTGCGCTAGGTCGACGGCCACGACGGCGTCGCCCTCGGCGGCCAGGCTCGTGGCGATCGCGACGCCGATCCCCGAGGCGGCACCCGTGACCACGACGACGCGCCGCGGCGCCGGTCCCGCAGTCGCTCCGGCGGCGGTCGGGCTATCCATGGAGCGGGACACCGGACAACCTCGGGGCGAGCCCCGGTTCGGCGAGCAACCCGCGGTCGAGGCTCCGGCGAAGGAACCGACCGCGTCCGAGCGAGCCGGTGAACCGTCCCTCGTCGACGATCACCTCCCCTCGCGACATCGTCAGCGCCGGGTATCCCCGGAGTGCGAGGCCCTCGAACATCGAGTGGTCGACGTCCATGTGGAGCTCACTCCACGTTATCGTCCGGTCGGCCGCCGGGTCCAGGATCACGACATCCGCGTCGGCCCCCACCTCGAGCGATCCCTTCCGGGGGTAGAGGCCGAAGAGCCGCGCCGCATTCGTGCTGCTGATCGCCACCATTTGCTCGAGCGAGACCCGGCCGGTGGCGACGCCGAGGCCGAACAGGACGGGGAGCCGCATCTCGATCCCGGCGGCCCCGTTTGGAACTTGGTCGAACGCCTCGCCGAACTGCCGGCGCTGCGTCCGGTCGTACGCGCAGTCGTCCGAGCCGACGGCGCACAGGCTGCCGGTCGAGCGCAACGCCTCCCAAAGGGCATCCTGGTCGCCCTGACCGCGGATCGGCGGGCTGACGATGTAGTCGAGGGCGTCGGGACGCCCGTAAACCTCGTCGGTCAGCGCGAGGTAGTGCGTGCACGTCTCGCCGTACGCCGCGACGCCGCGCTCCCTCGCCCTCAAGATCTCGCGCTGGGCCTCGCCCGACGACACGTGAACGACGTAGATCGCGGCTCCCGCGCGCTCGGCGAAAAACGCCGCGCGCTGGACCGCCTCGGCCTCCACGAACGGCGGCCGGCTCAGGCCGTGGAACCGTGGTCCGACCTGGCCGGCGTCGACGAACGCGGCGGTCCGGTGCTCGATCACGTCCGAGTTCTCGGCGTGCACCATCGTCAAGGCGCCCGCCCCGGCGGCACGCTCGAGGATCTCGACGAGCAGGCCGTCGCCGACGAACAGGCCCTCGCGGCGGTAGGTCATGAAGACCTTGAACGAGGGGATCCCCGCCGCGACGAGCTCGTCGAGCGTCTCGAAGGTCCAACTGCCGTTCGACGGCAGGGAGACGTGGAAGCCGAAGTCGATGGCGGCGCGGCTCGACGCGCGCGCCCGCGCGAGCTCGACGGCCTCGAGTGCGGTCTCGCCGGGACCGGGGAGGACAAAGTTGAGGAACGTCGTAGTGCCGCCGAAGGCGGCGGCAACCGACCCGTTGTCGTAGTCGTCCTTGTTGAAGATCGTCCGGTGACGCCCATGGAAGTGGACGTGCGGGTCGACGCCGCCCGGGACCACGTACTTCCCCGACGCGTCGATCGTCCTGACGCGGCCTTCCCCCGCCTCCCCCGGTAACCGCCACGCGGTGATCCGGCCATCGGCGATCCCGAGGTCCTGCCGGGTCTGCCCGTCGGCCGTCACCAGCGTCCCGTTGGCAATCACGACATCGAACTCGTGCACGGCTACCCCCGGAGAGTGGGCTGGGCGGATCGGTCCTCGTCCGGAGGACGGCGGTCGGCGTCGAGCGGCGGCCACGCCGCGAATCGCTCTGGGTCGATGCTTGCCCAGCAGGCTGCGGCGTGCCCCGGACCCACGTCTGCCAGCGGGGGGTCCTCGAGCCGGCAGCCGGCGCGGGCGATCGGGCACCGGGGATGGAAGCGGCAACCCGACGGGAGGTCGAACGCGGACGGGATGTCGCCGCGGGGTGGTGCCATCTCGCGGAAGCGCGTGCTCGGCTCGAGCGACGGGATCGCCGCGAGGAGGGCCTCCGAGTACGGGTGCCGGGGGCGCAGGAAAAGCTCGTCGACGGTGGCGACCTCGACGATCCGCCCGAGGTACATGACCGCGACCCGCTGGGCGACGTAGCGGACAACCGCGAGATCGTGGGTGATGAAGAGCATCGTGAGCCCGAGCTCCCGCTGGATCTCCGTCAAGACCGAGAGGACCTGTGCCTGGACGGAGACGTCAAGCGCGCTGACCGGCTCGTCCGCCACCAGGAGCCGTGGCTGGACCGCGAGAGCCCGCGCGATGCAGATCCGCTGGCGCTGCCCGCCCGAGAACATCGACGGGTACTTCGTCCTCGCCGACGCCGGCAGGCCGACGAGCCCCAGCAGCTGCGTGACACGGTCGTGGACCTCGCTCCGGGTCATGGCGGTGTGGGCGAACAGGGGCTCCGCGATCGCGTCGGCGACCCGCATCCTCGGGTTGAGCGACGCATGCGGGTTCTGGAACACCATCTGCATCCCTCGCCGGAGCCGCTGGAACTGCCCGCCGGACACCGACGCGAGGTCCACGCCGTCAAAGACGATGCGGCCCTCGGTCGGCTCGAGGAACTTCATGAGGCAGCGGGCGAGCGTGCTCTTCCCGCTCCCCGTCTCGCCCACCAGCGCCACCACCTCGCCTTCGTTGATCGCCAGGGAGACGTCGTCGACGGCGCGGAGCGTCCGCCCAGCCCGCCGACGGGCACGGTCAAGGAGGTTGGCCGGCGATTGGAAGCTCTTGGACACGTGGTCGATCTCGACCAGCGGCCGGACGCTAGTCGTCACGTTCGACCGCCGTGCTGAAGAGGGTATCCCGCCTCGCGACCTCGTCGGTCCGGATGCATCGCGCCTCGTGCGAAGGCCCGACCTGGATGAGCGGGACCTCGCCGCTGGTGCACGCGTCGATCGCGAGTGGGCAGCGCGGCGCGAAACGGCACCCGTCCGGCAGCCGGCTCAGGTCGGGGGCGCTCCCCGGGATGGAGACGAGGCGTCGCGGGCGCGTCTCGGCCGCGTCCGGTACGCATCCCAGCAGGCCCACGGTGTAGGGGTGACGCGGGCTCGATAACAGGGTCCGCGTGTCCGCCAGCTCCAGGATCTGGCCGGCGTACATGACAGCGACCCGATCCGAGAGCTGCGCGATGACGCCGAGTGAGTGGCTCACAAGCAGCACCGTCATCTGCCGCTCGCGCTGTATCCGCAGGAGCAGCATCAGGATCTGGTGCTGGGTCGTGACGTCCAACGCGGTCGTCGGCTCGTCGGCCAGGAGGATCCGCGGGTCGGATGCGAGGGCGATTGCCACGACGACCCGCTGCGCCATCCCGCCGCTGAACTGGTGGGGAAAGTCGCCGAGCCGTCGCGCCGGCGACGGGATCCCGACGTCGGCGAGCGCCCGCACGGCTAGCTCCCGGGTCTCGACCCGGCTGCGGCTGTTATGCGAGGTGATCGCCTCGGCGAGCTGCCGGCCCACCGTGTAGACCGGGTTCAGCGCCGCGATCGGGTCCTGGAAGATCGAGGCGATCTCGCGGCCGCGGATGCGGTGCATCCTCGACTGGGGGATCGCGAGCAGGTCCTGGCCGTCGTACACGACCTCGCCCGCGGTCGTCTCCGCGCCGACCGGCAGCAGTCGGATCACCGACCGGGTGAACATGCTCTTGCCCGATCCGCTCTCGCCGACAATCCCAAGGATCTCGCCTGCGCGCAGGTCGATCGAGACGTCGTCCACGGCCCGGACGGTCCCGTGGGCGGAGCGGAACACTGTGGTGAGGCCTCGGACCGTCATCACGGGGACCGGAGCCGGGTCGAGCGTGAAGCGCCGGGTGGCGTCCGGCGCCGGGTCCGGGGTGAGGCCCGCGGTCACGTCCGGCCTCCGACGCGGATTCGATCCGCGATGCCGTCACCGAGCATGGACAGCGCCACCCCGGTCGCGACGATGAACAGGCCGGGGAACGTGACGAGCCACCACGCGCCGAGGATGAACGACTGCCCCTCATGGATCATCTGGCCCCACTCGGGGGTCGGCGGCTGCACCCCCAGGCCCAGGAAGCTAAGCGACGCCGCGAAGAGGATCGTGAGGACGACGTCCGCCATCGCGAAGACCAGGGCGGGCGAGATCACGTTCGGGATCAGGTGTCCGAGGAGGACACGGCGGCGCCCGAGCCCCAGCCCTTCCGCGGCGAGGATGTACTCGTGCTCTCGGACGACGAGCATCTCGCCGCGGACGAGGCGGGCGTATGTCGTCCAGCCGGAGGCGGTGAGCGCGACGAACAGGTTGAGGAGGCTCGGTCCGAGCACGGCCACGAGCGCGATGAGCATGACGAGGTACGGGAAGGCCGTGACGACGTCAAGGGTGCGCATGATGATCAGCTCCGGCCAGCCGCGCAGGTACCCCGCGATCGCTCCGAGGGCCGTTCCGAGGATGAGCGGGAGCAGCACACCGACGATTCCGATGAAGAGGTCGAGGCGGATCGCGTAGAGGGCGCGGGTGTAGATGTCCCGGCCGAACTGGTCGGTCCCAAGCATGTGCCCCGGTGACCCGGGCGGCAGGAGCGATTCGCGCGGCAACTGTGCGATCGGGTCGTACGGGCTGAGAAGCGGCGCAAGGAGCCCGGCGAGCACGATCACGGCGAAGAGCCCGCCGCCCGCCCTGAGCAGGGTCTCGCGCCCCGCCGACGGCCCGGCCTGCTCGACGTCGGCGGACCGGCCCGCTCCAACCACGACCGACGTCACAGCCGCACGCGAGGGTCGAGGAGCGAGTGGGTCAGGTCCACGAGCAGGTTGATGAATACCACCAGGAAGCCGAAGAGGAGCACGAGGCCCTGGATGACAGGGTAGTCGCGGCGGAAGACCGAATCGATCAGGAGGCGGCCCGCGCCCGGCACCGAGAAGACGGTCTCGATGACGACGGTCGAACCAACGAGCCAGCCGACCGTGATGCCGAGCACGGTCACTGTCGAGGAGAGCCCGTTCCGGAGGACGTGACGGACGAAGACCGCACGCTCGGTCAGTCCCTTCGCCCGCGCGAACGCGACGTGGTCGGCGGCGATGACGTCGAGGATGCTGTTCCGGAGGCTCCGGATCTCGAGCGACGCGAGGTACAGCGCCGTCGTCAGGGCCGGCAGGAACAGGTGCCACAGGTGATCAGGCAGGCTCGTGCCGTAGCCGGAGACCGGGAACATGCGGAGGGTCAGGCTGAACACGAGGATGAGGATGATGCCGACCCAGAAGTTTGGCATCGCCATCGTCAGCGTGAAGCCCGCCCTGATCGCCCGGTCGATCAGCATCCCGCGCCGGACCGCGGCGAGCGCCGCGAGCGGGACGGCGATGACGGTCGCAAGGATCGCCGAGTAGAGGATGAGGAAGATCGTCACCTGGACGCGCTCGAACATGATGGCGGCGACGGTGTCGCCGGACACGATCGACGTCCCGAGGTCGCCGGTCAACACTGACGCCGCGTAGAGCGCGAGCTGGACCGGCACGGGCTGATCGAGACCTAGCTGCGCATGGACCGCCGCGACGCGCTCCGGCGTAGCGTGGCGCCCGAGCATGACGACCGCGGGGTCGCCGGGGATCATCCGAATCAGGACGAAGGTCGCCAGCACGATCCCGGCCATGACGAAGACCGTTTGCACAAGCCGGTGGAGCAGAAAGGTCGTCCTGTCCACGTTGGCTGGCTCCCCTTGTGCAGCGGCCGATGGAGGAGGGTGGCCCGGCGCTACACTGCGATATTAGCGGAATCCCGCGAGCCGGAGCCAGCCTCGGAGGGTCGGGATGGATGATCAGAGCGCTGCCCCGCATGCTCCGCGGGTCGCGTTCACAGGATCGCGGATCCTCGATGCGGCGGGCGGACGCTACCTCGACGAGTGCGTCGTCCTCGTGGAGGACGACCGGATCCTCGACGTGGCCCGAAGCGTTCCACAGGACTTCGTCCCGGTCGACCTGGGCGACCGTACGATCGCACCCGGCCTCATCGACGGCCACACCCACGTCTACCTGCACGGGAACCTGCTGCGGACCGATTTCGAGCGCCAGATCCTGAAGGAATACCCGTCGTACCGCACCGCACACGCGGTGCAGGCGCTCCAGACGACGCTCGCCGCCGGGTTCACGACGATCCGGGACCTCGAGACCGAGGGGGCCGGATACGGTGACGTCGGACTGCGCGACGCCCTCGTCCAGGGCGTCATCCGGGGCCCGCGGATGCTGACGGCGGGGCCCGCCCTATCGTCGACGGGGAGCTACCCGATCGCGCGGTTCCGTCCGGACTGGCGCTACCCGGTGGGGGTGGACGTGGTGGACGGGCCTGATGCCTGTCGCCGCATCGTCCGGGAGCAGGTCTCCTACGGCGTCGACTGGATCAAGGTGTACGCGAACGCGGGCGCCGGCGTGGCCCTGCGATCAGACGGCCTCATCGACGGCCCGCCGAACTGGACGGCCGAGGAGCTCGGGGCGATCGTGGATGAGGCCCACCGGCTCAGCCGACCGGTCGCGGCTCACGCCACGTCGGTCCAGGGCGTCGAGGCCGCGATCGCGGCCGGCGTCGACTCGATCGAGCACGGCTACTCGGTGTCACCGGCATCGGCTCGCGAGATGGCGGCCCGCGGCATCTTTTTCAGCCCGACGATCGTCGCCACGAAGTACTGCGCTCTTCCGCGGAGCGCCGAGCGCGGCCGAGTGTGGGCCGACGCGCTGGAGGCGCAGGCGATCTCGGTCCGGAACGCGGCCGACGCCGGCGTGCGGATCGTCTTCGGGACGGACGTGGGATGCTTCCCATGGACCGAGATCGCGCAGGCGACGGAGTTCCAGAACCTGGTCGACCTCGGAATCTCGCCCGCCGACGCGGTCCGGACTGCAACGACCGCGGCGGCGGCGGCCCTCGGCCTCGGGGGCGAGATCGGGATTATTGCGCCCGGAGCGTACGCCGACCTCATAGCGGTGAGCAGCGATCCCCTGGCGGACCCCGGGGCGCTCACGGCCGTGGACGTCGTTGTGCAACGCGGACGCGTGGTCGCCGGACAGCACCTCGTGGAGCCGACGGGTACGCCAGCAGGTGCCTGAGCCGCTCGGGATCGTCGGGTATGCGGACCGACTGAGCGTCTGCCCGGGCGAGGGGATCCGGTTCATGGTGTCGTGCGCGGCCGACGCGTACGACGCAGCGATCGTCCGCCTCATCCACGGGGACGAGAGCCCACGCGGCCCGGGGTTTAAGGAGGTGCTCGTCGCGGAGCTCGCCCGCGTCCCCGGCCGCAGGCAGCCGCTCCTGCCCGGCTCCGCCATGGTCGTCCCGACGCCGCCGGCGCTCGACGGGTCTGCCGCCTGGACGGTCATGGCCTGGATCTGGCCGACGAACCGCGGGCGGCGACAGGGGCTCATCGGCCGCTGGCGACCGGGAGCGGGCGGCGCGCGGCTCGGGCTCCTCGAGGACGGGCAGCTCGCCTTCGCGATCGACGACGGAACCGTCGAGTGGACCCTGAGAGCCGGTCCGCCGCCCCGGCTCCGCGAGTGGTACCTCGTGGCCGCCACCTGGGATCCGAGCCGGGCGGAAGCCACGGTTGCCCAGCTTCCCCAGCGAACGTGGCCCGAGGACCCCACGTCCACCGCCGCCACGGCGACGGCGCCCGTCGCGCCGCCGGCCGTCCCGACGGACGTCCCGCTCGTCATCGCGGCGAGCTCGATCGGAGTCGACCGAGCGGTCGTCGAGGCGTACGACGGGAAGGTCGCGGCGCCGGCCGTGATCGGCCGCGCCGTGTCTCCGGGGGACCTCGGGGCGGTCGCACGGGCGGGCGCGGTCGGGGACGAGCCGCTCCTCGCTGCGTGGGACTTCACCCCGGGAGCCGGCCGGGTCGTCCCGGATCGCTCGGGCGGGTCCCACCACGGGACGCTCCACAACGGACCCGAGCTGGGTGCCACGTCCCACGGGTGGGACAGCAGCGCGTCCGATCCTCGCCTGGCGCCCGATCATCACGCCGCTATCCACTTCCATGCCGATGACCTCGAGGACGCAGGCTGGTCCGCGGACGTCGAGTACCTGGTGCCCGAGCGCCTGCCCAGCGGCGTCTACGCCGCGCGCCTCCGGACGGGTGAGCACGAGGACCACGTCCCGTTCGTGGTGCGCCCGCTCAGCGGGCGGCCGACGGCGCGGGTCGCGCTCTTGCTCCCGACGCTGACGTACATCGCCTACGGCAACGACCACAACGACGAACAGGCACCGGAGCACCGCCACTGGAAGCTGCCCACGACCGCGCGATATGCCGACACCGCGACGTGGGCCGCGGCCCACGAGTACATCCGGCGCAATCGGCTCCTGAGCCTGTACGACACCCACGCGGACGGTTCGGGCGTGACGCTGTCGAGCCGGCTCCGGCCGATGCTCAACCTCCGTCCCCGGTTCCGGTTCCGGCAGCTCTCGGCCCCGGCGCGGTTCCCGGCCGATCTCTACATCGTCGACTGGCTCGAGGCGCACGGCCATGCGCACGACGTCATCACCGACGAGGACCTGCACGCGGAAGGCGTGGACCTCGTCCGGCCCTATGACGTCCTCATTACGGGCACGCACCCCGAGTACGCGACCCGCGAGATGCTCGACGCGCTCCTGCAGTACCGCGACGGCGGCGGCCGGATTGCCTACCTCGGGGGCAACGGGTTCTACTGGGTCACGTCGATCGATCCGGAGCGGCCGCACGTCATCGAGGTCCGGCGCGCCGGCGGGACGGGACCGTTCGAGGTCCCGCCGGGCGAGTCGCACCATGGGACGACAGGCGCGCGCGGCGGCCTCTGGCGCGACCGCGGGCGCGCGCCGCAGCTCCTCGTCGGCGTAGGCTTCTCCGCCTCTGGCTCCGACGTGGGCACGGGGTATC
>Ga0209342_10007058_pt1 | contig 11308 bp, 10 predicted proteins | sample RifCSP16_2_FD_184023 | JGI IMG/M metagenome (GOLD analysis project Ga0209342, IMG submission 184023) | Soil microbial communities from Rifle, Colorado - Rifle CSP2_sed 16_2 (SPAdes) (version 2) | ecosystem: Environmental > Terrestrial > Deep subsurface > Rock core/Sediment | place: Rifle... | reverse complement strand
CGTTGACGCAGCCGTGTTGCCCTATAGCTTCAGCAGTATGGCAAAAAGAGCGGGATATCGCTCGCTGGTGGACAGCGGGGAACTCAAGGCCCCTTATCAGGGTTCCGGCCTCTGTGCTCAAAGGGATGCGATTGCAAATTCTCCGAATCTTATCATGGGCCTGGTCAAAGGGATGATCGAGGCTGTGCTGCTAATTCACGACCCGAGTTACAAGCAAGATGTCATGGAAATTCTAAAGAAGAATCTTCGACTCGCTAAGGCGGAAGACGTCGAATCGTCCTATAAGGTACTCCGTGTCCAGACCACCCTCGATGTGGCTCCCAGCTTGCCTGCTTGGAAAGTTCAACAGCGGATTGTGGCCCGTGTAAACCCGCGGGTTGGGCAAGTAGACCTCGAGCAGTTGCTCGAGGGGAGTTTCGTGCGGAGCCTGGAAGAGAGCGGCTTTCTGCCGGAAGCGAGAAAAAAGTTGAGGTGAAATATTCGGCTCGCAGAAGATAGACAATAACGTTAAGAGGAGCTGGTTGACCGTGGAGCCCCACGGCCTTACGGCCGTGGCACCTCTCCACGCGCTTCGTAGGGCGGAACCCTCCGAAGCGCACCCTCCTTCGCCATGGCTACGGAGGGTACCCACCTCGCATTCATCCACGGGTTTACACCCGTGGCTTTCTGCGAAGGAGGGTAAACGGGATTAACTTTGTTATCGGTCAGACAATCCACTGATTCATTTATCAGGTAATCGAACGAGCTGCGAGTCTTTCACCGGGGGAAAAACCACCCGGGGCTTCGGGCTCCAGGGCGAGCCGCAAGGCCTCGTCGGCCGTTTTCAAAAACTCAAAGCGGATGCCTTCGCGGCCCGAGGCGGGAATCTCTTCCAGATCCTTTCGATTCAACTCGGGAAGCAAGACGCAGGAAATACCCGCTCTCTTGGCTGCCAGCATCTTTTCTTTGATTCCTCCCACCGGTAGTACCAAGCCGCGCAGACTGATCTCGCCAGTCATGGCGACATCTTTACTGATGCGCCGTCCCGTAAGCAGTGAAACGAGAGCGACAAAGAGCGTAATTCCAGCGCTCGGCCCGTCCTTTGGGATAGCTCCCGCGGGGATATGGATGTGCAAGTCGTTCTTTCTGAAAAGCTCGGGATCGATTCCAAGTGTCTCCGCGCGGGACTTGACGAGACTCAAAGCGGCCTGGGCGCTTTCTTTCATGACATCGCCGAGCTGGCCGGTCAATAGCAACTTACCGTCTCCCGGCATCTTGGTTGCTTCGACAAACAAGATGTCACCGCCAAACGGCGTCCAGGCCAAGCCGGTAGCCACTCCAGGCAAGCTGGTGCGCAGCGCGATCTCATTGAAGAATTTTTGCGGACCCAAGTACGCATGGAGAGATCCTTGATTCACAGTGATCGTCTCTTTAAAACCATCCGCGAAGCGCGTTGCCACGCTGCGGCAGACGGCTCCCAGCTCACGCTCGAGTTGACGAACCCCCGCTTCGCGCGTATAGGACCGGATAATTTCTCGAATCGCATCGTCGGTAAAACTAATCTCCCCGGGTTTGAGGCCGTTTTCGGCGATTTGCCGAGGAACAAGGTATCCCTTGGCAATGGCCAATTTATCTTCGTCGATGTATCCCGGCAATTCCAAGATCTCCATTCGATCGCGAAGGGGGCCCGGAATCGTATCGAGCACGTTGGCCGTCGCAATGAACAACACCTGGCTTAGATCGAAAGGCAGTGCGAGGTAATGATCTTGAAAGGTCGCATTTTGAGCGGGATCGAGGACCTCCAGCAAAGCAGCGGAAGGGTTGCCTTGGAAACTTGCGCTGAGCTTATCGACTTCATCCAACATGAAGACGGGATTTCTACTGCCGGCCTTTCTAATCCCTTGAATAATATTACCCGGCAGCGCCCCGACGTAGGTGCGCCGATGACCCCGGATATCAGCCTCATCGTGGACCCCGCCAAGACTTTGGCGCACGAACTTACGATTCATCGCCCGAGCGATGCTTTGCCCGAGGGAGGTCTTTCCTACTCCCGGGGGACCGACTAGGCACAGGATAGGGCTCTTCCCTTGCGGCATGAGTTTGCGAACGGCGAGAAACTCAATGATGCGCTTTTTTACTTTTTCAAGACCGTAATGGTCGGCGTCGAGGATTTCGCGCGCCTTCGGTAGCTCAATCTCTTCCTTGGTGAAAATGCTCCAAGGGAGTTCCACCAACCAGTCAAAGTAAGTCCTGATCAGCGAGTGTTCAGCCGCCATCTCAGGAATGCGTTCGAACCGGATTAATTCTTTGAGCGCTTCCTTCTCAACCTCCGGGGGCATTTTTGCCTCGTAGAGTTTTTTTCTCAGCTCTTCAACTTCAACAGTTTTCCCATCCTCCTCGCCCAGCTCCTTTTGAATGGCTTTCAATTGTTCGCGCAAAAAATATTGGCGCTGGGACTTATCCATCGATTCCTTGGTTTCATCGCCGATTTTCCTGCTCAGTTCCAGCAATTCGATCTGACGCGCCAACTTCTCTGAAACCCTTTGGGCGCGCGCCTCCGGGTCAAGGATCGCGAGAATTTCTTGCTTCTCGGCGGAAGGAAGGTCCAGTGTGGACGCGATCATATCGATTACAGTTAGGGGATCGTCAGTCCTTTCGATCATCGATCGCAGTTCGTTCATCGGTTCAGGAAATAACGATAAGGCCCGGGCTGCTTCTTGACGCAGATGTAATATCCTCGCCTCGAACTCCTTCGTTTCAGGAATTCGTTCTTCCACCATGGCGACACGCGCGATAAGAACGGGATCGGTCTCGAGGATTTCGCCGATCTCAAAGCGGCGGCGGCCTTGAACGAGGATCTGACGCTGACCGTCCGGCAGAGTAAACATCCGTAAAACATCCGCGGCTGTGCCAACTCCGTACAACTCGTTGGGCTGCGGAGTCTCAATCTTGGGATCGCGTTGGCTGACGAATCCAATGGGCAATTGTTGGCGAACAGCCTCTTCGACAGCCTGGCGCCTTGCCGGGCGGCGAACCATGAGCGGCATGATCATGGAGGGGAAGAGCACGCGGTTGCGTAAAGGTATGATGACCAACGCTCCCTCGGGGATATCGAGGCGTGGCTTGGATTTAGTGGATTCCTTCTCTTCAGCGTTCATGTATGCTTCCTTAGCTCGATGATGAGCAGCCCATCCTGGAGAGAAATTTTTCCCACCGATAGAGGTTTTTCGCCTCCCACGAGCTTGAGTCGCCGCTCGAAATGGCCGAGCGGGATCTCCCATATCTTCAGTTCCCCGTCATCGCAGCATTTTGGCAACGGGCGTTCGCCGGCGATGACAAGCTCACGTTCTTCTAATCGCACGTCGACTCGATCAGCTGCTACGCCGGGCAGGGCCGAAATCACCCAAAGGCTTTCGTCCGTCTCGACGACGTTAACGGGAGGTTCCCAGCTTGGCGTTCTGCCGGGAGATGTCCGATAGCGGGCGCCGGCGGCGATCTGCAAGAAATTTCTATGGATCCGCTCTGCCTGCTGGAGCAAATCGTTAGCTCGCCGCCAAATCAAAAAATCCCAATCGTGCGATGCCATTTTATCTGAGCCTCGATGCCATTTGCCTACTATGAGCTGAGATTAGGGGGACCAGTAGATAAGTTAGGGACGAGACGGACCATTGTCAAGGAAGGTAATCCGAAGCCTTCTCCATGATTTGCTACGATGGTCGAACTTTTGTAAGGCAACGCAATCTTTCGATAGCTGAGCGCTAAGAGAAGAGACATTTAGAGACGTGGACTTAAGTGCTAAGCAAAAATCTTTGGAGTTGTTCAGCTGAATTAGGGATTACGGAATCGCAACGAAGATCACTCGCGCAAAGACGCAAAGCACGCCAAGTGACGTGCCCTCGGCCCGTCATCCCAAGCGAATGCGAGGATCTAAGAAGAAGATTTCTCGGTTTGCTCGAAACAAGGATTTCTCCCTTCGGTCGAAATGACACGGAGCGTCACTTTGCGCCTTGGCGTTCCTTCGACTCGGCTCGGGACATGCTTGGCGCGACAAATTTTCTTGAAGTTGTTCTGTTCAACATTTTCAAGGTAAGAAATCATTTTTGTTGCCGTGACCATCGGAATATTTTTTCGTCATTGTCTAATATTGGACTGAAACCCCGTTCGAACCCGCATAGATTAAATCCAAGACGGAGGGGAACCATGGCTGAGAACAACGCCATGGTGAGTGTCTACGATCCTCACACCGAGACAGAGCTGATCATCAAAGAATTCCAGCGGTCGGGGTTCCACATGAACAAACTTTCTAGCGTGGGCAAAGATTATCACACCGAGGAGCGTGTCATCGGCTATTACAATACCGGCGCGGCACAAATCGCCCCCACTATTAGGGGTGAAATCCGCCTTTGGGTGTGAACGGTCGCGCGTCGCTGCCGGGAGGTAAGTAATTAAGAGGACACTATGTACAATACGCAGAACGCCACTCACCAGCGCCATGCACGCCGGTCGGTGTCCGCTCGCCGAACCGCGGCATACGAGCGGCCGTCCTATGACAGCGCACTGCCGGAGGAGTTCTTCGACTCTCGGGTCAGGCTGGCAATCGTGTGCCCGCAGACCGCGTTGATGTACGCCGTGCTCGAAGATGCCTTTCTCTGCTTTCAGAAACAGTTTAAGACGGAGCAGCGGTTTGTTCGGCGCGCGCGGGAGGCTGGGGATTGGTTTTTCAGCGATGACTCTCGCCGGCTCTACTCCTTCGTGTCTGTCTGCCATGCGCTCGAACTTGAACCGGAGTACATGAGGAAGAGGCTTAGACTCTGGAGCCATGCCCGTCTAGACATGGCGCAGGCAACAAGATAGTATACTGATAAGCGGTTTAAGCGCCGCGGTTTCGCAAACCAACAATAAGCGACCGACCAAGCCCCCTGAGTAAGTTGTTGTTATAATCATCGTGGGCTTCGAAAGGAGACATGATGACGATTCAACAGACTCCTCAAGCCGACGAGTTCAAACGGCAATTGCGCGATTCGTTGCAGCGCGAGACTTTGAATTCCGGCGCCATCAAGATTGCCAGACATGCGAATGTCTACACCTGCGGCGATCAGGACGAGATGGTCTACTTCATCGAGAGCGGCCAGATCAAACTGCTCATGCTCTCGGCCGAAGGCAAGGAATGTCTCCTGGCTATCCATAGCGGGGGAGACATCTTTGGTGAGCTATGTTTATCGGGATTAGGCGCACGGCTGGAAACGGCGACCGCGATGAAAGCGACGACCTTGAAGCAAATACCTTGCTCTAAGTTTTTTGCGCGTTTAAGCCACGACTCGCTGTTTGAGGGATTCGTGCGCTACCTGGCGGTGCGCATTGCCGACCAACAGCAGGTCATCGCCAACCTGGTGACGGTGGACAGCGAGCAACGGCTGGGCCAGACGTTGTTACAGTTAGCCCGCACCATGGGCAAGAAGGACCCGCGCAGCATTCGCATCGAGCTGAAGATTTCCCATGAAGAACTCTCCGAGATGGTGGGCACGACGCGGCCGCGAGTCAGTCTGTTTATGCAGCGATTTCATAACCTTGGGCTGATGGAGACGAATAGAGATCGTTTTCTCATCATCAAAGAAAAAAAACTCACTGACTATCTCGCTCAGATCGCCTAGGGAGATAATTCTTTTCAACATCGTCCAATAGAAGACAGCAATCCCATCTTAATCGCCGTATCATTAAATCAATGCTCGACGTAGGGTTTCTCATTCCTGAGGTACGTAATGTCAGCTGATGCAGGATCTAGGAAACCGATAATGTCCAAACCGGCTTGGTATCAGGCCATCGGTAAGTACGCGTATTCGGATCTCCGCAAATCGCTCTGGCAACTCGTCGACACCTTTGTTCCTTATGGCCTCCTGTGGGCGCTGATGATCTACACGATTCGACAGGGGTATCCCTATTGGGTCACTCTGGCGTTGGCGGTGGTGGCCGGAGGCATCCTGGTACGCGTTTTCATCCTTTTTCACGATTGCTGTCATGGTTCTTTCTTTGCGTCGCGCCGGGCCAACACAATCCTCGGCTATGTTTCAGGTATTTTGACTTTCACACCTTACGAAGACTGGAGATATGCTCACAATATACATCATGCCACGGCCGGGGACCTGGATCGTCGAGGAATCGGCGATATCCGGACGATGACGACAGCAGAGTATCTGGCAGCGCCCCGGCGCAGACGACTCGCCTACCGGATCTATCGCAATCCCTTCGTCTTGTTCGGTCCGGGTGCGGCACTTTTGTTTTTATGCTTCCAGCGGTTTACCACCAAAGGTGCGGGGAAGAGGGAGCGACGGAGCGTGTTCCTTACCAACGTGGCGCTCCTGGTCATTGTCGGAACGGCGAGCTTGACGATCGGTTTTCATAACTATCTCTTGATTCAGTTGCCCATCATTTTGATTGCCGGCAGTCTCGGGCTTTGGCTGTTCTACATCCAGCATCAATTTGAGAGCGTCTATTGGGTGCACAACGAATCTTGGGATCCGATGAAGGTGGCGCTTGAGGGCAGTTCCTATTTCAAGCTGCCGAAAATCCTCCAGTGGTTTTCAGGCAACATTGGGCTCCATCACATTCACCATGTGCGACCAAGCATTCCCAATTACAATCTGCAACAGTGCTACGATGACATGCCGGCGTTCCAGGCGGTCGTACCGTTGACCATCCGGACGAGCATCAAGTCGTTACGCCTAGTCTTGTACGATGAAAAACAACAAAAGCTGATAAGTTTTCACTCGTTGGCGGCTCTTGCTTCCGAGTAATTCTTTTCAAAGCTGTCCAATACTAGACAGCAACCCGTCACCGTTGAAGTAGTTGCGCCTTTTGGAGGCGGAATCGGTTGCGTCCGGCCGGGCTTGGCTTGACAACCGGGACCGACTACAAATAACTAAGGAAGACACCGAGCGGGAGGTTGGGGCTCGAAATCTTGATCTATTTCCACGAGTGGGAGGCTTCCATGCTGGACACGGCGAAGAGAAAAACGATGCTGCGGCAGATGATATTAATCCGCGCATTCGAAGAGAAGTTAGAAGAACTTTACCAACGAAAAGCGATGTTCGGCAGCACTCATTCCTATCGCGGCCAGGAGGCGATCGCTGTTGGTGTCTGTTCGGCTTTGCAAGCGACGGACCTGATCGCGAGTTATCACCGCGGCACGGGCCATCTGATCGCCAAGGGCGCTGACCTGTACACGTTGCTCTGTGAGTGCATGGGGCGGGCGGACGGCTATTCAAAAGGACGCGGCGGCAAGATGCACATGGGCGATATGGGCTTTGGTTTCATAGGCAACACCGGCACCGTCGGCGGCACGGTGCCCACGGCGACCGGCGCGGCGCTGGCGGCGAAGGTGCGCGGCTCCAAAGAGGTAGTAATCAGCTTCTTTGGTGACGGCGCTGCAAATCAGGGTGTCGTGCATGAGGCGATGAATATGGCCGGCGTATGGAAGCTTCCGGTGATCTACGTCTGCGAGAACAATCAGTACGCGATGACGGTCAGTTTGGAGAAGAGCACGGCGGTGAAGCAATTGTCGGTGCGCGGACAAGCCTATGGCTTCGAAGGCAAAACCATCGACGGCAACGATGTGGAGACGGTTTACGAGGCGACCCAAGAGGCGGCGGCCAAAGGACGCGGTGGTGGCGGGGCGACGTTTCTCGAATGCGTCACTTACCGCTGGGATGGCCACTTCGGCGGCGACCCGGGCACCGGCTACCGTTCAAAGGAAGAGGTCGAGGCTTGGAAGCAGAAGTGTCCGATCAAGAAGCTCAAAGAAAAGCTGATTCAGGATGGTCATCTGACCGAGCAGGAATTCGCGAAGATCTCAGCCGATGTCTATGCGGAGCTGGACGAAGTGGCGAAACGCGCGGAGGCGGCGCCGCTGCCGAAGAAAGAAGTGGACTTGGGCGGCGTTTATGCGGCGACGGAGGTGGCCCATGGCTAAGCCGATGGTAACGGGAGAAACGCAAGGCGCGGTGAAAGAGCTGCGCATGCAGGAGGCGCTGCGCGAGACGCTGCGCTACGAGATGGCGCGCGACGGCCGGGTCTTCGTCATGGGCGAGGACGTCGCGCTGTTCGGTGGCGCCTACGGCGTTACCCGCGGCCTGCTCCAAGAGTTCGGCGAGAGCCGCGTGCTCGACACGCCGATCTCCGAGGCGGGGATAATCGGACTCGCCGTCGGCGCGGCGATCAACGGCATGCGCCCGGTCGTGGAAATCCAGTTCTGCGATCTCTTGCCGCTCGCGATGGATCAGTTAGCTTCGCACGCGGCGCGCTACCATTACATGACCGGCGGGCGGATCAACGTGCCGATGGTCGTGCGCAGCAAATTCGCCACCCGGTCGGGCGGCGGCCCGAGCCATTCGAGCTGCAATCACGGTGCGTTCATTCACTTTCCCGGTTTGAAAATCATCATGCCGACGACGCCGGCAGATGCGAAAGGCTTGCTGCTGTCCGCGATTCGCGATCCCAATCCCGTGCTCTGCTTCGAGAGCCACTATCTTTATGGCGTACGCGGTCCCGTCCCGGAGGGCGAATACCTGGTGCCCATCGGCAAGGCTGTGGTGCGCCGCGAAGGTAAGGATCTCACGATCGTGACCTGCGGCGGCATGGTGCTCAAAGCCGACGCCGCTGCCGATCTGCTAAAGCAAAAGGGCATCGATATCGAAATCGTCGATCTGCGTTCTTTGGCGCCGTTGGACAAAGAAACAATTATTGACTCGGTAGCGAAAACGAAGAGAGCCTTCGTCCTCGACGAAGGACCGATGATCGGCGGGCTCTCAGCCGAAATTGCCGCGATGATTCAAGAGAATCTTTTTTCCGATCTCAAGGGACCCGTCGTGAGAATCGGAGCCCAGCCGATTCCCCCGCCGCACAGCCCGCCTCTTGTGGAGGCGATGATCCCCGACGTCGATCAAATCGTCGATGCGGTGATGCGCTTGGCCGAGGGCGGGAAGCTTCCCTGATTCGCGCCAACGAGTCACTCTTAACCCAGCTCTCACTCGCAAAGCTCGCGCAGTCGTCCAAGTTCTAACCATGCGCGAGCTTGGTTTTTCTTTCATTCCTCACTGCTCGTTCCTCGTTAACATTTAGTTGATTTGCCCCACTCACGGGCAAATTCTCCGGTGCAAATGCCCCTGTCGCTGCCGCCGCGGCGTTTTCCAATCGCAGTTGTTGACGCACTGGCGCAGCGCGTAACCAGCTGAACCAAAGCGATTTTGCGCGGCATGCAATCGCTGCGCGCATGCAAACCAGCGAGGTGGAATGGCCGTTGCGTTAGGCGTCACTTTGTTCGATTAAACATTTTTTCCTTCGGGAGAAAGAGGGACAACTAGAGATGAAAACGATTCTAAAAATCAACCGACCAAAAAGTATCGGCCAGCTGCTCGCCGCGCTGTTGGCTTCGACCTTGGCGCTCTCGCTGTCTGCTGCAGCGACGGCGCAGACAACTTACAGCATCAGCGAGCTAGGCGCGGCCAACTGCGCGGTCTCTGGGATCAATGACTACTCGGACGTGGTTGGTAATTGCGACCAAGTTGCCGTCGTCTGGCGTAACGGCGTTGCCACCAGCCTCGGAAAATTGACCGGCGGTGATTATAGCTATGCTACCGCTAGCAACTCCAAGGGAGTCGTCGTCGGCGACGGTGACACGGGCAATTTCCGCCCGCAAAGCTGGGTGACGGCTTCAAGCGGCCTGCTGAACTTCTTCCCCAACAACGGAGATAACACTCACGCGCTGTTCATCGGTGAGAATGGTGTTATCGGCGGCTACTACACCAAGAGCCTGTCGGGCAATACGTCGTCGTGGAAAGGCGCCATCTGGACGCCCGACCCAAAGGACCCGCGCAAGTATCGCACCACCGATCCGCCGATTCTCCCCGGCGGTATCAACACGAAGGCTTCCGCGGCTCTCCCGTCTGCATTCAACCAACTTGGCCAAGCCGCCGGCTACGCGGTTAATGACGTCATCGGCCAGCACGCCGCCTTTTGGAACAACGACGCCGCGCGCTCGATCCGTGACCTTGGCACGTTGCCTGGCGACTGGAGCAGTCTCGCTTGGGGAATGAACGACTTGGGCGAGGTGGTCGGCGAGAGTCACCCACCGTTCGGCAGCCGGCCGGTGCTTTGGGGACAATGATGCTGCGCACCGGCGGTCGAACTTCCGTTGCTGCCCGGCGACAACTACGGCTCGGCCGGCCGGATCAACAACCTCGGCCATATTCTCGGATCAAGCGCATACGGCACCCCGGGCACCTGGGATGTCGGCGTTTTCAATCTCCAGTCCTTGCTTGATCCTGTCACCGGCAACGGATGGACCATCACGAGTGTCTCAGGGATCAACAATCTCGGCCAGATCGTCGGGTTCGGATCGCACAACGGACAGCCGACGCCGTTTGTGATGACCCCGGTGGCTCCGTAAGCGCCGGTCCGATACGAATCCTTATATCACTGATTAGGAAAAAAGCCGGGGCGCGAGCGGTCGAGAATAAACCGCCGCGCCCCGGCTTTTTTTTAGCGGCAAACAAGATCCCGCCAAGCTAAATTCAGTCGTTGATTGAGACTGGTTGATATGCCCCAGTGCATGGGCAAATTTTCCGGTGGATTTGCCCCACCTCCTTATCACCCGTCACTTTTCTTGAGCGATGCCACGGCCGCCTTGCTCATGTAACCAGCTGACTTTTATCGAACTTATGTTGTGTTTTGAATTCATTGGGCCACTAAAGATTGCTTGGCACGAGCACTGCTCTATACCGGGACGACCCGTAAGGAAGATTGGAAAATTAAAAAAATAAAGAGGAGGAACTAGTTATGAAAAGTGCAAAATTTTTAGCGATCATGGGCGGCATGTCACTACTTTTGGCGGAAGCAGCGAGCGCAAACGCGGCGGCGGCGACTCTCCGGGTGCGCTGCGAGGTTCGGTCCAATAGGTCGAAAATCAGTGTCGACGGGAAAAGGATAAAATCCACCGGTAGTGTCACTGCCGTTGTTACGAACACAGACAACGTCTCAGTAACGGCGCTAGCCAAGCCCATTGTGTTGAAGCAAGTGGAATTTGATTTTGATAGTGACTCTGGCGACATCGCGGATGGGGCGACGGAGATTCCCTCGGATTTTATCGACCGCAACAATCCACATGTTACCGCGAGCATTCCGGCGCTAGGTCTTTCTAAGACGGCAACTTGCAGAGTGAAGAAGTAGCATTAAAAGTTTTTTCGATTCGTGCGGGCGGCCGGTACTTTAGTGGGAGTCGGAGTGGAAATGACTAGATTCAAGGACGTGATCGTGCGGCTGGGTTTGGTGGCGTTGT
>Ga0209342_10007055_pt1 | contig 11310 bp, 6 predicted proteins | sample RifCSP16_2_FD_184023 | JGI IMG/M metagenome (GOLD analysis project Ga0209342, IMG submission 184023) | Soil microbial communities from Rifle, Colorado - Rifle CSP2_sed 16_2 (SPAdes) (version 2) | ecosystem: Environmental > Terrestrial > Deep subsurface > Rock core/Sediment | place: Rifle... | reverse complement strand
CCACGCAGGCCCTCGAGCAGTGCCCAGGTGAAGATGCCATGCCCACCGCCCCACTTGGAGCTCTCGCGCGATATCTCGTTGACGTCAGAAGAGGTCAACACAGCGCGCCCTGCCTCTCTGAAGAGATTGGCGGCGTAGAGATTAAAGATGTTGTTTTCAGTTTGGACCAGCTGGCGACCGGTAACTAAAGTTGTTCCGCTAATTCCGGCGCTGTGGCAAGTATCGACAAACACTACAACTCTTTGCGCGCGCACGCGGTTATCAAGTAACTCCTGTAACTCCGACATTGGCAACGCAGTGTTAGGCATGTCTGCCACTTTCGGATCGTTCATCAGGAAGTAGAGATTCCTCGGGGCATAAGGGTCGGGCGCCCCATGCCCGGCAATGAAGAGAAAGATCAAGTCTTCTGGCCCAGCGCGAGGGAGGAAGCGGTCGAGCGCGGAACGTACGCCCAGAATCGTGGCCTCGGCATTCTCCAGATAGAGGATGTCGGCGGGTGCGAAGTTGCCGCCCTGCGGCTGCTTCAAGAAGTCGCGTATAGCTCGCGCATCGGCATCTGCAAAATCGAGATTGTTGAGTCCGTCTATGGCGAATTGGTATTTCGAGATACCAATGACGACTGCATATTTGCGTCCTTTGAACTGTTGTGAAACCGCCGCCTCACGACGTCGCACAGGCACCACAACTCTGGTGAGATTGCCCGCCTTGTCTTTTGCTTCAACAACAACGGCGGGGGTATTGGCCCCAACAGTGATAGTACGTGCGAAAGCGATACCAGCACCGCTCGACTCCGATGCTTCCACGTGGGCCAAGCCACGCTCCCCGGAGGCGTTTGCCAATGATGCAGGCTCGCCGTTTACTCCCACAAAATCAACCGCGCCGGTGTTATCAACGACCAGACCTGTCACATTCAACGTGTCTGTTTCCTTGAATAAAGTCAGAATGTCCTTCGGGGCGGTCATGTAGATTGTGGGTGGCTGTCGATCTGGGCCAGTCTCGACTGCGCTGGTCTCAATGGTCACCCCTGTGGCTGCGTCGCCGAGCGCGTTTCCACTCGCGATCAGCACGTATGAGGCATAGAAGGAGCGTTTGTCTTGATCTATGGCGCTGATCTCAACGACGTTCTTACCGGGTTGCAAACGAAAGCGGGGCTTGCTTTCGAGATCACAGGTGACGATTTTGCCGTCTCGTGCTGATCTGATGCTCTGTATGGTATTGGCCGCCTCTCCATTAATCGCTGTATAGATCTTTCCATAGTCGATTCGTTCGGCATATGGATTCTTGATATACAGGCGAAGCGACCTGAGGTTAGCTCCGGGAATTGACGCGACAGGCAAGGTTATTCTCAGGTTACCGAGATCCGGAAGTTCCAGAGAGAAAGGCGCACGAGCAGATGACTCCTCAGCCGGACTCATACTGGCACCACTCCGGCCAAACGGGGTGAGCGCAAGAAGAGCGAAGGCAATCAACAATGGGAGAGTAATCTTGCGTCGGGCTCGTGGTCCGAGTGGCCTTTGGGAATTGCCATCTCCCATTTGGCATTTGTCATCCATCATTTCCCATTTGCCCAATCCTTAGTAGTCTTATATTTGTGATGCGCTCCCGGTACTGACTTCATTCATCGTGATCTGCTTAGGAGACGCTACGGTCCCGTGGTGGCAGACCGAACGTTCATGGCAGGCGCGGCCATCCAGCCCAGCTCCCCGGCCTCCTGCATATAGTCGTATATGACATCCATGTTTGGCGGTAGCTTGCCGACATGTTCTCTCTGATAGATGGCCACATACTGCTTCAGGCTTTCAGTGATCTCCTTTACCTGCGCTGGATCTTTGCTCTCAATCATCGAAAGTGCCCGGTAGAGGTGCGGCTCGGCGATTACTCTTCTTCGGTCCAGCTGAATGGCTGTCACAAACTCATTTAACGCCCGAGACTTCTCGCTTGCAGAGCGCGCCGTCAGCTTTAAGACCTTCCCATAGTAATAATGAGAGTAGGGATCGTTGGAGCGAATCCTGAGCGACTCTTCCAGGTTTTCGCGCGCCATCTGAAACATGTCGTAGTAAAAGGCCCTGACGCCGTTGTCGCGCTTGAGGCCAGCCATCACTGCCTCGAACTCTCCCGTTGTACCGATCAATTCACCAGAATCCAGCTTAGCCATCAATTCAGCAGAGAGGCTGCCTTTGATAGCCGTTTCTGCTTTGGCGGAACGTTCTTCGCTATTGCGCGATAGGTCCAGAGCCTTGCCAGGTCTTGAGTCACCCTTTTCCTCGCTGTCAGCGGTACGGTCGGGCGTCCTGTTTCGAGACTCGGCCAGGTTTGTCGCTCCTACCATCAGGTTTCTTGGCAATTGGTTGGCCACACTCCCGATCAATACCTTGATCAACTCATCCCGCTCTTCAAGTCGATCTCGTTCGGCAATGAATCCAAGGCGGGCTCGCGGATCACGATTCGAAGTGCGGCGCACAGTGGCGTAGAGTTTCGGCACTTCTCGAATATCGTAGTTTCTCTTCAGCATGTAGTTAAGAGAAAGTAGGTCAGCTTCGTCTTCCTGTAACCTGTCCCAGGAGGTGACCGCGTCTCGATAGACAAGTTTCATGATGCTGGGTGCCAATGATGCCGCCATCATCATGTTCAACATTCCGTTGTTCTGACCGGCACTCTGGCTGGCCGCCCCCGCGGCCATACCGATAATCGCACCCCACATGGCTCGCTTCTTCGCCTGCTTTTCGTTGTAAAGGTCGACTCCCTGGGCAACAAGCACGTCATCTTTCCAATGTTCTTTCTCGACATGTGCGATCTCGTGGCCGAGCATGTAGGCTAGCTGAGCTTCATTATCAATCAATGAAAGATAGCCGGAAGAGATATAAACTGTGCCGGTGGAAAGCGAACGAGCTTCCGGGATCGGATTGAGCGTGATCCGAAACACGTAAAGATTTTTGGAACCAGCGGGCACGATAGATTGGCCGACACGATTGACGTAATCCTGCGCCAGCGGATTGTCATAGAGAGTGTCGTCGACTTTGAGCTTATCGCCAGTCCGGGTTATCTGCTCATCGCTGGCATCGCGGGTATTGACGAAATAGGCATATTCCGTTTGCTTGCGCTTTTCTGTGCTGTAGGCCTCTTCAACTCCCTCACGAAAGTCGGAGTCTTTTACCATCATCTCCTGACTGAATCTTTTTATCTTCTGGTACTCTTTTTCCTCTCTCGTGAGTTTGGGTTTGTCGTCCTTCTTCTTATCCTTCTTATCGTCGGCTTGTTGAGAGCCCTGTCCACGTACCATGACGGGCATCAGCGGTGAGATCAATAGCGACAGTGTGAAAAGGGTTGCGAACAACCTTCGTGTGATCATGGTTCCTCCCATTTTGTTAGCTCGGTGCTTTCGCTGGAATGACGCCCGCCATCATGGCGGGTTGAACTGCGGAATTGTTGGTTATCAGAGGATGCTTGCTGGCCACACCTCTTCCCGGATATTCAAGCTGGTGTGGACTCGGGCTCTCAGAGCGCCAGCGGAACAAGAAGCGGGGTTAAGCACGACCAGGATCGGAAAGCTTACCAATCCGACATTCGGATTGTGCGAATGGAAAGCGCTCCCCAAACCCACTTCCCATGAAACGTTGGGGAATCTATTCCGGTAGTGCATCCGGTGTCAAGGCCCTAAAATAGATTGACTTGTAATTGAATGGCCGACTTGCCAAATCGACCTGGAGCGTTATATGAAAGTCCGTACATGACAAAGAGAAACCATTTCGTCGCAGTGTTGGATCTTTTGCGGCGGGAATCTGAAGCCATAGCTCGCACCGCCACACGACTTAAGGAGTCACAGGTTGAGCGCGTAATCCATTTGCTTGCCGAATGCCCCGGTAAGATCGTAGTGCTGGGTGTGGGCAAGTCGGGAATAATTGCGCAAAAGATTGCCGCTACGATGACCAGCACCGGTACTTCCGCCCTGTACCTTAACCCCCTGGATGCTCTTCATGGCGGCATCGGAATTGTAAGTTCGGATGATGTGGTGGTCATATTGAGCAATAGTGGTGAGACCGATGAGATTCTCGAAATGCTGCCTTTTCTGAAGCAGCGTCAAGTCCCGATTGTGGCAATCATTGGCAATCTGAACTCCACGCTGGCGCGACGCGCGGATGCCCTGCTGGACGCCTCGGTGGAACAGGAAGCCTGTCCTCTTAATCTTGCACCTACCACGAGCACGACTGTGGCGCTGGCTATCGGAGATGCGCTGGCGATGACGCTCATGCAGGTGAAGGGACTCACGCTGAATGATTTTGCCGTCAATCATCCCGCCGGCCGCCTCGGCAAACGCTTGACCTTAAAGGTGGCCGATTTGATGCATAGCGAGGCAGAGAACCCAACCATCGATCTTGGTTCGCCCTGGGTCGAAGTAGTCAGGGCTATCAGCAATGGGGGGTTGGGGGCGGTGAACGTGGTTGATAACAATGGAAAGCTTGCGGGACTGATTACCGACGGTGATTTGCGACGGGCAATACAGCGACTGGATCACGCAGCGTTGGAGGGTCTTTGCTGCGAGGAATTCATGACGCGCAATCCTGTGGTCGCTGGTCCCGACCTGCTTGCCTATGACGCCTTACAACTGATGGAGGATCGACCTTCTCAGATATCAGTGCTTCCAGTGGTCAATGCCGAGGGAGTTTGTGTGGGCCTGCTTCGTCTGCACGACATAGTTCGCAGTGGATTGTAACGCAAACTGTTAGTTTGCGCGTGCACTAGTCCGCAAACTAATCCGCAAACTAACAGTTTGCGTTACAGGCACCCACGCTCGTCGCCGGCATGTCCACAATGTCCCAGGCCGATCGTACACGCAGAAGTTTCGACATGAGACCCGCGTGCATGATGTGGCCGCTACGCTCAGCCGTAACTCTGCCCAGAATCGGCATACCCAGCAGCGCCAGATCACCGACGATATCGAGGATTTTATGTCGGACAAATTCATCACTGAAGCGAAGGCCTGTGTCATTTAGCATGCCAGTGGGAGTAAGGACGATTGCGTTGTCGAGTGAACCACCGCGAATCAAGTTGGCCCGGCGGAGGGCTTCGATCTCCGCAGTGAACCCAAAAGTCCGAGCCGGCGCAATTTCGCGACTGAAGTTGCCATTGCTGAGAGGAATCTTAAGTTGCTGTTGTCCGATCATTGGATGAGGAAAGTCGATCATGCAGTCGATCTCATACGCGTCGGCAGGTTCCACGCTAAGGCGGCGATTGCCTTGTTCAAAAGAGACTTTTTCTCTGATTAGCAAAGCGCGGCGGGCCAGTGGTTGCTCGACAATGCCGGCCTGTTCAATCATCCCGGCAAATACCTCGGCCGAACCATCCAGAATCGGGATCTCTAAATTATCTACCTCGACAAAGACGTTATCGACGCCCAAGCCTCGCAAGGCCGAAAGCAGGTGCTCCACGGTGGAGAGCATCACTCCAGTGCGCATGAGCGTGGTTGCATAACCGCAATGAGCTACCGATTCGACCGTGGCCGGGATTTCGAAGCCGCTGAGATCGGTTCGTCTGAACACATATCCAGTATCGGGTGGGGCAGGTAGCAGGCGAACGTTGACCGGCACTGCCGTATGTAGCCCAACACCTTCAGTCGCAACGGCGGAACCCAATGTAGTTTGTTTAATCAAGCAGCTGTCCTTGGAGCAATGATCGTGCCAGCGGCAAAACGCATAAACCAAAGATGAGCTGTTGCTATTCTGCCACGTTAAGCTGAATTCGCTGCTGCAGGGAGGCAACATTTTGGGCACGGATCAACCTAAGTAACGGCCAAGCGATCGGCGAGGCAGAGCCAGCGCCGCACATCGGGCAGCATAGCCGTGAACCAAGGCGGTAGATTACGAAACCTGAGAGACTGTTGCAGTTGAGTGATTCATTTCAGTAATGAGCGTTCATTTGGCTTGTTTGACACTGCCAAAACCACTCTCTATGATCTAAAGACAGATGCCAACCAAGAGTCCTGCCACTGCTGGTAAACCAGTTGCACGGGTTTTTCTGATCGATTCGATGTCGCACATTTTTCGGGCATTCTATGCGCCGATGGCAAATCGCGCTGCTCCGCTCGCTAACTCGAAAGGTCAGGTTACTCAGGCCGTTTACATCTTTACCAACATGCTCCTCAAGCTCTTGCGTGAGGAAAAGCCCGACTATATTGCTGCCATATTCGAATCCGGCGAGAAAACCTTTCGACATGAAACCTTTGCTGATTACAAGGCAAATCGCCTGCAAATGCCCGACGATCTGGCGTCACAACTGCCGTACATTTTGCGTTTATGTGAGGTGCTTAATATACCGGTAATTAACGCCCCCGGCTTTGAGGCAGATGATGTAATCGGAACTCTGGCCGCAAAGGTTGCTGCAAAGGGTATGCAGGCTGTGATTGTCTCTAATGATAAGGACATGTGCCAGTTGGTACGTGACCCGCTAGTAGTCTGTATGCGTCAAAACTCACAGGTCGTGAAGCGGAAGGAATATGTCCCTCCTATCGAGTGGTGCGATGAGGCGTGGGTGGAGAAGAAGTTTGGAGTTCAGGCTGACAGGGTCGTGGATCTGTTGGGCTTGATGGGCGACTCGATCGACAACATCCCCGGTGCGCCGGGAATCGGCTCAAAAGGGGCAGTGCAGATCATTCAGCAGTTTGGTTCCGTGGAAAACGCGTTGGAGCATTGGCAGGACGTGAAGCACAAAACCTATCGCGAATCCTTGCGCGACAACGCTCCCTTGATTCGACAATCGCGAGAACTGGCGCGCATCAGAACCGACCTCGATGTTGAACTTCCCCTTGACGAATTGAAAGCCCAGTCGCCGGACCGCGCGGCGGCCTATGAGTTATTTAGCGAACTTGAGTTTTCAGCACTCACACGTGAGTTTGCGGATGCCGCCCGAACGCCCGCACGGTCTTCTTTGGCCCTAAATTATTCACTCATTCGCACCCCTGCTGAACTTGAGAATCTGGCTAAGCGTGTTTGGGAAGTTAAGAATATAGGCATTGCCGTTGCAGATTCGTTACCGGCCGGGTCGGGAGAGCAGCAATGTTCCTTTAGCTTCGACCGTGCTGCAGGGATTGCACTATCGGTCGGGCCGGGTGAGGCCGCATATATTGATCTGGAGCAATTTTCAGGCGGCTTATCAGCGGCAACTCCGCCGCTGCGTGAAGTCTGTGGAAGTGGATCAGTTGAAAAATGCGTTCACGACCTCAAGCGAACCGTTGGTTTGCTGGCACGTCTGGATATTCCGCTTGCGGGAGTCAAAGACGATACGATGCTCGCCGCTTACCTGCTGGATCCTAATCGCAGCAAATACGACTTAAGCGATCTCGCCCGAGAAGCAATCGACGTTGACGGAATTGGCGAACCGGTTGCCGGATGGACGGAGAACCAATGGCAAACGGCAGCCGCGGCAGACATTACCGGACGCACAACCAAGATACTCCACCAGCGGATCCTCGAAAAGAAACTCGAGACTATCTATTCAGAGGTGGAGTTGCCACTGGCGCCGCTGCTCTATCGAATGGAGCGCGCAGGATTGAAAGTTGATCCGTGTGTGCTTGCGGATCTTTCCAAATATCTGGGACAGGAATTGGAAAAACTGACGACTCAGATTTACTCCCTGGCTGGCCGCGAGTTCAACATTGGTTCACCGAAGCAAGTAGGCGAAGTCCTATCTGAGTTGGACATTGTGTCAGGGCGTAAGACCTCCACGGGTCGCATTTCGACGAGCAAAGCTGTTCTCGAGGAATTGGCGCAAACCTATGAACTACCGCGGCTGATTATTGACTACCGTGAACTCGACAAATTGAAGAGCGTCTACACTGATGCTCTGCCGCAACAGATTGCTGCCGACGGCAGAATTCATTGTCTGCTCAATCAGACCGTCGCGGCCACTGGACGTCTCTCGTCAAGCGATCCGAACCTGCAGAACATTCCTATTCGCAGTGAACTTGGACGCCGCATTCGCCGGGCGTTTGTAGCTGAAGAGGGGCACAAGATCATCTCTGCTGACTATTCACAACTTGAGCTCCGGTTGCTGGCCCACATTACTCAGGATTCGGTGATGCTCGAAGCTTTTCAAAAGGGCGAAGATATTCATGCGCGCACGGCTCGGCTGGTTTTTGGCGCCAAGACCGAGGGCGAGCTGAAGGAGGCGCGCCGCTTTGCCAAAATCGTGAATTTCGCCATTGCTTACGCCATCGAACCCTGGGGATTGTCGCAGCGCGTCGGCATCACACGTCAGGAAGCGCGGAAAGTCATAGACGACTACTACAACACTTATAAAGGAGTGCGGCGCTACATGGAGGAAGTGCCGCTCAAAGCCCGCGAGCATGGTTACGTTCGCTCGATCTATGGTCGGATCCGGCCGCTGCCGGGGATCAACGATCGCAACGCCAACATTCGGCGCGCGGCGGAGCGCGAGGCCATCAATATGCCAATTCAGGGTACAGCGAGCGACATCGTCAAGATCGCGATGCTCCATGTTGACGAGGAGTTTCGCAGGGTTGGTCTCGATGCTCAGATGTTAATGCAGGTGCATGACGAGCTGCTGGTCGAAGCGCCTCGAGAACAGGCGGAACAGGTGAAGAAAATTCTCAAGCGGGAGATGGAATCAGCGGTCACGCTCGACGTTCCGTTGGTAGTGGACGTCGGCGTCGGGGAAAACTGGATGGACGCCAAACCTTAGCTTGCCAATGGATCCTCGACTATAATGCCGCGTGGCTCGTACCCCATTGAATCCTCTCTAAAATAGCGGCAGGAAATGACCAAAAGAGAAGCAGAGAAGCCTTCTGAGGCCCACCGTCCGGAGAAGGACTCGACATCGAGCGGAGTCGAGGCGAGGACTATTGTCGGCGGGGACCAGCCCCAGAACGGAAAGACGTTTTCCACAGCCGCTAGTCAGAAGCAGCAGACTCGTGAGCAGAGGCCCGAACTGTCCTATCGTCGCGTGAAGGGAGAGGCGGAACGGCGGTTCGCCCCCGACGTTATTCGGGCCCGCGCTCGTGAGATTGCTCCCACAATTACACCTCTGGTTATTGGGTTCACTCTCTTACTCGGGCTGATCTTCTTACTTGGATACCTGAGTATGCGTCGCATGGACCAACTTAGCTTCACGGTAGCCGATCTCGAGCGCACGCACGCAGCCCGTCTGCGCCTGCTCCTGGAACTCCGCCTTGCTGCAACAAAACTGGATAACGAAGCCCGGGCTCGCGGAGAAGCAGAGGCAAGAAGGGGACTGAAGCCGCCGTTCGACTTTCGCCTGAGCGCGGCCCGCAGCGAACTAAACAGGTTGCTCCATGAATTGGAAAGGCCGCCGCTACTCGACGATCCATCCTGGAGTAAATTCCGTACCGATCTCCAGTCGTATGTAGAAGTGACACAAGATGCGCGCCGCTATTCATTGGAAGGCTTCTCAAAGTTTTCCGCGGTCAATGATGAGCTTAGTGGACTGCTAACGGCCTCAGGGCAGGAACAGGAACAGATCATTGAACAAAGTGAACTGCTGGAACGAGAGGCGGCACGCTCCATTCGCTTCTGGAGGTTAATGGCTCTACTGGTAGGCGCCGTTGTGGCTGTGGGCACGATGTGGGAAGTGCAGCGCCGCTTTACTCAAATGCGTATCAGTATGTCTGAGGCCCGCCGCGAACGGGTATTTACCAACCAGCTTCTCGAAGGAATGGTCAGTGCTGTGGCAGCAATCGATCAGGATGATCGGATTCGTAGCGCCAACGCCGCGTTTTTTCAGATCTTTCCGGGAGCTAGCATCGGCGCCTCGTTACATGAGAAGTTTGCTCCTGACGATGCGATGAAGATGCTTGCGGCCGCAACGGCTTCGCGGGTGGACACGGCAACCTACCATGGCCGGTGGGTATATAGGGCTGGTGACAACGGAGTTGAAAAGACGCTTGATGTCTATTCCTCGCCGTTGTCTATCGATAGCGAGCATGGCCAGGTCTTGATGTTGGTTGACGCCACTGAAGCCGCTGAAGCAGAACGCGGCCTAAGGAGGACAGAGTCGCTTGCGGCGGTTGGACGGGCGACAACACAAGTGGCCCATGAAATACGAAATCCACTGGGCAGCATTCGCCTGGGTGTGTCTATGCTGCGCGACAATATTGTCGACCCCGACGCACTGCAGACCATTGAATTGGTCGAACGCGGCATCAAGCATCTGAACAAACTGGTCGTCGATGTCACTCAGTTTTCACGCCAGAAGGCCCTGGATCGTTCCGACGTAGAGCTACACGAACTGATTGACCGCAGTCTGGATCTGGTGGCGGATCGAATCAAAGAGAAGCGTACTCCTGTTGAGAAGAACTTTAAGCATCAAAGATTAGTGGGCCGCTGGGACGCTGACCAGCTGCGGCAGGTCTTCGTTAACCTGATCGCAAATGCCATTGATGCGAGCGCGGAAAGTTCGGCAATAACCATTGCTACGCTTACCCACAATCCCAACGGAGTCAATGGCGGGGCAAAAACGTTTGCACAGGTGATAATTGCGGATAAAGGCAAGGGTATTGATGAGCCGGACCTGGAGCGCATTTTTGAACCGTTCTTCTCCACCAAGAAACGCGGTACGGGACTCGGGCTGGCCATCGTCAAGCAGATAGTGGAGCAACACGGCGGCACCATTAAGGTTCAGAGCGAACCAGGCAGAGGCACGCGGTTCATAATTGATCTGCCGTTATGAAAGAATCCGAGGTCAGAGCCAATGGTCCGTAGTCAGTGGTCCGTGGTCAGTTGTCCGTCCGTGGTCAGTAGTCAGGCAAGTCAGATTATCTTCAGGTGAGGAAGGGATGCTTGCAGCCGCCTGTCGGATAGCTATTCAAGCTAGAAGAGGAATCCAACTCAGCGAATATTAATCTCTAATCGTATTAAACGCTTTTTCCGCTGCCTCCACTGTCATATCAATTATCTTCTCTGTATGAGCGGCACTCACGAATGCCGCTTCGAATTGAGAAGGCGCAAGATAGACTCCTTCATCGAGGATTGCATGAAAGAATCTCGCATACTGTTCCCGGTCGCAGTTATTTGCTGTGGTCCAATCCGTCACGGGTTCAGCAGCGAAAAAGGTGGTCCACATTGAGCCCACTCTGTTGGTGCTAGTTTTGATTCTGGCAGTCTTGGCTGCAGCAGAAAAGCCAGCGCATAGCCTGGCAGACGAGCGTTCGAGATTCTCGTACACCAAACTATCCCGCAGTCGCCGTAGCGTTACGATCCCGGCAGCCATTGCCAGAGGATTTCCGGAAAGTGTGCCAGCTTGATATACGGGTCCTGCGGGTGCGATATTTCGCATCAATTC
>Ga0209342_10007053_pt1 | contig 11313 bp, 8 predicted proteins | sample RifCSP16_2_FD_184023 | JGI IMG/M metagenome (GOLD analysis project Ga0209342, IMG submission 184023) | Soil microbial communities from Rifle, Colorado - Rifle CSP2_sed 16_2 (SPAdes) (version 2) | ecosystem: Environmental > Terrestrial > Deep subsurface > Rock core/Sediment | place: Rifle... | reverse complement strand
GCGGGAATCGATTCACCAGGTTGGCCGATCCAACCGAGCAACGTCCCGGCGGTGACGGTCGTCCCGGCAGGAATCAGGATTTTCAGCAGAACGCCGTTCGAGGTGGCGGTGACTTCGGTGTCCACTTTGTCGGTGGTCACTTCCATGATCGGCTCGAACTCCTTCACCGCATCGCCTTCGTTCTTCAACCACTTGCCGACCGTGCCTTCTACGACCGACTCGCCAAGTTGGGGCATGATGATCTTTGCAAGCATAAACTCTCCAGCAGTCAAAATCCCAAATCTCAAAACCCCAAATCCCAACGATGCGGGTTTGGAGTTTGGAAATAGGGGTTTGGGATTTTCAATATGCGGCTAACTCTCGAATGGCCTTCGCAATCTTCTCAGGGTTGGGCATGAACCAATCTTGCATCGGGTGGCTGAACGGCACGCCGGGGACGTCGGGGCTGCACAGGCGCTTGACCGGCGCATCGAGATCGGTGAAGGCTTCATCAGAGATGATGGCTGCGATTTCTCCACCGTAGCCGCCCGTCAAATTATCTTCGTGCACGATGAGGGCCTTGCCCGTCTTTTTCACCGAGGCGAGGATCGTCGTCTTGTCCACCGGCATCAGCGTTCGCAGATCAACCACTTCGACGTTGATGCCTTCTTTCGCCACAGCCTCCGCCGCCTGCAAACAGTAGTAGTGCATCATACCGTAGGCAAATACCGTGAGATCGGCGCCCTCACGCGAGACGTTGGCCGGGCCGATCGGGATTGTGTATTCACCTTCGGGCACGTCGCCTTTGATGAGGCGATAGCCCTTTTTCGGCTCGAGGAAGATCACCGGATTCGGATCGCGCACCGCCGATTTGAGCAAACCTTTGGCGTCTTTCGGATTCGAGGGAATGACAACTTTGAGGCCGGGAATGTGGGCGAAGAACGCTTCCACACTTTGCGAATGGTAGAGGCCGCCGCCGATGCCGCCCCCGTACGGGGCGCGGATGACCATCGGCACCGCCCAGTCGCCGCCGGAACGGTAATACATACGCGCGGCCTCATTCAGAATCTGATTGAAGGCCGGGAAGATGAAGTCGGCAAACTGAATCTCGCAGATGGGCCTCATGCCGTACACTGCCGCGCCGATGCCTACGCCGACAATCGAAAGTTCGGCCAGCGGCGAGTCGATGATTCGGTTGGGGCCATATTTGTCAAACAGTCCCAGCGTGGCGCGAAACACGCCGCCGCGCGGGCCGACATCTTCACCCGTGATGAACACGCACTCGTCGCGCGCCAGTTCTTCGTCCATCGCCTGGCGGATGGCTTCGATGAGAGTCATCTCAGGCATGATAAGCCTCCGTCGCATACACCGGGCCAAGAGCGCATTCCACAGGCGGGTACGGCGCGGCTTCGGCAAACTTATGCGCGTCGTCCACTTCGGCGGTAATTTTGGTTTCGTATTCGTCGTTCAACGCAGACGTGAGAACCCCCTGCCCTTCGAGAGATGTTTTGAACAGCAGAATCGGATCGCGTTTCTTCCACTCGGCCACTTCTTCGCGCGAGCGATACGAACGATCGTCGTCGTCGGAAGAATGCGGCACGGGGCGATAGGTTTTGGACTCGATCAGAGTCGGCCCCCCGCCCGAACGGGCGCGCGAGACGGCGTCCACCATCGCTTTGTGGCAGGCCAGCACATCGTTTCCATCCACCACCACGCCCGGCATCCCGAAGGCGGCGGCGCGGTCGGCTACGTCCGGGATCGCCATTTGCAGACGCGCCGGCACCGAGATCGCATATTGATTGTTTTGCACGATGCAGATGACGGGCAGTTTGTGGACGGCAGCCCAGTTCAATCCCTCGTACCATTCGCCCTGCGACGTCGAGCCCTCGCCGATGCACGTCACGGCCACCGCGTCGTCGCCGCGCATCTTTATTCCAAGGCCGATGCCCGCCGCGTGCGGTATCTGCGTGGCGACCGGCGCGGATGTGGAGACGACGTTGGCGCGGCGCAGGCCGAAGTGCGACGGCATCTGCCGCGCGCCGGACGATACCTCGCCCTGCTTGCCGAAGAGCGAGAGCATGAACTCGCGCGAGGTGAGGCCGAAGCACAGCATGAGCGCGAGGTCGCGGTAGTACGGCACGAGCCAGTCTTTGCCGGGCTTGAGGGCAAAGGCCGCGCCCACCTGCGAGGCCTCGTGGCCCATAGCCGAAATGTGGAAGACGATCTTGCCCTGCCGGTGCAGCACCCACGCGCGTTCGTCGAGGCGGCGCGACCGGAGCATGGCGTAATACATCGCGAGCAACGTGTCCTTGCTCAACTCCATTGATGTTTCCTCCTTGTCGGGGTTATGGGGAATTGGTTCGACCAGGTTGATCGAACAAGGGGTGGGAGTGAGAGAGGCCTACAAAGGCAAATGATCATTTGCGAGCGGCCACATTCAGTCAAGTTGAATATGAACTTGACCGGGTTTCTTGTCCATATTCTACCATCATGGAGAGATCATATCTGATTAAGAGAACGACTGCCACGAATGGTCGTTTCGTGGCAGTCGCGTGAGGTGTTCGCTTTGTTCGTAATGAAGATCAGCCGATGCAATCGAAAGAGACGGAGAATGGATGGAGGCTGGTCGGGTGGTCTAGTCAACGAATGGGGAAACGGATAAACAAAGATCGGCATTTGCGCCGCCTTTCGCGATCCGGAAAGACTTTCTCGATAGGCACAATTGCTTCAACAACAAATTGCCTTCGGCGAACAGATAGCATCCGCATCCGCTTCTATCCGATTATCCGTTTCTCATCCGTTGACAACCCCTCCGCCACAATCTCCGCCACATCTTTGACCTGCATCTCGCTCTTCTCGGCGCGGGCAGCGTCGGTCATCATCACCATGCAGAACGGGCAGCCGACGGCCAGCGTGTCTTTGCCCGTCGCCATCGCCTCGCGAAAACGGTTCTCGTTCACGTGCTCCTTGCCATGCTCCTCTTCCTTCCACATCTGCGCGCCACCCGCCCCACAGCAGAATGAGTTGTTGCGTGCGCGCGGCAGTTCGGAAATGGACGCACTCACCTTTGCCAATGCACTACGCGGCGCATCATACACGTCGTTGTGCCGCCCGAGGTAGCACGGGTCGTGGAAGACGACGTTGGGTTGTTTGGCCGAGCCGGTCTTCAGTTTTCCGGCGGCGAACAGTTCGTCGATGAGTTGGGTGTGATGGATCACTTCGTAGTTGCCGCCGAAGGCCGGGTACTCGTTCTTGAGTGTGTGCAGGCAGTGCGGGCAAGTGGCGACGATGCGCTTCGGCCGCTCTCCGAGCGCCTCGTTGAGCATTTCCACGTTGCCGGTCGCCAGTTCGAAGAACAATGCCTCGTTGCCCGACCGCCGCGCCGAATCGCCGGTGCAGCGTTCCATCTTGCCGAGCACGGCGTAATTGACTCCGGCGGCGTTGAGAACTTTGGCGAAGGCCTGCGTCGTCTTTTGCGCGCGGGCGTCGGTGGAGGGGGCGCAGCCCACCCACCACAGCACTTCGGGTTCAGGGTTCTGCTCGATGGTCGGCACGTTAAGCCCTTTGGCCCAGTCCATCCGCGCATCGGCAGCGATGTTCCACGGGTTGGCCATGCGTTCCATACCTTTGAAGGCCTGTTGTAGTTGCGCGGGGAACTGATTCTCCATCAGCACCAGGCTGCGGCGGATGTCGAGGATGTCGCGCATCGGCTCGTTGCCCACCGGACACACTTCCACGCACGCGCCGCACGAGGTACACGCCCATACCGCCTCTGTGCTGATGGCGAACTCCAGCAGGGCCGCCGACTCTTTCCCCGCGGCGAAATCAACACCATGCTCGTTGAGCCAATAGCGTTTGTTGATCTCCAGCGCCGAGGGCGAGAGCACTTTGCCGGTCTGATACGCCGGACAAACGTCCTGACAGCGGTTGCACATGATGCAGGCATACGCATCCACAATCTGTGCCCGCGTGAGATGTTCGAGCCGCGTCGCGCCGAACTGTTCGAGGCTCTGATCCTCGAAGTCGATCTTCTCAAGCTGGCCGATGGAGGCCCGTTTGGGCTTCAGCAAATAGTTGAGCGGGGCGAAGAAGATGTGGATGTGTTTCGACTGAATGAAGTACGGAACGAAGAGCAGGATCGAGCCGAGCGCGCCCCAGAAGGCAACGTGCTCAACGACACTGGCAACGTCGGGGGACAGCCCCGCCCACAGTCCGCTCACGGCGCTGGCAAACGGCTGCCAGGCGTCGCCTTTCACTTCGGCGATGCGGAAACTCTCTCCCACGAACCGCGATCCAACGTGGAACAGGATGAACGACCCGACGATGAGCGAATCGCGTTTGATGCCGTTCAGCGCTTTGGGGTGGAGCAGCACACCCTCGCGGTAGCCGAACACTTTGGGGCCGACGGCGAGGCGGCGGACGAGCAGGGAAGCCATGCCCACGAGCACACCCACGCTCAACAAATCAGCGGCCAGCCGGTAGAGGTTGCCGATGATGCCTTCGCCGAGAAAGACGAAGCCGGGGAAAAAGCCCTGCAACCCGTCGCCGATGTTGACCAGGAGGTAATAGGTGAAGCCCCACACCACAAAGGCGTGAGCGATGCTGGCGAGCAGGCGACGTTTGAATACAGTTCGCTGGGTGAGGGCGATGAGGGCGGCGTCCACTGCACGTTGGGCGAGTTTCTCTGTGCCTAAACTGCCCGTGCCACGCTTTATAACTTTGATGATTCGATCAGCACTGCGATAGGCGGCGTAGGCCGAGGCCAGAGCCAACAAAACGAAGATGATCTTTTCAATCAGAGTGAGCATGAGGGTCTCTCCGAGAGGGAATGCGCAGAGTTATCGGGTTTCTGCTACTTGCCGCCTGCTCTCTGCCGTTCGCCCGTTGCCGTTGCCCGGGCGGCTGGTCGCCACGAAGACTTCCATATCCTTCAACGCAGCTTTGTACTGCTTGAGCAGTTCGCGGTCGCTCACCTTCATGCGTCGAAGGGTCTGGATGGCGCAGTTGCTACAGCCTCTCATCGCCCGGTACGAGTCTGTCTCGCACTCCATGCAGCCGTCGAGCCGGATCATCATCAGCACAAAAGCCAGCACCTCGGCATGGTCTTCTTCGAGGCTGAGCACCCGATCTACTAATTTCTGCCATTCCGGTCCGCGCTGGTCACGCAGCATCGGAATAACGTGGGGCGGAAACATCAGTTCATTCTTCGTATACATTAGCCAAATTCCCTTTTCGTTTAGACTGATGCGCACTATTCTAGGGATTGAAAACGAAAAATCAAGGGGCTTGAGTACCATCCCACCCCCGGCCCCTCCCCAACGGGACAACGCCGTTGGAGAGGGGGGAGGTCAGGGCGTTACGTCAAACGCTTCCACGTTCCAGAGTTCCGAATCCTGCGTGGAATCCAGCCTGAAACCGAAGACATTCGGGCGGGCGATGGCGATTTTGGGCTTGAAAAACAGGATTATCGACGGCAAATCCTGCGAAAACAGCCTCATGGCCTCGTGGTGCAGCGTCTTCTTTTCCGCCGGGTCGAGTGAGCCGAGCGCTTTGAGACAGAAACTGTCGAAATCGGGGTTGACGTAGCCCACGTCGTTGCCGCCGCTCGGGTAGCCGACGAGGCCATACTGGTCGGGCTGGCCGTCACCGGCGCCCGCCCATTCGTTCAGGGTGTAGAGGCCGCACGGTGGCTCCTCGCCGCCCCCCACCCAGGCGAACTGGGCCAGGTCGAACTGGCGGCCAAATAGCAGGCCGTCGGGAAAATCGCCGAACAGCGCGGCGCGGGTGAGTTCCACCGGCTTGATCTCGATCCCGCAATTCTGCCTTAGTTGTATCTGCAGGGCCGCCGCCAGCGCCCGGCGCAGCTTGTTGTCGGTGGGGCCGAAAGCATAGTCGAGTGACAGCGACCTGCCTTTTTTGTCGAGGAGGCCGTCACCGTTTTTGTCCTGCCAGCCAGCTTCTTGCAGCAACGCCCTGCCCTGGCCCGGATCGAACGCGTACAGTTCAATGCCGCTGGGATTGAAAAAGGGATGGCTGGCCGGCACGTAGGCGGCGGGCAGATCGCCGCGTCCGCCGAGCAAACTGTCGATGAGCGCGCGGCGATCGATACAATAGGCAAACGCCTGCCGCACCTTCACATCCTGAAACAGAGTCGTCCCGGCCAGTCCGCCATAGCCCTCGACCGGGCTGATGTTGAAATCGAGATGCTCGTACGTCGTGCCGCTGACGTATTGCGAACGAAGCCAGCCCTGCGTTTCGGCTTGAGCCATAGCGTCGAGTTGGGTGAAGAAAAATGAATCCTGCACACTGCCCTGTGCGCCAATGCCGACGTCGCACGTGCCCGACTTCACCTGCTCGATCATCTGCTTCGGGTCAGGGACGAAGCGGAAGATGAGTTGATCGAGGTGAGGCAGGCCCTCGGCGGCGCGGAAGTAGTTGGGGTTCTTCGAGAGTCTGATGTGATCGCCCTCCGCCCACTCGTCGAGCTTGAACGGCCCGAACGACAGCGGCTTGCGGTTCACGCTTCCGTCGGCGGCCATTTGCACCGGAGTCATTTGCCCGTAGAGATGGCGCGGGTACGGAACAGGGAAACGGGTGTAGTACAACGTGTCCTTGAAGCCGGGAAGATACGTCCACTGGATCGTGCGCGAGTCGACCACCACCGGATCGAGGGCGCGGTTGGTCAGATAATGGTCGGCGGCAAGGTTGTCGGGGCTTTTGACGATCTGCCACCCGAATAAGACGTCGTCGGCGGTGAGGGGCGCGCCGTCTTCCCACTCGAGGCCGTCACGCAGTCTGAACGTCACCGTCATCTGCATCGTTTCCACCGGCCTGCTCTGGCCCTCGTACAACTGCTCGCTACCGCTCGCGTCGAAATAGCGCACGCCGTTGGTCAGCACGGCGATGTTGCCCGCCGAGTCCACAATCGTCTCGCCGTTCTTCACGGTGACCGCGTTCACCACCGCATCGCCATCTCTGATGCCCGGCAGTTTTTCCAGAATGACGGGCTGATACTCAAAGGTGCGATGATCGATTGGGCCGTCGCGCAGGGCTTCGAGCACGGCGGCGCGGGCCAGCGCGCTCTCGCGGCTGCCGCTGGCGTACTCGTACAAGCTGCCCGGCTCGGTGGGCATGCATATTGTGAGCGATTTGAAGGCAGGAGGCAGTGGAGACGGTGTGGGAAAATCTGGCAGCGGCGCGAACGGCGGGGTCGGCGTGTCAAACGGAAATACGGGCGCTTCGCTGGTGATTGAACCGACGGAGACGCCGACCGGCGCGAGGGTGGCGGTGACGACGATGGGTGTGGGGGGGGTCGATTGGCATGCGGCCAGCAAGGAGGCCGGAGCAAAAATAGAAACGGCTCGCAAGAGTCTTACAGAGGATAACGTCATGTGCTTGAGCCGGAGGGCGAAACACGGAAGGCTCATGCGTCCTTCGTCTTTTGCCGTTCGTCGTACAGGAAGCAGGCCGCAGTCTGAGCCGCTGGCGTTGCGTACATCTCCGGCATCCGTTCACGGCAGACCGGCATCACGTGCTGGCAGTAGCTCTGGAAGGGGCATCCCTTGTGATGGGTGTCCGTTGGCGAAGTTCGTGGCGGCGTCCCGCCGAACAGGTGGCGCGCGTACGGATGCTGAGGCGAGTTCGCTACGTCAGCGGTCTTGCCCATCTCCACCAGCCGTCCCCGATACAACACGCCGATGCGGTCGGCGAAATTCGCAACGGCTTGTATTTTGCTCACCAGCCACAGAAACGCCACGCCCTGCTTGCGCCGCAAGTCAGACATCAACTTGAACAGGCCTTCGGCGGCCAACGGCGGCAGAGTGCGCGCCGGATCGTCGCAGATGACCAGCGCGGGCTTGAGGGTGAGCACGCGGGCCAATGCGATACGCTGTCGTTCGCCGGCCGAGAGCGCGGTGAGGCGCCGCTCGAGGAGCAGGCTGTTGAGGCCCACTTGCCGCAGCGCAGTTCTGGCGGCCGCTAGTCGTTCTTCGGTTGTGCCAATGCGCTGAACCTTCAACGGTTCAAGCATCACCTCGCTCACCAGGTTCTGCGGGTTGAGCGCCGTGCGCGGATCGCTGAACAACACTTGCAGGCGGCGGCGCACCGGGCGCAGGGCGCCTTCGCTCTGCCGGGCGAGGTCGCGCCCTTCGAAGATCACTTTGCCGCTGCTGGGGCGCATGAGCAGGGCCAGCGCGCGCGCCAGCGTCGTTTTTCCCGAGCCGGCCTCACCGGCGAGCGCGACGATTTCCCCGGCGTTGACGTCGAAGCTCACGTCGTGCACGGTCTGCGCGCCCTGTGGCACAGGCGCAGCATAGATGCCGCGCTGGTAGGCGAAATCCTTGCTGAGATGTTCGACGTGCAGCAGTGGATCGGTCACGGCCTTGCGCCCAATATTACCTTTATGTCCTGCTGGTCGCCATCTCGCAAAATCGTCAGCGTCACCGTCTGGCCCACGCTGGTCTCGTTCACGAGATAACTCAGCATCTCTGCAAACGTCTTCACTTCTTTGCCGTCGATGGCGATGATCAAATCGCCGCCGCCGCGCAGCCCCTCGATGCTGGTTGGCTGCGTCCCGCCGCGCAGGCCGGCCTCGCCGGCCGGGCCCCCGTCAGACACCGAGGTCACGTACACGCCGGTCGTGCGCGGCAGATCGAGCGCTTCAATTTCGGCCAGCGTCAAATCGTCGGTGCTCGAAATGCCGAGATAAGGATAAACGTATTTGCCATCCTCGATCAGCGCGGGCACGATCTTCTTCACCGTGTTGGAGGCGATAGAGAAGCCCACGCCGGAGTTCACGCCCGTTTCGGACTCGATGGCTTTGTTGACGCCGATCACTTCGCCATTGAGATTGACGAGCGGCCCGCCGGAATTGCCGGGGTTGATGGCGGCGTCGGTCTGGATGATGTCGGGCGCGGAGAAGGAACCGCCGCCCGGCGCGGTCACGTCCGATGAGAGAGTCCGGTCCAGCCCGCTGACGATGCCGACGGTCATCGTGCCGCTCAGGCCGAACGGATTGCCGATGGCGATGACCCGCTGGCCGACCTGAACTTGATCCGAATCGCCAAGCGGCAGAACCGAAAGTTGATCGGGATGAACGTTCACCTGGAGCACGGCCAGATCGGAAGTAGGATCCGTCCCCAGCAGTTCCGCCCGCACCTTGAGGCCGGTCGCAAAATCCACTTCGAACTCTCTCCCGCCTTCCACCACGTGGTTGTTGGTCACGATGTGGCCCTCTTTGTCGATCACGAACCCCGTGCCCAGCCCCATTTCAATGCCGTCGGCTTGGAACACCAGAATCGCCACCACTGCCGGGTTCACACGCCTGTACAAGTCGATATACAGCTGCTGTTCGGCCGCCGGGTCCAGCGTGACCGGCTGAATGGGCGCAGTCGGATCGCCCGGTGCGACGGTCGGCGGCGCGATCACCGCCGGCGGCAGTGTGGACAGGGGAACCGCCGTCGGCGGCGCGATCAGTTGCGGCACACCACTGCAGGCCAGGGCCGCCAACGCCAGGAGAGTTGCTGCAATCAGTATTGGTCGTAACGCTTTCATGTTTGAGGAAGCCCTTTTCGTGCGCCTTCGTGCGCTGCGCGTCGTGGATTCATTTACCTCTCAACTTTGCCAGTTTCTTGAACAACTCTTTCTCTTCGTCACTCAGATTCTTTGGCGTCTGCACCAGCAGCCGCACGTACAAGTCGCCGCGCTCGGCGTCCTTCGGCTTGCGGGGCAGGCCCTTGCCGCGCAGGCGCATCATCTGCCCGCTCGAACTCTCGGGCGGGATGGTGAGCATCACATCCTTGCCATCGAGCGTGGACACGCGGGCCTCGCCGCCCAGCACCGCCGTGTACAGATCCAACGGCAGGTCGGTCTGCAGGTCTGGCCCGTCGCCGCGCAGTTTGAACGTGGGGTGCTCGGCCAGTTTGACGACAAGATACACGTCGCCGGGCCTGCCGCCAACGCCGGGGCTGCCCTCGCCCGCAATGCGCACCTTCGTCCCGTTCTTCGCCCCCGCCGGAATCTTGACCTCCAACGTGCGGCTGCCCTTTTGCAGTTTGCGCGTCGCGCCGTGCAGGGCCTCTTCGAGCGTGATCTCAACTGTGTGCTCCTGAGCCTGTCCGCTCATCTCGGTCACCCTCGTACGGCGAGTCCGGGTTTGCTGCGTCCCCCCGCCCATCGTGCCAAAGATCACGTTGAAGAAGTCGGAGAACTCGCCGCTGCCGCCGAACAAGTCAGAGAGATCGCCCTCGTATTCGACCCGCGCGCCGCCGCGCCCGCCCTGCGATCGCCAGAACGACTCCCAATCCGCCGCGCCGCCGCCGTATTGCTGATAGCGGGCATAGTTCGTGCCCAGTTCGTCGTACTTGGCCCGCTTCGACGGATCGCCGAGCACCTCGTAGGCCTCGTTGATCTCTTTGAACTTCTCCTCGGCCTTTTTGTCGCCGAGGTTTTTATCCGGGTGGTGCAGCTTGGCAAGCTTGCGGTAGGCCGACTTGATCTCGGCCTCGGTCGCGCTTTTGCTCACACCCAGAATCTTGTAGTAGTCTTTGTAGTCCATAGAAACCACTGTGCTGTCAACGGATTATGAGAGCCGCTTCGCGTTGAACGGATTGTATTGCATCCGCTCAATCCGTTATAGAAATCCGTTGACAGTCTTTCCGCAGTCATCAAATTGTAGGACGACGAGGGGGGAACGTCAACGGCTGGCGAAAAGTCTTACGCAACTCTAACACAACCGACGGGCAAATAAAAAGACGGTCGTCCCATGCCATAGGAAGCCCGTCTCTCATCATCTGCCGGGTCGCTTCGCGCCTGCGCTTGCCGCGCCAGAAAGAACTGTCAACGGATTGTAGAAGCGGATTGAGCGGATGCCGACCGGCAGAATCCGTTCAATCAGTTCCAAAAATCCGTTGACAGCGTTTCCTCTTTGCCCGGCCCCGACGTTCAGGGCGGCCACAAGGGCCGCCCCTACCGGAAGGGGTCGGGCGATTCTGTATTTGCCTGGCCTACACGCCAGACCTTCGGGGTCTTGGAGACCCCGAAGGTCTAACGGTGGCTGACAGGGCCAGGCCGGGAACAACCGCGCCATTTTGCCTCGGCTGCCGTAACCTTCCGCGGCGGGCACTACTGGCAATCATCATCTTTGTATACTGTGCGCGGCCATAAATTGCGCCTTTGATGGGGCTTTGATGGGGCGGCAGTTGCACTGCCGCCCCGCAGAACCCGCAGAGCGCTCTTTCCGGTTGTTCCCATTGAGGAATGGTGAGGCAAGAGGTGTGCCAGCGAAAGACCCCGAAGGTTTCAAAAACCTTCGGGGTCTTAAAAATCGCTGGGGCG
>Ga0209342_10007052_pt1 | contig 11314 bp, 13 predicted proteins | sample RifCSP16_2_FD_184023 | JGI IMG/M metagenome (GOLD analysis project Ga0209342, IMG submission 184023) | Soil microbial communities from Rifle, Colorado - Rifle CSP2_sed 16_2 (SPAdes) (version 2) | ecosystem: Environmental > Terrestrial > Deep subsurface > Rock core/Sediment | place: Rifle... | reverse complement strand
GACGGCCACGATTTGGACATGCGTAAGAAGCGCAAAGTCTACAAGAAGTCGCGGGTCGAGGAACTCGAAAAGATTCTTGAAAAGAGAAAGACTGAGGAGAAGTCTATCGTTGGGGCGTTAGAAGCGCGTGGATACTACAAAGAGTGGGACGGCGGATACTACCCTAAAGACGAGTTTGAAAAGAAACTTGAGCAGGAGCAGTTCATCGAAGAGGCCACGCCCTATGCACTAAAGATGGTAAAGGTCTTCCAGCGTGTGGACCTAGATGGTGATGGCGTTCCCGAGGAAGTGCAGTTTGAGGTCGAGAAGACTTCGGGTGTGATTGCAGTCGCACGGTACAAGAACCTCTTGCATAACCAGCGCCCGCTTATACACTTCTACTACAACCGACGTGTGGGCGCAGCTTACAATCGCGGCGTTCCTGAGATTCTCTTCAACGGCCAAGAAATCGTAAACACGCTAATGCGTGACATGCTCGACAACAATAAGATCAAGAACACCAAATTGTTTATTGGTCGTGTTGGAAGCGGGTTGCAGAAGAACACCAAAATCTACCCCTCACGATTGCTGCTGCTCCCGAACCCTAAAGAAGACTTCCAAGTCGTGGATCTGGGCGGAAGTGGAATTGTATCGGGAGTGAACGAACTGGCAACGGTTCGCTCATCCAACGAGCGCGCGACGGGCATCTCGGACATCAACCTCGGGGTGGAAAAGAAATCGCGTACTCCGGCGTCTACGACGATGGCCCTTCTCGAAGAGGGTGCAAAGCGCACCGACCGCGTGATTGATCGCCAGGGCGACGCGCAGGCGCAAATGTGGTGGCAGGTGCTTTGCCTGTATCGGCAAAACGCCGATCCACGCAAGCTCGCCATCATCGCCGGGGTTGAGGAAGGTGACGTAGACCTGTTCCTTCAAGCATGGACGAAGGTTGGCGTACAGGAGATGTCCGAGTACATCTCTATCCAGCCCCAAGTTAGCTCGTCCTCTTTCAACCGCAGCATTCAGAAGCAAGAGCTAATGACCGTAATGGGTCAGGTCGAGCATTGGTACGAACAAATCAACGTGCTGATGTCGCTGTACGCGGGCGCGCAGATCGATCCTGCCGCGCAGAAGATTTTCATCTCCATGGCTGAGGGCGGACATCGGCTAATGTCCAAATTCCTCAGCCTGTTTGACGTGAAAGAGCAAGAAAAACTCAACCCCGACGAATTGGTCGAGTGGATGAAGGCGGTGATAAGTGTCCCAGCAGGTGGAGCAGTTGGCGGCGGAGCCGAAGGGGGAAGTCCCAATGACGCGGCTATCGCAGAGAGTGCAGGCGCGGCTCAGCCAGGTGAAGGAGGACCGGCGCAGGGTAGACCCCAAGCTGGGGTTCCACGAAGCGACGGCCCTACTCCTGGCATTGCAGGCTAAGGAGCTGGCGCTAGAGACAATGATCGAAGACATTGACGAGATTCAGAACGGCACAGAAGACCCCAACAAGGTGTTGGACTTTCTTGGAGCCGACGAATTGCCCGCGTACCACGACGAAGCGTGGCGCGAGGATTAGGAGTCCAGATTGGCACTACCAGTAGTCTTGAAAGAACCCGAGGTGATTGCCCCCAAGGGGCCATCCGCAGAAGACATGCTCTCCCACGAACGTGAAGAGCGCCGACAGCTCGAAACACGCTTCGCCGCAGCCGAAGCCGATGCGCGCGCGCGTTTCGATATGATTGAGCGTAGAGGTTATGCGCAGGCAATGCCTGCGGCGCAAGCACAGGAAGAGCTTGGATTGACAAGCGAGGATATCGCTGCAAATCCCGAGAAGGCACTCTCCATGCTGAAAGAGCACATCTCGCGAGAGACAGAGGCGCGCTTGGAGAAGAAATACTCCGGTGTCATTTCTGGCCTTGCGGAGCAGGTATCCGGCTCTCAAGTGGAAGCCCTCCGTTCGAAGAAATACGCCGCGGACCTCATCCCCCTGGTGGAGGAGTATTTCCAACACAACCCACAAGATCGCCACATTCCCGGCAAGGCAACTGAAGTGTACGAGCGTCTGGTGGGGAAGAACCTTGATGCGCTTGAAAAACGCGAGTCTACGCGCGGAGCTATGGATAAGGGCTATTCCAACCCCAACCGGGTTGAGGAACCCTCGTTTCGCTCTGCGGGCGCGCTGCGCGTTGAGGGCGGGGGCGAGGACGACGAGAACGCCCAGCTCACTGAGGCTGAAGAGGAAATGCGCAAGCAGTACAACGCCTACGGGGCGAACATCTCCAAGAAGGAATGGGTTGGGATTTCCTCTGGGAAAGTGTTCCCGAAGAACCGGGCCTCCGACTGGCAGCCCGAGGCGATATCAAAGGGCTCTACGATAGCACGCATGCGGAGAGTTTCCAATGTCGAATAAGAAAACTGACACATCCGATGCCGTAGATGCCGAGATACTTCCAGCAGTGGAGACGCAGCCCCCAGAGGTTGTGGCTGCGGAAGTCCTCAAGAAAGTCGATGAGACCTTTTTGGTGAAGGACATTCCTGCGGACTACACAGACAATTTCACAGGTGAGCCTAAGAATGACCCAGCAAACACGCGCAAGAGTGTGCCTCGGGACTTCCTCCCAGGAACCAAGCCTCTCGATGCGCTTCACGTGCCCGAGTATGCCTACGATGATGACAGGCACATCACGCGCCGCGTAACGCTCATCAACGACTATCATTATATCTGGGTCGAAGGATCTGATATCGATAGGTTCAAGCACAACGGCTACCGTTTCGTTAGCTATAACGGCGGGGTGCAGAGCGGGCTTGACACCTATGGCTTTAACGGCACGTACCTTTACGAGCGAACGCTGGACAACCACGTTCGTCGGGGGGACGTGTTTCTCATGTATTGCGATATGCGACTGTACGTCGAAATCGTCCGACAGGACGGCGAGATGGCGCAGACAATGCGAAACATGGGACATAACAACTTTCACAACATCGCGTACAGGTACGGCATCAAGTCCTTTCATGAGGTGAGCCCCGATCCGCGGGCTCCCAAGGACGAGAACGTAACACTGTACAACTAGGAGAAAAATGGCTGCTACAAGATTCACTATCGAGTGGGTTCGAAACGACCATAGCCCCAGTGCGGGGCCAATGATTCGAACCTACCCCGAGGGTGATACCGAGACTTTCAAGCGCGGCGCGTTTGTAATCTACGACGACTCCGAGGACGGAATTGTCGAGGTTGCGCGCTCCAGCGGAGTTCCTTCCGCCGCAACGATGCTCGGTATTGCTCTTGAGGACGCTACCGGAACGTCCGACACTGACATCGACGTTCTAATCCCCACTGATGGCGACGTGTTTTCTGCCGTGCTCGCTTCCGACCAGGATACCCTCGTGGCTCCTGCTGCGGATGGCGTGTATGGGGAACTCTTCAGTATTGTCAAGCTCTCCACCACAGGTGGGGCTGGCACCGAATACGCTGTCTATACGGGGGCTACTGACTGGGTCAAGGTCATCGACTACGACCCGCGCGATATCGCTCGCAGGGGCGCAATCGCTTCACTCGTCGCAGGCGACCGTGTGCTGTTCCGTATTCTCGGATCGGTCATTGACGCTGCTGGACGACAGGCTTAAGGAGAATCTGAATGGTAATGCGAGCATCTGATTTTCCTGAACTGCAAGACACCCCACTCCGCAAGATTTATTTTCTTGCGCTCCGCCAGACTCCCGCAGAATACCAGCGAATAGCGAATATCGTAGAAACGAGACGCGCGTTCGAGGACGATTTGCGGATGGCGGAATTCGGCACCATCCCGCAGCATGTCGAAGGCGACGTGCCGCTGTTCGAGGATGCCGTCGAGGCAGAAACCCGGCGCTACACGCCGCTCGAATTCTCCCTTGGGTATGTGATGACACAGACCTTCCGCGAGGACGAGCTGCATGGAATCGCCGTGAGGATGACCGAAGGGCTCCGCAGAAGCGTGCGCCACTCGTTCGAGACTCAGTTTTACGAGATCCTCAACAACTCCACGTCCGCGACCCTCTCGCGCCACAAGGGCTTTGACGGCCTGGCGCTCCTGAGCACCGCGCACACGTCGGCGGCTGCGGGTTTCGGCACGCAGTCCAATACACTCTCGACGGCGGCAACGCTTTCGCAGAGTGCGATTGAGACAGCAGTTCAGGCGTATTATGGCTGGACAGGAGAGAAAGGTCTCCCCAGTCTCCACACTCCGCGCATTGCGGTAATCCACTACAACGATCAGTTCAAGGCGGCACGGTTGTTCAAGAACGCCGAGCGCTTCGATACTGCGAATCGTGAAGACAACTGGATTCGGAAGGGGCCGGACGATAACGGGATCAGCTCGTTTATCGCTTCGCGCTACTTCACCGCGTCCAACCAGTGGTTCCTTCTTGCTGCAAAGGGCGAGCACAGCCTCAACTTTTTCGTGCGCGTTCAACCGCAGTTTGAGACCCATGTTGATTTCGCTACCGGCAACTTCCAGGCGAAGACCCGATGGAGGGGAATCAGCGGCTTCTCTGACTGGCGCGGCGTGTACGGATCGAAGGGGTACTAAACATGGCAGTATCTACTTTTGGTGCAGTACGCGGGGGGCTTATGGCCTCGCTGCGCAACACTGGCGATCCCGACAACTCTCAAAACGTCATGTGCCGCTTCCGGCCCCCATTCCGTTATGACGACGGATTGGGCGTTGCCGCGGCGGTAACTGACGCCGCAATCAACGTGTTGACCGACGCGGAGGGAAATACCTTCGCTGTCCGTCTTGAGCAGGCTTTTGCTGCTGCGGCTCCGCAAGTCTCGGCTCACGACCGTGGCGCTGCGATTGCTCTTGACGCCTCGGGCGATGATGGCTTTTCGATTGATCTCGGTTACGGAGCTGTAACCGCCGAGATTGACAATTCTCGCGGGAGGTTTGTCATCGGCACCGCCGAGCCCTTCTATCTCAAGGTCACCCTTGAGATCGGAGATGTCTCGGACGCCGATCAGGTGGCGGTAGGATTCGTCGTTGGGGGTCACCCGGCTGACGGGCTTCTCGACACTTACACTGACTATGCGGTTCTGAACGTCGATAACGGTCAGATCAACATCGAGACGCGGCTGAATAGCGGCACGGCCTCGGTCACCGATACCACGCAGGATATGATCGACTGGACTACAGCGGGCGATACCTTCGCTCTTGAAGTTCGCGTTGATAAGGGGGGGAAGGTCAACTTTCTCATCAACGGCGCTGAGCCTACGGTGGATGTGACCAACTTCACGTTCGATGACGCCGATTCGGTGAATGCGGTTCTCACCGTTCTCGCGGACGCGGACAGCGACCCTACGGTCATTGTTCACGCTTGGGAGAGCGGGTTCTTGTCTTCGCGCGGCCCGGACAGCATCACGGACCTAGAAGACTAGTTTGGACATTTGGGTTCTGGGGTGCGGGCCTTCGCTTGCGGAAGTCCGCATCCCGCCCGATGTTTTTACTATCGGAACGAATAATAGTTACAAAGTTCATTGGAGCCCTGTGTGGGCGGGGGTGGATCTCCGCGCATTGCGCCGAGACTACGCAGTGGGGGATGAGAAGCGCTCCCTTATGTACTTTAGCGCGATAGACCCTGCGCGGGTGCATGTGAAGCCCGTTCCTGGCAGGCCGCTAGAGTTCATTCTTCGGCCCGAGCGCCCCACGCTGCGGAAGGCTGGCGTGTTTGCTTACTGGCTTGCAGCCCAGGTGTTTGAGGCCACGCGAGTGCATCTTGTTGGTTTTGACATGGAAATGTCCCCGGGACATTTCGACTCGACTGCCCCAAGCGACCCTAGCTATTTGGGCCAGCGCAGGCAGATTCGCGAAATCCAAGACGAGTTTCACTTAGAGACGTGGATATTTCTTGGCGGGGCATTTCGCCCTTTCGGGAGCCTCCCTCAAAGTGGCGTTCGCGTTCACAGCGAGCGCGACATAACAGAGGGAATTTTGAGGCCACAGGATATTAGAAGGAAAACATGAAACGCACACTCGTGCTTTGCATTCTGCTCCTTGCAGTTCCGGCTGCGGGGGAGTTCACAGCGTCTGAGAAGGCAGAGATTCTTGCTCAGGTCGTCGCCATTCACGACGCTGGAGCTGCCGATTACTACGTCCTTCACCAACTCGGCCCGCGCCCGCAGGACGCCACCGCGATCTATAACGCGATGTCCTCGCTCACCCAGGCACGCGAAGCGCATATGCGAGGGCTCCTCTACCTGCTGGATCTAGAGGGCGGGGACTCGAACACCATCGCTGGGATGACCAGAGCCCAAGCGCGGAGCACAGGTATCAGCGCTATTCAGGCTGCGAGCGCGAGCTACTCTCCGACGATTTCTCTGCTCAATGCGCTGACGACGACCTCAGATTTGACGACTGCGAAACAGCTACTTCAGTCCTCGGAGAATCGGCGGCTAGCATTCAACGGCACGCTCGCCTACGACGAGCCACGACTGGACGCAAATACGGCAATGCCTGGCGCTACGCGGCTCCAGAGCGCGAACGCTGGACCACACGGAGACTATCGCCGCTTCGGCGAGATGGTGCGGGCATTCACGAGCACTTCGAACGAATGGGTCAGGCGGGCGTCTCTCGCTGGAAGTCAGAACGCAGCCTTCATTCCGTCGCTGCTCTTTATTTCCGAGAAGATGAATCGCGTCGGGCGCTTTACGCCAATCGTTCTCGGGCTTCTTGTTGGCGTCGAGCATCCGGAGATTTCTGACGATGTGGACATTCAGTTTGCCGGGGGGACGACCCAGCGCCCACGACACTTCTGGCGTATGCGGCTCGTTCAGGAAATGCTCCTTGGTTGGGACCATCTTCCTCCTGTAGATCGAGACGTCTTCGGGCGTTTCGTGATCCGCGGTCTTACCTATGAACTCACCGCCGCGTGTAGAGCGATGAATGATTTCATCGCTGCGGATACGAGCGTTCCAGCTTACGCGCGCTCCGTAGCCAGGTCCTCGCAATGGCTTTGCGACTCGTGGGCACCGCTTGATTCCATGGCAGACAACACGGTGGTGTTCAGGTTCTTCACAAACGTAGGGCCTCCGGGGCAGGTCGTCGGTGTTTGCGGAGCGAACACGGTCATGCAGCTTGGGCCGCCGCCCACATGTGTAGGGACTGGTGGAGGTGGAAACGCTTGCGGAACGGGTACGCATATTGTCGGAACGGAGTGCCTTCCGGATCCATGTCCTCCCCCGCCAGCGTGTCCGACGTTCACCCCGGTCCTCGACTATCTGAGCGACCGCATCCAGCCGAGATGCGTGGAGGTACCGTGATCATCCTCCAACTCGAATGCCCGATCGACGGGCTCCCACTCGGGAAGACCGTCGCAATCGACATCCATCCCAATGAGAAAGCCGAGGATCGCGTGGCCCACGTCGAGGAGCACATTCACTACGTGATCGCGAATGAGGCGTCCGCATGCCTCAACGGGCACGTCTGGCAGCTCGACGAGACCGAGTTGGTTCTGGTGAGGGTGAAGGCGTGAGTCTCTTCGTTCCCTCGCTCACTCGCGGGTGGTTTCTATACGACAACTTCGGGGCGAATCCGAGCTTGACTCCTGGGACATCGGTAGTGCCGGGTGCGTCAGACGTGGAAGGGGCCTGGACTCAAGTGGCGTCGGCCGCGAACATCACGCAGGATGTCTATGGTATTTTCATTCGTGTCGCTAATGGAGCGTCCACGTCGCAATCGAAACCACATCTTCTCGACATCGGCACAGATCCGGCGGGCGGCACGGCCTACACGGCGATCATCGACAATGTTGTTTGCGGCGGTTCGTCCGGCATGGGCACCGGTATCGGGTTCGTGTTCTTTTTCCCATTCTTCATCAAATCTGGATCCAGCATTGCCGTAAGGATCCAAGGCGGTCACGCTACTGCTGGGACCGTTCGCGTCAATGTCAGGTTCTATGGTCAATTAACTCATCCAGAAACACTACCACGGGGCATGGTTTCTGAGACGATTGGGGCGATCACCGGAAGCGATGGAGTTACTTACACGCCCGGTGATTCTGCTGACGGGACGTGGGTCAGCCTCGGAACGACAACTAAAGCGCTCTGGTGGTGGCAGATTGGTATGCAGCGCAGCAACTCTGCCGGTGCGAACGAGACTCTCTACACCGAGATCAGCTATGGCGATGCAACGAATAAGCACATCATCACTAGAGTTATGACACGCGGCGACAATGGCGAGGAGTATTATCACGTCCTACCGTTGCACCTGTCTTTCTTTGAAGCTTATTGCCCCGTTCCAGCCGGTGCGGAACTTTGGATCCGTGGTCGGTGTGATAGTCCTCCCGACACCGGCTACAACGGCGTCGCCGTGGGGATCGGAGGATAGATGGCGGTCTCCGAAGCGTTCGCCGGAAGCGAAGCGGTCAGCACGACCGAGCACTCGATGACCACCGACACCGCTGGGCCGGACGTCGAAACTTCGGATGGAGCCTTCCAGCCTTTTCTCGATCTCACCGACATGATCGCAGGCGACCAGCTCCAGATCCGCTGCTACGAGAAGGCTACGTCCGGCGGGACGCAGCGCTTGGTGGAGGAGTGGATTCGCTTCGGGGCGCAGTCGCCAAAGGTACTCGTTCTCCCAACTCTCATGCTCATGCACGGGTGGGACTGGACGCTCGACGCTCTGGCCGGGACGATCACGGTGACGTGGTCGATTCGAAAGGTTGCGACCCCTACTGAAGCGTTCACCGGGAGTGAGGCGGTGGGTGTTACCGAGCATTCGATGGTGACCGACACGGCAGGCCCCGACGTTGAGACTTCCGACGGTGTCTTCCAGCCTTTTCTCGATGTCTCAGATATGATCGCGGCGGATCAGCTTCAAATCCGCGTTTACGAAAAGATCCAGGCTTCAGATGCGCAAGCCGTTGTCTATGAGAGCATTCTCACCGGTGCCCAGTCCAAGCCGATCTGGACCTGCCCGGCACTGACCCTTCTCCACGGATGGGATATGACTCTCGACGCTTTAGCAGGGACGATCACCGTGGATTGGTCGATCCGGAAGATAGGATGAGAAATGACTTGGGCGTATCAACCACCCCCTTCAGTTGAGGAAGTTACTGCTGTCGTCACCAGTGTCGGCGGCCTCCATCATATCGAAGTGGGTATAGGCGATCCCGGGGTGGGTGTTGTGCCCCAAACCTTGCACACGATAGAGCTGGGGATTAGCGCCTAGGAGCGTCATGCTATGAGAATCCCTTCGGGCACTCTCGATCAGGTGGTCTTCTTCGTGGCTGTAGACTCCACAGATTTGAAGACTCGTGAGACTGGGCTCACGACCTTCACTGTCTACCGCGCTAGAGACATCGGCGCTGCGACGCTCATGACCACACCGACCGTCGCCGAGCTATCCGCCGCGAACATGCCAGGAGTCTACAGCCTGCTTCTCGACGAGGACATGACAATCGCCGCGGGCAATGACAGTGAGGAGATGGTCTTCCACATCACCCAAGCGGCGATGGCCCCGGTCAGCCGCACCATCGAGCTATACCGTCCGAAGATCACCTTAGGCGAGACGGTGACCGCTCTCAACGGCGCGGCTGACGCGGATATCGAGAGGCTCCAGGGCAGTTTGATCGCTACGCCGACCGTCGTCGGCGTCCTCGAAGTTGACGTGACTCACTGGCTCGGGACGGCCGCAGCAACGCCCGCCGTTGCTGGAGTGCCGGAGGTGGATCTCACCCACATCGCGGGCGCGCTGGTCAATACGACTCTGGCGCAGCTTGGAGTGAACGTGGTAAACGCCGCCGCAGTCGCTTGGGGCTCCGGCGCTATTACTGCCGGCGTTATCGCCGCCGATGCCATCGGCGCTTCTGAGTTAGCCGCTGACGCTGTGGCAGAGATCGCAGATGCTGTTTGGGACGAAGATGCAACGGGGCATCAGACGCTGGGAACGTTCGGCCAAGCCATCGGCGACCCGATCGCGGATACGAACACCATTTTCAAGGCTGTGGTTACCGATGCTGCGGGAGCAACAGTCGGTGTGGACGTAGTAGCAGTTCAAGCTGACACAGACAACATCCAAACTCGCCTACCTGCGGCCCTCGTTAGCGGCAGGATGGATTCAGATGTTGGTGCGATGCAGGCTGGGACCGTCACTGCTACAGTCATTGCGACCGGAGCTATAGATGCAGATGCTATCGCTGCGGATGCGATAGGCGCAAGCGAGTTGGCCGCAGACGCAGTTGCAGAAATCGCGGACGCAGTGTGGGATGAGGATGCCACAGGACACCAAACTGGCGGGACTTTCGGACAGGCGATTGGAGACCCAGTTCTAGACACGAACACCATTTTCAAGGCTACTGTCACTGACGCTACTGGCGCAACTGTGGGGGTGGACGCTGCTGCGATTCTTGCAGACACGGGCACGGACGGCGTAGTTCTCGCAGCTGGGGCCATCACTACGACTACCTTTGGTGCGGGCGCTATCGACGCTGCGGCCATTGCCGCGAATGCTATCGGCGCATCCGAGATAGCCGCAGATGCTATTGGTGCGTCGGAACTTGCCGCGGACGCAGTAGACGAGATTCTTGATGACACAATTGGAGATGGGACGATCACGGTGCGCCAAGCGCTGCGCATCCTCGTCGCTGGCATGTCGGCGAAACTCTCCGGCGCGGCGACCACCACGATCACCATTCGCAACGTGGCCGATACTGCAGATGTGATTGTCGCGACCGTAGACGCGGACGGCAACAGAAGCGCGACGACGGTGACACCATGATAGGCGCGTCGCGCTACTTTGCTAATCGAATGTTCGCGCCAAGGTACTGGCCGAAATTAGGCGAAGCCTTGGCCGCTGCTGTTGCTGCGGTAGCTGTTGGCTTCCAGCATGTGATTCGACGGAGGCGCAGGAATGATTTTTAGGCTCATCGACTGGTACTTGCGCAGGCACGGCTACCGGCGCGTGCAAGCAAGCGCGCAGTTTGATTGGGTGCCCACGCCGATACTCGCGTTGACAGAAGAGGCGCTCCTACTTGTGGAGATTGAGGACGCGAAGCCTCAAGGCGGCGAGTACAAGCGGCATCAAGTGTATGCCCAGTTGATTAAAACACATCCCGAGTCCCGCAAGCGCGATATTGGCTGGGCGGTTGAGCGGGCAGTTAGGAGATTTCATGGCGAAAGACGTAACACATAATCCGTGGAAATTCGACGCAGCGGATCAGTATGAAGGGTTTGCGAACATTGGCGAGGCTGTTGCCCCGGTGTTCCAGCATAAACCTTTCGTGGATTTCATTCTCATCGAAAGCGGTGCAGTTGGAGGCACGTATGATGTGAGGGACTCGGACGGGGGGAATCCAATCACCGGGACTATCA
>Ga0209342_10007048_pt1 | contig 11316 bp, 23 predicted proteins | sample RifCSP16_2_FD_184023 | JGI IMG/M metagenome (GOLD analysis project Ga0209342, IMG submission 184023) | Soil microbial communities from Rifle, Colorado - Rifle CSP2_sed 16_2 (SPAdes) (version 2) | ecosystem: Environmental > Terrestrial > Deep subsurface > Rock core/Sediment | place: Rifle... | reverse complement strand
TTATTCTCGATTTGCAGCGGCGTGGTATCGGCCCAGTCCATAGGAGAAGAATATTGCGCTGAATTGTCAGTCTGGAAAGAAGTTGACCGGATGGTTCAGGAGAGGGACATCTTTAAGGATATCATCACCGCAAAGGATATCCAGATAGCCAATCTCAATAAGGAAATCGAGCTCGAAAAGAGGATTATCGAGATCAAGGACATGGAAATCGCAGCCACCAACCGGGCTCTCAAACAGATGGAGGCGGTTGCGGACAAGGCCATTAAGCTGGCCGAAGTGGGAAAGCCGAAACCAGATTTCAAACTCTGGGGCATGGTAATTGCCTTATTTGCGCTTCTCGCGCTATCGCTATAGGAGGACCAAATGAATTTCAGCTTCCAGGATAAATGCCCACAATGTGGAAGAAAGATTTTAAACATGGTTAAGATGTTTGGGGGAGTGATCAGGTCTGGGGACGTAACCGTAATATGTACCTCATGCGGCACCAACTTTACCCCAATTAGCCTGATAAGGCAAATTATAGACCTTAAGAAACGTGAGGCTGAGGCCAAGCAAAAAGAGCAGGAGGATATCGATGCAAAAATCAAGGATGGTGAACGGGCGGAAGGTTCACACAAATCTATCAATGTCGAGCCCGGTGGACTCCTTCCTACAACCCTGGAAGTGGACGGAGGGGATAGCCTCGAACGGGGACATAGTGAGGGTGATGTTACCCTCCAGGGACAGGTTGAGACCGAACAAGTACCATCCGGGGTGCGGGAAGAGGTAGGGGAATGAGAATAATCGCCCTTCCTGACATTCATGTTCCGTTTAACATACCCCTTCGCCCGGTATGGAAATTTGTCCATGATTTTAGGCCGGATGTAGTGGTTCTCCTGGGGGATGTTCATGACTTTACTGCGGCCTCTCACTGGATTTCAAACCAGTCCGGGGCATTCGAAAAGGAGAGCATCAAGGAGAGTTACGATCAGCTAACAAAAGTAGTCCTGGACCCTCTCCGGGCAGCAGCTCCGAGAGCTATCGTCAAATATTTAAGGGGGAACCATGAAGATTGGCTTGATCAGGTTATCGCACTCAATAAGAACGGAAGGGGCTATTGGGAGATCGAAAACAATGTCGATCTTAGGAATTATCACATCGAGATGTTTCCGGTCAACTTTGGGTGGGAGCCCTGTGAGAACCTGGTTTATACCCACGGGGTTTATACTGGTATTTATCATGCCCGTCAGATGGTCCAGGCGTACCACAATTCTGTGCTCTATGGACACGTCCATGATGTTCAGTCGTTTGTCCAGGTTTCTCCAGTACATACAGACAAGTTTTACAAGGCTTCTTCGATTGGATGCCTATCTACCACCAATCCGCATTATCTGAAGAACAGGCCAAACAGACACGTCAATGGATTTAATTTTGCCTACATTAACGAACGTACTGGGGCGTTCAACGACTTCCAGGTGATAATCGTAAAAGGAGGCTTCTGGGCAAATGGAAAATATTATCGGTAATGGGTGGTATAATCGCACAGCAATAGAGCCACAAGAATTCCCAGATGATCGCATGGTTTTAATCAATGGAAAATCGGTTGACATTCGCAATGTAAAACACTATGGCATTTCAGACATCAGGGAAATCGCAGGACCCATAAGCAAGATTTGTAGGTATGCCGGGAGAATACCGGACTTCTTCTCTGTTGCAGAGCATAGTGTCATATTGGCAAATCTATTTCAGGATGACAAGATAATGGCCCAGTACGCCCTACTCCATGACGCCCATGAGGCATTTACAGGAGACATTATTTATCCCATCAAGATGAATTATATGAATGACATGGAATTAAGGTCCCTGGTACGTGATCTTGATGCTGCTATCTTTTTACGATTCGGGCTATATGCGCATCTCCCTGGAGAAGTCGATCACGGAGACCATGAGTTATGCCGGGAAGAATGGAAATATTTTACGGGAGGCGGGCGAGTAGATAACCCGGGAATCAGGTTTCTTGATCACAAGGTTGCCTACGCAATATTCATTATGAAGGCAGAAGAATTGGGGTTAAGATGAAAACAAAAAAACCAAAAATGAAGTCCCTCCTGAAGCTTTGGGGCCAACAGGTGCATGAGGAATGGAAATTTAAATGCCCTGTGTGCACGAGTTTAAAAATGGTATCCCCGGATAAATTGGATGCTCATCACATAATCGATAAGAGATACGCCCCCACGAGGTACTCGGTGCTAAATGGTATTCTGCTCTGCCCCCTTCATCATCGATTTAGTCCCATAAGGTCAGCGCACGGGAACCCGATTTGGTTTATAAATTGGCTAACCCAGGAATTTCCGTCAAGACTTAGCGCATTGGAGGATATCATTGAAAGAAACATTTGAGAAATGGGAGGGTCTGGTGCCGGAAGCGGTTGATGTCTTCATCAATCGAAACTTGCGTAGATGGGACAGGAATTGTCTATTATCGGAAGTCCAGGACCCTGAGATTAGAAAAGAAGAGAAAGAATCGGATGAGGACTTTAAAAAATTCTGGGGCATGGAAGAGAGAATAATTTGCAGGAGAAACATGACAAAACCGATTAGGGGGAAGTGCTCTATCTGTACCAGTAGGGCAGCTTGCTGGACCAAACATTCACCCAATCAAATCTGCCCCATTTGCAAGGCGGCGTACCCAAAGGAGATGCAAGAATGTCCATTCAAACACGAATAGAGAAACTTAATGAGGCCGGTAATAAGACCCTTCTCGATGTTATTGATGAACTAAAGTCAATTTTCCCTCATGGTCACGATGGATTTATCCCCATGTCTATCCAGGAGATGGATTTGCATTCTCGCAAGAATAAGGACTATGCAGGAGGTGGAAGACCTACCGGGAATTTCGATAGGGTAGGGGCTATTGTTTCGATGTACCCGGACGTCAAATGGGGAAAGCCCCAGAACGTAGCCATGTTCTATGCCCTCAAACAGCTTGATGCCTACCTGTGGCTTGAGAATGGGGACCGAGACGGAGAGGTTGAGGGTAAGGATGCTCGCCTTGGAGACATCTCTGTCTATTCAAAGATCATACGCCTTATAATGAGGGATAAGAAAAACAAGAGATGAATTTTAACCCGTGGCCGGACATACCGCTCATACTTCTTGTTGGAATAGCGGAGTTTACTCTGTCATGGCTGAACCATCGTGTAAACTTTTGGGTAAACAGGAGAAAGAGGTTTGAGGCGGCAAGGGTTGATATTATTGCAAACATTCTGTCAGAGATCATTCCATATTTCGTATATGTCCTGGCTCAACAGTGGTTCTATCTGCTTCCGAGAATCATTGCGAACACCCTTGGAACCTACAAGGCGGCTACCAGAAAGACCATACCGGCTAAAAATAAGTACCCTAAGAACTTAACAACGGCATAGGTCTCCCAGAGATATAGATAGCAAGTTTGCGGCATTCGACACGTTCAAAATAGAGCATCCAGATCGGATGAAAATTCCATCTATCACGGAAGGAAGATGACCTGCGAAAGGAGAACGAAATGCCTAAAGAATTTATCCTATGCGAAAAATCCGCAATTTTGTGGTCAGTAACAGACTACAAAGAGTGTCCAATTTGTCATCCTCTTCATATGCAAAAAGAAGAAGTGAGAGACATCTTGGATATCAGAAAGACACAGATAGAAGAAATGTTGAAAGCTATTTGTAGCCCTGAAAATCAGCCACACCAATGGATCAATGACTGGGAAGGTGCATACGATACAATGTTCATTGTATAAAGCAGATCGGGGCGAAAGAACGCAGCGTCCCATGGGCTGAGGGTTGTCGGGTTAGACAGAATCCCGCCGGTCTGAGAAAGGAGCAGGAGGGATGATACGATTCTATTGTAGGGGGTGTGTAAAAGAAATGTGGAAGCGGTATAGGGAGGGGATTGAGGTCTTTTTACATGATTCAGCACAGACAAATATTACAGGCCCTCTCAGGCAGAAATTGGAAGAACTTTTAGACGAGCCGGAAGGAGGAAAGTAAAAAACAATGGGAAACGCAAAGGCGCACCAAAGATACACGCTGAAGAGTGGGTTGTGGGTCCCTGGGGCCTCTACGGTCTCTGGGCTCAAGGCTAAGCCATTCCTAATCATTTGGGCTAACAGGATGGGCCTCCAGGGGATTGACACAACAAAGTATGTTGATGACAAGGCCGCCTGCGGAACCCTGGCCCATGAAATGGCCCTTTCGCATTTTACTGGGAAGGAGGTTGATACATCTGACTTCACTAAAAATCAGATAGACCAGGCAGAGAATAGCCATATGTCTTTTCTGAACTGGCTAAAAAATAACCCGAGGAGACCGGTAAGGAGCATCCTGAACGGTAATCTCATGCTCGAAGTGTCTTTTGTTTCAGAGACGCATAAATTCGGTGGAACCATTGATGGTATCTTTGAATGCGAAGACGGCTCTATCGAGTTGAACGATTACAAAACCGGTAAGGCAATCTACGATGATCACTTTATTCAGGCAGCCGGGTACGCCCAACTCGCTATTGAGCAAGGGATCTCGCTGAATGCCATAAGGATAGTAAATATCCCCCGGGCAGAAGACGAAATGTTTGAGCAGAAGTCGATCAGGGACTGGTCAAATTACTGGGATATTTTTAAGGGACTTCTCCAGGTCTACTGGGCAGAAAGGAGGATTAAGGGTACAGATCAGCCGAAATCCATCGTGGGGAAAGTTGGTTGGAAAAAGAAGGGTGAGGCGGGGGTGTTGTCATGAGAACTAAATATTGCATTTGCGGATGGAATATGGTAAAATGGAATGGCTTTGACAAGAGCAGGTGGTGGGTCTGTTACGCTTGCGGGTACATGGAGGCCAGGCAAACAGGTTTGGCCATTGTACTTGTCAGCTATGCCTTCCTCTTTCTTGCCGCGATCGGCTATATCATCTTTATGGAGGCGATACTATGAAAAGAAGTGAATCGATTAAGAGCATTTCCCCGGCTATCCTGGAAGTGCAGAGGTCTTTAAAGCCCGCCGCCCGGAGCCAGGACAATCCGTTTTTTAAGTCATCTTACACCGATCTTGCGGGGGTGTGGGATAATTGCAGGGGGCTTTTGGGTAAGGCTGGCCTTATCGTTGTGCAGACCATAGATGAGCACTATCGCTTAGCAGGTGTGAGCGATACCTCCGGTAGGGGTCCATATCTTATTACCACCCTTATTCATGCTCCTACGGGGGAATGGATAGAGTCCATCCTGAAGATCAGTGCAAAGGATTACGATAACCCCCAGTCTGTAGGGAGCGCGATCACCTATGCGAGGCGGTATTCAATGGCCGCGATCCTGGGGATCACCTCTGAGGATGAGGATGACGATGGGGAAAAGGCCACCGGTAGAGGGGGAAGCGAGAAGAAACAAGAGAAGAAGGATGATAAGCCCAGAGAACCATTCAAGAAATGGCAGAAACCTGAAGAAAAGAAGACGGTTGAGCCCCCCAAAAACCATTCCCAGGGGCCAGAACCCACAAAAGCAGCAGTTACACCCCGGGAACCAGAAAGTCCTGTCCTGGGGGGCCCTGTGACGCCAGAAGGGGCAATCCAGAACGTTAAAGAGGTTTTCGGGCTTAAACAAAGAATATTCGATGACCTTTATAAGGAGGCCCAGGGGTTAAAAAAATTCCAGATCAACCCGTGGTTGAACAGGAACAAGGCCTTTATCGATATGCTCCCAGAAGACCAACGGAAGACACTGAACGAATTGCGAGACCATATTGTCAGAGGGAAATAAGGCGCTCCGCACCTCTCCTTAAGGGCTATCTTTTGCAAGGTCTGGGGTAACCAGAATAGCGGGAAAGCTTGGGGGGTGCGGGGCGTATTTTAAAATCCAAATAAAGGAGAAAAATATGCCAAAAAAAGTGTTTGAAAAATTTACGAGCGGTAGAAACGAATACTCGTTTGTGGCCAATGACGAGTATAACGGACATACATATCACAAGTTTCAGAAGAAGAGCGTTGACAACCATGGTAATGTCAAGTGGCAGACCCTAACTGTCAAGCCGGAAGACACCAAGGATTTCTGCGAATGGCTTGATTATATCCTGTTGGATTTTAAAGGTGGAACCGGAGAGGATGTTCCTTTCTGATGCCTCGATACGAAGAGGTATATAATTATCACGAAGAGAAGGCTTGCGATTCCTGTGAAAGGCGCAAGTCCTCTGTTTCTGACAAGAAGTGTTGGGAGTGGAAGCGATTTAGGATTGTTGTAAGATGCTCCCGGTACTCTGGCCTTGACGAAACAAAACATATACCATTGGGTTGGGGGACCCCTAACGAGGCTCTCATATTAAAACAAAAACGAGAAAGGGTCAATGATGCCAAGCTGCTTAAAAGAACACGCCCTAAAATACGTAGAAACACTCGGGCTATCGATCATACCGATCAGGAGATCGGACAAGAAACCCTATATCAAATGGGAGCAGTACCAGGAGAAAGCGGCACCTCCATCCCAGATTGAAGAGTGGTGGTCCAGGTGGCCAGATGCCAATATCGGTCTGGTAACTGGTAAGGCCAGCGGGGTTGTGGTAATAGACATTGATGTGCTCGCTGAGGCCGAGCCCGCCCTCAGAAAGATTATCCCTGGTTTTGATGATATAGTGCCCATGTCCGAGACCCCACGAGGCGGGAAGCATCTTTTTTTTCTACATCCGGGGCAAGAGATCAGCAATAACTCGAAGACCGTGGTGCCGGGAAGCGATTTTCGGGGTGACGGAGGTTACTCAATCTTGCCCCCATCCCTAAACGATAAGGGAGTCCCGTATAGGTGGTATGAGGGGAAGAGCCTCTTTGAGCTGATGCCTCCCTCTTTCCCTGTACTTTACCTTAAACTCGTAGAGGAAAAGCAGGCCAAGGCAGTAGAAATAAAGTGGGAGAAGGATATATTTACTGAGGGGAGAAGGGACCAAGACCTTTTTCATACCGCAAACTGCATGGTTAAGGGGGGAATGGACCAGGACTTCGCTAAGGATGTACTTTACCGGGTGGCATCCACGTGCGAGCCGCCATTTCCGCAACAGGAAACCGACATAAAGATCGATAGCGCGATGAAGCGAGCGATCAGAAAGGAGAGGGTGATTTCAAATGAAGTCGATATGTGGATTGACTCAACGGACGGATACTTCAATATTGATGAGTTTTATCGGGATGCAGGGATTACCTCGACTGAAGAGAAACACGCGGCGAGAATTGCTTTCCTACGCCTGGTCGAAGCCGAGATTTTGGAAAAGCATGGTAACAAGCGGGGTGTGTATCGGAGGCTTGATGGTGCGTGTAAAGAAATAGACTTCATTCATGCAGAGAACGCCCCCAAGAATTATCGGTGGCCATTTAACATAGAAGATTATGTAAAAATCTATCCCAAGAACATTGTCCTTATTGCGGGGATGCCCAACGCCGGGAAGACGTCATTTCTACTAAACTTTGTAAAGATGAATATGATGAAGCACGACATACATTATTTCTCATCTGAAATGGACGGAACGGAGTTTAATGTTAGGCTCTCTATGGATGAGCAGCTTAAACTTACTGATTGGAAATTTCATGCCAAGGAAAGAACGGGTAACTTTGCCGATGTCATCCAACCCAATTCAGTAAACATCATTGACTTCCTGGAAATCTATGATGAGTTTTACAAGGTAAGCTTTTACATCAGGCAGATTTATGACAAGCTGGATAAGGGGATTGCCATAATTGCAATTCAAAAGAATCCCAAGACTGATTTTGGCCTGGGAGGATTAAGGGGTCTCGAAAAGCCCAGGCTCTATCTCGCTATGGACCCAGGATATATCAAGATTGTAAAGGCGAAGAATTGGTCGGGGGACCTAAACCCGAATGGTCTTTATCAAAACTTCAAACTTATTCAAGGTCTAAAAATAGTAAACAACACAGGATGGAGGAGGAATTAGATGAAAAAGGAAGAAGCCGAAGCAAAAGCCAGGATATATTGTGGTCCGGATTGGTTTTGTCCTGTTATCAGGAGTAATTGTCGAGAGGATTGTTTGTGCTACGAGAAGGCACGGACAATAAATACCGAAGGTAGGCAATGGGCCGGTAGTAACTATGAGTTTAAAGACCCGGAAGCCTGGAGAGTGGTTCCTCCAAGCTGTTCCAACCACATGATCACGGGAGAAGAAACATGAAGAGAGATGAAAGATATCTCCTTATAAATGGGTTTATTCCGGTAGTTCCTCAGTGCATGGGATGTAACCGCATAGAAGAGGATGGGTATTGCAGGGTCTATGCTAACCCGATAGCTCAATGGAGGAACAAAAACTGCAATATGTCTACCCACATCGAGAAGGAAGTTAAGAAGGATGACTTTAAGCTTAACCCGCTGAAGGCATCAAAAAGGAGCATGGGAAAATGAAAGAATGCGATGTGTGCGGACACATAGTGTGCGGAGCCCCATTCAGGGATAACCAGAACCCTAATCTATATGCGGTATGTCCACATTGTCTTAAGGGATTTACGAAGGAAGAGCACCTTAATCTACGCGGAGAATACGAGGACAAGCCATGATAGTGGCGAGAATTATGGTAGACCCGGAGGCCGAGTTAGGATTTAGGATGGGTATCCGTAGATTGATGGAGAAATACCCATCCGTAGCAATCATGATGAAGTACAAAAGGGATGGGGTGGCGATGCCAGGAGCACTTCGATGGAGGCTTTGGGACCTAAGAAAAAAAATGAGCCCGGAAGAAAGGGACCTACTCCACAGTCTTCCGGGGCTCATTCAGGTCATCGATTTCTTTTGATATTTTTCTCTGTGGCTTTTTTCACAGCCTTCAGAAAATTGATCTGTATCCTGGCGCTCTCTGTGTCTGAGTCCCCTATCATAGGAGTTCCTCTATTATAACTCCTGTAAGGAGTGTCTTTACAAAACACCAATTTTGTTACTTTTTTGACAGGACACCCAACACAGTCCCCATTAAGGTAAAGGTCACACAGCCCACATGAGGTACTATGATCGTCAACCGTGTGTCCATTCGCCAATAGGTCCCATTTATTAAGGGTTTTTTTCCAAGCTTCTCTAATGTTTTTGGCTTTTCGTATCGAGAAGATTATTTCATCCACTGTCCCGAACCATACGATCTTTGTTTTCATTTTTTTTTCCTCCTGTTTTTTGGTTTTTAAAAGTGCCTGAAGTCAATGTTGGGTAGCAGTCCCGGACCATCCCGGTATCCCCTCTGTAGACTGGGGACATTAGCTTCGACCGGAGCCAGGTTTATAACACGAGAGTTTAGGATATTGACAGTGCTTCTCTCCAGTCTGTCAAGAGCATACCATAATTCGAGAAACTCCCGCCGGTACCCATCCGCCTTGAACCCATCCTCGATATCCTGACCACCCCGCTCCTCTCCGTGCGAATCAGACCCTCCGTTGAATCGTGCCATTATGTCTCCTTCCTTTCACATATGAAACAAGGAGGGTACGTGCGTACCCCCCTTACATAGGTATTAATCAACCTGAACGGGCACGTAATAATAAATGTGCGCGTTCAGTGCCAACGAAAACAAGGGCTCTCCGGTCCAATTCAGGATGACTTCCCATCCCTCTATCACGGGAGGAACAATACGTAAACCGTCCCTGGTGCAGGGAAGCCATTTCTCGTCTGCTCCATCATAGATATCCGTAATGTTACAGACCACCGTTTGAATCGAGAATAGGGTGTCAAATGATGCCCCAGTATTTCCAGTGTCTCCCTTGTCACCCTGTGGCCCCTGGGCTCCGGTAGCTCCAGTATCCCCCTTATCGCCCTTAATGCCGTCAGCAGACGCCCCAGGAACGCCCTGGATGCCCTGTAGGCCCTGTATTCCTTGCGCCCCCTGGTCTCCTGTATCCCCTTTATCGCCCTTCGGACCTTGCTGTCCTACGGTAGGGACCGGGAGGTAGTGGCCATTCGGAAGGCAATCATTATTCAGGTAGATAACATTTCCGGCCTGGTCGTGGTAGTAAAGCCCGGTGTATTTAGTACAGTATTGCCATGCAGGACTACCGTGCTTCACCAGAGCGAATGCCGGAATAGCCATTGCCAACACCAATAACACCACAAAAAACGATACAAAAAAACTCTTCATGGGTCTTCTCCTTCTCCTATTTAGGGAATAGGTGCCATGTTTAGGTGAATATCATGTAGAGACCGAGCTTCCAGAAAACGATTACCATAAGCAAAAAAGCGATGATGCAGTTAACCATGTTCCTCCTTTCATAATGTATGCGCCCCCGGTATCTCGATCACCACGGTAGCAAGCCCTGCCCCTACCATACCGATATCCCTTGCACACTTCAGGGACAGGTCGAGCCCTCGCATTTTTTTGTATGGCCCCCTGTCATTGATTCGGGCATAGGTGTATCGACCGTTCATTGTATTAGTGACCTTGATGACCGTGCCAAATGGCAGGGTGGGGTGTGCAGCTGTGTTCGAGTGCATGTTGAAACGCTCTCCGTTTGCTGTCTCTCGCCCCTGAAAAAACCTACCATACCATGAGGCGGTCGTGATCTCACGCACTGGTGCGGGGGAGTGCTCTTGCTCTTCGATTGGGTGACAATCGAGAGAGACAGATGACAAGGAGATGGTAACAAGAAGTAATACCGCCGCCCTGTGCATTGCCTATCCTCCGTACATGGTCGTGCATGCGCCAGGCATAAAGAAGAAAATAAAGAGTATGATGCAAACCCCGAAGACTGTCTTTATGTGTTCTAACTCTTTCTTGAGCTTTTCGGCATTGTATTTTGCCCATCTCTCGCCTTCCTCGGCCTTTTCGATTTCTGAGTACACCTTACCATCGTCTTTGTCTTGCATTTTTTAACCTCCTTTGTGATTTTGACATTTCTTTTGGTTAGGATACGTTCATTCATCTCATCCCTTGTGGCTCTCTCACGTGTCTCCGCATGGTAGAAACCATGACCACAACCGGGACATACCATAATGAGAGACTCGCACCTTTCATGGCATGAGGGACATTCCTTATTCGGGATTAAGAAGGTGTTCCTCCATGATGGCAGGGCACCCACCTTAGCAATCCTGGCGTCAATGGCATCAATTTCCTTTTGTGTTGGCATTATTCCTCCTTGTTAAAAAAAAATACATTTTTTTGTATCCAGGAACTGTATGTTTTTAGACATGTTTTATAATGTCCCTTGTTGCAATGGTCAAAATAAAACTAACAGTTAGGCATTGCCTTTAACAATTCCAGCTTCAAACAAGTCATGTGCTCTCTTTAACTCGTGTGCGAGACAGATTATCCTATCCGTTATTACGTCAACGTCGATGAAAGGGACCAACAGCA
>Ga0209342_10007047_pt1 | contig 11316 bp, 7 predicted proteins | sample RifCSP16_2_FD_184023 | JGI IMG/M metagenome (GOLD analysis project Ga0209342, IMG submission 184023) | Soil microbial communities from Rifle, Colorado - Rifle CSP2_sed 16_2 (SPAdes) (version 2) | ecosystem: Environmental > Terrestrial > Deep subsurface > Rock core/Sediment | place: Rifle... | reverse complement strand
ATCAATATGACAGCGAGCGAAAGGATGACGCCCGCGACCGGATCGCCGTGCGCCGCGTCTGGTGTCTCCATGGGCGCCTGCAGCGGCGCCGCCCAGGCCGGAGCGGCCAGCAGCAGCGCCGCTGCCGCGGATAAGAGTTTGCTTAACGAGCAAAACCAGCCTGCAGTGCGAACCATCATCTCATCAGGCTAGCAGATGTTGAGCGTGGGAGAAAAGTGAAAGCGAGCTAGTGTCCTGAGTCATTAATTCGCCGTATACATTTTCCGGGCGTCTGCGTCTAACATGGCAGGAGAACTGCCATGATATTCAGACGAGCTAGACTGCCGGTCCCGGTGGTGACGCCAGCCCAGCGGGAGATCTTGCGGGGGTGGGTGCGCCGGCCAACCTCGGCCCAGGGGTTGGCGTTGCGCGCCCGGATTATATTGCGTTTGGCGGACGGGCATAGCAGCGCCGCCGTGGCCCGGCAGATGCGAGTTCACATTCAGACGGTGAGCAAGTGGCGGGAGCGCTTTCATTCCCAGGGGGCAGACGGCTTGCTCGATGAACCGCGTCCGGGACAGCCGCGCAAGATCAGCGATGCGCAAGTCGAAGCGGTCATCACGCGGACCCTGGAGCGCAAGCCCTCCGATGCCACGCATTGGTCCACGCGCTCCATGGCCAAAGTTGCGGGGCTGAACCAGACCGCCATCAGCCGCATCTGGCGCGCCTTTGCCCTCCAGCCACACCGCACCGAGAGCTTTAAGCTGAGCCATGACCCTCTGTTTATCGACAAGGTGCGGGACATCGTCGGCCTCTACCTGAACCCGCCCGAGCACGCTCTGGTCTTGGGCGTCGATGAGAAGAGCCAGATTCAGGCTTTGGAGAGAACCGCCCCGCTGCTGCCGATGCGCCCGGGACAAGCCGAACGCCGCGCTCATGACTACCTCCGCCACGGCACCACCAGCTTGTTCGCGGCTCTCGATGCAGCAACCGGCAAAGTCATCGGCCAGATACACCGTCGCCACCGCAGCGTGGAGTTCCGCCGGTTCCTCGACACCATCGAAGACCATGTGCCGCCGGAGCTGGACGTGCATCTCATCATGGACAATTATGCCACTCACAAGACCCCGGCCATCCGGCGCTGGTTTGTCAAACGCCCGCGCTTCCATGTTCACTTCACGCCCACCGCCGCCAGTTGGCTCAACCTGGTCGAACGCTGGTTTGCCGCCCTCACCGAGAAGCAAATCCGCCGCGGCAGCTTCCGTTCCACCCGCGAACTAGAAACCGCCATCCGCGCCTTTCTCGATCACCATAATATCCAGCCGAAACCTTTTGTCTGGACAAAATCGGCTGACGCCATCCTCGATTCCCTCGCCCGTTACTGTCGACGAATTAATGACTCAGGACACTAGCGGCGTCGGGTTTGGAACAGGTAGGAAAGCAACAACAAGAAAACTGCCAGCAATAGGAAGGAAACAATTCTCGAAACGGGTGAAAGCGAGACCGGATCGATGAGAAAAACTTTCGTCGCCGTCAACAGCAGCAGGCCCACGCCCATCCATCGCAGAAAGGGCGAAAGGGCAAACCATCCGATCAAGCACAACGCCGCCGAATAGGACGCCCACAGGGCGGAGGTCAGCAGTTGCGAGTCCAGCGCGAACGGTCCCGCGCCGGTCGAGAGAACGAAAACGCTTAGCGCCCGCATCGGCAGGGCAACCGTAATCGTCGCGAGCAACCAGTGCAAGGCCCACTCCCACGGCCCAGGTTCGGCCTGCCGGTGCATGCGATGCAACACCAGAACGCAGGCTACCAGCGCCACCAGCGCGATCAGTTCGAACCAACGCGGCAATGCTTCCGGCGCGGGTCTCGCCATCAGAATCGTCAGTGCCGCCGAGAGGCCGAGCAGATAGGCGGCGCTGCGCAGCCATCCCCGATTCCGCCTCGCCCCCAGCCACCCCAGCCCGAATGCCTGCGCAGTCCATCCGATAGCTGCCAGCGTGGCGGGCAAAGGAATGATCAGTCCGATGGCAATGAGCCAGCCTGCCAACCAGCCATGCAGCGCGGCATGTGCTTGCAGAGAACGGCGGCGCTGGAACAACAAGACAATGCCTGCATGCATTCCCCCCAATGCCAGCGGCACCCAAGAAGCCTGACCGGGAGATTGTTGATGCAGGATGCTGAATGCCGCCGCCAGCAATCCGCCGGAGTTCAATACCCCGAGCAGGCCTTCCGCAAAATTCATTCCCCCGGCGGGAACGATCCAGGCGAACAAGCCAAACGTCAGCAGGGGAAATGCTGCGGTCAAGACCAGGTTCGCGCCGGGATGATTTGCATACCAGAACCAGGCCGCCAGGTGCGAGCCCGTCAACGCCAAATAGCGCAGAGGAATCCAACCTCTCCGGCGACCTGTCCAGACGGCGCCGCCGTTGACCACGGCCAGGTAGCCAAACAAGAAACCCTCACCAGACTGCGCCGAGCGCAGCAGCAGCGGAGCCAGCAGCGCCGCCAGCAAGGCAAACGATGCCAATAGCTGTGAATCGCGGACCAAGGCGCGCCGCATGGCGAACAGGGCAACGGCCGCGGCCAGCAGCAGGCTGAGCGGAAGTCCCAGCCAGCGGAAAGACAAGTAAGCGGCGACCAGGGCCAGGCCCAGCGCGCCGCCTTCGAGCGTGACCGAGAGCGTTTGCGAAGCGCGCCCGCGGATGAGTGCTGCCAGAGCCGCCATCGCCGCGGCGCTCAGAAGCGCCAGCAAGAGGGCCTCGACGGCATGAGACTCCATCCAATAGCCGATCAGAAGCGCCAGGCCCAGCAACAATGCCAGCAAGCCGACATAGTTCAGGAATGACCCTGCCAGGCGCGCTTCCAGGTCCAGCCGCAATGGGGATGGAGCTTGCTCTGCGGGCAGGCTGCTGGGCGGTTTGACGCCCTCGCCGTGAGCCGTCTCCAGAGCCCGGATGCGTTCCTCCAGCGAGGCCACCCGCTGCGCCAGGGCGCGCGATTCTTCCCGCTCTAGGGAGGAAGCAGGAGGCGGTGATTGCGGCTCTGGCTCGTTGCTTTCCGGCATATCGACTGCCCTCTGGGCCAATGGGGGTGTGGAGCATTTGAATGACCAAATCCTGCCTGGCTGGTTGCCAGCCGGTGCGGACGCCGAGTGGCGGCACACACCCACTGCGGTTGACGGCCAGCGAAAGCCGCAACCGGCCCCAAATAATTATTTCAACGGCGGTTAGAAGGACAAGCGCAGCGCAAATTGCAACTGCCGCGAGGTGGTGTTGGTCTGAGTGATTCTTCCCGCGCGCGACGTGTAAGTTCCCGTCTCGCCGGAGAGAACATTGGCGGAGCCGCCACTGGGCGCGCTGAAGTTGGTGTGATTCAGGAAATTGAAAATCTCTCCCCGGAATTGCAGACGCCGCTTGGCGTCCAGGAGAAATTCTTTTTGGAGGGAGAGGTCCATGTTGAAAACGCTGGGGGCGATGATGGTGTTGCGCCCGGCGTCGCCCGGCGTTCCGGGAGGAGGGGCCACGAACGCGCACGGGTCGAAGTATAGCTCCGGGGTGCCCAACTTCTGGTTTGCCGCAAACCGTCCGCAGCCGGCCGTGGCGCCCTCGGTGGGGTTGTTGCTGCTGCCGGGTTTCAGGTTCGGCCGGTTGGGACTGAACAAATAGTTCTTGTAGCGAATGCTCACTGCGGGGCTGAATGCGGTTCCGGTGCGAAACGAGACGATGCCGCCGATTCGCCATCTGCCGAGGATTCCCGAGGCCAGCCGCGAGCCCCATCTGCTTTTCGCCGTCATGCCCGGGAGCGAATAAAAATAATTGATGCTGAGCCGCTGGCGGATGTCGAAATCCGATGGTCCGCGGTCGATGGTGCGCCTTAGCGCATACTGCCCGAAATTTGTTGTGTTCCCGCTGGAACTGTCATCCACCGACTTCGAAAAGCTGTAGCTGGCTTGCAGCGAAAGGCCCCGGCTCAGCGCCTTATTGGCAGTAAGTTGCAGGGAGTTGTAGAAGGATTGCCCGTCGGTGCTGATGTTGCTGATCGACCCGAATGCCGGATTGATCGGTCCGGCATAGGCCCGGCACTGCGGGATGACTGGAACATTGTCCGGCGCGCACTGCGGCGGGAAGAACAGCGTTCCATCGCCGCGAATCTCCGGAACAGGGAACTGGTTGGATTCGTAGCGGCGCAGCAGGCGGTTGCCGCGCGCCCCGACATAGGCAGTCTGGAGGCGCCAGCCCCACGGCAGCCTTTGCTGCACCGAGAAGCTGTAACGCAGCACCATCGGCGTCTTGACATGCAAGTAGTCCATGATCTGCACCTGCCCGGGAACATTGCCGGCGGCGAGAATCGGGTCGGGGAAAAACTGTTGTGCCAGCTCCGCGTTGGGATTGACCAGGATGGTTTGGAAGGGCAGCGAGTTCTTTCGGTTGTTCGCGACGTAGCCCAGAATCTGATCGTAATGAACGCCAAACCCTCCGCCGACCACGGTGCTTCCCCCCGCCACCGGAGACCATGTGAATCCCACGCGAGGGGCGAAATTGAGCTTGGATGGATTCGCTTCAAAATATTTTCCAAGCTGCACCACGGTGTCGCGCACCGGGTCCGGCATGAAGGCGATGCGGTTGAAGTTGTCGGTGATATTGCTCGCAAACTCGTAGCGCAGGCCCATGCTGAGCGACAGGTGTGGCGTGAATCTGTACTCGTCCTGGAGATAAGTTCCAAGCAGGACCTGGCGCAAAGCGTGGAGGTTGTCGCCGCCCGGCAGAGTGATGCCAACGCTGGTTCCCACCGGCCCCGCCAGCAAGAAGTTTTCGAGACTGTTGAACGACCACACCCCGCCTTTATTAAAATCGCTGTCCACATTCCAGCGGTACCGGTGCACTTCGATGCCGGTCTTCAGCGCGTGAGAGCCACGCTGCAAGATCAGATCGAAAGCATACTGGAACGAGTTCATGAGCTTCCCGCTGCGGATCGTGGCTTCCGGGCCGAGGTTGCTTAAGCCCGGCACCTGGATCAGGCCGAAGGCCGGGGCTTCCGGGACAAAGTAGAGTGAGCGCGGCACGCCAATGCGGTCCAGACTATCCACGTTCGCCACCGGGCGAGTGTAGGCGGCCCGGAAGGCCGCCAGCGTGCGTTTCGAGAAGATATGCGTTCCAACCAGTGTCAGATATTGCTGCCGGCTGTTGTTCGATCCCTGGAACATGTAGGTGTCCTGCGGCGAAACGCTGCTGGCGTCGTCAAAGGTGTAGCGGGCGAAGAAACTGTCGCGGTCGGTTAGTTTCTGATCCACGCGGACGGTGAAGAAGTCTTCATCTGTAGGAAGGAATTGGGACTGCGTGTGCTCCCCGACATCTCCACGAATCGTTCCGTTGGGGATCGGGTACAGGTCCAGGTACAGTTTGACCCGAGGGTCTACGGGCCCCAGCCGCACGGCCGCGTCCGGGAAAAAGGCGACGTCGGTGGTGCTGAGCCGGTCGCGCATGGCTTCAAAGCTGAACAGGAAGTACGATGCGTCCTTCCGCAGCGGCCCGGAGACCGTGGCTCCGAACTGGTTGCGCTTGAACGGCGGCTTCGCCGCGCCGTCGAAATAATTGCGCGTGTCGAGCTTGCTGTTGCGGAAATATTCAAAGAACGTGCCGTGAAAATCGTTGCCGCCGGAGCGGCTGATGGAGTTCAGAACCCCGCCCGAGCCGCGCCCGTACTCGGCGCCGTAGTTGGCGCTGAACACCTGCACCTGCAAGACCGCATCCGATCCCAACTGCACCCCTGCGGCGCTGCGCGGCATCTGGTTTTCTGTGTCCATCACGTTCGTTCCGTCGAGCAGGAACGTGTTTGACGTGGGACGTCCGCCTGCTACCGTCAGGCTGCCGCCTCCGATGCCGCGCGATCCGGACGCCGCCGAGGAATCGCTGACTCCGGCTTGCAACGTTGCAAGCTGGCTGTAACTGCGTCCGTTCAACGGCAGGCCTGCGAGCTGGCTCTCGCTGATCTGCCCACCGGACTGGGCCCCTGATTGGGTCGAAGTTTGGCTCGAGGTCTGGACAGTTGACCGCACGGATGACGGAGATGATTCCTGAGGGCTATCCGGGGAAGAAGTTTGCGAGGAGGCCGCCTCCAATGCGGGTCCGGCGTCGCTTTGATTCGCTGGGTTTGCCTCCGCAGCGGGAGTCTGTTGCGGCCAGGCGTCGTGAGAGAACAGCAGGACTAAAAGAACAAAGAAATTAGCCGCCGGCCTCAGGAATTGAATCGGTCGGGAAGTCATCTTGGTATGCAAATTCCTGGCGGCCTTTCCCCTCGGGGCTATCCGTTGAGAGTGCGAATGAATGATTTCCAGCGACGGATCAATGTCCGGGATGGACAAAGGCTAGAATACCCCATCGCCCGCAGGCTGTGCAAATGACTTCGAGGACGGCCGCTGCTCGTTCAAAAAATGGGGCCCCGTGCGGGCCCCCAAGGAGAGGAGAGTACTAAGGAGAAAGGCTCAATCTGAGCCTGAGCTGAATCTAAAATCTAACCGCATCGGGCGCCTCGTTAAATAGTGCGGAGGTCACAATTTTCGAGTGGGACTGGAACCCTAGCCGTCCTAGGACTGTCAGCGATCTGCCGGGGTTATTGGTCGGTTCACAAACCCTGATGAATACTACGCGAGGAGATCGCACTCTCCCGATCCGGATACGCCGAGGATGGCCTGCCAGGGAAAAATGCGGGAGAAAATGGTGGGCCCGGGGTGGCTCGAACACCCGACCTACTGATTCGTAGTCAGTCGCTCTATCCATCTGAGCTACGGGCCCGGCTGGGTTAATGATATTGAACTCAGTTTATCGGCTTTGCCGGGAAGCGTCAACCGAGCCGGGGTGCATTGCCGGGCTACGCGGCATTCCTCGCCGACCGCCAGCGGCGAATCGCGATGATCGTCCAAACCGCTTCCACCAGGCCGAACGGCCAGGCTCCTTGCAGAAATCCGTACACCGACCCAAGCGCGCACGCGCCGGCAAACGCCAGGATGTACCACGGACTGCGCTTCTCCAGGGCGTAACAAACGACCATGGCCGTTACCGCGAATAGCCCAAAGATGGTCAGCCCATCCATCGTTTTTCCTTCACCGCCCCGCGGAGCGACCAACGGAAGCCCTTCGGCTACGCTCAGGGTAAACTCCGCGCAAAGGCCGGGGCCCCTTGGGGGCGCAGCACCTATCGCACCCACTTAGCGCAGCACGCTGCGGAGCGCGAACCAGGCGTTGGCGGGGCGCTCCGCCAGACGCCGCATGAAGTACGGAAACCACGCCCGCCCAAATGGCACGTAGATGCGCAGCCGGTAGCCGTCCTCGACAAGCTGCTGCTGCAATGCGCGGTTCACGCCGTATAGCATTTGAAACTCAAAACTGTCTTTCGAGAGGCCTAGCTCACCGGCGGTGCGGCGCGTTGCTTCGACTATGCTCGGATCGTGCGTGGCGATGCGATGATACAGGCGGCTCTCGACGAGCATCCGCATCAGACGCAGGAAGTTCACGTCCACCTCGGTTTTGTGCGGAATGGCTAGCGTGGAAGGCTCGTTGTAGGCGCCCTTGCAGAGCCGGATGCTGACGCCGTGGCGGATCAGCTCCTTCACGTCGTTTTCGCTGCGATAGAGATACGCTTGGATCACCGCGCCCACTGCGCTGAAGCTCTGATGCAGGTCGGTGATGATGTGCAGCGTGCGGTCGGTGTAAGCCGAGCCCTCCATGTCCACTTCGACAAAGTCGCCGATCTGTTGGGCGCACTCCACCAGCGCGCGCAGATTGCGGCGGCAGTCGTCATCTGACTTGTCGCGCGACAGGTCCATGCCAAGCTGCGACAGCTTGACCGAGATGGTCGCGGGGAGCTTTGACCGCACGATCTCGCGGAGGACTTCGAGATACTCATCCCGCGCCGCGGCGGCCTGCTCGAGCGAAGTGACGTTCTCGCCGAGATGATCGAGAGTCGCCAGCATCCCGCGCGCCTCTAATCCACGCACGACTGCGACGGCCTGCGCCAGCGTCTCCCCGGCGATGAACTGCCGCGCCGCGCGCTGCGCCCCCGGCGCGCTCAGCAGCAGCCGCTGCGCTTTCTTACTCCGGGAAAGATACAGGAAGAACTGTCGCAGCATATTATGAGGCTAGAAACCTAATCGAAAGGATCAAAAAGCAGATTCCTCGCTTCACTCGGAATGACAGCGCAAGGGAACAGTCCACCCGTCCAGGCTGAGGCCTACTGGCCGGTGTGGGATTCGGTTTCGAGGAAGCGCTCGGCGAGCATGGCCGCGGCGCAGCCGGTGCCCGAAGCCGTAATCGCCTGGCGGAAGACGCGGTCCTGCACGTCGCCGCAGGCGAACACGCCGGGAATTTTAGTTTTCACGAGGTCGTGAGTGTTGAGGTAGCCTTCCGAGTCCATGTCGAGCTGGCCCTGGAAGATTTTGCTGTTCGGGATATGCCCGATGGCCACAAAGACCGCGCTGACTGGCTTCTCGGTGGCTTCATTCGTTTTCACATTGCGGAGCTTCGCGGCGGTGACTTCGCCCTTGTTCACATCCAAAATGTCTTCGACAACGGTGTCCCAGATGAAATGAATCTTCTGATTGGCGCGGGCGCGCTCGGCCATGATTTTGGAGGCGCGCAGCTCCTGGCGGCGATGCACGATGTCCACGCGATTGACGAAGCGGGTGAGGAAAAGCGAATCCTCCATGGCGGTGTCGCCGCCGCCCACGACGATCACGTCCTTGCCGCGAAAGAAAAATCCATCGCACGTGGCGCAGCTCGAAACGCCCTTGCCGATGAGCTTCTTCTCATTGGGCAGACCCAGCCACCGTGCCGAGGCTCCCGAGGCGATGATGAGTGTGCGGGTTTCGACCGGCTTGCCGCTGATCGTCAGCGTGAAGGGCTGCTTCGAGAGGTCGGCGGCGGTTACGTCGCCCGCGACGTACTCAGCACCGAAGCGAGCTGCCTGGTCTTTCATGCGCTGGATCAACTCGGGTCCCTGCAAGCCCTCGGGGAAGCCCGGAAAATTTTCAACCAGCGTGGTAAGCGTCAATTGTCCTCCTGCCTCGACGCCTTCAATGACCAGCGGCTTTAAATTGGCTCGCGCGGCGTAGATCGCCGCCGTCAGTCCCGCGCAGCCCGAGCCGATAATGACGACATCTCGCATGATTCGGTGGCATCCTCCCCGTTACAGTTGACTCGATGATTCCTTTCCATTCTAGCCGTTTTGTGGAGAGGTAGGTACAGGCCTCCAGGCCTGTACTCTGGGAGGGCAGGCAGGAATGCCTGCCCCACCTTGCTTGACCCCCTATTCCACGCCCGATAGAATGGCTTTGAGACCGATTGAATCGCTGAGAGAAGGTCGAGACCCATTTCCGGAGCGCCAAAAGATGCCCGTTCCCATCGTGCCACACGCGGGATTACTAACTGACCTCTATGAGCTGACCATGTCTGCGGCCTATTGGAAAGCAGGCAAGTCAGACGAGGTGGCGACGTTCGAGCTGAGCGTGCGGTCCATCCCGGTGCAGCGTTCCTTCCTGCTGGCGGCGGGCCTGGAGCAGGCTGTTGAATACCTGCAACAACTCAGCTTCAGCGGCGAGGAGATCGAGTTTCTCCGCAAGCATCCTTCCTTTGAAAGTGTCCCCGGCGGCTTTTTTGATTTCCTAAGAGAGTTGCGCTTTACCGGAACGGTGTGGGCGGTGCCGGAGGGCTCGCTGGTGTTTGCCGAGGAGCCACTGCTGCGCATCACCGCGCCGATCGTGCAGGCGCAGATTGCGGAAACCTACCTGATGGCCATGCTGACCTACCAGACCAGCGTTGCCACTAAGGCGGCGCGCGTGGTGGAGGCTGCCGGAGGACGCGGCGTGGTGGAGTTCGGCACGCGGCGCGCGCACGGCCCGGTGGCGGGGCTGCTGGCGGCGCGGGCGAGCTACGTCGGCGGATGCCTCGGCACATCGAATACACTCGCGGGCTTCGAGCTCGGCATCCCGATCTACGGCACTACGGCGCACTCCTGGACGATGTCGTTTGAAGACGAGGCCGAGTCGTTCCGGAAATTCGCAGAACTTTATGGGAGCAAGGCGGTGTTGCTGGTCGATACCTATGACTCCATCGAAGGAGTAAAAAAAGCGCTGCGGCTCGGTCTGCCGTTTCGCGGTGTGCGGCTGGATAGCGGCAATTTTCTGGAGATCAGCCGCGAGGTGCGCAAGCTGCTCGATGCCGCCGGACGCAGCGACGCTCTGATCCTGGCGTCAGGCGACCTCAACGAGTATGTCATCCGGACGCTCGCCGAGCAGGCCGCCCCCATCGACCTGTTCGGAGTTGGCACCGACCTGGTCACTTCACGCGATGCGCCGTCGCTCAGCGGCATTTACAAGATCGTCGAGATCGAGAGCAAAGGGAAGGTGCGCTACACCGCCAAGTTCAGCGAGTCGAAGATCAGCTACCCGGGCAAGAAGCAGGTCTTCCGTTTCTCAGGCACGGATGGGTCCTACGAGCACGACGTGCTGGGGCTGGCCAGCGAAAACTTCGCCGGGTCCGAAACGCTGCTCCAGCCAGTCATCGAAGCAGGGAAGCTGGTAAAACCCTTGCCGACTCTGGCGCAGGTTCGCGAACGAACCATGGGCAGCCTGGCGCGGCTGCCGGAACCGTTTCGGCGTCTGGCGGGCAGCCACGCTTATCCGGTGAAGAAATCGGCGGCACTGGAATCGCTGCTCGAATCCGTGCGCGGGCGCTACGCACCGCTTGCGGCCGGGGCGGGCCGGACTGGAGCCGCTCATTGAGGCGGGCTGGCGGCGGGGCATCGCGGATTTTCCCCACAGCGAAGTTTGAGCCATGACGAAAAACAAATTCGTGTTCGTCGATGTCGATACGCAGGCCGATTTCATGCTGCCGGGCGGGAAGCTGCATGTTCCCGGCGCAGAGAAACTGCTTCCCACGCTCCAGCGGTTGCGTGATTTTGCCGCGCAGCATAGCATACCGGTGCTGAGCAGCACTGACGCGCATTCTACCGACGACGCAGAGTTCCGCGACTGGCCGGCGCACTGCGTCCGCCAGACGGCCGGCCAGCTCAAAGTGCCGGAGACACTTTTTCCCAATTACCTGGTGGTTCCGCGGGAGCAGGAGCGGCCTGTGGCGGAGGAAGAGCTTTCGCGCTACGGCCAGTTGATCGTGGAGAAGAACCAGTTGGATCTGTTCTCGAGTCCGCAGGCCGAGAATCTGGTGGGCCGTCTGGACGCCGAGCAATACGTAGTGTACGGTGTCGCCACGGAGTACTGCGTGCGGCTGGCGGCGCAGGGTTTGCGGCAGAGAGGCCGCCGCGTGCTGCTCGTGACCGACGCCATTCA
>Ga0209342_10007046_pt1 | contig 11318 bp, 10 predicted proteins | sample RifCSP16_2_FD_184023 | JGI IMG/M metagenome (GOLD analysis project Ga0209342, IMG submission 184023) | Soil microbial communities from Rifle, Colorado - Rifle CSP2_sed 16_2 (SPAdes) (version 2) | ecosystem: Environmental > Terrestrial > Deep subsurface > Rock core/Sediment | place: Rifle... | reverse complement strand
TACTTTCGCCACCCCATACCTTCAACGCCCCCTGGCTCTAGGCGCCGACCTGGTGGTCCATTCGACGACCAAATACCTCGGCGGTCACTCTGACGTCGTGGGAGGCGCGGCGATCGTCAAAGACCCCGCCACAGCCGAGCGGGTGGGGTTCCTGCAAAACGCAGTAGGAGCCGTTCCTTCACCGCTGGACTGCTTCCTCGTCCTGCGCGGGATCAAGACCCTTCCCATACGGATGGACCGGCATGCCTCCAACGCCGCCCAGATCGCCGCCTTCCTGGAAGCTCACCCCGCCGTCGAGCGGGTGATCTATCCGGGGCTGCCCTCTCACCCTCAAATGGAGCTGGCTCAAAGGCAGATGCGTAACGCGGGGGGAATGTTGTCGTTCATGCCAAAGGGGGGCCCAGAACAGGCCAAACGAGTCGTCGAGGCGACCAGGCTGTTCGCGTTGGCGGAGTCCCTGGGCGGGGTCGAGTCGCTGATCGAGATGCCGGCCGCAATGACTCACGCGTCCACCGCCGGCTCGCCGCTCAAGGTCGATCCGGCGCTGATTCGTGTCTCCGTCGGCCTGGAAGGTGTCGACGATCTGCTCGCCGATCTGGACCAGGCTCTGAAGCAGACCTGACGCCGGCTACAGAGGGTCCCAAGCGGTTCGCCTTCCGGCGGATTCACTCGTCGAACAGGAACGTAGCTTCCGCGTAGTAGCGCACGGCCCGGCGCGTGACCGCCAGTCGAATCCAGGCGTCGAGTTCGGCCTGCTTTTCTTCGATCGAGGTGTTTGCGGCGAGCCTTTCGAGGGGATAGTTGACGCGCAGCGCTCGAGGCGATACGACGAAACGCGTCAAGCCCGGTGGGAAGAGAAGTCCATCGGCGGCGACAGCCACGACTTGCTCCACTTCAAAGCGCGGAAAGACCACCAGTCCGGCCAGATCCGGATAGACCTCGTCAAGGCCTTCGCAGTGAAGCACGCTCGCCCGTTCGATCTTTCCCTGGCGCGAGTACGAGGCGGCCAGTTCTCCAAGTTGCTTGACGCGCTCCTGGAATCTGGATGGGCTGCTGGTTACTTCCCACACACTCCCATCCGGGAGGGCGATGTAGCACAACGCCTCGCCGGTGTGCAGATCGAAGGACGCCTGTTCAATGTCCGTAGAAGACACGGCCGCACCCGCCACCCCTCCTACGAGACTCAACAGCTCCTGCGACGCCAGGCCTAGAACAACATGGTTCCACGTCTCCACGCGGACATCGCTTTCAGTCGGGTGGACCACCTGAACCAGTGCGCTTGATAGGCCCATCTTTCGGAAGGCCGTTGTCCGGTTGGCGCCATCAAGCACGACATGCTGGGCGGTTCGCCCTGTCACGGGAATGACGATCGGGGGGTTCCTCAGCACGCCCTCGGTCTTGAGGGCCCTGACGAGTGGTCCGACCCGATCCTCGTCGACATACTCATGCGGCTGGAGGGTGTCGGCCGGGACGATCTGCAGGTGCGGAAGGTCCGGGAGAGGTCTCATGCGCCTTCAGGAGAGGCCAGATATTCCAGCGCGTCGATCATCGTCAGGATGCCGTCTGGCCTACTCTCGTCATCGACGAGCACCACGACTTTTCTGGCCATCAAGTCGGGGAGCGCCTCCTCCAGTGGCGCGCCGGATATCGCGGTGCGGACTGCACGATTGATTAGAAGCTCGAGGGTGCCTTCCGCGCCAGCCTCGCCGCCCTCGGCAATCAGGTGATTCAGAAGCTCAACCTCAGAAACGAGCCCCAGGAGCTGGCCTCCGTCATCAACCACCGGCAACTGCGAGATCCCGTGCTTTCGCATTCGCGCGACTACATCTCCGACGCGATCTGTCTCGAGCGCGGTTACGAGCTGGGCCAAACCCCGGGCCTGCGCCACCTGTCCGACGGTGATCGCTCGCCGGCCTTCTGCAAGGAACCCGTTCTCTCGCATCCAATCATCATCGAAGACTCTCGACAGATAGCGCGAGCCCGAGTCGGGGAAAATCACCACGACCAAATGATCGGGCCCCAGCTCGCGGGCAATCTTGAAGGCGCCCGCCATAGCCGATCCGGAAGAGCCCCCGCAGAATATCCCCTCTTCCCGAACGAGCCGGCGCGTCCACACGAATGACTCGGCGTCATCCACCTCGACCACGTCATCCACAAGCGACAGATCCAGGGTGGAAGGGATGAAGTCTTCGCCGATCCCCTCGACCTTGTAGGTCGTGCCTTGGAGCCCCTCTGAAGCGCCACCGCGTTTCCAGGCCTCGTACAAGATCGATCCGCGCGGGTCGACGCCCACGATCCGGACCGGGCGGGACATCCCACGCATGTAACGGGCAATCCCGGTGATCGTGCCGCCGGTGCCCATGCCGATGACGATGTCAGTCACTCGTCCTTGAGTTTGTTGCCATATCTCTGGTGCGGTGGTGGCTTGATGGCTGGCCGGGTTGACCGGGTTGTGATACTGGTTGGCCAAGACCGAGTTGGGGGTTTCCTCAACGATCCGGCGCGCAACGGAGTAGTAGGAGCGCGGGTCATCCGGCGAGACGGAGGTTGGCGTGATGACCACCCTGCCGCCGAAGGCTCGCAGCAGCCGGATCTTCTCCCCACTCATCTTGTCCGGCATGACAAAGACAGCCTGGTAGTCTTTGAGCGCGCAGGCGATCGCCAGACCGACCCCTGTATTACCCGAGGTGGCTTCGACAACCGTGCCACCGGGTTTGAGCGCGCCGGATGCTTCGTGGGCTTCGATCATGGGAAATGCGATGCGGTCTTTTACCGATCCGCCTGGGTTAAACATCTCCAGCTTGGCAAACATCTCGCACGCCAGACCACGCGACACTCTGTTCAGCCGAACCAGCGGCGTCCAGCCTATCGTTCCGCTGATGTCTGAGTAGACCCGCATGCTGGTTGAGGCTTCGCCTTGTTCACCGTTTATCATGGGATCACCTATCCCGGCCAGCGAGGAACACAAGCGTACCACGGATTGCGGAGCTTCCGTATCCGCATTGGGTCTGCCTGGCATTCTCTGCAACATTATCCATGCACAAAGAAATTTCGGTGGCCCCGGACCGAGACGGAATTCGCGGGAATCTTGGCCAGGAACCCGTCGCGAGCTATAATTCCAATCTGCCCGGAGGCATGCACTCCGCGGCCCTGTCCGATCGAGATCTTCAACTCCCGGCCTTTCGCCGAGAACTCGAATGCGCATCGGCCTTGCCGCCTGTATGGGTAGCTGCTGCAAGACCTGCCCCCTTCGGACAGCCGTAGCTAGACACCATTGGAGCCATGAGCATGAGCGACGTCGATCTGGCCGTCCAGTACGCCCGCGAGCACCAGACTGACTTCCTGGATGAGTATAAGGACCTCTTGCGCATACCGTCTATATCCACCCTGCCTGAGCACGCTCAAGACATGCGCCGGGCGGCGGAATGGATCACCGCCGAGCTCGAGCGCCTTGGATTCAACCCCGTCGAGATCATGCCGACGGCAGGTCATCCGATCGTTTACGGCGAACGGCTGAAGGCCGGAGCCAATGCACCCACGATCCTCCTCTACGGCCACTATGATGTTCAACCGGTGGATCCGCTCGAAGAGTGGAAAAGTCCACCCTTCGAGCCTGAAGTCCGAGGGGACAACCTGTATGCGCGAGGCGCGTCGGATATGAAGGGCCAGCTGGTTGGTTTCCTCAAGGCCCTTGAATCGATCATCAGGACCTCGGAGGTCAAGCTCAACCTCAAAGCCATGATTGAAGGCGAGGAGGAGGTCGGATCGGCGAATCTAGAGGACTTCATAGCCGGTCACAAGGATCTCTTGCGCTGCGACCTCTCCCTCAACGCCGATACAAGCATACTCGCCCCAGATACGCCGGCGCTGACGTATGCGCTGCGAGGCCTGGCCTATTACGAAATCAGGCTTCAAGGACCGGCCGGCGACCTGCACTCGGGGACCTACGGCGGGATCATCGAGAATCCGGCGACCGTACTTTGCAGACTGATCGGTGGAATGCACAACGAGGAGGGGAGAGTCACCTTGCCCGGTTTCTATGATCGGGTCCTACCTCTGTCGGCCGCCGAGCGGGCTGAACTCGCCAAGTTGCCTCAAACCGATGCATGGTGGATTGAAAAAGCCAAGGTTGGGTCGTTGCGATCGGGCGAACCAGGATATACCGCGACCGAACGCGCGACAGCTCGCCCGACCCTGGACGTCAACGGGCTGCTGAGCGGGTTTACCAGTGTTGGATCGAAGACCGTCCTGCCCGCACGCGCCATGGCCAAAATCTCAATGCGATTGGTTCCAGATCAGATTCCGGATGAGATTGCCCAGGCCCTACGCACCTACCTCGATGACAATGTGCCGGAGACGGTGCGTTGGGAAATCGAGGATCTGTCCGATTGTTACCCGGCGATGCTATCACTCGATTCAGATGCGGCGCGGGCGGCTGGGGCGGCACTCGAGGAAGTCTGGGGGAAATCGCCTCTCTTCAAGCGCGAGGGCGGCAGCGTCCCAGTCGTCGGCTTGATCAAAGAGATGATCGGCGTGCCGACATTGATGCTGGGGTTCGGTTTACCCGACGACAACTTGCACGCGCCGAACGAGAAGCAGAACCTGCCGACGTTCTTCCGAGGCATCGAGACTTACATCAGGCTCCTCGACAAGCTGGGGGCCAGAGGCCAGCGGCCTGGATCCACCTGATCCTGTGATCTCAGGCCTCGGAGATCGCCGTCTGTTGGGCCCGGGCGATGGATGGATATCGCCTGCGGCCGCTTGGAGGGCTGCATACTTGGCGGAGAAGATGCCGATGTACGGAGGCCAGGCTGTCATCGAGGGCGTGATGATGCGCGGAGCACGTGTATGCGCCGTGGCCGTCCGGGCGCCAGACTCATCCATCTGCATCGATGTCAAGAATCTGAGTGGAGTCCATCGCGGGCGTCTGGCGAAGGCGCCTTTCCTCAGAGGCTTGCTCGTCCTATGGGACGCGATGGTATTGGGGATGAGCGCACTGAGTTTCTCAGCCAACGTGCAGGCGGGCGAGGAAGGCAAGATCGAAGGCACCCCGCTCACGTTGACAATCATCTTCTCCCTGGCACTCGGCATCGGCTTCTTCTTCCTGCTCCCCGTCGGGGCCGCCTACCTGATCGAGAGGCTGCTCTCATTGGGGGCATTTTCGACCAACATCATCGAGGGAGTGATCCGTCTGGGGATTCTGGTCCTTTACATCTGGGGGATTGGGTTCATCCCTGACATCGCCCGAGTGTACGGCTATCACGGCGCGGAACACATGACCATCAACGCATTCGAGCAGGGTGCTCCACTGACCGTCGAAGATGTCTTACGATACTCCCGGCTGCACGCGCGCTGTGGTACGGCTTTTCTGCTGACGGTCGTGGTCATGTCGATCCTTGTTTTCAGCTTCCTTGGCCCGCTGCCGCTCTTGCAGCGACTCTTGAGCCGATTGGCGCTCCTGCCCCTGCTCGCGTCCCTTGCCTATGAGTACATCCGGCTCTCTTCCCACCTCTCGGACAGCGCCTGGTTCAAACCGCTAATCGCCCCGAACCTCGCCCTCCAAGAGCTGACCACGCGCCCTCCCGAACCGGAGATGGTCGAAGTGGCGATCGCCGCCTTCCAGGCGTTGCAATCTGCCGAGGAAGCCGAACCGCCCTCATTTGGAAGATAGTGAATGAATCCCAGTGACACTCGGTTCCTATCCCGTCGCCTGAGCTTATACGCGCGCTGCGCAACGGCCCCCACCACGGTAAGAACATCCGGGGCGAACCCCGACAAGGGCATCGGGACAGGCGGCCCCTCCCCCGGCCTGAGGCTCAGCTTGCCCAGGTTTGAAGCTTTGCCGGGGGGGAGGGGGTGAGGCTAGAGCGCCGATCGGTCAAAGGGGAAGTCGAGCCTGCGCCATCGGCCTGACGTCAGTCAGGGCTTTCAATTCATTCACACGCTCTGAGCCGACGTCCTTCGCCTCCGGCACGCCTAGCTACCGGCGGGCCAGAAATGAGACCCATCTGGGCTGATTTGTTGACGCACTCTGAGGCGTACGGTACAATGCGCGAACCCAGGTGCTCGAGTGACAGTGACCCTGCGACTGCGCGACAAGGATTATGAGGTGCGTCCCGGAATGACGGTGCGCGATGCGCTACTGCTTATCGGCATCGAACCCGAATCCGTACTTCCGACGCGCCTGGGCGAGCTGATCACCGACGACGAGATTCTCAAAGACGGTGAACGAATACGCCTGGTGTCGGTTATCTCCGGCGGGTCGCATCCGCCTGGCTCCCCCCGGGTCGGTGGGTCGCGATGAAGTGCCGCAAGTGTTCCAACAAGGCTGTGATCAACATGCGGCATCACAAGCTGGCTCTGTGTGGCCCTCATTTCCTGGATTGGATCCCCGACCAAACACAACGCTTCATCGAGAAATACCGGATGTTCTCGCCCGACGAGAAGATCCTGGTCGCCGTTTCCGGCGGCAAAGACTCCTTGGGCCTCTGGGATGTGCTCACCCGGCTGGGGTACCAGGCGGACGGGCTTTACATCGGCCTCGGGATCGACGCTGGCTCGGGCTACTCGGCTGAATCACAGCGGATGTGCGAGATCTTTGCCGAGTCGCGCGGACTGGAATTGATCAAGATCGACGTGGCGAACGTCGAAGGGGCTAGCATCCCCCAGGCGGCCAGCCTTACCCATCGCGGCCGCGGAAAGCCATGCTCCGTTTGCGGGCTGACCAAACGCCACATCATGAACCGCGTCGCCCGCGACGGAGGCTATGACGTTTTGGCCACCGGGCACAACCTGGATGACGAAGTGGCCGTCCTCTTCGGGAACACGCTCAATTGGGCGGCGGGTTATCTAGCGAGGCAGAGCCCGGTCCTCGAATTCAAAGACGGCCTGGCGCGCAAGGTCAAGCCATTCTGTCGGCTGTATGAGCGCGAGACGGCGGCCTACGCGCTTGTCCGGGGGATCGAGTATATCTACGAGGAATGTCCGTATGCTGTCGGCGCGACTTCGATCTACTACAAAGAGACCCTCAACCGGATGGAGGCTGATAGACCGGGGACGAAGCTATCCTTCTACCTGGCGTTCCTGCGCGCCCGGGAAGAGGGACTGTTTGCGGCGAATTCCTATGGGGCCGGAGATGCCCTACACTCTTGTATCAAGTGCGGGCAGCCGACCTCAGCCCCCGGTCAGTGCGCCTTCTGTCGGACCTGGGACTCGGTGCGCCAACGTCAGCTTGTCTCGGCCTGAGTGGCTGCCATGACCGATGCTTCCGATCTTGAAGGCCTGACGCTCTTGGGAAAGAACAAGGCCGCACCGAGCAGGAACCTGGAGACGTTCCCCAATCACCATCCGGATCGGCGCTATGTCGTGCGTCTAGAATCCGACGAGTTCACCTGTGTATGCCCGGCCACCGGCCAACCCGACTTCGCTACGATCACGGTGGAATACATTCCTCGAGAGAGGATCGTCGAGTCGAAGTCGTTCAAACTCTACCTGTGGTCCTATCGTAACGAAGGCGTCTTTCACGAGCACGTCGTCAACACGATCCTTGATGATCTGGTCGCGGCTCTCGAGCCGCACTGGTGCCGGGTGGTCGGAGCGTTCAAAGTCCGAGGCGGTATAAGCATCACCGTCGAAGCGGTTGACGGCCATCGTGAATCCCCCGAATAGGGCCCATTCCTCCAGTTGGTTCCCCGTATTCCTCGGCCTCTTCGCTACGACTCTGACCGTCTCGAACATCATCGCCGTTAAGCTCATCGGCGTGTATGGACTGGTGCTTCCGGCAGCCGTCATCTTGTTCCCTCTCACATATATCCTGGGCGACGTGCTGACCGAGGTCTATGGCTTCGCGCGAGCCAGGTTGGCGATCTGGACGGGTTTTGGCTGCAACCTGATTGGAGTGGCTGCGATCTGGATCGCCGGGCTTCTGCCCGCGGCGGCAGGCTGGACGGCGGGGCTGTATGAGAGCCCAGCCCAGGCGAGTCTCGCCTATCAAGCGATTCTGGGGTTCACGCCACGCCTGCTGGCCGCCTCGTTCTGCGCCTACCTGGTCGGCGAATTCTTGAACGCGTATGTCATGGCGCGGCTCAAGGTGCGGACCGGTGGCCGATTCTTGTGGTTGCGGACGATCAGTTCGACGCTCGTGGGGGAAGGGGCCGACTCGGCGATCTTCATCAGCATCGCCTTCTTCGGAATACTGCCCATATCGGTACTCGGGTCGGCCATCGTGTCGCAGTGGCTCGTCAAGAGCGCTTACGAGGCCCTGGCGACCCCGCTGACATATACCGTCGTGAACTCGCTTAAGCGCGCCGAAGGCATCGATGTCTTCGATCGCGAGACGGACTTCAACCCTGTCCGGTTCGGTCCCCGATCTAACTCTTCGACCTAGCCGGAGGACCAACCTGCACTAATTGCCGGCGTGGGTGACCCAGGCCTCCTCAGGCTGCAGCGCTTTATGCCCTGCGGGCAGTACGACCCGGTAGACACGCTCCGGGGCCTGCAACTCCCCATCGACGTTGAGCAGTCGCGAGACGGGGATCCCGAACAATCGCTCGTTCTCTTCGAGCATCGGCCGGACCAACGCCCAATGCTCAGCCTGGAAGTCAGCGAATATCCCACCATTCAGTTGATCGGCACCGACGCGCGCATGCGGGTCGCGCAGGAAAAGAGCCCCGCCTGAGGCCAAAGAGAAGAGGTTCCCGCCCGGATAGGGTGTATCCAGATCCACGAGCGCGCCGTCCGGTCCAGAGGCGATCCCGTTAACGATCGCGAAACCTCCGCCGTTCATGGGATCGCCGGCCATGAACGATTCGGCCAGGTAGTCTAGGCAGGTCCCATTGATCACCACCCGGGGCTTGCCGACTGCATTGATCAGCGGTCTGCCGGCGGCGTTTCCCATTACAAAGGCGTAGCCACCCTTGGCGGCGTACATGAAGGTTTGACCCACGTCGCCGTAAACCACGAGCTTACCGGCTTTCATGATTTGAGCCAGTTGATCCTGACCGTTGGCGTGGACGTGGATCTCGGCCCCATCGATCCCCGACGCCAGATAGTCCCCCGGCGATCCGTATACATCCAGGCGCAGGCCCTCAGTCCCGATTCCCAGGCCGTTGGCGATAAAGCGATGCCCGCGCGCATGCGCCACGATCACGCGCTTGAAACCGCTCCCCACGAGGTCGCGCAGCGCGTAGGCAAGAGAGCCCGGCCCTTCGGCCTCAAATCCACGGGCGTCGATCAGGACCGACTGCCGCTCGGCGGACGGGCTCGGGAGGCTGGAGGCAGCTCCGGCGAACGCAACCGATGGCGATGGGTCCACTTCGATCGTGGCGAAGATACGCGACAGAGCCTGGTCGCAAAGTGATCGGACTGAACTCGGGCGGAGACCGCCGCTGGCGTACCGGCGGTCGATGAGCAGGGTCAGGGCATCGATCGCCCGCCAGCGGCCTTCGTCTTGGGACCCGACCTCTACCAGAGAGCTAAGGAACGACTCGAACTCAGCGTACTCCCAGCGACTGATCTCTTGGGTTACTCTCTCGAAGATTTCCCGGCCGGTCCCTTCCAGGTCCAGCGGCGGACTGGCTTGCGCCGCCGGGGTCGAGGTTCGCCGATAGGGCACGCCCCCATCCTGGATGTCGATCTCCCGACCGAATTTGTCGGTGCAGATCAACTCCGAGACGCCGTCAGCGTTCGACCTGACCTCGAAGATGAACGCTCCGCCGTCGGTATGGCTCCCGCCCCTAGCGTTCCAGATCCGGTCGGGTCGCGGGTTGAAGCGAGGATCTTCAGCCGAGAGGCTCTCGAGCGCGGCATCAATGGCCTGTTTTTCCGAGGCGGCAAACCCGACCGCCGGCTCTCCCTCCGCGCCGCGCTGCAGGGCGAACACCTGGGGCCTGAGCATGCTGGTGTCAGTGATGCCGATCAGACGAGCTGCTCGTCTGCCTGCGCCATTCGGCGCAGAGCCCGCGATCAGGAAGAACCATGGCCCGTCGGGAGAGCCGTGGATGTGAACCACCTGGAGCATCTGGTAGATCTTTCGTTTCTCATCCGGTACCAGGGCCAAATCCCTCTCGGTCGTCGGCGCCAGCGCTTCGATTACATATTCCAGCGGATATCCGAATGTTCGATGCAGCAGGTCATACATCAATACAGAGACTTCGGTATCGGTCAGAAAAAGTGGATAGAGGTTGTGCTGGGCCAGATACGTACAGACCGACGCGTAATTGGCGAAGTCGCCGTTGTGAACCAGAGCCTCATGCAGCCCGACGAATGGGTGCGCACCACCGGGGTGCCACACGCGTCCTTTTGTTGGATAGCGGTGGTGACCGATCCAGACGTTTGCCTTGAAGTTCTCCAACCGATAAACACGGAAAACGTCATGCCCGTACCCGACCAGTTTGAGTACAAGCATGTCTTTCCCGTGCGAAAGGACAAAAGCCCGCTTATCACCCAGGGATGAATAGTATGCCCGGTTGAGGCGATAGGAGTTCTGAAAGACGAGTTCTTCCTCGACGGTCAGCGGAGGGAGTCCCTCGAGCTTGTGTTCCGAGGCAAACGCTCTGATCGCGGCAGACTTCGGTCGAACGAAGTAGACGACGGCCTCTGGCGCCTTGACTTCAAGCGCGACTGCCGGATCCCGGCCGAACTCGAAAACACTGTCGATCTCGAACACGGGCTCGATGAACACTTTCTCGACCTCGCCGCGCACGTCGGCTTCAAGGTAGGCGACGGCCAGCATGTAGTCTTGCTTGAGAATCTCATCCGTCACCCCGAAATCCGAGCCCTGAAGGCCGACCAGCGCCGCCCCACCGCCTTTGCCATTGCCCCGGTTTCGCATCTGGACCAGCGATTGCAGCAGATGCCGGCCGGCGATCGGCACGCTGGAAGCGATCCCGATGACGCCACATCCCCCTTCGGCTTCGACTTTGCGCATCCCAATCATGCGTTTCGTAGGCAGCCAACCGGCGCGAGACGCGATTAGCCGATCGATCATGTCATCCCGGTTCACGCTCCCCTCCCTGCCGCCTGCGTGTGTGGAGGCCGTCTATTCTGACCGCGGTAGACCAGGAGATCGGTGCGACCTCTCAACTGCCTGACATCTCTCAACCCGACGCTTCGGAGGATCTCCTTCAATCGTTCTTGGAATGACGAATACAGATTGCTGATCCGCTCGGCGCCCCACTCCGGATCGACCAGCAAGGATAGCTCGGGGTCGGTTGTGGTGAGGCCAAACGGACACCCTCGACCCCGCTCGCAGTTGGCGCAGCGGGTGCACCCGATGGCCACAAGCTCGCTCGTCCCCAAGACGCATCCGTCCGCTCCCA
>Ga0209342_10007045_pt1 | contig 11320 bp, 10 predicted proteins | sample RifCSP16_2_FD_184023 | JGI IMG/M metagenome (GOLD analysis project Ga0209342, IMG submission 184023) | Soil microbial communities from Rifle, Colorado - Rifle CSP2_sed 16_2 (SPAdes) (version 2) | ecosystem: Environmental > Terrestrial > Deep subsurface > Rock core/Sediment | place: Rifle... | reverse complement strand
CGGCACGCAAGGGCTTACCGAGGAGCCGGCCTGTGCCTGGGGGGATTCTTGATCCAGCTCGGAGACATCCGGGTCCACATCCTGAGCGATGGCCGGTTCGCCCTGGACGGCGGGGCCATGTTCGGCGTGGTGCCGCGGGTCATCTGGGAGAAGACCGACCCGCCCGACCAGCGGAACCGCATCGCCCTGGGGCTGAACGTGGTCCTCATCGAGGCGGCGGGGAAGCGCATCCTGGTCGACACCGGCGCCGGTGACAAGTGGGGCGAGAAAGAGGCCCGAATCTACGGGCTCGATCGCAGCCGGACCCTGCTCGCCGGCCTGCACGCCCTGGGGCTGGAGCCCGGCGACATCGACATCGTCATCAACTCCCACCTCCACTTCGACCACGCCGGCGGCAATACCCGGCTGGCAGACGGCAAACCGGTCCCCACCTTCCCCAAGGCGCGCTATGTGGTGCAGACCGGTGAATGGGAGGACGCGACCCGGCCTCACGAACGGAACCGGGCCTCGTACCTCGAGGAGAACTACGTCCCTCTCGCCGAACGCAAGCAGCTCGAGGTGGTTCAGGGGGCGGTCGAGGTGACGCCTGGGGTGCGAGTGGTTCCGGTAGGCGGCCACACCGCCTACCTGCAGATGGTGGTGGTGGAGAGCCAGGGCCAGACCCTGGCCATCCCCACCGACCTCATCCCTACCAGTAGTCACTTGCCGCTGCCCTTCATCATGGCCTACGACCTGTTCCCGGTAGGCACCCTGGAGGCCAAGAGGCGCCTGCTGGCCCAGGTGGTCGAGGAGAAGTGGTGGCTTCTCTTTTACCACGATCCGCGAATGGCGGTGGGACGGGTGGGCCGCGACCAGGAGAAGTACGTCTTGAGCGAGGTTCTGGCATGAGCGAACGGGCCGAGGTGGGAATCATCGGGGGCAGCGGACTCTACGAGATGGAGGGGTTCACCGACCAGCGCGAGGTCGCGGTCGACACTCCGTTCGGCGCCCCGTCCGACAGCCTGATGGTGGGGCAGCTTGAGGGTCGAAGAGTCGCCTTCCTGCCGCGTCACGCCCGCGGCCACCGCATCCTGCCCGGGGAGCTGAACTTCCGCGCCAACATCTGGGCCATGAAATCGATAGGCGTCGAAACCATCCTCTCGGTCTCCGCCGTGGGCTCGCTCAAGGCGCAGTACCAGCCGCTGCACATGGTGATTCCTGATCAGTTCGTCGATCGCACGACGCAGCGGCCCGCTTCGTTCTTCGGGCGCGGGCTGGTGGCCCACATGGCTTTCGCCCACCCGTTCTGCGCCACACTGCGGCCGCTGCTGGCCGAGGCCTGCCGCGATGCGGGGGCCACCTTCCACCAGGGCGGGACCTACATTTGCATAGAGGGCCCCCAGTTCTCGACTCGCGCCGAGTCGGAACTCTACCGTTCGTGGGGGATGGACATCATCGGCATGACCAACCTGCAAGAGGCCCGGCTGGCCCGGGAAGCGGAGATCTGCTACGTCACCCTGGCCATGGTGACCGACTACGACTGCTGGCATCCGGAGCACGATGCGGTGACCGCCGAGCAGATCATCGCCAACCTGGTGAAGAACGCGGCCATGGCCAAGGCGGTGCTGCGTGCGGCGGTCAGGCGGGTTCCCACCGGCCCTCGGGACTGCGAGTGCGCGAGCGCCCTCAAGCACGCCCTGGTCACCGGGGGCGAGCTGGTGCCGGCCCAGGTGAAGCGCGAGCTGGCCCCCATCATCGACAAGTACATCCGTTAGGAGACGAGATCCCTCATGTCCATTCTGGTGGTCGGCAGTGTGGCCTACGACACCGTGGAGACGCCCTTCGGCAGGGCCGAGCGCGTCCTGGGCGGCAGCGCTTCGTTCTTCTCGGTGGCGGCGTCCTTCTTCGTTCCCGTGAACCTGGTGGGGGTGGTGGGCCGCGACTTCGGGGAGAAGCAGCTCTCAGCGTTCCAGGGCCGGGAGATCGATTTGGAGGGCCTGGAGCGCATGGAAGGCGAGACCTTCCACTGGCAGGGCAAGTACTCCTACGACTTGAACTCCCGCGACACCATCTGCACCGACCTCAACGTCTTCGAGTTCTTCAAGCCCAAGATCCCCGCCCGCTACAAGAAGTCGTCGTACGTCTTTCTCGGCAACATTGATCCCGCCCTGCAGCGCGAGGTCCTCGATCAGGTGGAGGCGCCCCGGGTGGTGGCCTGCGACACCATGAACTTCTGGATCGAAGGCCGACCGGAGGAACTGCGCAAGACGCTCAAGCGGGTCGATATCCTGCTCATCAACGACGGCGAGGCCCGCGAGCTGTCGGGGGAGTGGAACATCGTCAAGGCGGCCCGGGCCATTCGCGCTCTGGGACCGCGGACGCTGATCGTCAAGAAGGGCGAGCACGGCGTCCTCATGTTCAGCGACGAGGGTTCGTTTGCCGCGCCCGCCTACCCACTGGAGGATGTCTTCGATCCCACCGGAGCTGGCGACACCTTCGCCGGGGGCTTCCTGGGCTACCTGGCGAGCATGGGCAGCCACGGTGACGGCGTGCTCCGCCGGGCCGTGGTCATGGGCAGCACCCTGGCCTCCTACTGCGTGGAGGCCTTCAGCCTGGATCGGCTCCTGCGGCTGACGCGTCAGGAAATCGACGACCGCTTCCGGCTCTTCAAGCGCCTCACCCACTTCGAGGCGATTTAGGGCCTGCCGGCCCCGCACGCCGGGAGCCAGTCGCCTGCGGCCAGCACGCGCTCGACTTCCAGCGCCGCCACCGCGTGCCCCACGGCGTTCCAGTGGCCACCGCCGGCGTGGTAGGGCGGATAGCCGGCACGGTCCTGGCGGCGCAACGCTTCGGTGGGATCGAGGACGGCGAAGCCGCTCGCCCGCCCGACCTCGGTGAGCCGGCGGGCCACCCGCCCGCGATCCCAGGTGGTGTCGTCGACCCGATAGCGCGCCCGAGTCAGGCTCCAATCGCGGTCGCTCACCTCCATCTTGCTCGGGACGTAGACGACGAGCAGGCGCCCTCCCCGCGCCTCCACCAGGTCGCGCAAGGCGCGCAGGATGTTGACCGTCTGCTCCCAGGCATCCTGGACCTCCCGTGACGGCGTTCGCGAGTACACCTCGAGCTCGCTGCCCGCTCGCGGCTTCTCGATAGGCGGCCACAGCCCGATCCAGGCGAGCGCGCCGTAGGCGCGAGGCGCTCTCTCCCGGAGCCTCCCCCGCAGCCACTCGAGACCTTCCGACCGCCAGGCCGATCTCTGGTTATGCTCTGGCGCCGCCGGCGGCGAGAGCGGAGCGTTGGTGACCGCGAAGCTCCCGGCTCGGAACTTGAGCAGCGGCTTGGGGGCCCGGCCCACCGAGGCCCGGGCGTTGTAGACGATGTCGTTGTAGTAGAAGAAGAGCAGCACCACCTGCGGCCGGTAGCGATGGCCTTCCTCGCGGAAGAAAAGCAGTTCCTGGTCGTTGCTGAAGCCCACGGTGCCCGCGTTCACCACCTCGGTTGGGCATTCCGTTCGGGTTAGGCTGCGTTCGAGGACCTGGGAAACGCTGTCCTCGAAGGCCACGCTGAAGCCTTCGGCGAAGGAGTCGCCCAGCACCAGCAGGCGCCTGGTGCCGGGAGCCGGCTCCAGGGTGCGCTCTCGGTCGCGCAAACCGCGGCTGTTGATCAGGTAGTCGCCTTGAGGGAAGCGAACCGAGGCCCCGACCCGGTGCCGCCAGCCAAGCAGGGGGTCGAACTCGGTGTACTGCGCGGCGATCGGCTCCGTGGGACGCTGCTTCTTCAGGCGTGCCACGACCTCGAGCACTCCCAGGGTCAGGGCCAGGCTGCTACCCAGGAGCGCCAGGTTTAGGACCCAGCGGCGCTTCAAGACCGCACCGACCCGGCGAGCCTCAGGGGGGGCCTGAACGGGCGGCCTTCAGGATCTCCAGAGCCTGCTCGCCGAAGTACTTGACCACCAGCCGGCTCCAGGTGGGGGTCCGGCGCAGGTTGGCGAGGTAGGCGTCGAGGTCGCGCTTCAGCTCTGGATCAGTCTTACGCAATCCGTAGGCGAGACTGCCGGATTGGCCCAGGAACAGGCCCAGTTCCAAGTTGGGGTCTGTGCGACGGGCCAGGATGGCTACTTCGAGCCCCAACACGCCGGCGGTGGCCCTGCCAGCCCGGAGCTGGTCGCTCACGTTTCCGTCGGTCAGGTGAACGATGTTGGCGGCAGGCACTCCCGCCGCCAGCAGGGCTTCCGCCATGCTGGTGCCCCGGTGGGTGACCACCCGCTCGCCCCGCAGTTGCTCGAGGCTGGTCACTGGCCGGTGGGGCTTGAGGGTGAGCACCACGTCGCGGCTGGGGAAGACCTCGACGCTGAAGTCGATTCGCTTGCGGCGCGCTGCGGTGTCGCTGAAACCACCGGCGATAAGGTCGGCTTTGCCTTCCAGCAGGGCCGGGATCAGCCCGTCCCAACTGGAGGACGGCACGAAAGTGAGTTTCATCCGATGGAGGTCGGCGAAGCCCTTCAGGATCTCGTAGTCGAAGCCGGACTCCTGGCCTGGTTGGGTCGAGACGAAGGCCTCGGCCCGGTTCTCGGGTACCAGGACCCGTAGGGCTTGACGGTCCTGACCGTTGGCCTTGGCGCCAGCCAACAGGGCTGCCGCCAGGAAGCAAACGAGCGTGACTCCCCGGCGTCCCCTTCTCGCTCCAGGTGCTCGCGGGTGAGCCGGTCGGCGTCGCGGCGCAGCTCCCGCTCCGCCCTTGAAACCCGGAACCTTGTTGGCCAGGCGCTCCAGCGCGTTCTGCGCGGCCCGCGCCTGGTCGCGGATGGAGTCCATGGAACCCCCTTGGCACCTGCCGTCCGAACTAGGACAGGTTGGCGCCCGACTCCAGCATGGTGTTGACGATGGTGAGCAGCTTGTTGGCGGTGAAGGGCTTGTTGATGTACATGATGGCGCCCGACTCGAAGCCCTCGGCCAGGGCCTCGCCACCACCCTTGGCGGTGAGGAAGATGACGGGGATGTCCTTGGAGCGGGGGTCTTCCTTGATCTTGCGGCAGACGGTGAAGCCGTCCACCTCGGGCATCATGACGTCCAGCAGCACCAGGTCGAAGCTCTTCTCGGCCAGGAGACGCAGCGCCTCGGCTCCCCCGCCCGCTGGGGTCACCTCGAAGCCGCGCTGCTCGAGGATGGTCTTCTCGAGGTTCAGGATGTTCTCGTCGTCATCGACCACGAGGATCCGCTTCGCCATCAAAGACCTCCGCGGGACGGATGGGGGATTCTAGCAAATGTGCACGAAGGATGCGTCCACGCCAGGGGTGGCGTCAAGACCCGAGCCGCTCCGGCCCCGGCGGACGCAAGCCGAGCACCTCCAGCAGGGCCCGGGCCGCCCGCGCCGAGGCCCCGCCTCCCCCCAGCTTCTGCCGCACCTCGGCCAGGTCCTGCTTCATTCGCAGGCGCCGCGCGGGGTCCCCCAACAGGGAGAGCGCTTCCTCGGCCACTCGCTCCGCCGTGAACTCCCGCTGGATGATCTCGGGGGCGACCCGCCGCCCGGCGATCAGGTTGACCATGGCGTAGTGGGGAACCTTGACGAACCTCCGACCCAATCGGTAGGTGAGCCCCGACAGCCGGTAGACCACGACCAGCGGCGTCCCCAGCAGGGCGGCCTCGACGGTGGCCGTCCCCGAGGCCACCACCGCGGCATCGCAGGCCCCCAGCAGCTGGTGGGCCTGACCTTCCAGGCAGCGCACGGGCAGCCCGGCCAGAGCCTGGCGGAAGACCTCACCGGGCAGGGATGGGGCCAGCGGTAGGGCGAACTGCAAGTCCGGCTTGCGTTCGGCGAGCAGGCGGATGGCTCCCAGGAGCGGCGGCAGGTTATGGGCGACCTCCTGGCGGCGGCTGCCGGGCAAGATCGCCAACAGCGGTCGGTTCGGGTCCAACCCGCTTGCCTTCAGGAAGGCGCCACGGTCAGGGGCCGGACGGACCAAGTCGACCAGGGGGTGGCCCACGAAGGTCACCGGCACCCCACTCTGCCGGTAGAAGGCCTCCTCGAAGGGGAAGATCACCAGCATCCGGGCCACCGTCTGGCGGATGGCCTTGATGCGCCGGCGGCGCCAGGCCCACACCTGGGGCGAGACGTAGTAGACGACCGGCACCTGGCGGGCCTTGAGTTCTCGGGCCAGACGCAGGTTGAAGTCGGGGTAGTCGACCAGCACCGCGGCGTCGGGCCGGCACCGATCCACCTCGGCCAGGATCTCCCGGAAGATGCGGCGGAAGCGGGGCAGATGAGAGACCACCTCCCAGAGACCGACCACGGCCAGGTCGCGCACGTGGGCGATGAGCGACGCGCCCTGCTCGGCCAGCCGATCGCCCCCCAGGCCGAAGACCTCCGGAGTCTCGCCCAGCTTCCCAATCTCGTGGACCAGCGCCCCGCCGTAGGTGTCTCCGGAGGGCTCGCCACAGGAAAGCAAGAGGCGGGTCATTGCGGGAGTATAGCTGTCCCCTCCCCGCCTCAGAGAGATCAGCCACTGTCCCCGCCCCGGGACAGCGGTCGGGCCAGTCACCGCGACTAAAGCCTTGATCCAGGGTGGCTTGATCGAGCACACTGTCAACGTCTGGGTTCGGCACAGGCCTTGCACTTTCGGATGGCGAGCATCGGCGATGGTGCCGAAGGAGGCAGTCATGAAGGCTTGGCGAACGGCAATGGCCATGGGGCTGGTGTTCATTGCGCAAGCGGCCCTGGCGGATCAGGCCAAGACCCGGGATTCCGGGTCGAGCGGGTCCAGCTCGGCCGGGGAGCGCCATCACCCTTCCGGTTCCGGCGCCTCGGCGCGCTCCTCCGGTTCCGGGGGCTCGCATTCCTCGGACTCGGGACGCACGCACGAGTCCTCTTCCTCCCGCGCCACATCGGCGTCGTCTTCCCGCCCCTCGCGCTCCTCGGAGGCGCGGCCCCGACCCCTCACTGAGGCCGAGCGAAGGCACCCGCGGCCGGGGACTGGAACCGGCTACCGGCACTACCCGTACAGCTACGGCCGCTACCGTTACGGGAACGATCCTTACTATTCCTACCGGTATCAGCCCTACTACGGCTACTACGGGTATTGGGGCTTCTCCCCCTGGTACGGCTCCTCGTGGGGTTGGGACTTGGGCTGGGGCTACTCCTACGACAGGCAGCGCTACGGGTATCCTCGGTCCCGCTATCGCTACTACGACGACGAAGAGGGCTCCCTGCGCCTCTTGGTCGAGCCCGAAGAGACCCAGGTCCTGGTGGACGGCTACTACGCGGGCGAGGCCGACGACTTCGACGGCATTTTCCAACGCCTGCACGTGACCCCGGGGCGCCACGAGATCACCCTGAAGCTCAAGGGCCATCAGACCCACCGGGTCAGGGTCTATGTGCCACGGGATGAGACCCTGAGCATCCGCCACCGCATGGCGCGTGGTGTCGAAAGCGTGGTCACCGAGGAGAACCTGGTGCGACCCTGGGACGAGGAGCGGGCCCAGCAGAGAGAGCGCTCTGCACGCCGCGACCGGGACGACGATGACAACGACGAGGCGGAGCCCGACGACGCCGACGACGCGGACGAAGCGGACACCGGCACCGTGCGCCTCAACATCGAGCCCCGGGACGCGTCCGTCTACCTGGACGGTGAGTTCCAGGGCGCCGGCCGTGAGGTGCGCGAGCTGGACCTCAAGCCCGGCCGCCACCGGATCGAGATCGTGCGGCCCGGCTACAAGACCGCCGAACGGGACGTCGAGGTCAAGGCCGGGCGCAGCGAGAACCTGGACGTTCAGCTCGAGAAGTAGTCGTCTCGCAGCTAACGACCTCCGCCGGCCGCGGTGGGAGCCGCCGGCCGGTAGAGGTTCTGGTAGATGCGGCCAGCCACCGCGGCCGCCGAGTGTCCCGAGCCGGGCCGGGTGAAGACCACGATCACCACCTCCGGCCGGTCGGCTGGGGCGTAGGAGGCGAACCAGCCCACCCCGGCGCAGGTGCCGGTCTTGCCGGCCACGATGATCTCGGGATCGAAGGCGGAGGAGGCGCTGCCCTCGTTCACTGCGCTCAGGAAGCCCTCGCTCAGCCCGCCTAACACCGTGCCCGCCGGCAACCGCCAGCGCTCTCGAGGCGCGAAGTCGCCGGGCCCCGAGAGCTGGGGCTGGAACACGACGCCGCCGTTGATGGTGGCGGAGAGCAGCACCCCGAGCTGGACGGCCGAGGTCGAGATGCCGGCGGCGTGGCTCGACAGATGCCCGACCTTGCTGGGCGGGACCAGGAGCGGCACCTTGCCTGAAGCCTCGCCGGCCAGGTTGATGCCGGATGTCGAGCCCAGGCCCAGCAGGTGCGCGTACTTCTGGACCCGCTCGTAGCCGAGCTGCTCCCCAACCCATTCGAAGTAGGGGTTGCACGAAACCGCCAGGGCTCGCCGCAGATCGATGGGTCCGTGGCCGGGCCACATCCAACAGCCGCCGTTGCAGTCGTAGGTACTTTCCGGAGTGATGATGCCCTCGGTGAGACCCCCGATCGCCACCACGATCTTGAAAACCGAGCAGGGCTGGTAGGCGTTCGAGATAGCCAGGCTGGGGTTGATCACGGTGATCACGCGCCCGGTCTGCGGCTCCATGGCGAGGACCGCCCCCCGCGTGCTCCCCAAGCCGCGCCGACAGGCGTCGCTCACCGCGAGGTCGCGAGCGGAGGCGGACACCGGCACCACCACGGCCGGCGGGGCCGAGGGCCGAGAGCGGCGGGTCGAAGCTCGCGCTCGGGTCTTGGATCGGGCTTCCGCCTGGGGCAAGCTGATGAGGGCGATGGCCGCGCTGGCCAGGCCGGTGAGGATCAGGACTTGGCTCCGGGGTGAGATCATTGGCTCAAGGTAGCACAGCCTGGGCTCCCCGGCGACGGGCCACCCGGGCCGCCGGGCTGCCGGGCCGCCTCGCCGTGTTGCCCGTCCCCGGCAGAGGCCATAGACTTGCCGGCTGGGGCTCGGTGAGAAAGGGGCCTCGGCAGCGCCGCATTCTTACTCTGGAAGGAGACAATCATGTCCGTCAATCGGCAGCTCGTGGGCCTCGTCTTGGCCCTCCTGGCCGCCCCTGCCCTCCGGGCCGACAAGCTCGACAACGACAGCAAGAAGTGGCTGGAGGGCGTCAGGCCCATCATGCTGGCGGAGGAGGAAAAGATCTTCAAGGGCCTCAAGGACAAGGCGGAGCGCCAAGAGTTCCAGAAGATCTTCTGGGCCCGGCGAGACCCGGACCTGGAGACCCCAGCCAACGAATACCAGGTCGAGTACGAGAAGCTCCGCGGCGAAGCCGACGCCAAGTTCAAGGTCGGTGGTACCCCGGGCTCGCTCACCGACTGCGGGCGCATCTACATCCTGCTGGGTCCCCCCGACGACGTCAAGAAGAGAGAGCGGGGCGAACGGCCGGGCCGCACCCCCGAGAGCTGGACCTTCAAGGAGCGGCCCTCCCTCACCTTCAAGGGCGGCCAGGCCCAGATCGAGATCGACTTCGACGAGAACTGCCTGTTGCCGCAGGGCGCCCGCATGGGCGAGCAGTTGAACCGGGTCGCCGAGGGGAGACTGGCCAATCCCAACCTCAACTACCGCCCGGGCACCGACGGGCGAGTGGTCAAGCTGGCCGATCAGCTTCCCAAGCCGACGCCGACCATGGCCCTCCTCAAGGCGCCGCGCCAGGACTTCTCGACCGCGGCCGAGTCCACGCTGTTCCTCCGGAGTCCGGGAGGCGCCACCTACATGGCCGGCCTGTTGCGCCTGGAACCGGGAACCGTCACCGCGCAGGACGTGGCCGGGAAGAAGCTGGCCAAGGCCAGCGTCGGCATCCGGGCCCTGGCCGAAGGGGACAAGCTGGCGGCCTCGGCCGAGCGCGCGGTCTCCGGCGAGTTGCAGCCCGACGGTGCCTTCGTGGTGTCCTATGGGGTGGCCCTGAAGCCTGGCAGCTACACCCTCAAGGTGGCCGCGCTGGACCCCGGGACCGAAAAGGGGAGCGTGGTCTCCCAGGCCCTGACCATGCCGGACTTCGGGCTTGAGGGTCTGTCCCTGTCGCCGCTCATCGTGCTTCGCGACGTCCAGGAGCTGCCACCCAACAACGAGGATCCGCTGGCCGCCTTTCAGCTCGGCCCCATGCGCTTTGTGCCTCGCTACGGCAACCAGTTCACCACGGCCGACGCCATCACCCTGCTCACCTTCCTCTACAACGCCAAGGTCGATGAGGCGGGCAAGGCTGCCGCCACCGTGAGCTTTGCCATCCTGAAGGACGGCAAGCCGGTGGCCAGGGCCGAGGACTTGGTGTTCGAGACCGCCGACGCGGGTCCCTCGGTGGGGCCGGTGCCGCTCAAGGACTACAAGCCGGGCAAGTACCTGGCTCAGGTGAAGGTCCGCGACAACATCGCCAAGAAGGACCTAACGCAGGAGGCGTTCTTCGAGGTGAAGCAGTCTAACGAACAGTAGCGATCGGCTATCAGCATTCAGCGGACGGCAGTCGGCGATGTCGAGAGCGAACCGCTGGGAGCGGCTGGCGCTTCTCCAATCTCGCGACCTCTCCGTAGCTGAGTGCTGATGGCTGTGTGCTGATCGTTTCCGCCTAGCGCTTCGAACGACCGACCGGCTCTTCGACCAGCTTCCTCAGCTCCTTGCCGGCGGTGAAGCGGACGGCGCGGCGCGGCGCTATCTTGATGGTCGCTCCGGTCTGGGGGTTTCGGCCCTCCCGGGCCTTGCGCCGAAAGATGCTCAGGGTTCCGAAGCCCTGGAGCTTCACCTTCTCGCCCTTCTTGAGCGCCTTGCTGGCATTGCTCAGCAAGGCGTCCAGGGCCCGCAAGGCGTCCACCTGGGTGAACCCGGTGTCTTTGGCCATGCGCGCGGCAAGCGCCGCCTTGTTCATGCGGGCTTCTTGGTCTCCGCCTTCAGGATCTCGATCGCCTTGTCGAGAGCCAGATCGCGCGCCTCGGTGCCCTCGTCCTCCTCGTCCTCGTCCGGTTTCGCCACCGTGACCGTGGGCTCCAGGCCCTTGCCGTGGATCAGGTCGCCCTTGGGTGTCGAGTAGCGGGCGACGGTGACCACCAGGCCGCTGCCATCGTCGAAGGCCACGGCCTTCTGGATGGCGGCCCTGCCGAAGGTGTGGCGGCCGACGACCGGCCGCCCGGCCTCCAAGAGCGCGCCGGTCACGATCTCACCCGGGCCCGCGGTGCCGCTGTCGACCAGCACCGCGAGCGGACCGTCCCAGGCGGGCTTGCCCGACTCGACGCTGAACACCTGCTCTTCGAACTTGGCGCCCGACAGCTTGGTGACGACACCGGTCTTGAGGAACAGCTCGGCCACCTTGATGCCGTCGGCGGGCGCGCCAAAGCCGGCGCTTCTGAG
>Ga0209342_10007043_pt1 | contig 11322 bp, 6 predicted proteins | sample RifCSP16_2_FD_184023 | JGI IMG/M metagenome (GOLD analysis project Ga0209342, IMG submission 184023) | Soil microbial communities from Rifle, Colorado - Rifle CSP2_sed 16_2 (SPAdes) (version 2) | ecosystem: Environmental > Terrestrial > Deep subsurface > Rock core/Sediment | place: Rifle... | reverse complement strand
GCTCGCTGCCGCTCGACGCATTCCAATCGCAATGTCACAATTCAAGACGCGACCCTTCGGTGGACCCGGCGTGGGTAAGCCGCACTCATGGTCTATAAGTTGGTCCTTGATACCTTCGAATCGTTAAATGACCGAGGTCGTGGTTTTGCTTTGGTGGTAGTCCTTTCTCGACAGTCACGCGATAGATCTGGCTGTCATTTCGGATGACCCTTTTTGCATTTCGCCGTTTCTTTCCAGCACCGCCAATTTGGCCTTGAAGGGCATCCATAACATCCTTTAGCCTGTTATCAACATCTATCTTTGATACGTCGGGCTCCCTGAAATACAGACGGAGATATATCTCCAGCTTATCTTTACTCGTGTACCGGACGCCTTTCTCCTTCATCTTCGTACGTACAGCCGTTCGAGTCTCGCGGCGCCACGCATTTCGGGGGTATTGATACTTGGGCAATCGTACATGGAGCTTCAGCTGTCGTTTAGCCACCGGGGTTGCTCCGAATAGCGCTGGCTATTCTTCGAAGGCTATCTTGGCGAAGCCGACTGGCATCAGGGTCGAAACGCCAGCCAGCCGGATATGTCGCAAATATCGGAACAGCCAGATCCCCCGCGCGATAATTGTATCGGATCAAGTCAGTCCGCAGCCGCTCGATAATGTTTCCGGTTGTTCTGGCCCCCGCGAACTCCTCAAAGACTTTCTTATTGAAGCTAATTACTGCTTTGGGCTGCCACTCTCCAAGGAGCCGGTCGAATCTACGCCTTGGGTGGTCAAAACCCGGTGGCTCCACGGCCTGTCCGAAGAGGGCCTGCAAGTGACTTGGATCGAAAGTTGGAAACAGCCAATAGCACGCAAGTCCCAGCGTGAAAGGGCCATCATATCCAGCGTTGAGGCAGTGGTTTCGGAGAATTTCAGGTCTTGCTATCATTCTGCAGTCGCCCGAAAAGAGATCGGCACAACAGAGATCCGTCCATAATGCTGCAATTCCACCCTCGGCGGTGTGGAACATCCCATTCTTGATGGATTCGGGGTGCGCGTTGCTGAAAAGCAGCAGCACTCGGGGACGGCCTCGATCGTCCGCTGGAAGCAGGCACTCACTCTGGAACGTCACTGATCGGTCGGAATCGCTAAGTGCGTAAACCGCCGTCTCGGCGTTCCCATCTAGATATCCCCAGTACGATCTTCGGCGTTGCGGGTCCCTATCACGGAGGTACGCCGCAACTCGCCCGTAATCAGCACCCAGCATTGAGGCGTGGACTTCATTGATCTCCGAATTCGGCCGCATATCTCTCGAGCCACCGGAGGGCAACGACCATCATGTCGTCCCACCGCCGTGTGTTGTCTGCTGCACAACATAAAAATATCAATGTCTGCCCCTGAACCTGCCCAGTACCTTCCTCGGCTAGGAAACGATCGTCGCCTTCACCTTATCAACCTTGAATTCCAGAAGCTGGATGCCGAGTCGTTGCAGCGCATCCGCAAGATCAGCGGCGATTGGTTCCTTTTGAGGTAACACGATTACTCTTCGGCAGTCAGTGGCGTTTCCGTGAACCATCAGTTGGCCGATGGCAGAGTAGACGTCGGATCGCGCTGTGACGGTCTTTACCTCATAGACTTCCACGAGCTCCCTGCCGACTGCAACGCCCAGGTCGATAAGGGCGTTCTTGACCAATCGGCAACCTTTCGGAAGCGCGCGTGAGTTGCGCCACGCATAGAGGGCGTCCACGATGTCTCCGTGGCGTGAAAGATAATCAATCTCACCAGCTCTCTTGCCTTTTCGCCGGCCGCGGGACTCAGAGTAGAACTCGGCAAACGTTTTTTGCTTGCGCTGGAATCCCCGCGTGTCTGTTTCTCCTGCCCGCACAGCCTGTTTAAAGCGAGCGATTGTGTCTATGTAACGGACAGCTGAGCGAGTTGCTGCCGTACCCTCGATGGGCATCACCAATACGCCGTCACGGATGCCACCAGATGAACCGACCACACCGATCAGGCGCTGATCACTCCACGCCAGAAATGTCATCTTGCCGACACCCTTCCTACCGCCCCCGACGCGGCCTGAGTGAAAGAGGTATGTCGAACTAGTGTCGTTGTCGCGTGCGAAAAATCCCGCGACCCGGTCATTTCGCCCCTCGTAAGGGGTGTTGATCTCGACGGAGATTTGTAGGTCTGAATCCTCTCGGAAAAGACCGAACCAATTCAGCCGCCGAGGGTTTGCTTCCTCGCTGTCGTCGCAATCCTCTGACCAGAACCAGTAATGGCCGTTTGTGTAGACGTTGGCGTCAGGAGTCGTTCCTCCGGGATAGCCGATGTTTTTGGTGGCTCTCTTATTGAAGGCGCGGCGAATGGAGGCCTCAAGTTTTCGCTGCGCCTTTGCTATCTCGTTTTTGGATTCCAGCAACAAAAACACACTCGCACCTAAGCTTTGGTGACCACCCTGTGAAGCTCATGCTTCCCTATGCCTACAGTAGTGAGAAAAGATATCAAACATCTTCTTGAGTTCATCTTCTCGAATGTCTATAAGCTTTCGAATGAGAGTCTTGCCTGACTTGATTTCGCCTGGATCTAGATCAGGAGCAAGCAGCCCTAAGCCTTTGAGTTTACCCACAAAGTGATCTCGCTCCCCTTTTCCACCTGGATAGTGCTTCTCGTTGATGAAGCAGTAGACAGTTCCATCTGAGAAAAAGGAGACAATACGATCACCACTTCGCCCTCGCAGTCCGAACGTGGGGGCTTGAGTTTTCGCCTCCAGGAAGAAACCCTTGTCTACAGCCCAATCCAATGCCTCTCGCAATCGCTCAGCTATATCCCGGTCTTGCAAGTCGGCATACGCGCTCCTGAGTCGCTCAACCGGCCACCACACTGCCTGGGTCGATCCTTTACGGTCTGCGGTTGCCTGAGTTTGTCCAATCAGGTAAGGAACAAGAACTAGGGATTCCGACTCATCTCCGTAGCAGCGAAGTTCCAAGCCATAGATTTCTGCATTGCTCATTTCGGCGTTAAGGTACTCGATTGTCCGCCGCACTTCGGGTCGGAACTCGTCCGCCACAATAACCAATCGAACCTTGCCGTTCTGAAGATTTCGCTCTAGGTCGTTCCAAAACGCGTCGACATCCCCGATGCCGAATTCTCTCTTAATAATCGCATCAATGCCTCCATCACGGTCCCGCCAAAATTCTCCTGCCTTCCGCCGTGCTCGACCACTCCCCCATGACTCTGCAGCGTTAGCCGCATATTCCATGATTTGGCCTATAACGTCCCGGCGCGCCTCCGGATTTTGTATCAGCTTGGCCTCAACGAGTGTCAACACAGCCCTTTGGTCCACGAGAAGATGATCGAGGGACCAACCGGCAACGGGCATCTCACGGCAAAGGAGCACAAAGCGTGGGGGATCATCGCTTCCTGGCTCCATTTGCTTGCCGGGAAGGAGTTCGGGATGCCTCTCAATCAGAGTCTGAAGGGCTTCCTCTAGGTTCTTACCGAAGAGGCCTTCACGGAACGGCCGCGCCGCAAGAGCACGAAGAACCTCGCCCTGGATCACAAACACCTCGTCAGACTTCCCTGGCATCACTAATTCCCCAATCTGATCTTCTTATGACCAAGAGCGCCTCGGCGGCGGAGGGTGACGCAAGTCATGTCGTCCCGGCGGCCCGTCTTGCCTGCGGCGCCGAGGGCGGCCACGCTCCCGTCAGAGAGGCAACGCAATTCGAGTCCGACCCCTATTTCACTCGCTATTTCACTTCGCATTCACGCGCGAGCCTGAAGCTATGCTTCACAACGTCGAAAGCCCAACCGACTCCGCCACTCGCGTCGGTCGCAAATAGCAGATCGCGAGCCTGACCCCGCCCCGTGCACTGTAGATCATACCTCTATGATAGGAGTCCGATCTACGCGACAGACGATGTCCATTTTCATCCTGAACATCTGACGATGATGCTCATTGGCGACTCCTCCGTCCCTGAGTTGAGCGATGTAAGAATCAAAGAAGTCTAGAAGGGCCTTATGGAAAAGGGACCGGTTTACAATCATCTTCCCCGTTTTATTCTCGCGGGAGACTAGGGGATAGTTGGGACCGGTCTTTACCCTTGAAAGCATCTTGACCTCGGCTTGATGAAGTATTCCGCATCGAAATTCATCGTAGAACTGTTCTGCTAACTTGTTGTCGAAGTGTTTATTGAACTGAGGTGTTGTTGTAAGAAAATCTTTAAAAGCCTTGCTTGATTTTTTCTTAGTGTGAGGGAGGCCTTCGCGAAATTGATAAAGGGTTTCAATCAGAAGGCAATCGATAGCTAGAATGGTGAATCCAAACCTGCATTGGCTTTCATAAGACTCTCTCTGTTCTAAGGCATCGACGGCATTCAGGAATCTCGATCTGATTCTTTTTTCAAAAATCTGCACGGCAAGGGGCCAATCGGGACTCTGGGGATCGTTTAGATTTAGTCCTGCCCACGCCGTGTGGTCCACACCCGGAGCAATTTCCATGTACTCTCCCTTACTGGGGTCAGAACTAAGTTAATGCCCAAGGCTATCGTGAACCACCATAGTGTACACTCAACCACCTTCATTCGAGCCGGTGTTTCCAGCGAAGCAAGTTACTCTCGGCGGCCCAGTCGAGGGCGAGGAGCTGGGCCTGTTCGAGGACGGTCTGGGTGGCCTTCTCTTGTTTGTCTGGGGGATAGCCGTCTTGCCCAATCTTTCCTAGGCTTCAACAGGAAGCTGTGCCAGCGAGGTGATGACTTCCGTAACCTCCGTTGGTTGCCGGACAATTCGATAGGCCCAGCGGCCGTATCTGCCGTCGGCGTTTACCGCAGAAACCCACCTCTCGGCGGCGGCGGACTTCACCTCCGCCAACGGATCGTACCCTTTCGTTTCCAGGATCAACTGAATCGCCAGGTCCGTTTTCACCTTGACGATGAAATCGGGCATGTAGTCGTGGGGCTGCCCGTTGTGCAGGTACGGGATTGCAAATCCGAGTCCGCTGTTCTTAACGAAAGCTGCTACCATTGGGTGTTTGTCCAAGTAGTACGCGGCGGTCTGTTCCCACTTCTTCGTGTCGGGGACGACGTAGTTCAGATGGCAGCGGACAACCTCTCGCGGTTCGCGACTGGTCCAGAAGTCCACCTCCGCAGTTGAGCCCGGACCACGACTGGATTCGTACAGCGGAATCTCCGGCGTCTCACCCTCTGCCGTGTCGGGGCGAATGTTTTCCGCGAGGATCTCCACCAGCCATCCGTAGTAAGGTGAAAGGCCCAGGTCCTTGATGTCGGCAGGCGGATAGACGGCCACTTTCTCCTTGAAGTACCGCTGGATGATCGAGACCATTTGCGGGAACAGCACGTGCGCTGGTGCCTCGCATCCAGGCTGCGTGACGTACTGCTTCGTGAGCCCGCGCGCCACGTCAAATACTAGCTGCTGCACACGGAGTTTCTCGCGATACTCGCGCAGCGTCACATCGTCCCGCCGCCCCGGGCCTGTCAGCGTCATGCGGCCCTGATTCGTCAGGCTCAGGCCTTTGACTTCCACCTCCGGCGGGATGCGGTCCGGTAAGAGTGACAGTTGCGGCACGTTGTCCCATTTCACGGTGACGCGGTTGCGAATTGCCTGCGTATAGCCTTCCACTCGCGGGAAACGGATCTCGTATTGCGCCTTCGACGGCACCGCGTGAACGTGATATCGCTTTGGTCGTGGCGTTGACTCTCCTTTGGGAGAGGCCTTGAAAGGGATCGTCTCGAACGGCACCCCAAGTACCTTAGCCACGTCCTCTTTTAATCTGCCGTTCTCATCGAAGTCTTCATAGTCCCTGCGCCGCAGGCCTCGGCCCACCACCTGCTCGCACAGCAATTGCGACATGAAGGGTCGCAGCCCGATTATGTGCGTCACCGTGCTGCAATCCCAGCCTTCGGTCAGCATCCCGACGCTCACGATGCAGCGCACGTCGCGCCCGGGCGGGTGCAGAGGTCGCTCCAGCTTCTTCGCCAGTTCCTCGAAACCTTCGGGATAGATAGGCCGCCCTTGTGGGTCCGTTGGCCAGCTCGTCTTGCCGACTGTATCCAGCGTGAAGCGCATCCAGCGCGATTCGTCGCTCTTCGCCTGCCCGGTGTCGGTCTCGTGGACGACCTTCGAGTCCACGCGGATGGTGTTGATATGGCCGTTGCGGTTGTGGAAGCCTTCAATCCGTGAGGGTGGAATTCCCGCCGGCTCTTTGCCTTCGGCGAGCCATTCGTAGATCACCTTCGCAATCCTGGTGTTCTTACAGACGATGATGAAAACCGGCGGGCGCGGATCGTCGGCTCTTGCGATCCAGTCCGCCAACTCGTTCTCCCAGTAGCCTGCTAGCATGGCGACGGGGTGGTTGGCGTATTTCAGAATCGCCTCGGGCTTTGCGCTGCCTTTCTTGCCGCCACGTTCGGCTGGCGTGAGCTTCTTTTCCAGAATCCATTTCCAGATGTTGAAGTAGGCGGGATACTCTTCGCCGGTCGTATCGCGGATGGCGAGCTGCGGAATCTTCACCAGGCCTGCCTCGATAGCGTCAATCAGGCCGAAGTCGCTGACCACCCAGGGGAACGGCTTGTTCGTCTCCTGGCCCACGCGACCCAGGAAGTACGGAGTCGCCGAAAGGTCCACACAGAAGTTGATGCCTCGCAGCTTGTGAATCTTGTCCAAGCCGTCCACCCAGACGGTCGCCTCTTCTTTGTCAGAGAGCCAGTCTTCGCGTTCGTCTTCGTCCATCTGGTCCCAGTCGTCCGGCCGCTCCTGGTTGATTCGGTAGGCGTGGTGGGCCTCGTCATTCAGCACCAAGATGTTCTGCTTCCCGCCCACATCGCGGCCCAGCACGCGATTGATCAGGCTCGTATCGCTCTCGACATATCGCACCGACTCCACCTTGACCCTGACCAGACTGCCGTCTTTGCCTTGCTCTTCGTCGAGGACGGTGAGCATCCCGCCGGCGACCTGCCGCTCGTAGTCTTTCTGTGTGAGGTAGCGGCTCCCGCGCGCCGTGGTCGTTTTCGCGCCGATGTGGATGGTTTCCTTCACGCGGACCGGCACGCCAGCCTTTGTGACCTTGGAGCTGACGCCTCCCACCTGCACGGTCTGTGGCTCGAAGACGTGCCAGTTGGTCACTAACACTTTGCCCTGCGTCAGCAGGGGCACCAGGTGCCCCGGCACCAGGTCGCGAGTGCGGTAAATGCTGGCCTCGCCCAGTTCAGGCTTGAGTTCGCGCAGGCGGTCGCGGATGGTCACGTTCGGACAAGCCACCAGCACCACGTCGGAGAATCGGGCATCACTGCGGTTGTTGACTTTGTTGAGGATGCTCCAGGCTGCCAGCATCCCCATGACCGTAGTCTTGCCCGAGCCCGTGGCCATCTTGCAGGCGCATCGCTCAAAGCCCGTGTAGCCTTCGGCCTTGCGGTCGTCGCTCGGTTCATCGCGGGGGATCGAAATGCCTTGGAGGAAGTCCGCGCGCGCCTCCTTCAGGAAGCTGGTGGTCAGCGAGGCCTCGATCTGCGCGAAGAACAATCGTTTCTCGCGACCTTCCCGTGTCCACCATTGAATCAGTTCCAGTGTTGTGCGGGTCACTCCGGGATAGCCTGCCTGCTGCCAGGCTTCCACACGCTCGCGGATCAGGTTCACCAGGACGAGCTCAAAACCGGTGGGGTACTGCTCGGAGGGCCGGAGTAGCCGGTCATCCACCGACCACGGAGTGGTCTGATCGCGGGGCGGGAAAACCACGGACGGCCGGCGTCCCGGCCGTCGCTCGGGCTCCTCGCCCTCTTGTATGTACCAGTATTCCTTGGGCTTCTCAAAGGGGGTATTGAGAATCGGTTCCGATACTTCCGGGTAGGCCGACATCATTTCCCCTCGCTAAGCGACCTCACCACCATCAATTCATTCCCACGGTCGTCAATCACTTTGACCGCGATTGTCTTGTGCAACCCGTCGCAGAAGGGCGCGCTCACGGTGCCCGCCAGGTGATCCCAGACGGTATCCCCGTATTCGCCCTTCAGAGCCTTTTTCAGGTTCTCCCACGCCCCGGTGCGCGGAAAGAAGGCCTGGCTGACGTGGAAGCACAGGCCGTTGTAATCCGTGTCGAGGAACCACGACGGAACGTCCTCGCCCTTGCGGTGGTGGTTTTCCATCGTCACGGGATCAAACACGTCGAGGCCCTGCAGCTCAACCTCGTACATCTGCCCGTCGGTTTTTTCTTTCGATTTCACCTTGCGCAGCTCGATCTCCGGCAGGCCGCAGACGCTGAAGATTTGGCTGGAGCGCATGTTCTTCAGCAAGTCGCCCATCATGATGTCCGGCGTCGCTTGAATGTACGCCGCATGAATGCCTACGACTTCGGAGCACTGGTCAACGAGAAGCCGCGCATTCGGCTGGATGGCAAAGCCGATCACAAACAAACGGGCATAGCTCTTCGCGTGGGCTTCGCGGGCTGCCTCATAGACCAGCTTCTCGCTCACAGCGCCATTTTCAGGGCCGAAGACGATGGCCACGGGTTTCTGCGAGAGCGGCAGGGCCACGCCGTTCTTCTCCTCGGCCTCTTGCACGGCATCCGCCAGGGTTGCGCCGTTGCGCAATGCAGTGGCATCTACCATCGCCTCGGCGGACAGTGAAAGCGTCTTGGCCGGACGCCGCACATTCTTGAGGGTGATGGTCTTGTTGCCTTCGAGGCGCAGCACCGGGGAGCGTCGCAGCACTTCTAGCATCCGATCCACAAACGACATTTGAGTTTCCGGCTCCGCGGCGGGCTTTTCTGCGGCGCCTTCCTGCCAATCCATCGGCGTGGGAATCGTCGCCTCGACGCAGAAGGGGCCGCTCACTCTGGTGATAGCGGCGTTTTGTTCAGGCTTATCGACCAAGACGACTTCTTCGGGTGGCTCGCTCTTCGCGATGGATTTCAGCGTGATATGTGGAATGATGCCGCCAATCTCCTCGCCCTTCTTGTTTTGCTTGCGTTTGTAAACGAACCCGCCCGCAGGCCCACGCGATTCGTCTTGCAGTTCGTACCACGGGTAGGTCGCTGTCAAGAGTCGCTGCCGGGCCAGTGCCAGCGGTACGCGGCTCGTGTCTATGGTTATCCAACGTCTTCCCCATTGCTCAGCGACGTACGCTGTTGTGCCGCTTCCACAAGTTGGGTCAAGCACTAGATCACCGGGGCCGGTGGTCATCAGGACGCAACGCTGGATCACTTTCGAAGCGGTCTGGACCACGTACAGCTTCTCTTGCCGTCGCTTGTATCCTCCGAGTTGCGTGTCAAGCCATACATCGCCGAGGCGCGGGGCCCGAGCCATATCCAGATAGCTTTTGAAAAAAAGCCTGTCGCCCTTCGCCATCACGTATCCCAAGGCAACAAGCCTATCCATTCCAGCGGTGTCATGTGAGAAGTGTCTTCCTGGAGTTGGGTAATAGTCCTTTCCCTGAAATCGGTAGGGTTTTGCACCACTGGCGGGCTCACCCTGGGAAGATGAGTCGTCGAGTTCAAATCTGCGATAGTTTCTTTGCTCATTCGGGTCCAGTTCATCCAGCCGGCAGATCGTCCCATCCTCGAACTCACAGTAATCAAACCCCTCCTCACTCACTGGGCCGTCCGCGTAGAGGTTCTGGAATTTCACGCGCTCCTTGTCCTTGGCAAACCACAACAGGTAGTCAACTGTCGTAGGGAGTAGCTCAGAAGACGACCCTGAGGTCTTATTGAATGCGATAATTCCGCAGGAATTCTTGGGGCCGAACACTTCGTCCAAGAGTTCCCGAACATGATGCAAGTTCTCGTCACTAATCTGGACAAAGACGCTCCCACTCGGGTGGAGGAGGTCACGAGCCAGCAAAAGACGATCACGAAGATATGTCAGATATGAGTGCAGCCCCAACTCCCAAGTGTCTCGGTATGCCTGCACCATCTCCGGCTCGCGGGTCATGTCCTCGTCGTCACCGTGAGTAACATCGCGTTTGCGGACAAACGGCTGGAAGTTGGAGCCGAACTTCACGCCATAGGGCGGGTCGATGTAGATCATCTGCGCCTGGCCGCCCAGGCCCTCATAGTGCAGCAGCGAGTTCATCACCACGAGCGAATCGCCCAAGATCATCCGGTTGACCCACTTGTCTTTGTGCTCGTAAGCGCGCAACACCTGGTCGGTGATCGAACGCTGCGGATCACCAAACAGATCGAGCATGTCAATCTGCTTGTCGCGGCGGTGACCCCTCAGCGTTTCGAGGATCGCTTTGGTGGAAAGGCGCTCGTGAATGAACAGCGGCAGCGTGGGCACATCGAACGACAGCCGCTCGGCCTTGCCCGCCCAGTTCAGAAACGGCCGGCTGATCGCCTTGAGCTTCGCGGCGGCCACCTTCGCCTGCTCGATGGTCTGCGCTTCCAGGATTTCGCGGATAGCGGTTTCGCCTTGATCGCGTGCCGGATTCTGGCCGTCCCATTCGAGGGAAGGGGAAAGTGAGTCGTCGTAGCGGTACTTCTTCGGTGGAAGCTTCTTCTTGAACTGCGCCTGCGTGCCCACCTCGGGCCGCATCAAGCTTTCCGATTCAGGATGCCGGTAGTTCTTGGCTAGCTTTGCCTTCGTGGACTTCTCGCTTTTGGTTCGAGCCATGCTCTATTGCCCCCCCCTACAATACGCTCAAGTTTACATGAGAGACGCTAGGGGTCGAGTCTTAACAATTAACACTTTCTAGCCCGTCTGCGTTCTTCCAGTACCCCACTAAAACCAAAAAGCACCGGGGGGCGCACAGCCCTGCCCGGTGCTCTAACACTGCCGGGGTCGTCCTCCCCGCATTTCCACTTTGCGAAATCACCCTCGCCTAAAGGCCCAAAAGTGCCCTTACTTTAGCCTCTTTGGCCCTGGGTGTCAATGGTTCGACAGCGGTTCGACAAAGCTCACCGCAGGGCTCACCACAAGTCCCTTCGGGGATGCTCAGGGCAGGCCCTTCGACTACGCCCAGGGCAAGCGTTTTCTGACACGGTCCCGGTCACCCCTTGTCCCCGCCCGGAATGCTTCGACAGGCTCAGCAATGCACCGTCCGATGGGACACCGGGCCGACCAGGACATTACCCTCTCTCTTACCCTCTCTTGAGGGTATTACCCTTTCTCCCCCAGCGAGCACGATAGGCGCTCATCTTGAGATCGCAATGTGCGATTTCAAGTTTGCGGTTCGAATCTGAAAGCTCAAGTCGGCTTCGCCTACGAGACCTGATAGACCTTGCCGACCGCGGGAGGCGCGATCGCTTTTCGGGCGAACTCTTCTCGCACCCGCTCCAAGCGCCGGACTACCTCGGTGGAGTAATAAGACTCACCACACTGCTGGCATACCTCCGCCTCGAC
>Ga0209342_10007040_pt1 | contig 11328 bp, 8 predicted proteins | sample RifCSP16_2_FD_184023 | JGI IMG/M metagenome (GOLD analysis project Ga0209342, IMG submission 184023) | Soil microbial communities from Rifle, Colorado - Rifle CSP2_sed 16_2 (SPAdes) (version 2) | ecosystem: Environmental > Terrestrial > Deep subsurface > Rock core/Sediment | place: Rifle... | reverse complement strand
TCGCGCAGAGAAGTTTCCGGGAATGGAGACGCAGGCGTCAACAGAACGCCGTCGTCCGTGTTAATGGCCTGGAGTTCCTGCCCCGGCTCCCAGTGGTGAAGGAGGCGGATTTCCTTGGGGATGATGACCTGACCCTTGCTTGAAAGTTTTGTAGTCGACATGTGGTCTCCCGAGTGGTAAGATTATTGTAAGACAATGATACCGCGCGAACCATGAGGTTGTCAAGGTAAAGATGCAATGCTCTGTTTGATTATTTCGGTTCTTTTTAGGAGCACATGCTCATGAGGTCTTTACTATCGACGAGGTGCCCACGTACCCCGTGATTCATCCAGGTTGCCGGCCCGATAATCCGATTGTCCTTGACATCACTCGTGTCTAATCAGTATAATCCGCGTTGACTTAAAAAAAGTGAAAGGAACGCAGATGGAAGACTATAACGAGCTGATCCAGCAGCGGTTCAAGAAGCTTGCGGAGATCAGCGCGATGGGGAAAAAGCCGTACGGCGGCAGGTTCGATGTCACGACGACCGCGCAGGCCCTCATTGATACGTACGGCGGCACAACCAAGGAAGACCTCGAGAAGAGTCGAGTCGAGGCCACCATTGCCGGCAGGATCGTTGCCATGCGGAGCTTCGGCAAGGCCTGCTTTTCTCATATCCAGAGCGATCTGGGGAAGATACAACTGTATTTTCAGAAAAATACTCTGGGCGAGGACAGGTTCGCCCTGTTCCAGAAACTCGACATCGGTGATTTTATCGGCGTGAAGGGCTTCCTGTTCCGGACGAGGACGAACGAGCTGACGCTCGACGTCGAAGATTTCACGCTTCTCTCCAAATCTCTTCGCCCTTTGCCGGAAAAGTGGCACGGTCTCACTGATGTGGAGATCCGCTACCGGCAGCGGTATGTTGATCTTATCGTCAATCCCGAGGTGAAGAAGGTCTTTCTCCTTCGCACAAAGATCATCCAATCGATACGGAATTTTTTGAACTCCCGGGGCTACGTTGAGGTCGAGACGCCGATGATGCAGACCATCCCCGGCGGCGCGACCGCCAAGCCCTTCAAGACGCACCACAACGCCCTGGACATGGACCTTTTTCTCCGCATCGCGCCCGAGCTCTATCTCAAGAGGCTTCTCGTCGGCGGATTCGAACGGGTCTATGAGATCAACCGGAATTTCAGGAACGAAGGCATATCCACGCGCCACAACCCCGAGTTCACGATGCTCGAATTCTATACTGCTTATGCCGACTACCGTCTCCTCATGGACATGACCGAGCAGATGGTCAGCACGGTAGCCATGGAGGTGCTCGGCACGACGGAGGTGGAGTACGAGGGCCGGAAGATAAATCTCGCCCCTCCGTGGAAGAGGGTCACCTACATCGACTCCCTTCGCGAGGCAGGAGTGCCCGCTGATGTTCTCACGGATGCGGGCAAGGCCCGCGAGTACGCAAAAAAGCTCGGCGCCTCATTAAAAGGCGGAGAACCGCTCGGGAAGCTCTTGAACGAGATATTCGAGGCGCTTGTCGAGACGAAACTGATCCAGCCGACGTTCATCACCGACTATCCGACCGACATATCTCCGCTCTCGAAAAAACGGGAAGACAATCCGGATTATGTGGAGCGGTTTGAGCTCTTTATCACCGGGAGGGAGCTTGCCAACGCATTTTCGGAGCTGAACGACCCTGTTGATCAGAAAGAGCGGTTTCTCAAACAGGTATCGGAACGCGAGGCGGGAGACGACGAGGCGCACCAGATGGACGAGGATTTCATCCGCGCTCTTGAATACGGCATGCCTCCTGCCGCAGGGGAGGGCATCGGGATAGACCGCCTGGTGATGCTGCTTACGAACTCCAGTTCCATCCGGGATGTGATATTATTTCCGCAGATGAAGAAGGAAAAAGCCTGATGCAAGATGCACGATCCAGGATGCATGATGTCTGATGTTCCACGTTCTTAACATGCATCGTGTATCCGGTATCCTGCATCTCTTTAGATTATGAAAACCCCTTACGAAATATTCATCAGCCTGCGCTATCTGAGGACCAAAAAGCGCCATGGCACGGTATCGCTCAATACCTTCATATCCATTGCCGGCGTAGTCATCGGCGTGGCAACGTCGATCATCACGCTCTCGGTGATGACCGGGATGCAGGGTTATTTCCGCGACAAGATCCTCTCGGCCGTACCGCACGTCGTCGTCATGGAATATACCGGCAGCGGAACCGGCGATATAAAGGCGCTCGAAGCGAAGGTCGCCAGGGTGCCGCACGTCGTGGCCACCACGCCGTTCATCTATAGCCAGTCCATGCTCTCGGCAAAGGACCGGGTACAGGGCGTCGTTGTCCGGGGAATTGATCCGAAGAATGAGGGAAGGGTAACGAGCCTTGAGAAGAACATTACCGAGGGCTCGCTCACGGACCTTGAGGCCCAGGGCAGGAAGCTGCCCGGCATTGTCATCGGCGAGGACCTTGCCCGCAAGTTCAGCGCGATCATCGGAGACACGCTTACCATGGTGAACCCTCTTGGCGAGGAGACGCCGATCGGCATCGTTCCCAAGATGAAAAAATTCGAGCTCGTCGGCATCTTTGATGCGGGCATGTATGACTATAATACGGGATTCGTGTATATATCGATTCCCGCGGCCCAGAAGTTTTTCAACATGCCGGGCCGGGTGAGCGGCATCCAGGTCCGGGTGGACGATGTTTACCGGGCGGACAAGATCGGCGCGTCCATCCAGTCGGAAGCGGGGTACCCTTACTACACGCGGAGCTGGATCGAGATGAACAAGAACTTTTTCTCCGCGCTCAAACTCGAAAAGATCGGCATGTCGCTCATCCTCATCGTGATCATCATCGTCGCGTCGTTCAACATCATCGGCACGCTGACCATGATCGTCATGGAAAAGAGCAGGGAGATCGCCATCCTGAAGTCCATGGGCGCATCGGGCCGCAGTATTATGAAGATATTCATGTTCGCCGGGCTTGTCATCGGCGTTGTGGGAACGGTCCTGGGCTCCGTCATCGGCTACGGCGCGGTCTCCATCATTACGAAAAGCAATCTCATATCCCTTCCCCGGGATGTGTATCAGGTAAGCCATTTGCCGCTCTCCATCACGACGCTTGACGTCCTGTTCATATCTCTCACCGCCCTCGGCATCAGTTTCATGGCGACGCTCTATCCCTCGTGGCAGGCGGCACGACAGGACCCGGTAGAGGTGTTGAGGTACGAGTAAAAAAGATGCAGGATGCACGATGCACGATGCAGGATCAAACACGGAAAAAGTCCGATTCCATCGTGAATCGTGGATCATGTATCATATTATGTTATCACGAAACCTTATCAAAGGAGGATGTAATATGGCGCAGCAAGGCAAACTTAAAAGAACGTTGTTGACCCTCGTGTTTATTGCATTATTGATCGTTGTGTTCATCCTGGTGGGCGGCGGAGATCTGCTGAAATCAGCGGGAAAATGGATCGGGCGAATGGGCAGCAAGGCCGAGGATATCAAGGGAACGATGGAAGACAAGGCCACGACCATAGAAAAGACGGTAGAAAAACTGAAGCAGAGCGACAAGTCGGGAGATAAAAAATAAAGACGACACTTATCCATATCGAGCAGGTCCGCAAGTCGTTCATGAGCGGCCCTGAGACGCTCCATGTCCTGAGCGGAGTCGACCTCGACATCCGGAAAGGCGAGATGCTCGCCATCGTGGGCGCGTCGGGGGTCGGCAAGAGCACCTTTCTCCATATCGTGGGAGGTCTTGAGCGGCCTACTTCGGGCAAGGTGCTCTATGGCAGCGTTGATGTTTTCGGACTGAACAACGACCGGCTCGCGCAGTTCAGGAACGAACATGTCGGCTTCGTGTTCCAGTTTCATCATTTGCTGCCGGAATTTACCGCCCTCGAGAACGTTATGATGCCGGCGCTCATCAGGAATGCGGGGAGGGAAGAGGCTGCACAACTTGCCTCCAAACTCCTGACCGAGGTTGGGCTCGGCGCCAGGCTCCATCATCGCCCCGGAGAGCTCTCGGGCGGCGAGCAGCAGCGCGTTGCCGTTGCGCGGGCGCTGGTGCTCAATCCCGATGTGGTCCTGGCTGATGAACCGACCGGCAACCTCGATAGCCACACCGGTGAGGCTGTCCACGAACTCTTGCAGAACCTGAACAAGCAGAAGGGCACGACCTTCATCATCGTGACCCATAACGACAAGCTGGCCATCCGCGCGGACCGGGTATTTCGGATGGCGGAGGGAAAGCTTGCGTTGGAGAGGTCATAAACTTATAGGGTCCAGGGTCAAGGGTCATGTGATAATCTTGGCGGACTATTTGCAAAAATGCATTAAATTCATTCGCGGTTTCAGCTAATGTTATCTCGTTAATCCTGTCAATAAACAATTCTTCATGCTATAATCCGCCATGCGCTTTATAGCCGACCTCCACATCCATTCCCACTACTCGCGCGCCACGAGCAAAGACATGTCGCCGGAAGGCATCTGGAAATGGGCTCAGCTCAAAGGCATCACGGTCATCGGCACCGGCGACTTCACTCACCCCGGGTGGCTCAAGGAACTGAACGAAAAGCTCCTGCCCGCGGGCCACGGGCTGTTCATGCTCAAGAATCAGTATTGCGCGAACGATATTCCTGAATCGTGCAAGGCAGATGTCTATTTCATCCTCTCCGCGGAGATAAGCTGCATTTACAGCAAGAAGGGAAGAACAAGGAAGGTTCACTCCGTTATCCTCGTACCGGACTTTGCGGATGCCGAGAGAATTAATTTGTCCCTGTCAAAGATCGGGAACCTCAAATCGGACGGCAGGCCCATCCTCGGTCTTGACGCAAAGGAACTCCTGAAGATCGTCCTTGATGCTTCCCCCGACGCTCTGTTCATACCCGCCCACGCATGGACTCCTCATTTTTCCGTACTTGGCGCGGTCTCAGGGTTCGATTCCCTTGAGGAATGCTTTGAGGAACTCACGCCGCATATCCACGCCGTTGAGACAGGGCTTTCATCAGACCCGGCCATGAACTGGCGCCTTTCCGCTTTGGACAGGCTTACCCTCGTCTCCAATTCCGACGCCCACTCTGCGCGCAAGATCGGACGCGAGGCGAACATCTTTGATGCGGAGATATCCTATCTCTCCATGATGAATGCCGTCAAGACGAAAAAGGGATTTCTCGGCACCATAGAGTTCTTTCCGGAGGAAGGGAAATACCATTACGACGGACACAGCGCCTGCGGCGTGAGCCTCTCGCCCAAAGAGACGATACACCATGATTACCTTTGTCCCGCGTGCGGCAGGAAAGTCACCGTGGGCGTGATGCACAGGGTGGAGAAGCTCGCGGACCGGGACAACGGGTTCAAACCGGCTGGTTCTCCTGCTTTTACTTCCATCATTCCCCTTGCGGAGATCATCTCCGAGACGCTGAAGGTCGGCGTGAGCAGCAAGAAGGTCGAAGCGCTGTACTTTTCTCTTCTTGAAAAACTCGGCAATGAATTCAATATCCTGATGGACGTTCCGCTCGATGATATCGAACGCGCCGGGTCGTTGCTTCTGCGCGAAGCGATCTCGCGCGTGCGTGCGGGAAATGTCCATATTGCGCCGGGGTACGACGGAGAATACGGGAAGGTCAAGATATTCGAGGACGTGGAGAGGAAAGAGATCAGGGGGCGGATAAAGCTGTTATGAAATCATGTTCGCAGCGCGTCAGTTCCGCACCCATTTTCGTGAGGGTAAACTCCGGCAGGAATGCATATCTATATTCAATAAAGTCTCTGGATTCCCGCGTTCTCGGGAATGACGGTTCTATCAACTGATGCAAAAAAGAACATTCGCTTTGATGCCGGGTTTGCTATAATAAATTCCATGGCACGGGAGCTCAAGACGGAAGGGCAAGTAGAGACAACAGCCACATGCGGATGAAGAGGCGCGAATTCTTAAAGTATATGGCCCTCGGCGGGATCGGGCTTTCGGGGCTTACGAAGCTTGGAGAAATAGTTGTCCCTTTTGCCGAGGCCGCCGCGATCCCCCAGTTCAGTTTTGCGCACATAACGGACCTCCACCTCGATGTGCGGGGGAAGAGCAACTGGCAGTACCGGGGAAAAAGCGTAACGCTGTTCATTGACGCGCTGCGCCAGCTCGGCCGTCTTCAAAAAATGAACTTTATCCTGTTTGGCGGGGACCAGATCCAGTCAGGCCCGAACGACCGGGAGTCATTGACGGTTTTTCAGACCTGGGTCGCCCAGCTCGATGTTCCGTACTATATGCTTCTCGGAAACAGCGAGGTCTCGCCGATTCCGGGCGTGTCAAAACTGGGAAGGGAAGACTACCTCCGGATGTGGAACGGCAGGGGACTGCGGCAGGGAAGATCGTCATGGGCCTTTGACCCTGCGCCGGGAGTGCGTTTTATCGGATTCGATGTGACGGTTGACGGCAGGCCGTATGGCGAGGCCACGCCGAAGGGTCTCCGATGGCTCGAGCGTGAACTTGCGTCGAACAGAAAAAAGGAACTGATCATCGTTGCGACGCACCAGCTTCTCCTCCCCACAAATCCCCTTGATCTCACGCCCGCGTGGTCCCTCTGGCTGGTCAGGAACCATGCGCAGGTGCGTGAGCTTCTCGATCGGTTCCCGAACGTACGGCTCGTATTGTCCGGTCATCATCATGCTACCCGCGTCCAGACAGAGGGGAGGATCACGTATGTGTCTGATCCCGCGATCGTCACCTATCCCTGCGCGTTCAGGATATTCACCGTGAAACGGGACGGCATTCACTTGATGAACATCGGACTTGATGACCGGGCTACGGTTTCCCGCGCCCGGGATCTCCTGATTGCTGATCCGTATGCGAGAATGTACGATCCTGACGATCCGAAGAATGTTCTGTCCTACACCATGGGCCTTACCGACGAGGACCGTGAGACGTTCATTCAGTTATAAGTAACTACAGAACCAGATTCTTCTCAAAATGGCAAGAAAAACTTTACCGCGAAGACGCGAAGAATAAAACAGATCGCAGCTGATAAGTTTTACTACGAGCTATGAGCCATCAGCTATGAGACCTTTCGGCTTGTCCGAGTCAGGCGTGTGGAGAATGCCGGACCTTTACATCGCTATCGGCATGCGCACGGTGAACCTGCTCCCTTTGCCGGGCTGGCTCTCGACGTCGATCGTCCCGTCATGCGCTTTTATGATCTCGAGCACCAGCGGCAGGCCGAGACCCGTGCCTTTCACCCGGTGCGCATGCGTTTTTGAACGGTAGAACTTTTTAAATATGTACGGCAGGTCCTGCTCCGATATTCCCCAGCCCGTGTCTTCGAGAGAAAGAGAGAGGTATCCGTTCTTTGTTTCCGCGTTGATCGTTACGACTGCTCCGCGATCACAGTAGGAAATCGCGTTGTTCAAGAGGTTGAACACGGCACGGCGCAGCTTATCTTCGTCCGCATGGAGCGACGGCAGGGACTTCGGCCCGTCCCAGCGAATTCGCACTCCTTTGGCCGCCGCCTGCTCCGAGAGGACCTCGATGCAGCTTTCGATGACCGGCCGGAGGGACACTTCCGTTTTTCTGATTTCCTGCATCCCGCTCTCTATGCGCGCGATGTCGAGCAGTTCTTCAACCATGGAGGCGAGCCTCTGTCCTTCGGAGTGGATAGTCGCCAGGTATTGGCGTGCAGCCCTGTCATCCTCTCTCTTGCCATCCATGAGCATGCGCGCCATGCCCACGATGGTGGACAGCGGGGTCCGAATTTCGTGCGATACGGTCCGGACAAAGTCCGTCTTCATGCGATCGGCCTCTATTTCAAGGGTGATGTCACGAAAGACCGTTACCCTTCCGATCTCTTCGCCCGTTTCATTCTTGATGGGCGCGGAGGTCAATGCCGTGGGCAGTTTTCTTCCGCGGGCGGTGGAACAGAACGCGGCTTGTGTTTCCGTCTGGCCGTCCGGGTATTTCCTCATCACGCACCGGCTGCCGCAGAGCAGTTCACCGTGCTCGTCCACGTGCCCCAGGACCTCAACGCAGGTCTTACCCACGATATCGACCGCCTTGAACCCGGTGATCGTCTCCGCCGCTTTGTTCCAGTAGGTGATATGAAAATCCCTGTCAGTCGTGTAGACGCCCTCGCCGATGCTCGAGAGGACCGCCTCCGCCCGGTTCTTTTCCAGGCTGACGAGGCCCGAAAGCCGTGACCGCTCCCGATTGTAGAGCTTGATGTTCTCGATCGCCACGCCGACGATGTGTCCGACGGACCGGAGGAACTCGAGCTCATCCGAGGTAAAGGCATGTTCCTTGTGCGATAGCATGCACAGGATGCCCTGTACCTTGTCCTTGGACTTGAGGGGGAGGCAGAGATAGCCCTGCATGCCCATTTGTTTTATCGTGTTCATAAGCGTCCGGGGGTCTTTTGACGCGTTTGAAATTGCAACGGTATCTCCGGTGATTGCCACGAAGCCGGGGATGTCCTCGCCGAACTTGAATTTTTCCATCTGATGCGCGAGATGGTCCGGGACCCCTATATGTCCGGCGCAGGTAATTTCCCTTTTTTGCTCGTCGACCCAGTATATGCCGCCGGCGTCCATACCGGTAATGGCGGTCACCTCTTTGATCGTGTTCCTGAGTATTTCGTCCAGGTCCATGGACTGGCTGGTAATCGCCGCGATCGTATTTAACGCCAGGAGCTCTCTGTTCTTCTTGAGGATGTAATCCTCCAGCTCCTTGCGGGCCGAAATGTCCTTAAACACGTCGATCGCGCCGACCACCTGATCGTTCTCCATGATGGGACTGCCGCTTATGAGCACGGGGATGTTTTTTACCTGATTGCAGAGGACCGAAACTTCGTACACGTCCGCTAATCCTCTCGCCCGTTTTCCCGTCATCTGCTGTTCAAATACATGGCGGTTGGCCTCGTCGAAGAAATCGCCGGCGTACCTGCCGATGACGTCCCGCCGTTCGTGGCCGAACAGCTTGGTAAAGGCCGGATTGATGTCGACGACCCTGTTTTCCGCATCGAGAAACCACAGGGGGTCCAGCATCTTCTCGATAGAGAGTTCTTTCCTCGTGAGTTCCTTGTTTCTCGTTCGGAGAGAATCAGCCATGCTGTTGAAGGCTGACGCGAGGCGCGCAATTTCGTCGCTGCCGGCGACCGGGAGCCGATGGTCGAGGTTGCCGTTGCCGAGATCGTTGACCCCTTTTGTGAGGTTTCGAAGCGGCCGCACGATCATTCGTGTTACCAGGGCGGTGATGAAAACGGCGACCAGTCCGCCGCAGAGGGCAAAGGCTACGATCTCTTTTTGGAAGCCGAACAGCAAGAGGGGGAACATGGAGACAGCAAGGAATATGAGCAGGATGCCGCCTGCAAGTCTGTTCATAGTATGAAAAGTCATGGGATTAACCCGACCCCGAGGATGAAGAGTATGATAAACGGCATCCGGCCGATGAACGCTGCGAGGAGCCGTTTCGGCCCCGCGTCTATGATGGATTCGGTTTCCACGGACAGGCCGATACCCGCTATTGCAATGGAGAAACAGAATGCGATGTACGGGCCGAGGATGATGCCGATCAGTATGGAGAGAACAAGAGGATCGAGGGCGGCATGGCCGAAGGAGAAAATCGTGGATATGATCACGATGACGAGCGCAACGCCCAGACCGGGCAAGGGTGAAAATGTTTTCGGAGAAGCATTATTCACCGGAAGTCCTTCGCTTTGAACAGGGGATCACGGTGCCATGATCGCCGCGGGAAACACGATCGCAAGACACATGAATTTTATTCTTTTGAGAGTGAGAAGTCAATCCTTTTCCGGTCCCTGTCCACTTTATCCACGCGGACCCGGACCCGGTCGCCGATGCGGTAGACGAGCTTCGTCCGCTCTCCCCGCAGGCAGTGCTGTTTATCTTCATAGTGGTAATAGTCGCCGGCCAGCGCTGAGATGTGGACCATCCCCTCGACGAACAGCCCGGTCAATTGCACGAAAAAGCCGAACTGGGCAGCGCCTGTGATGATCCCGTCAAAGGTCTCGCCGAGCTTGTCCTTCATGAAATCGAGCTTCAGCATCGTCACGACGTCCCGCTCAGCTTCCATGGCGGTGCGTTCGCGCAGGGAACAGTGGGTGGCGGCCTCCGGCAATGTTTCGTCAAGCTTTTCGATGACCTCGGGTTTTTTGAGAGCTCCCCGCAGCCCGGCCTTCAGGACCCGGTGGACAATGAGGTCCGGGTATCGCCGTATGGGAGAGGTGAAGTGCGTGTAGCTTTGCGCCGCGAGACCGAAATGCCCGACATTCTCCGGCGAATACCGGGCCTGTTTCATCGAGCGGAGCACGACGGTGTTGACGAGCACTTCTTCGGGCGTGCCTTTTACCTGGTTTATCGCTTTCTGCAGAGAGGATGACTTGAGTTTTTTCTCCACGGGAAAGTTGATGCCGAGGGAGGAGAGAAAATCCACCAGGTCCGTTATCTTGTCCTCATCCGGCTCCTCGTGGATGCGATAGATGAACGGGACCTCCATTTCTTCCACATGGGCGGCCACGGTCTCGTTCGCGGCGAGCATGAACTCTTCGACGATCTGGTGCGCCCTGTTGCGCTCCGCCCGGATGATGTCGCTCAGGCGGCCCTGGAGATCGAGGACGATCTGGGGCTCCGGCAAATCGAAGTCGATGCTCCCGCGTTTGGTCCTCTTTGCCCGAAGTATTTCCATAAGCTCGTCCATGAGCTCGAAATCCGGGAGAAGCCGGGCATAGCGCTTCCGCTGGCCGGGGTCCCTGTCCACGAGGATCTCCCGCACGGCGGTATAGGTCATGCGCTCGGCGCTCTTGATAACGCTCTCATAGATATCATAGGTGAGGATCTTTCCTGCCGGCGAAATATCCATTTCAGCGGTGAGCGTAAGCCTGTCCACGTCGGGATTCAGGCTGCAGATGCCGTTCGAGAGGGGCGTGGGGAGCATGGGGATGGCCCGGTCGGGAAGATACACGCTCGTCCCGCGCTGGTATGCCTCCTGGTCCAGAAGCGTATTTTCTTTTACGTAGTGGGCGACATCGGCAATATGGACCCAGAGGCGATAGCCGGTCTTGATCTTCTCAATGGAGATCGCGTCGTCGAAGTCCCGGGCTTTTTCACCGTCTATCGTGACCGTCGGAAGCGCCCGGAGGTCGCGCCTTCCCCGGCACATGGCGGAAGTGACCTGCTGCGGGATGTCGGAAGCCTCCTGGAGAACGGCAGGGGAGAACTCTACCGGCAGTTCATACTCTTCGATGATGAGCTCGGATTCTATGCCGGGCTGGCCGGGTTCCCCGATGACCCTGATGATCCTGCCTTCCGGCGGCCTGCCGCGCATGG
>Ga0209342_10007039_pt1 | contig 11330 bp, 11 predicted proteins | sample RifCSP16_2_FD_184023 | JGI IMG/M metagenome (GOLD analysis project Ga0209342, IMG submission 184023) | Soil microbial communities from Rifle, Colorado - Rifle CSP2_sed 16_2 (SPAdes) (version 2) | ecosystem: Environmental > Terrestrial > Deep subsurface > Rock core/Sediment | place: Rifle... | reverse complement strand
GAACGATGCCGTATGATGGCTGGCGGTCGGCGCGTTCCATCATACGGCATCGTTCCACGATGCGGCACCGCCCGCACGATGGAACCGGGCCTCGACGGCGATCGGCCGGCCATCGACCATCCCCGCCTCGCGGGGAGGCCGCGACGCAGGGAGCCAGACCACCCGATGACCCAGGACGGCTACCAGGACATCGATCTCAACGGGCTCGCCGACGACGAGCTCGTCGAGCAGATGCACAACGACCTCTACGACGGCATGGCGCCGGAGATTTCCCAGGGCACGAACATCCTCCTCGGCCGCGGCTGGTCGCCGGATCGCGTCCTCAACGACGCCCTCGTCGAGGGGATGCGGATCGTCGGCATCGACTTCCGCGACGGGATCCTCTTCGTGCCCGAGGTTCTCCTCGCCGCCAACGCGATGAAGGCCGGCATGGCGATCCTCCGCCCGCTCCTCGCCGAGACCGGCGCGAAGCCGGTCGGCAAGGTCGTTATCGGGACGGTCAAGGGCGACATCCACGACATCGGCAAGAACCTCGTGGCGATGATGCTCGAGGGCGCCGGCTTCGAGGTCCACGACCTCGGCATCAACACCGATGCCGACAAGTTCATCAACGCCCTCGAGCAGCACAAGCCCGACATCCTGGGCATGTCCGCCCTCCTGACGACGACGATGCCCTACATGAAGGTCGTCATCGAGGAGCTCAAGAAGCGCGGCATCCGGGACGACTACATCGTCCTCGTCGGCGGCGCGCCGCTCAACGAGGAGTTCGGGCGGGCCGTCGGCGCCGATGCCTATTGCCGCGACGCCGCCGTCGCGTCCGAGACAGCACGGCGGCTGGTCGACGAACGCCGTGCGCAGGTCGCGTAGGAGGGACATGGCGACCTCGGCCGCGCGGCCGCTCGTCATCGGGTGCGGGGCGTTGGCTCGCGAGCTGGTTGCCCTCACCCGGCGGGCAGGCCTCCCCGAGGTCGACCTGACCTGCCTGCCGGCGACGCTCCACAACCGCCCGGAGCGGATCCCGGAGGCCGTTCGCGGCCGGATCCGGAAGGCCCGAGCCGCCGGTCGCGAGCAACTCTTCGTCGCCTACGCGGATTGCGGCACCGGCGGGCTCCTCGACCGGGTCCTCGAGGAGGAAGGCGTCGCCCGCCTCGAGGGCGCCCACTGCTACGAGGTCTACGCGGGGCGCGCCGCGTTCGCAGCCCTCACCGAGGCCGAACCCGGGACCTTCTATCTGACCGATTTCCTGGCCCGGAACTTCGACCGGCTTGTCATCCGTGGCCTGGGCCTGGATTGCCACCCGGAGCTCCTGCCGCAGTACTTCGGCAACTACTCCCGCGTCCTCTACCTCGCCCAGACCGACGATCCGGTCCTCACGGTGGCAGCCCGACGCGGCGCCCGCCGCCTGGGCCTCCGCTTCGAGCGGCGCTTTACCGGCTTCGGCGAGCTCGCCCCGGCGATGAGGTCGGTTGCGGCTCTTCGGTCTGCTGCTGCCCAGGGAGATGACGCCCAGTCACTGCGTGCCAATGAGCGCTCGTCGGTAGGCCTTGGCGCCGGTTCCGTGACCAGGCGTCATGAACGGATCATGAATCGGGCGCAGGTGAGCGCTGTACGGCTCGATGCCGCCCGTGCGGGGCGCCCAGAGCGCGACATCGTGGTGCCCAGTCATCCGCGGCCTACGGGGACCTCCGGGATCAGCCGCCGACGGGTGACAGCATCCGTTGGCGGAGACGCCTGATGGCCGGCCTGCTGACCGTCATCTGGTGGCGCGACATTCCCGCCCAGGTCGTCGCCAAGGATCGCCGCGAGTCGCACAAGGTCGTCCTCCACCCCCGCTTCCAGGTTGCGATCGACAAGGCGGCGATGAAGGCCGGCCGCAAGGCCTTCGGCGACTACATCGAGGACTGGCGGCGCGAGGGCCGCTCCTGCGGCGACGATCTCGAGGCCGAGGCCACCGCCGAGGCCGCCCGCCTCGAGGCCCATTACACCAAGGAAGTCCTGGCCCGGCTCATCGCGTCGGGCGGCCTCGACCCCGACCGAGCCCCCGAGGATCGCCTGGCATGACGAAGGCCACCCACACCGTCGTGTCGTCCGCGTCCCGGGAGGTCGTCCTCGGCTTCGACCGGCCGTTCGTGCTCATCGGCGAGCGGATCAACCCGACCGGCCGGAAGCTCCTTGCCGATGAGATGCGGGCCGGCGACTTCAGCCGCGTCGAGCGCGACGCGATCGCCCAGGTCGAGGCCGGCGCCCACATGCTCGACGTCAACGCCGGCATCCCCCTCGCCGACGAGCCGGGGATCCTCGCCCAGACCGTCCGCCTCGTCCAGTCGCTCGTCGATGTCCCGCTGTCCATCGATTCCTCGATCGTCGAGGCGCTCGAGGCGGGGCTGGCCGCGTACGTCGGCAAGCCGCTCGTCAACAGCGTGACCGGCGAGGAGGAGCGGATGGAGCGGGTGCTGCCACTTGTCCGGAAGCACGGCGCGGCGGTCGTCGCGATCTCCAACGACGACACCGGGATCAGCGAGGACCCCGACGTGCGCTTCGAGGTCGCGAAACGGATCGTCGAGCGGGCCGCGGACCACGGCATCCCGCGCCGGGACATCGTCGTCGACCCCCTGGTCATGCCGATCGGCGCGATGCGGACAGCGGGCCAGCAGGTCTTCCGGCTCGTCCGGCGCCTGCGTGAGGAGCTCGGCGTGAACACGACGTGCGGGGCCAGCAACGTCAGCTTCGGGCTGCCGAACCGCGACGGGATCAACGCCGCGTTCCTGCCGATGGCGATCGCCTCCGGCCTGACATCGGCCATCACGAACCCGCTCTCGGCCGAGGTCAGGGCCGCGATCATGGCCGCCGACGTCCTCACGGGCAACGACGAGGACGCGGCCCGCTGGATCCGGGCGAACCGGCCGGTGCCCGTGCCGGGGAACGGCAGGGGGCCGGACGGCGCAGGCGGGCCCGGCGAGCGGGGCCGGCGCGTCAACCGGCGGGCCATGGCCGCGGGTCCGGCGGTCGGTGGCGGAGCCGGCGGGACCGGATCCTCGTGACTTCGGCTGCCGACGCGCTTGTCATCTTCACCCCGTCAGGGCGGCGCGGCCGCTTCGCCGAGGGCACGACGGTCCTCGACGCGGCCCGCGCTCTCGGCGTCGATCTCGACTCGGTCTGCGGCGGGCGCGGGCTGTGCGGCCGCTGCCAGGTCCGGCCGGCCGAGGGCGAGTTCCCGAAGCACGGCATCACCTCGGCCGGCGGGCACCTCTCGCCGGCCGGCGCCGACGAGGCGGAGTATGACCGCCTCCGCGGCCTTTCCGCCGACCGCCGGCTCGGCTGCCGGGCGGCGATCCACGGCGACATCCTCGTCGACGTCCCGCCCGAGAGCCAGGTCCACCGGCAGGTCGTCCGGAAGGGCGTGCCGGTCCGCGACTTCGTCATCGACCCCGTCGTCCGGCTCTTCGAGGTCGAGGTCGAGCGGCCGACGCTCGAGACGCCGGGCGGCGACCTCGCCCGGCTGCGAGGTGCGCTCACGTCCGAGTGGGGCCTCCACGGCGACGCCCTCGAGGTCGACCTCCACGTCATCCGCGATGTCCAGCCGGCCCTCGAGGCCGGCGCCTACCGCGTCACGGTCGCGATCCACGACGGGCGGGACGTGACCTCGGTCTGGCCGGGCCTCCACGACCGGGCCCTGGGCGTCGCCATCGACATCGGCTCGACCACCATCGCCGGCCATCTCGCCGACCTCGCCGACGGCGCGGTCCTCGCCTCGGACGGCGTGATGAATCCCCAGATCCGGTTTGGCGAGGACCTCATGAGCCGGGTCTCGTACGCGATGCTGCACGAGGGCGGTGCGGCCGAGATGACCAGGGTCGTCCGTGACGCCCTCGGCTCCCTCGTCACGGGACTCGCCCAGCGAGCCGAGGTGGACGCCGCCGACATCCTCGAGGTCACGATCGTCGGCAACCCGATCATGCACCACCTCGCCCTGGGCATCGATCCCGTGCCCCTGGGCTCTGCGCCGTTCGCGCTGGCGACGGACGGCGCGGTCAGGACGACCGCGCGCGAGCTCGAGCTGCCGGTCGGCGCCGGCGCCCGCGTCTACCTCCTGCCGTGCATCGCCGGCCACGTCGGGGCCGACGCCGCCGGGGCGATCCTGGCCGAGACGCCGTACCTCGCCGACGAGCTGACGCTCCTCGTCGACGTCGGCACGAACGCCGAGATCGTGCTCGGCAACCGCGAACGGCTGCTCGCCGCGTCCTCGCCGACCGGCCCGGCCTTCGAGGGTGCCCAGATCAGCTGCGGCCAGCGGGCGGCGCCGGGCGCCATCGAGCGGGTCCGGATCAACCGCGCGACGCTCGAGCCGCGGTTCAAGGTCATCGGCTCGAACCGCTGGTCGGACGAGACCGGGTTCGCCGCCTCCACCCGCCGGACCGGCGTCACCGGAGTCTGCGGGTCGGGCATCGTGGAGGTCATCGCCGAGCTGTTCCTGGCCGGGGTCATCACGGCCGACGGCACGATCGACGGGTCGTTCGCCGCCCGGACGCGGCGCGTAGTCCCCGACGGGCGGACCTACGCCTACGTCCTCAACGAGGGCGGCGCCGGCCTCGACGGCGGCCCGGCCTCGCCTCGCCTGACGATCACCCAGAACGATACCCGGGCGATCCAGCTCGCGAAGGCCGCGCTCTACGCCGGCACGCGGCTCCTCATGGACCATCTCGGCGTCGAGGCCGTGGACCAGGTCAAGCTCGCCGGGGCGTTCGGGAGCCAGATCGACCCGCTGCACGCGATGGTCCTCGGGCTCGTGCCCGACGCGCCGATCGAGAACGTCCGACCGGCCGGCAACGCGGCCGGGACCGGCGCGCTCATCGCGCTCCTGTCAGGCGAGGCGCGGCGCGAGATCGAGGCGGTCGTCCGGCGGGTCGAGAAGATCGAGACCGCCATCGAGCCACGCTTCCAGGCCCATTTCGTCGATGCGATGGCGTTCCCGCACGCGACCGCCCCCACGCCGAACCTGGAGGCCGCCGTCGAGCTGCCGGCCCGGCGGGCGGGCGGACCAGGCGCCGGCCCGGACGCGGGGGGCGACGGTACGTCCGGTGGCGGGACGATCCACGGACGGCGGGTGAACGCGCGGCGGACGGTCGCTGCAGCGTCGGAGGATCGCTGATGCACGAGGGACCGCGCCATCGCACCGGCGGCCGGGCCGGCCGGATGGCCGCGCGCCTCGCCGCGCACGTCGACGCCGCCCCGTTCCTGACCCGGACGTTCCAGCCGTTCGAGGTCCTCGGCGAGGAGGGCCTGTCGCTCCTCGAGGAGAACGCCGACACGATCCTCCAGGAGGTCGGCATCGAGTTCCGGGGCGACCCCGACGCCCTCCGCCTCCTCCGCGAGGCCGGCGCCGACGTCAGCGGCGAGCTCGTCCGCTTCCCGCGCGGGATGTGCCGGCAGGTCGTCCAGGCGACCGCGCCCCGGATCTTCACCCAACACGCCCGGAACCCGGAGCGGACCGTCCGGATCGGCGACCCGTACACGGTCCTGGCCCCCAATTACGGATCGCCGTTCGTCCGCGACCTCGACAACGGCCGGCGCTACGGGACGATCGAGGACTTCCGGAACTTCGTGAAGCTGGCATACCTGAGCCCCTACCTCCATCACTCGGGGGGCACCGTCTGCGAGCCGGTCGACGTGCCTGTCAACAAGCGCCACCTCGACATGGTCTACGCGCACATGCGGTACTCGGACAAGCCGTTCATGGGCTCGGTGACCCACCCATCGCGGGCGGCGGACACCGTGGAGATGGCCAGAATCCTGTTCGGCGCGGCGTACATCCAGTCGAACACCGTGATCCTGAGCCTCATCAACGCGAACTCACCGCTCGTCTGGGACTCGACGATGCTCGGCGCGGCCCGGGTCTACGCCGAGAACAACCAGGCGACGCTCATCACGCCGTTCATCCTTGCCGGCGCGATGTCCCCGGTGACGGTCGCGGGCACGGCCGCCCAGACCCTTGCCGAGGCCCTCGCCGGGATGACGTTCGTCCAGCTGACCCGGCCCGGCGCCCCGGTCGTCCTGGGGAGCTTCGCGTCGTCGATCTCGATGCAGTCGGGCGCCCCGACGTTCGGGACGCCGGAACCCGCGCTCGTCCTGTACGTCATGGCCGCTCTGGCTCGCCGCCTGGGGGTGCCGTTCCGGTCCGGTGGCAACCTGTGCGCCTCGAAGGTCGCCGATGCCCAGGCCGCGTACGAATCAGCGGCCACCTTCCAGCCCACGATCCTGGCCGGAGTCAACTTCGTCCTCCACGCGGCCGGCTGGCTCGAGGGCGGCCTCACGGTCGGCTACGAGAAGTTCATCCTCGACCTCGACCAGTGCGGCATGGCCGGCGTCTTCGTCAACGGGGTCGACCTGTCGCCCAACGGCCAGGCCATCGACGCCATCCGCGAGAACGGCCCGGGACTCCACTTCCTCGGCAACAGCCACACGCTCGCCAACTTCGAGACCGCCTTCTACCGCTCGGCGGTCGCCGACAACAACTCGTTCGAGCAGTGGCTCGAGGACGGCGGCCTCGATGCCGCCCAGCGGGCGAACGCGATCTGGAAGCGGATGCTCGCCGAGTACGAGGCGCCGCCGCTCGACGACGCCATCGACGAGGCCCTCCTCGAGTTCATCGTCCGGCGCAAGGCGTCGTTCCCGGATTCCGAGGTCTAGGGCGATGGCCTTCCTTCGACGCGGCGGGCCCGCGACCCACCTCGCCCCCGGCCCTCGGGCGGCCCTGGCCGGCCTCCTCGAGAGCCCGACGTTCGAGCTCATCCCGCTCCGGAACGCCCTCGACCAGGCGGCAGCCCTGCCGCCGGGCTCGACCGTGTCCGTGACCGCGTCGCCGGCGAAGGGCATCGAGGCCACGATCGAGCTCGCCGAGACGCTGACCACGGCGGGCTTCCGGGCCGTACCCCACCTGTCGGCCCGGATGATCCGCGATCAGGGGCACCTTCGCGGGCTCCTCGGCCGCCTCCGCGACGCCGGCATCGACCGGGCATTCGTCGTCGGCGGCGACGAGGAGCAGCCCGGCGACTACGCCGATGGCCTGGCCCTGCTGCTCGCGATCGCCGACCTCGGCAACGGGCCGCGCGAGATCGGGATCCCCTGCTACCCGCAGGGTCACGCGGTCATCCCCGACGACGCCCTCCTCCGCGCCCTCCGGGACAAGGCGCCGTTCGCGAGCTACATGACGACCCAGCTGTGCTTCGATCCCCCCGCGATCGCCCGGTTCATCGCGGCCCGCCGGGCCGAGGGCGTCATGCTCCCGGTCAAGATCGGCATCCCCGGCGTCGCCGAGGTCCCCAAGCTCATGACGATCAGCGCCCGGATCGGCGTCCGGGACACGGGCCGGTTCCTGCTGAAGAACTCGCGCTTCGTCGGCCAGCTCCTCACATCCGGCGGGATCTACCGCCCGACCGGCCTGCTCGAAAAGCTCGCACCGTTCATCGCCGAGCCCCGGGCGGGTGTCATCGACCTCCATGTCTACACCTTCAACCAGGTGCCGTCGACCGAGAGCTGGCGGCACGACTACCTGGCTGCGCTCACCGCGACGGCCGGGGCGGCCGCCTCGGCCTGAGCGGCCGAAATCGACCTGAGCCTGCCTTGACCCCCGGGCAACGCGGCCTTCGTGATGCCCTGGCCGCCGTGCCCGAGCGGCTGCTCGCGGCCGCGACCGCGTCGCCGATCGCCCCGGACGATGCCCCTGAGCCCGGCGAATGGTCGGCGCGTGAGGTGGTCCGCCACCTGGCGGCCGTGGAGGCGGAGGTCTGGCACGTCCGCATCGACGCGCTCGCGACGGAGTCCTTTCCGCAGTGGCCGTGGGTCGAGCCGGGACTCTGGTCGGGACCCGGCGACGGGACCTTCGAGGGGGCGCTCGAGGTCTACTCGGCGCGGCGGGCCGCGACCCTGGCTCGTCTCGACGAGCTCGACGAGGCCGGCTGGGCGCGGACCGGGCGACACGTCGTGTACGGCGTCCTCGACGTTGCGGCGATACTCCGGATCCTCCTCGACCACGACGAGGAGCATCTCGCCCAGGTCGCGCGCGGGTAGGCCCCAGGACTCTGCCGGCGCGACCCCTCGGGTTTCGTCAAGAATGAACCCGGCGACTCCTCGTCGAGGGATTCGTCGCCATCCAGTCGGGCCGGTCATCGTTGACGATTCGGGGCGCCCGTTCACGCTTGGCGCGACGTTACGCGTCCTCATCGTTGACGCGCAGTCGCCCGGCGCATGGCTGACGACGCTCGGGCAGGGCCGCCTCGGGTGGCGATCACCCTTACGGCGACGACCGCCACGAGCGTGGCCCCATACGGCAGGATCCAGCCCCGCCCGCCGGGGTCGAACGGGCCCGCGACGAGCGGCTCATCCCCGTAGCGCGGCGTGATCCGGACGACTGGCAGGCTCCGGTGGCGCTCGAGGAGCGTCCCGTCGTCGAGGCGCCGGATGTCGCCGACGACGGCCCGGCCCAGGAGCCCGAAGCTCGCGATCAGTGCCCGGTACGCGCCCAACCACTCCACCGGGTCCGTGACCGGCTGGGCGGTGCCCTTGAACCGCCGGGTCGGCAGGATGACCTCGACATTCGGGTCGGCAACGAGGTTGCGGAACCAGGGCGTCGGCTCGCCGTAGCCGGCGACGCAGTAGACGGCCCCGTCCCGCATGACGTACCCCAGCGGCGCCTCGCGCATGAGCCCCGACCGCCGGCCACGCGTCCGGAGGAGCATGAGGTGCCCGGTCAGCGGGTTCCCGACGAGCCATCCGAGGCCGTGCCGCATCAACGGCGCCATGAACGAGTGGTTCACGACGAGGAAGCCGCGCTGGAGGGGGCGGAGCAGGCGCGCCAGAATCGGTCCGTAAGGGAGCGGTGGCGCGAGGATCTCGGCAGGCGAGGCCGCGGCGGCGGGCGAGGCCGTGGCGGCAGGCGAAGCGGGCGGTGGCTGCTGCGTGGTCACGATCCCGATCGTGGCGGGGATCGGAGGCCCGCCGCCAGTGCCCAAGGGCCCCTCCGCCGATGGCAACTCGGCTAGGCTCTGCGTCGAACGAATCACGAGGGTCAGGGGAAACGGATGCCGACCGTCAGCGAGATCTCCAGCCGCTACATCGACGAGGTCGCCGAGCTGGACCCGGTCCGCGGCGAGCGCTGGGGTGTCGCGTCCGACTCGACCCGCCTGACCGACTACTCGCCAGCCGGCTACGAAGCCCTCCGCGAGCTCCTCGGGCGGACCCTCGACGCCCTGGCCGACGCCGACCAGCCGGCCGACGAAGCCGAGCGCCTGGGGGCTGGCTTCCTCGCCGACTGGATCGGCGGGGAAGCAGGGGTCATCGATGTCGGGGAGCGTGAGCGGAATCTGAGCATCGTCGTGGGACCGGCCGCGAGCACCCGCTCGGTCTTCGACCTCATGGACCACGACCAACCCGAGGACTGGGCCAGGATCGCCGCCCGGCTGCGGGCCGTGCCGGCCTGCATGAACGGCTACCGGGCGACGCTCCAGGCCGGCCTCGACCACGGCCGGCCGGCGGCGCGCAGGCAGGCGATCGCCGTCGCCGAGCAGTGCGCGACCTGGGCCGGCAGCGGCGACGGCGGCTGGTTCGGGACGTTCGTTCGCAGCGCGACCGGGGCGGGCGACGGCCTGCGAACGGAGCTCGAGGCCGCCGCGCGGGCCGCCGGCGAGGCCTACGGCAGCCTCGCGGCCTGGCTTCGCGACGAGTACGCGCCGCTGGCCAGCGTGATCGATGCCTCGGGCGACGAGCGCTACCAGGCCTGGGCCCGATACCTCCTGGGCACGGACCTCGACCTCGACGAGGCCTACGAGTGGGCCTGGGCCGAGCTCGGCCGCCTCGAGGCGGAGAAGTCGAAGGAGTGCGAGCGGATCCTGCCGGGCGCCTCGTTCCTCGACGTCCGGGAGCTCCTCATCACCGATCCTGCCCGGTCCGTCCACGGGGTCGAGGCCTACCGCGACTGGCTGCAGTCGGTCACGGACGAAGCCATCGAGGGCCTCGACGGCGTCGAGTTCGACATCCATCCTTCGATTCGTCACTGCGACGTCCGGATCCCGCCCGAGGGCAGCGCCGCTGCGGCCTACTACACGGCGCCGTCGGAGGACCTCAGGCGGCCCGGCCAGACCTGGTTTCCGACCATGGGCCGCACTCGTTTCCCGACCTGGCACGAGGTCAGCACCGTCTACCACGAAGCGGTCCCGGGCCACCACCTCCAGGGCGCCACGATCCGGCTCGTATCGCTGACCCGGTCCCAGAAGCTCGGCTTCGTGTCGGCCCACGGTGAGGGCTGGGCCCTCTACGCCGAGCGGCTCATGGACGAGCTCGGCTGGTTCCGGACCCCCGACACGCGCCTCGGGTACCTGTCCGCCCATGCCTTCCGGGCTGCCCGCGTCGTCGCCGACATCGGCCTCCACGCGGGTCGGTTGATCCCGGCGAGCGGGGCAGCGATCTATCCCGGGTGGTCGGGCGAGGCGGGCCGGCCGTGGACCTACGACGGCGCCATCGACTTCATCGTGCACGCCAGCGGCATGGAGCGCGACAAGTCCGAGAGCGAGGTTCTCCGCTATCTCTCGTGGCCGAGTCAGGCGACCGCCTACAAGCTCGGCGAGCGGACCTGGCTCGCCGGCCGCGAGGCGGCACGCGCCGCCGCTGCGGCCGAGGGCCGTGAGTTCGACCGGAAGGGCTGGCATGCGAGGGCGCTGTCGCTCGGCCCGCTCGGGCTCACTCGCCTCGGCGCCGAGCTCGCCGCGATCTGAGGACCTGTAGCCGAATTCAGACGTTCGCTGAGCGTGGCAGGTCTACGACCAGAAGACGTCGAGGGCCGGCGGATCGTAGTCATACGACCAGGTCTCCACGATCCTGTCGTCGCGCAGGTGGTAGATGACGACGCGGTTGAATTCGAGGCTGCGCTCGCCGCGGATGGCCCGCTCGGTGACAAGCACCACGGCGTGGTCGTCGCTGGCTAGGATGTCATGGACCGCGACGACCTCGATGGTGCCGCCGAGCTCGCCAAAGCGCTCGCTGTAGGTGTCAAGGAAAGCCTCTTTACCCTGGAAGTCGCCCGACAACGGCCCGTGCCCGGGCACGTGATGGAGGATCTCATCGGCCCAGTAGCCGGTCGCACGATCCCAGTCGCCCGCGAGCCACGCATTGGCGTAGGCGCGCATCGTGTCGAGTGTGGCCATCCCATTTTCCTCCGTCGTGCGTCGATCATCGTAGCGAGCCGGCGACGGGGTCAAGCCCGCGCCCGCGTGCCCGACCCTGCAGCGGGCCCTCAACGCGTGTGGTCGTCATGGCCGTGCGGAGGCGGTCAATGAGGA
>Ga0209342_10007037_pt1 | contig 11332 bp, 10 predicted proteins | sample RifCSP16_2_FD_184023 | JGI IMG/M metagenome (GOLD analysis project Ga0209342, IMG submission 184023) | Soil microbial communities from Rifle, Colorado - Rifle CSP2_sed 16_2 (SPAdes) (version 2) | ecosystem: Environmental > Terrestrial > Deep subsurface > Rock core/Sediment | place: Rifle... | reverse complement strand
AAGAAACCGGTCTTCATTTGCGCATCAGCAGGGCCAGGGCCTGGACCGAATCTCTCGTGCAAATGAAGACCGGTTTCTTCATGCTGAGGTCGCTGACCATCGCGGCAAGGCTTTCAATTTCCGCGGGAGCGGGTACGCCGAATTTTTCGAGCACGAAGAGCGTTTCCTGGTTCAGCTTGCCCGCACGCACCGGCGTAAAGGTATACCGCTTGTCGGTAATGTTCTTAAAGTAGGCGTAGGCCATGGCGGAGCATACCGAATCGGTGTCCGGCGTCGTGTGCCCGATAACATAGACCGTTTTCACCCGTTCCTGGTTCATCTCTCTGTTTTTTCTCCTTGAAATAACGAGGTATATGTAATACCGTACTCCGCGGTCACTTGTCAAGCAGATAATCGTCCGTTTTTGCTTGACTTATTTCTGTTTTCTATTATAATACGCGTCTGTCAATAAATACCGGTTAAGGAGTGCGTACGATGTCGGAAACAACAGCGCAAAAAAGCAATCTCAAGCAGAAGCGGCTCCAGGGCTTCAGAAAAAGAATGAGCACGGCGGGAGGCAGGAAGGCCATCAACCGCCGGAGGGCAAAGGGAAGAAAGCGTCTCGCAGTATAGTGCAGCGCGGGATACCTGAGAATGCCGTACCGATACCGCAAAAACGAACGGCTCAAAAAAAATACGGAGTTTGTTTCTACCATGAAAGGGAAAAGGCTGTCTGTTGACGGTCTTTCTCTTTTTTATGCCCCGAACGACGCGGGTCGTTTCAGAGTAGGGATCTCGATAAGCAAAAAGCTGACCGCGTCCGCGGTAAAGAGGAACAGGCTGAAACGGCGGCTCCGTGACTGCATCGGGAGGGCGCTCAAAGACCGGGCGCTGGGCTACGATCTGGTCTTCGTGGCGCGGAAGGGGTTGTCCGACAGCGGCTTTGAGCGGATCTTGAAGACCGTTGAGACGGCCCTCCGTAAATCCTCTCTCCCCGTGCAAAAACCGGAAGGCGCAAAACGGTGAAACCCTTGTTCCGCTATATCATTCGCCTCTATCGGCGGTACGTCTCACCGATGCTCCCGCCGACCTGCAGGTTCGTCCCCACCTGTTCGGAATATGCGCTCGAAGCGTTCAAGAAAAAGAGCGCCTTCAGGGCCGCGTGGATGACGATCGTGCGGATCCTAAAATGTCATCCTTTTCATCCCGGCGGATATGACCCGGTGAACTCCGTCAGTGATCATAGTTGCTTAACGATTATCGACCGTGGCGTAATGCCGCCGTCTCCAGGAAGTGAGACACAACGCCGACCGTAGTCGGCGGCTTTCTCTCATGGAGTGAATAATTTTCGGAGGACTCATGGAAACACGAAGATTCATCCTGGCCCTTTCTCTCTCTCTGATGGTATTCCTGGTCTACGTCCGCTTCTTCGGGCCTCAACCGCCCCGGCAAGGCGGTGAAACGCCCCAGCCCGCCCATGAGACGGTCCGGCAAACGGTTCCGCCCGCGCAACCGAAACGGGAAGCTGCGCCCGCGCGATTTCTGCCCTCTTCAAAAGGCAGGGACATCACGGTAGAAACGGAGCTCGTCAAGGCGGTCATCAATACATCCGGCGGGGTCATCAAAAGCTGGGAACTCAGGAAGCACAGGGAGGCCAGCAAGGAAAATGTCGGCATAGGCGCCCTGTACAATAAGATAATCGGCGGAAAAAAGGAAGAGAAGCCGAAAAAAGAGCTGGGGAACGTGCAGCTCGTCCCGTCGTACGAAGGAGTTGACCCCCGGGAGATCGTCCGCCCCCTCACGCTCACGCCGTACGAGAAAGCGCTTGCCCCCCTCTCCGCCGTTGAATACCGTGCTGATCGCGACAAGATCACGCTCGGCAGGGACAGGCAGAGTGAAACGCTCGTTCTTACCTACGCCGGGCCTCGCGGCATTTTCATAGAAAAACGGCTGACCTTTTATGCGGACAAGTACAAGGTCGATGTGGCCATCAACACGCGAGGGCTTGACGGTTATGCCCTGTCGCTCGGCACGGATTCCGGGATTTCCGACAAGGTGAGCAGTGACGCGAGCGGGCGGGTCGGCGCCGTTGCCATGATCGACGGCAAATTCGCCGCGGACAAGCTCGACAAGATCAAGGGCGAGGCGCAGCGCGCAGGCATCATCGGCTGGTTCGGGCAGGAGGACAAGTATTTTACCGCCACGATCCTGGACGGGGGCCAGGGTATCATCACCGCCAGAACATCACCGGCTCCCAAAGAAGTCGGGGACCTGCTCACCACCGATCTGATCGTGAAGGAAAAACCCGAAGCCCGCGCGTATACGCTGTACGCAGGACCCAAGAGCTATGATATCCTTAAGTCCTACGGCCACGGCATGGAACAGATGGTCGATTACGGGTGGTTCGGCATCCTCGCCAAACCCATGTTCTGGCTCCTCCAGCAGTTCTTCGCTTTCACGCGAAATTACGGCATCGCTATTATGCTGCTGACGATCGTCGTGAGGATACTCCTGTTCTATCCCTCTCTCAAGAGCGCCATGGCGATGGAGGAGATGAAGTCGCTTCAGCCCGAGATCCTTGCGCTCAAGGAAAAATACAAAAAAGACCCCGCGCGGATGAACCAGGAGACGATGAAGCTCTACAAAGAGAAAAAGGTCAACCCCCTGGGCGGTTGCCTGCCGATGCTCATGCAGTTCCCCTTCTTTATTGCGCTGTACAACGTCCTGTCCGTGTCCATCGAGCTCCGTCAGGCCGTGTTCATTCCCTTCTGGATCAAGGACCTTTCGGTCCACGATCCGTTCTACATTCTGCCCGTCCTCATGGGACTGAGCATGATCCTTACCATGAAGTTGACGTCTACGATAGCCGACCCGTCCCAGGCAAAGATGATGATGTACATGAACGTTGCGTTCATCTTTCTCTTTGCCTGGCTGCCGGCAGGGCTTCTCCTCTACATCACCCTGAGCAACGTGCTCTCCATCGCGCAGCAGCTCTATGTGAAGAAGATAATCGCTGCCTCGGCCAATTAGCGTGCGCCGCATCGCCCGTCTCCAATCCGCGTTCCCTGCCCCTCCCGAACGAGGAGGGGCGGTTCTTATCTTCCTGCTCCTCTGTCTCCTTGCCCTTCCGACGCCCTCACGGGCCGATATGCTGTCGCTCGAAGGGGGCCAGGGCTTTCACTACTCCGGCAATACCCAGGCGCTTTTTCTGCGCTACCAGTGGGAAGCGGCCCTCCTCTTCGGGCAGGAGGGGTTCTGGGAGGCGGCTCTCGGCGCCTGGAACGGGCCGAACCGGGTGGAGACCATCGGCTTTGCGCGGGGACTCCGGTTTCGCTGGCAGGAAAAGAACTACGCCAGCGCCCAGGCGGGCCTCCATTACATCACGCGCCGGACGGAGAACCTCGGAACGCCGCTCCAGTTCGGGGCGCGCCTGGCCCTCGGCCGCACTATGGGCGCCTACGATCTCTCGATCGGCTACGTTCACTTTTCAAACGGGAAATATTTCTTCGGGTGGGAAGGGCCGAACTACGGGGAACACTTCGTCACGATCCAGGTGGGACGGAAATTCTAACCGATTGTTATTGCGGACGCAGAGAAAAGAGACATCAGTTCCGGCAGTCACCTTCTGGTCCCCCTCACCACCACGAACGAACCCTTGCCGTAGCCTTCCTGAACGGGTTCCCCGTTTTCGATCTCCTCAAGCGGCCGGAAGAGCGTCTGCCTGAACGCGAAATCCGAAAAGCCCGCTTTCTTCATGTGCGGCAGAATATCGTCAACCGAATAGAACGTGGCGTCCTGGTAGAACGCGCTCTGATCTTTTTTCGACTGATAGAGCTTCCCGAGCGGGCTGTCCCGGTCAACAAAACCGATGATGAAAAAACCGCCCGGCTTGAGGATCCGGCAGGCCTCGCTGAATGCCGCGTCCATATCATCGAGAAAACAGACCGTCGTGACCATGAGGGCAAAATCAAATTCCTGATCCTGAAACGGAAGTTTTTCGGCAACGCCTCTGATGACGTCCACCCCCCTCTTTTTGGCCAGCTCTCCCATGGCCGGGGATGGCTCGATCCCGGCTGAAATGCCGAGGGGCGCGGCAAAACGGCCGGTGCCCACGCCGATCTCGACTCCCCTGCCCCGCTCCGGCAGCAGTTCCCTGATCGCATGAAGCTCCGACACATAGGCAAGGGGATGGTCCATGAACCACTCTTCATACCGGTTCACGTGTTGTTCAAAGGCATCTACACCGGGCATATGCGTTTTTTTCCTTTACTCCGTAAGCGCATCTTTCTTCTCGGTCTGTTGCTCCATGCTCAAAAAAACTTCCACGACCTTCGGGTCGAACTGGGTGCCCGCGAAAGAGCGGATATGCTCCCGCACCTTGTCTTCAGACCAGGCAGTGTGGTACCGTCGTTCCGAGTTGAGCGCGTCCCACGCGTCGGCGAGAGAGAATATACGCGCCGCCAGCGGGATCTGTTCGCCCTTCAGCCCGCGCGGATATCCGGCGCCGTCCCACCGTTCGTGGTGGCAATAGGGGATATCAAGGGCCGGCCGCAGATAGGCGATCGGAGAAAGGAGCTCGAAGGCATACTGGGGATGCCGGCGCATGACCTCCCACTCCTCCTGCGTGAGCGGGCCCGTCTTGAGAAGGATGCTGTCGGGGATGCTCATCTTGCCGATATCGTGCAGGAGCGCCCCGCGCCGCACGTGCACCAGCTCTTCCTCGTTCATAGCCATGGCGCGGGCAATGCGCAGGGTCATCTCGGCGGCCCGCTGGGTGTGGCCCTCGGTCTCCTTATCGCGCAGCTCGAGGGCGCGCGCCCAGCCTTCAATGGTCGTGTCGTAGGCCAGGACAAGCTCGGCATTGGAATGCTGCAGATTATTGAACAGCTCCGCATTGTCGATGGCTATTGCCGCCTGCGCCGCAAGGGCCTCAAGAAAATCCCGCCATTCTTCATTGAGGGCAAGCGGTGAACGATGCATGATCTCGAGCACTCCTTTTACCTGCCCTTTTGCCATGAGAGGGACAACGTAATAGGCGATAAAACCCTCTCCTTCCAGGAGCGGTGCGCGGAGAAAACCGGTTGAAGTGTCGAGGAGGTTCGGGATGCCGATGCTCCGATGTTCGAGGGCCGCAATGCCGGCGATGCCTTCACCGAGCCGAAGACGGGAATGTTGAATCGCCTCGCCGTGAAATCCGCGCTGGGCGCCGTATTCAAGCGTTTGGGTGCGGGGGTTCAGGAGCAGTATGTCGGCGGCGTCCACATTCATTTGTGAGATGACGAGATCGAGGAACTCCTTCATCGTGACGCGCAGGTCAAGGCTCGAGGTAATGATCAGATCGATCGCGTGCAGCGCGCTCAGGCGCTGGAGGCGGGACTGCGCCTGTTCCTCCGCCAGCTTGCGCGCCGTAATGTCCTCGCCCGAGCTGAGGGTCGCGACAATGTTTCCCTCTTCATCCCGCAGCAGGGTATTGTGCCAGGCGATCATTCTCTCTTCGCCGCTTTTTGTCTTCACGGAATTCTCAAAATACTCTGCCGGCTCAGCCTCGCCCTTCATGAGTCTATCGAAGACCGCCCGTACCTCGGCGCTCGTCTGTTGCGGCAGGTAGGTAGCGAACCAGTTCTTCCCGATGATCTCTTCCTCATCGTACCCCAGAATGTCGCTGCCCCTCTTATTGATGAGGCTGACCCTCTGATCTGCGCCGATCACCACGAGCATGACGCCGGCGACGTCAAGGTAGCGCTGGGCCCTGTTTTTCTCGCGCTCCAGGGCCTCCTCAGCGCGCTTGCGTTCGGTAATGTTCCTGAAGATGCTCTGGACGAGCTTTCTGCCGCCCATGCTGACAACACTGATGCTTACTTCCACGGGAATGGTCCGGCCGTCCCTGTGCTGCACGCACAGGTCACTCGAGATCAATCTTCCGCCCTCGAGGGCGTCCTGAAAAACCTTCCGGCATTGTTCTGAATTTTCTTTCGGATGAAGGTCCGCGTGGCGCATGCCGATGATCTCTTTTACGGGCAGGCCGAAGAGCTCCTCCGCCTTTTTGTTCGCATCGAGCACGAGCCCGGTTTCGGCGTCAAAAACGAAAATCGCGTCGTTCGCCGTCTCGATGAGGATGCGGTACTTTTCTTCGGACGCCTTCAGTTCCCCCGCCATCTCCCCGCGGGCCCGGAACTCGCGCCGCACCGTGAAAGAGATGAGAAGCGCGCTCGCAATGACGAACGACCAGCCCTTGTATGTTTGAAGCGCGCTCAAGATGTGCGGATCGCTCACCAGCGCCTCGAGGATGCTGTCGGACACGGCGATCCAGGTCCCGCCAAAAAGGGCGTAGGGCAGAACGATCCGGAGCGTTGAATGGAAGCCTGATATTTTTATTTTCATGAACGGTTCCTGCCAGAAAGGTCTACAGCTTGTTTCGTTTTTCTATTAAGAGAATACCACGATACGCAAAAAAGAGCCCCACGGTGCGAGGCTTCACGGGATCAGGGAAGTCAGCTTCCGACGACGGTACGGACCTCGAATTGAGGCGGGTCCTGGATGGTCTTTTTCACGGCGCACTGCTCCGCGACCCTGACCAGGGCGGCATGGTACTTCTCCGGAAAATCCGGCGGAACACGGATGTCGATCAGAATTTTGCTGAGTTTCGATTTTCCCTCTGCAGTCGTCGCATACTCGAGCCGCTGGGAAAGAGAGATCGCATCAGTCGGAATTTTCCGCTCCTGGCAGAAGCTCAGCACGTAAATGCCTGCGCAGGTCCCAATTGATGCGAGAAAGAGCGCGTAGGGGCTCGGCGCGGTATCGTCGCCGCCCAGCTTCTTCGGCTGGTCCGTCGGTATGATCATCCCGTTCATCTCCGCGCTGACCTTTTTGCCTCCGGGAAACGTAATGGTTATGTCCACGGAAATCTCCTCTCATGAAAAACCTGAAATAGTATACGCCGAACACCGAAATGATGTCCAATAGATATTTATTATGGACATCATGAACAATTGCCTGCGTTCACTGCGTCATTGTGGAAGAGAACGCCTTGCGGAAGAATCAATAATCAGACGGTGAATATGCCCGAGGCGGCGTAACGGCTGGCAATGTGCAGGGGAAAGGCCGCGGAAAGAACCTCGCGGTGCGTCCGGAGCGCGACGTCGGGGCTGTTGTTCTGTTCCGACAGATGCGCCAGGCATGCCCATTTCAGGCCGACTCCCGCCATCCGGAGAAGCTCGGCGGCCTCCCTGTTGGAGATATGTCCGCCGGGGCCTTTGATGCGTCGCTTGAGAAAAAGAGGATACGGTCCGTTCGTAAGCATCTCCGGATCGTAATTGCTCTCGATAAAGACCGCATCAAGGGAGGCGATAACGCGGCCAAGGCCGTCGAAGACATGTCCCAGGTCCGTCAGGATGCCAAGCCGCTTGCCGGCCGCGCTGACAACGAACGCGGCGCCGTCCGTGCCGTCATGCGGGGTAGGGATCGTTTCCACGGAAACATCGCCGAAGCGGAGCGTCCCGCCCGGCCGGAAGTGCAGAACATTCGTTAAACAACCGAGCGAACTCATCGATTCCGCCGCATCGAGCGTTTTCGGTGTGACATAGACAGGCAAGCCGTACTTTCGCTGGAACACGCCCGCGCACCGGATGTGGTCCGCGTGGTCATGCGAAATGATAAGGGCGTCTACCTTCCGGATATCGCGGCCATGGGCCGCGAGCCTCTTCTCCGCCTGAATACCGCTGATCCCGGCGTCGAACAGCAGCTGTACGCCGTCTGCTTCAACATAGATACAGTTGCCGTTACTGCCTGACTGAAGTGAGATCGCGATCATGCCGGCCCCTGTTTCGATGAAAAGATTGCTCGTGAAAACTTCTTTCCCGCGCACTACTTTAACAAGCATCAGCAAGCTTGTCAAGGACGTAACGGTTTTTTTGCTCATATTCCTTTTGAGCTTTTTTCGTCTTCCCTTGAGATGATCTTTTTCACAAAGAACAGTGAGCCGCTCTTTCCGGTGAAGCGAACCGGTTTTTTACTGTTCCGGGAGACAGCCGTAGAGCCCTCCTGATGGGGCATTTTACCCAAAAATGGGTGATTTCACCCACTGACGATGTTCAATTTATTTTCTCAACTGAAACAGATTCCTGTGACACAACCTGTCACCATTCTTACAGGCGTATAACACTTTGAAATATTTAATGTCGAGCGCTGAGTCTTGGCGCTCTTAAAAGCAACCTATAAGCTGGCATGCTGTTTGCTTATATATCAGCAACGACCTATGTCGGGGGGGTATAGTGCAAAAAATAGTTTCCATACTTGAGGAATCTCCTTTGTATCCGGAGCTGACTCATAATGAAAAATTACTGCTCGTGCAGTACCTGACAAACACATACCCCCATATTTTCAGCGAGCGGAACACGCCGCTGCACTTTCCCGCAAACTTGTCTGCGCCAGCCAGCCGGGAATTATCAAGTTAGACCGTCTTCGGTCTTACCTTCCGCTCAGTTCTGCCCTGTCACTCTCCGCGATAATAACATGCATCGTTAAAACGCGGTAACTACTCAGGATGATATCGGAAAATATGCATTAACCGCAAAGAACCCACGACAACACATTTCGAGGGCAGGCTTCAGGAACTCAAAGAAAAAGTTTGTATCTTGAATTTTTGATATTAAATTCTCTCTGCGTTCTTTGCGGATGACTGGTTTTGACCTGAGCAGTTACAAAACGCGAAAAAAGCAAATCCATAGCGGGAACTGCGCGAAGACAAAATCCTTTTCATTTTATTCGTTGACCGGACACCGCAGGACAAGCAGGATTGGCGGGGAAAAAGTGTTTCAGCTCCGGTAAGCTGCGTTGATCTTGACATATTCATAAGACAGGTCGCACGTCCAGACCGTGGCAGCGGCCTTGCCCTTGTGGAGGTCGATAGTGATCCTCACCTCGCGCTGCTTGAGGGCGAGAGCCGCTTCCCGTTCCGCCGCCTTGCCCTGGCCAAGACCCTTTTCCACGATCTTGGCCTTGCCGATAAAGATGTCGGTCCTGGCCTCGTCCATCTCAACGCCGGCATTTCCGAGGGCGACCATGATCCTGCCCCAGTTGGCGTCTTCGCCGAACAGCGCGGTTTTCACCAGGCTCGACTTGGCCACGGCCATGGCGGCGCGTTTGGCCTCGACAGGGTTCTTCGCGGTCTGAACGGTGAGCTCCACGAACTTGGTCGCTCCTTCACCGTCGCGCACCACCTGCATGGCCAGGGAACGCGTAACGGCATCAAGGCATGCCTGGAATTTTTTGATGTCCTTTCCGCCCGCCGCCGGCCTCTTGTTCCCTGCCGCGCCGTTTGCCATGCAGAGTATCATATCATTGGTGCTCGACTCGCCGTCGATCGTTATATTGTTGAACGATTGGTCAGCAGAGGACAGGAGAGCCCTTTTGAGCGCAGGCGCCGGGATGAGCGCGTCCGTTACAATAAAACAGAGCATGGTTGCAAGACCGGGGTGTATCATGCCCGAGCCCTTGGCAATGCCCGCAACGGTGATGGTCTTGCCGCCGATCTCTTCCCGTACAACGGAGAGTTTCGGATAGATATCCGTCGTCATGATGGCTTCCGCGGCCTGCTCCCAACCCGAAGGCGACAAAAGTCCCGTTGCAAGAGAAATGCCGGTCGCGACCTTTTGCATGGGCAGAAACTCGCCGATCACGCCGGTGGAAGCCACATACACGGCGTCGGGCTTGACCCCGAGCTCCCTGGCCGCAAGCTCCGCCGTTGCATGCGCATCAGAGAGCCCGCGCTTTCCCGTACAGGCGTTTGCGCAGCCGCTGTTCGCCACGATGACCCGGCCTTTGCCTGATCTTGCTCTTGCCATGTCCACCAGGACCGGCGCCGCCTTTACCCGGTTTCGGGTAAAAACACCCGCAACCGCGGCCTCACGGTCGGAAACAATAAGAGCGAGGTCCTTTTTTACTTCTTTCTTGATGCCGCAGTGGATGCCCCATGTCTTAAACCCCGGGACCGAAAAATTTTTGGTATCCAGTATTCTCATTGTTCTCCCTCTGGAATGAATTAGAAAAGTAGTTCATAGCTCATAGCCCACAGCTCATAGTAAAATATTTTGTACTCAGGTCAGCTATGAGCCATCAGCTACGAGCTGCTTCTCTCTTTTGCGTCCTTCGCCTGTGCCCAGCGTTTACGAGTGCCACCGGCGCGAGTGCAGGGTACGGCTTCGCGGTAAAATTTTCTTCCTACTTGAGAAGAATTTGATTCTTTACTACGGGAACATCCCGGCGGCCTTCAGGCCTTCCGTCTCATCAAACCCCATCATCAGGTTCATGTTCTGGACCGCCTGGCCGGCGGCGCCTTTTACCAGATTATCAATGGCCGTCACCACGATCGCACGGCCGGTGCGGTGGTCCGCATAAACGCCGATATCGCAGAAATTCGAGCCGCGCACGTTCCTCACATTCGGGAACTCTCCAGGAGGAAGGACCCGGACGAACGGTTCGTTTTTGTAGAAGTCCTCGAACAGCGCGTGCATGCGGCTGGTATCCGTCGCCTTCGCAAGCCGCCCGTAGATCGTTGACAGGATCCCCCGGTTCATGGGCACAAGGTGCGGAGTGAACGACAGGGTGACCCTCTCGCCGGCCAGAAGGGAGAGCTCCTGCTCGATCTCCGGCGTATGACGATGGGTCCCGATCTTGTACGCCATCAGACCTTCGTTTAGTTCGGGAAAGTGGTGCGCAAGCGAGGGGCTGCGGCCCGCGCCCGATACGCCGGATTTGGAATCGATCACCATGCCCGCGAGATCGATCATTCGATTTTTGATGAGCGGCGCGAGACCGAGGATGGCGCCCGTCGGATAACAACCGGGGTTTGCAATGAGCGCGGCTTTCCGGATCTCCTGCCGATGCAGCTCCGGCAGGCCGTAAACCGCACGGTTGAGAAGTTCCGGATACTGATGGCGGTGTTCGTACCACGTCTCGTACAGCGCGGGATCGGAAAGGCGGTAGTCCGCTGAGAGGTCAACGACCTTCATGCCGAGTTTATGGAGCTCGTATGCGGCCCCCTGAGCCGTCACGTGCGGCAGGGCAAGAAACGCAAAATCCGCCTTTTTCGCAATCGCGGAAGGATCGAACGCCTCGCACACCAGGTCGGTCACCTTCAGAAGATGCGGAAAGAGAGAGGAGATCGGACGGCCCGCGGATTTCTCCGAGGTGACCGCGGTGACCGCGACGCGGGGATGATGGAGGAGTATTCTGAGCAGTTCGCCGCCCGTGTACCCGCTTGAACCAACGACTGCTGTTTTTAGCTGTCCCCTGCTTGTGCCTTTCATGGGATCGTCCTCAGTCACGCTGAAGGCGTGATTCATAAAACAAAAGG
>Ga0209342_10007036_pt1 | contig 11332 bp, 11 predicted proteins | sample RifCSP16_2_FD_184023 | JGI IMG/M metagenome (GOLD analysis project Ga0209342, IMG submission 184023) | Soil microbial communities from Rifle, Colorado - Rifle CSP2_sed 16_2 (SPAdes) (version 2) | ecosystem: Environmental > Terrestrial > Deep subsurface > Rock core/Sediment | place: Rifle... | reverse complement strand
ACCGGGGAGCGGCGGATGTCGTCCCGCATCAGCTGGTTCACTCCCGCCGCCAGGCAGTGAATCCACTTCAGGCGGCGCGCCGCCGCGACCTGCTCCGGCTTCAGGGAAAACCCGCAGAAGATGTCGGCGTCGCGGATCTCCTCGTCGAGACCCTTGTAATCCGGCAGGTGGACGACCTTCATCTGCGGGTGGCGCTGGCGAATCGCCAGCGCCAGCCACTCCGGAAAACGCCACTGGTCGAACTTATGCCAGATGCAGAGTACGATCTTGGTCTCGGCCGGACTGGGCATCGAACGCTAGGCCAGCCCGCGCAGGTCGCGGCCTTTCATCTCCGCCGGTTGGGGGATGCCCATCAGGCCGAGGATGGTGGGGGCGATGTCCTGGAGGGCGCCGTCCGTGCGCAGGCGGACATTGGCGTCATCGCTGATGAGGACAAACGGAACCGGATTGGTAGTGTGGTAAGTGTGAGGCGAGCCGTCCCGGTTGACCATGGTTTCGGCGTTGCCGTGGTCGGCGGAGATAATCCAGACGCCGCCTTTTTCCTTGAGCGCGGCGTAGATTTGCGCCAGGCAGCGGTCCACCGCCTCAACCGCCTGCACGGTCGCTTCGAGCTTGCCCGAGTGGCCCACCATGTCGGCGTTGGCGAAGTTGATGACCAGGGCGTCGAAGGCGCCGCCGCGGATGGCCTTCACCACTTCGGCGGCGATCCCCTCGGCGCTCATCTCCGGCTTCAGGTCGTAGGTCGGGACTTTGGGCGAAGGAACGAGCACGCGCTCTTCGCCGTCATAAGGCTTCTCGATGCCGCCGTTGAAGAAGTAGGTGACGTGGGCGTACTTCTCGGTTTCCGCCACGCGCAGGTTCTTCATCCCTTCGCGGGCGAAAACATTGGCGAGGATGTTTTCGACCGTCTGCGGGCCGAAGACGTACGGCACCCAGGTAAAGGTCTTGTCGTAGCGCGTCATCGAAACGTAGAAGAGGTCCTTCGGCCGCGCCGGGTCGGTGAAGCCGCTGAAGCCGGGTTCGGTCAGCGCGCGGGTCATCTGCCGGGCGCGGTCGGCGCGGAAGTTGAAAAAGAGAACGGCGTCGCCCTCCTGGAGGCGCGTGCGGGGTTTGCCGTCGCGGTCTTTGATGACCACCGGCTCGATGAACTCGTCGGTCACCTGGCGCTGGTAGGACTCGCGCACCGCCTGCCCCGGGTCGGTGTGGGTGTACTCGGCTTCGCCGTGCACCAGGGCGCGGTAGGCCTTCTCGATGCGCGGCCAGCGGTTGTCGCGGTCCATGGCGTAGTAGCGCCCGCTGACACTAGCGATCTGGCCGACGCCGAGCTGTTTGAGTTTCTGCTCGAGCTGCTCCAGGTAGCCGGCGCCGGCTTCGGGCGGAGTGTCGCGCCCGTCCGTGAAGGCGTGGACGAAAACGCGGGTGACGCCCTGCTTTTTCGCCATCTCGAGCAGGGCGAAGAGGTGCTTGAGCTGGGAGTGCACGCCGCCGTCGCTCACGAGGCCGAGCAGGTGCAGCTGGCGCTGCCGCCCGCGCTCCATCGCCTTGAGCAGAAGCTCGTTCTGGAAAAGCTCGCCCGAGTGGATGGCGAGGTCGATGCGGGTGATGTCCATGTAGATGATGCGCCCGGCGCCGATGTTCAGGTGGCCGACTTCGCTGTTCCCCATCTGGCCTTCGGGCAGGCCGACGTGGGGGCCGGAGGTGTGGACGAGGGTGTTGGGGAACTTCTTGAGCAGCTCGTCGTAGGTGGGCTTGCGGGCGAGCGCGATGGCGTTGTTCTTTCGCTCCGGGCGGAATCCCCACCCGTCGAGGACGGTCAGCACCACCGGCTTCGGCCGCTTCGACATCGCGTCTAGACGGCTTTCAGGGCGGCGCGGCCGGGGAAGCGCGCGGCCGAGCCGAGCTCTTCTTCGATGCGGAGCAACTGGTTGTACTTGGCGACGCGGTCGGTGCGCGAGCCAGAGCCGGTCTTGATCTGCCCGCAGCCCATCGCCACCACGAAGTCAGCGATGAAAGCGTCTTCGGTCTCGCCCGAGCGGTGCGAGACGATGGCGGTGTAGCCCGCCCGGCGGGCCATCTCGATGGCCTCGATGGTCTCGGTCACCGTGCCGATCTGGTTCAGCTTGATGAGAATGGAATTGGCGATGCCTTCCTTGATGCCGCGCTCCAGGCGCTTGGTGTTGGTGACGAAGAGGTCGTCGCCGACAAGTTGAATCTTCTTCCCCAACTCCTGCGTCAGCGCCTTCCACCCCGGCCAGTCGTCTTCGGCCAAACCGTCTTCAATCGAGACGATCGGATACTGCCGCGCCCAGTCGGCCCAGAACTTCACCATGTCGTCGGGCGTGTGCACGGATTTGTCGGACTTCTTGAAGACATACTTGCCGTCTTTGAAGAACTCGCTCGCCGCGGGGTCCAAGCACAGGGCAATCTGCTCGCCGGGCTTGTAGCCGGCGGCGGTGATGGCTTCGAGGATAACCTCGACCGCCTCGACGTTTGACTTCAAGTTGGGCGCGAAGCCGCCCTCGTCGCCCACCGCGGTCGAGTAGCCGCGCTTCTTCAAGACGCTCTTCAGGTTGTGAAAGGTCTCGACGCCCCAGCGGATGGCTTCTGTAAAGGAGGAAGCCCCGAGCGGAAAGACCATGAACTCCTGGAAGTCCACGCTGTTGTCGGCGTGGGCGCCGCCGTTGATGATGTTCATCATCGGCACAGGCAGGAGGTTACCGTCGCCCGCCTTTGCCGAGGCTTCGGCGGGCAGGCGCGCGAGATACTTGTAGAGCGGCACGCCCTTGGCCGCTGCGGCCGCGCGCGCCGCCGCCATCGAGACGGCGAGGATGGCGTTGGCGCCGAGCTTCGACTTCGTCGGCGTGCCGTCAAGCTCGCACAGGAACCGGTCGAGCCCGGCCTGGTCGGCGGCGTCGCGCCCTTTCACTTTCGGCGCGATGAGGGTGTTGGCGTTCTCGACCGCCTTGCGCACGCCTTTGCCCAGGTAGCGGCCTTTCTCGCCATCGCGCAGCTCGAGCGCCTCATGCTCGCCGGTCGAAGCTCCCGAGGGCACGGCGGCGCGGCCCCAGGCGCCGCCTTCCAGGCGCACGTCGGCTTCCACCGTGGGGTTCCCCCGGGAGTCGAGGATCTCTCTCGCACGCACGTCAATAATCTTCACAGGTTTCTCCTCTCTTCAGCTTCCGCCGGAGTATTCAAAATGCAATACAAGAATCACAGATATAGGTTTCCCTTCATAGAAGAACGGCGCAAATCGGAAATCTCCCGCCGAATGGGCCACCATGCGATCGAGGAGATCAATCCCGGAGGACTGAACCAAACCCACCGCTTTCGTCTCGCCCTGCGGGTCAACTATCAGGAACAACCTAACGATGGCTCTCGACTTCCAGTTTTGGAACATGAGCTCATGTACATCTGCTGGCCTCCCCTCGCGGAGAATGAGTATTTGTTCCTTGCGCACAGGAATCAGTACTGGCACAGGCTCGGAGAAAGTCAGCTCGCTTCCAGGAACTAGCGCCACGTCCTCTTGCCGAATCCAGGCTTTCTTCTTGTTGGGCGCGAGAACTCGCAACCACAGTTTCCCGTCGCTTTCCTTGCTTGGCAGAAGCGCCCACACCTTCACGTTCTCCTGAAAAACGAATGGGAACGGTGGAGCCATGTATTGTTGCGCGTGCTTGAGAAGATCAACCCAGACCGCCTTATCCCACTCCAGCTTCAGTTCCATCCCCGCGGGCACCTCCGCCACAACAGCAGCGTTGGTTTGAGGTTCCTTGAGGAGCACGGAGGTCGCGAGTGTGCGGGCCGCTTGAGCGTAGCCCGGAGTGGAAACGAGCATGGCACAAGCTACAACCGGCCAGCCACCACGCAAGCCTCTCAAAGAGAGCGCTGCAAGCATGTCTAAGTCCACTTCAAGGGAATCTCGTGCCGAGCGGAGAGCTGCTCGGCGTCGGCGGCCACCCGCTTCAGGTTGATGCCGGCGATGTTCATATTGGCCAGGGCTACCTTCCAGCCCTTGCCCTCGCCCCGCCAGTTCCACTCGTAGAGCTTCAACTCCTTGCCGAATTTGCTCTTGAGGGCGCAGAGGGCCACCCAGCGCTTGGGCGTGCGGACGTAGGTACGGGCTTCCAGCAGCTCGTAGTAGTCGGAGAGGGGGAGTTTCTCCTGGTCGTCGTTCATGGGCGCTCCCCTCGGGCAGGGTCTAGGGCCGCCCCCTCGCCTCGCGCCGCGAGGCTCGGGGTAAACTCTGCGGCGGCAGGCATCATGCGGCGGCCGGAAGCCGGATTATAGCAAGGCGCAGGGCGAAGAAAGGGAAAAATCGCCTGCCAGCCCGCCCGGGGCCGGGTGGCGAGAAACTTCTTGACTGGCGGCAGGCTTTCCGATAATTGTTACGGGCTTTCGCAGTCTACAGCCTGCCTAGAGGGGAGCAAGACCGTTGGCGGAAGTTCGGATCCAGGAAGACGAGTCTCTGGAAAGCGCGCTCCGGCGTTTCAAGCGGAAGGTACAACAGGAAGACATCATCAAGGAGATCAAGAAACACTCCTACTACTTGAAACCCGGGGAGCGGCGCCGGATCAAGCAAGCTCTGGCGCGCAAGAGGGCACGGAAAAAGAAGAGGCGCGAACTCAGCTAGACCCCTCCGGCGGTCTTCCGGGGAGTCGGGAGCGGGGGAAGTCCAGCGGAGCGCGCCTGCGTGGGGAGTCAGGGATGGAGTTCCAGGACAAGGTGCTCGTTTGTGTGGACTGCAGTGCCGAGTTCGTGTGGACGGCCGGCGAGCAGATGTTTTTCGCCGACAAGGGCTTCAAGCACGAACCCCGGCGCTGCAAACCCTGTAAGGCCAAGCGCAATCAGGCTCTGGGCGCAGGCGGTTCCTACCAGCGGGTAGAGACCGTCACCATTTGCTCGCAGTGCGGTAAGGAGACCACCGTTCCCTTCAAGCCTACCCAGGGGCGGCCCGTCTACTGCCGCGAGTGCTACCAGCAGCGGCGCACGGCCGGGGCCGCCGCGCTGTAGGTTTTTCTCGCAACCGCGGCTCGCGACTGGCGCCGCTGACGCTCGTTTTCTGCGCGGCGGTGCTGCGGAGCCCGCCCCATTGACCCCTGTCCGCCAAACCGCGTAGGATTCTTTCCGGGCCGGCCCAGGGCTGGCGAAGGAGTCCAACCGATGAAAATCCCGAAGAGCAGTGTGGCGCTGGCGTGTGCGCTGGCGCTGGCGAGCCTTCCCGCCGCGGCCGGCGTGGTCATCCAGCAGGAGCAGCGCGAACCAGGCGGCGAGACTCCCCTGGTGCAGACAACCATGTACATCGACGCCGGGCGGCTCCGCATTGAGGTGCGGAGCGCCGAGGGCGAGCACACCATCACCATCTTCGACGAGTCGAAGCAGGTGCTGTGGGTCATCGACCGCGTCGCCGGCACCTACTACGAGATGACCGCCGCCAAGATGGCCGAGATGAAGAAGCGCATGGACGAAGCCCGCAAGACGATGGAAGCCCAGCTCGCCCAGATGCCTCCCGAGCGGCGGAAAATGATCGAAGAGATGATGAAGCAGCAGATGGGCGGCGCCTCCGATATGACCGTGCGCGAGATGGGCCGCGGGGAGAAGATCGGCTCCTTCACCTGCATCCACTACGAGCAGCTCGCGGGGGGCAAGCGCAGCGGCGAAGTCTGGACTGCCTCGCCCGACCAGCTTCAGCTTGCCGAGGCCGAGTACAAAACCTTCCAGGCCCTGGGGCGCTTCCTCGCGCCCCTGGGCCAGTCGGCCCCCGGCGGCGCCGGCTTGGTGCCGGCCAGCCGCCACATCGAAGGCTTCCCCGTGCGTTCGCTCGCCTACGACGGCGGCCAGGCGGTGGCGGAAGAGAAGGTCACCAAGGCCGAGCGCCGCGCGCTCGAGCCAGGTCTCTTCACGCTCCCGCCCGGGCTGGAAAAGACCGAGATGGACGTGGAGGAGTAAGGTCAGGGAAAGCGGGCCGGTAACGGGAGCGTCAACCCGGCCCGCCTTCCCTCTGATGGTCGTGTTGCGCCGCTGCGCCCCAGTTGGGCCTTGGGGCGTGCCCGCAGCTTAGCGGCGCCACAACCACCAAAACCGTGGTCACCCGGTTAGACGCCTCTGCGGGAGGAGGGTTAGCAGGGGCTTCCTCCCCCGGGCGTCTTCCTCTCGTTCCAACCTTGTGGCACAGGCGTCCCGCCTGTGTCCTTTTCTTCTCACCGGCCAGAGGCCGGTGCCACACCTGCTTCGTTCACTAGAGCAGTACGAGCCAACCTGGCAGCCAGTTCCAGTTTTTTCCGACCGGGGATTACTTTTCGAAGATGACCTGGGCGAGGACGAACTGCTCGGCGTGGGTGAGGGAGAGGGCGATGCGGCGCACGCCCTGGCGGCGGCCGAATTTTCCGGCCTGGCCGGAGAGCGCGAGCGTCGGCCGGCCGCCCGGCAGGTTCGTCACCTCGAAGTCCCGCCAGCGCACCCCGCGGCGCCAGCCCGTGCCGAGCGCCTTCATGGCCGCTTCCTTGGCGGCGAAGCGCGCGGCGTAGCGCTCCCACTTGTTGCGCTTGCGCTCGCAGTAGGCGATTTCTTTCTCCGTGAACACCCGCTCGAGGAAACGCCGCCCGTAGCGCTCCGCCGCCGCCCGCACGCGGGCGGGTTCGGCGATGTCGATGCCCGTGCCGACGATCATATTCGGTGGCCGGCGACCAGTGTATCATCGGAGCCGGCGGCGATGCCTACGACAAGAATCAAGCTGTTGCGGGCGCCGAACCTCGCCCGCCTGTGCTGGCTGGCGCATGGGTTCTCGACCCGCGCTCCGGGCGCGTTCAACCTGAACTACTCGGTCGCGAAGTCTCCCGCCGCGGTCGTGCGCCACCGGCGGGCGCTGCTCGGCGCGCTCACTGCCCGGCGACCCTGGCAGCTCGTCACCCTGCGCCAACGCCACACCGACCTCATCCGCGTTCTTCCCCTAGAGGGGTCAGACGGCCTGGGACGGCCGAGCCGCGAGCGCGACGGCGCCGCCAAGTTCACCGGCGACGCGCTCCTCACTGACCGGCCGGGCCTGCTGCTGGCTGTGCAGGTGGCCGACTGCTTGCCCATTCTGATAGCCGATCCGGCGCGGCGCGTCGTGGCCGCTGTGCACGCCGGCTGGCGCGGCACGCTCGCCGGCATCGTGGCGAAAACTGTCGGCCGGATGCGGCAGGAGTTCGGCTGCCGCCCCAAAAGGATGCTCGCGGCCTTCGGCCCCGGCATTCACCGCTGCTGCTACGAAGTCGGCCGCGAAGTGGTGGAAGGCTTTGAGGCCAAGTTCGCCTACTGGGACAAACTCATCTTGCGGATTGCCCCCTCGCCCAGCCAGGTGCATTGGCAGCAACCGTTGATGGACCCGGCGCCCGGGCTGCCGCGGCCCCGCCCGGCGGTCACTTCACCCTATGGAGAGAAGTTCTTTCTCGACCTGGTCGAAGCCAACCGGCGCCAGTTGGTTGAAGCGGGTCTGAAAGCCAAGAGTATCTGGGCCTCGCCCGACTGCACCGCCTGCCGGACGGACCTGTTCTTTTCACATCGTGCGGAGCGCGGAAAGACAGGCAGGATGATGGGAGTCGTGGGAATCGTCCAGCGCTGAGATTCCTCTTAGTCCGGGCTGGCTATTGGGGCCGGGAGGGCGCATACTGCACGGGAGCAAGAAAGGATTCCCTGTGAACATCCAGTACGTGGGCTTCCGTGTCACCGCCACCGCACGCGTCTATGACTTTCATGTGATTGACTCTCTGGAGGAGCACCGAGCCTTCGCGGTGCAGGTAAAGGCGGAAGCGTTCCGCTCCACCACCTTGAAGTACCAGCAAGGGCCGGAGATCTGCTTCCTGCGATTGAAGCGCGAACTCGCTGCCGAGACCACCGAGACGCCAGCCCTGCGGCAGCTCAAGATCGAGGCGACTGATATTCACGATTACTTGGAGCGTCGCACGCCCCGCAAGCGCTCCTGAAGGGATGCGCTAACTCTCCGCCGGCGGGTTCCCAGGGGCGGGAGTCGGCGACTCTTTTTTCTCGCGGCGTTTCTGTTCGCGGCTTTCCCGCTTCAAACGGGCTTTTTCCTGCCGGGCCCTTTCCCGCTGCCGCTTTTGAAAGGTCTCGTAACTCTTGGCCACGGTTCTCCTAAGCCAGGAAGGGCAGCCGGCCGACCGGTTCGGCACCGCTCGGGGACCGGTCGTGCCTTAGCACCGGCGGGTTGCCCAGGAATGCTTCCGACCAGGTTAGTCGGCGGCGGCCAGGTCCGGCTCGGAGGTGGGAGTTTCAGCCTCGGAGGGCCGCCCGGCCAACACTTCCCAGAGGGAGCGGCGGTAACCCCAGACGGCGCGCAGCCAGGCGCGGGCGGTCAACTGGCGGAAATAGACGCTGCGGAAGACCAGGGTGGCGAAGAGATAGACGAGCTTGTGAGTCCAGCGACGCCCGCGCAGGCGGCGCATGCGCTCGAAGACGCTCGTACTGCTGTAGGCCAACTTCCAGGCCGCCCGGATTTCGCCTTCGAGCTCCGCCGGGGTCATCTGCTTGGGCCGGAAGGCGGCGCCGTAGGGGCGGTAGTTGAGCCAGTGGCGCTGCTCCAGGCGGTTCTCTTGCAGTAGCTTCTTGAAAAGCGGCGTGCCGGGGAGCGGGGTGAGCTGGCTGAAGACGGGGAAGAAGCCCGGCGTCCAGCCGCGCAGGACGTCCCAAGTCTTCCCGGCCACGCCGGGCCGGTCGGCGTCGATGCCGAAGATAAAAGCGGTAATCGAGTAGATGCCGCGGCGATGAAGCTCGGCGATGATGTGGGCATACTCCTCGGGCTTGTTGAAGCTCTTGCTCACCTGGGCCAGGCTTTCCGGCAGCACCGACTCCAGGCCGATGAAGACGCCGATGCAGCCGGAGCGTTTCATCAGGTCGAGCAGCTCCGGGTCGCGCAGCAGGTTCATGGAAATCTGCGCGGCCCAGGGGATGCGCACGCCCGCGTCAAGCATGGCGCGCAGGAGCGACTTGGTGCGCGGCGGGTTGATGGCGAAGTTGTCGTCCACAAAAAAGACGAAGGTGCGCCCCAGGCGCTGCAGCATCCGCAGCTCCTCGACCACGCTTTCATTGGTGCGGAAGCGGACCTTCTCGCCGAAGAAGGGGCTGACGGTGCAGAAGTCGCAGCGGTAGGGGCAGCCGCGGCCGGTCTCCAGGGGAGTGGCGTTGATGTCGAAGCGCTCGTAGCCGGCCGCGCGCAGCAGGCGGTAGGTCCAGCGCGGCAGCAGCGTGAATTGCTTAAAGTCCATCCCCTGCCAGTTGATGAGGGGGTAGTTCTCCAGGCTGGGTTTTTCCTCGGTGCGGTAGACCTTTTGCAGGCGCCCGCCTTCGAAGTCGGCCAGCATCTGCGGCCAGAGATCGTCGGCTTCTCCGCAGGCGACGGCGTCGGCGTGCTCCAGGGCTTCGTCCGCCTCCTCGCTGACGTGCGGCCCGCCCATCACCACCGGCACGCCCTGGGCGCGCAGGCTGTCGGCCACGGCGTAAGAGCGGTGGATGGTGCGGGTCATGCCGCCGATGCCCACCAGGTCCACCCGCTCCCGGCGCACGTAGTCGGCGAGCTCGTCGGGCCGCAGCCGGACCGCATTGCCGTCTACGGTGATGACCTCATGGCCGGGCGGAGTGAGAGCTTTCAATAGATGCGGCCACAGCGTGGGCATGAAGCTGCGGGTAATCGCGTTGTCGGGAACGTAAAAGAGAATCCGCAAAATTCGCCCGCCCCTGCGCAGGCAAGAACCCCAGGCCCAATTGTACGCCAGAGTGTAAGACCCGGGGACAGGGGTGTCAACCGTTTTGTGCCAACCCCCCGGATTCAGGGGCCAAAGGGGCGCCGCCGGAGGTGAATGGGGCAAACCCTCCCGTCACCCGGGTGGGGGGCTCGGGTGGGCAGAGGGTCAGGTCGCCGGGGGAGCCGAAGAGTCCAGCGAGGCCAGTTGGCCGCAGGCGGCGGCCACGTCCTGCCCGCGCGAGCGGCGGATGAAGGCCAGCCGCCCGCCGCGGCGAAGAATCTGCTGGAAGGATTCGACGGCGTCGTCGGTCGGAGCGCGATACGCCAGCGCGGCCACGGCGTTCCAAGGAATGAGGTTCACCTTCGCGCGCAGCCCGCGCGTCAGCCTGACCAGCCGGCGGGCGTCCTCGGCCGTGTCGTTCACCCCGCCCAGCAGCACGTACTCGAAAGTCAGCCGCTCGCGCGCCCGCAACGGGTAGCGGCGGCAGGCGTCGAAGAGTTCTGCGAGCGGGTACTTGCAGTTGATGGGCATGAGAGCGTCGCGCTGCGCGTCGGTCGTGGCGTTGAGCGAGACGGCAAGCTTCGGCCGGCGCTTTTCGGCAGCCAGGCGGCGGATGCCGGGGACGATGCCGGAGGTCGAGAGCGTGATCTTCAGCAGCGGAATCGCCATCCCCTTCGGGTCGGCGAACAGTTGGACAGCTTTGAGCGTGGCCTCGTAGTTAAGCAGCGGCTCGCCCTGGCCCATCAAGACGATGTTGGTCGTGGGCCGCTGCCGCGGCTGGTCGGCCAGCACAACGAGCGTCTGGCCGGCGATTTCCCCCGCCGTCAGGTTGCGCAGCAGGCCGAGCTGGGCGGTGGCGCAGAAGTGGCAGTCCACGGCGCAGCCGGCCTGGGTCGAAAGGCAGAGCGTCTGCCGGCGCGCCTCTGGCATCCAGACGGTTTCGATGGCGCGGCCGTCAGCCAGCCGCAGCAGGTAGCGCACGGTGCCGTCGGCGCTCGTGTACCGCTGCTGGACGGCCGGCAGAGTGATGCCGGCGTCGCGCTCCAGGCGCTCGCGCAAGGAGCGGGAGAGATTCGTCATGCGCGCGAAGGCGAAACGGCGCTCGGCGTAAAGGGCGTGGAAGAGCTGCTGGCCGCGATAGGCGGGCTCGCCCCACGCGCCCGCCAGGCGGCGCAGCTCCTCCAGCGTCAGGCCGAGGAGTTCGGTGGGCATGGGTACGCGGGAAGCCTCGAAGGAAACCCGCAAGCCTTCATTCTAGTACCGTTCCAACTCGCTTCGCCCAAAAAGCACAGTAGCCCAGAACAGCCCAACGTGACTTGTTCAATCGGGCGAATTAGCTCCAGATAGTTGGAACGGCACTAGGGGAGGGCAACGGCGGGTGCAAATCCGGCGCGGTTGTGCTACAAGTTTTTCCGAGGACCCGAGGCGGATGGGCGAACCCAACACGATCAGGAAAGAAGCGCTCCCGAACGGCCTGACCGTCATCACCGAGGCCATGCCGCACGTGCGCTCGGCGGCGGTGGGCATCTGGGTGAAGAGCGGCTCGCGCATCGAGCCGGCCCCGGTCACCGGCATCAGCCACTTCATCGAGCACATGG
>Ga0209342_10007035_pt1 | contig 11333 bp, 21 predicted proteins | sample RifCSP16_2_FD_184023 | JGI IMG/M metagenome (GOLD analysis project Ga0209342, IMG submission 184023) | Soil microbial communities from Rifle, Colorado - Rifle CSP2_sed 16_2 (SPAdes) (version 2) | ecosystem: Environmental > Terrestrial > Deep subsurface > Rock core/Sediment | place: Rifle... | reverse complement strand
CCCCCAACGCGGTGGGGTCGCCTCGTTCCCGCCCCGACTGTCGCTGCCGGCCGCTACGATCCGGCGCATCAACGTCCTTGGGGGGACCATGCGCCGCCGCACCATCCTGATCATCGCCGCCGTCGCCATCACGGCCGTCGCCATTGCGGCAGTCGTCGTCTGGATGAACGCCGTGCCGTACAGCGAGACCCTGTCGAAGTGCAGGACCGCGCTCGCCGCGCAGACGAAAGCGGGCGTGAAGGGCAAGCCGTCCGCGTGCGAGGACGTGAAGGAAGACGACTACAGCGAGATCATTGTGAGCAACGCGATCGACGGCATGTCGAAGAAGGACCGGGACATGTTCGACTACTACGACAATGGGACGATCGACGGGAGCTTCGGCTGACCTGTCGCACGCGAGAGGCCCCGCCGGTTGGCGGGGCCTTCGTCGTGCGGCGGGCTACTCGCCGTACAGCTCGACGCGCAGCCGGACTTCCTCCTTGGTCAGGTCTTCGCCGTACAGGAACGCCGTGAACACCGTGACGGTGACGCCGTCGCGTTCCCGTCGGTGAGGGCGGATGGCGCGCTGCGTGTCGTGGCCGCGCGGCATGTCGCAGCCGGAGGAACCCCAGTAGACGCAGCACGTCTCGCTCATGGGTTCGGCTCCTCGCCGTCGACCCTGGCCGTCTCGACTGCGGTCGGGTTGATCTCCTCGGAGATCAGGAGCAGCGACACTGCGATCCCGGACCGTTCGGCGTCGGTCAAGGTGGGCGACTCCAGCTTGTCGGCGAACCAGCGGAGACTGTCGGGAAGGCTGCGGCGGCTGATGATCGGATAGCTCATGTGGTTGTCTCCTCGCCCGGACGCGCCAGGCCCAAGCCGGGCGGCGCCTTCAACGGCCACGTGCCGCCCTGCGCCTCGACCTTGCCGCGCACGGAAGCGAAGATGTCGTCCAACGACCGACGCTGGCCCGTGTCGAGAGTGCCGCGCTCAACACCGAGGGCGTCCTCGACCTGGTCCCGGTAGTAGTACCAGGCGACTTCCCTACCGCCGCCCTCGTCGGTTCCCTGCTGGGTGCGGTCCATGTCCTGGAGCAGTTCGACGAGGCGGCCGATCTGCTGGTCTGGGGTGGGTTCCGTCCCGCTCATCCGGTGGGTCCTCCAACGATCGTCTCGACGAGAACCTTCTGAACCTGGTCCGACCAGCGCTCAACCTCAACGCCGTCATCGCAGCGCACAAGCCCAACCCTGAACGGGCTGTCCACATCATCAGAGAGACGGCGACTGTCCACCAACTGCACAACGCAGTCGAAGACTTCCCCGTGCAGCCACGCTTGGACCGTATCGCCGCGCTTGATGGGTGTCCCGCGATAGTCGAACGCGATCACGTGCCCGTTGCCGGCGTAGGCGTCGGCCAACGCTTCACGGCGGGCAGTCGTCTCGGTTTTGGTGAGTACGCGGTCGCGCATCAAAGTGAAGTACATCCATGCGGCCAGCTGGTATGCCTCCTCGGTGGGGAAGTCGCTCCGTTTTGGGCATTCGCGCATGCTTGAGAGTTCGTCGACCGTGTAGCCGTCGCTCATGCGGTCGGCTCCTCGCCCGGACGCACCGGGCCCTGGCGTGCGAGCACTGCACTCAGGACGGCTTCAGTCAGCTCGTAGATGCTCACCTGGCCGTCGTACTCCGGCTCGTTCATCCATGGCTCCGGCGGCTCCACGCCAGGCATCTGCGTCTCCGAGGCTTCTAGCCGCTCACGGATCGCATCGGCGATGTCCTGGCGCAGGTGCCCGTGGGGATCGATCGTGCCGTCGGCGCGGTACACGGTCTCGCTCATCCGCTCGTCCCCTCGCTGCTCACCGGGTGCTCGCTGGCTGCTGCTTCCTCGCCGCCGGCCGGAGGGTCGGCAAGCTCCGGAGGCTTGCGCCCCTGCCGGAACCCAACGTCGACGATCAGGTAGCAGAGCCGGAGTTCGTTCGCGTCGGGGTACTCCTCCCGGATCTCCGCGACCCACTGCGGCTGCCGGGCCTCGGCGGACGCGGCGAGGCTCCTGACCCGCTCCATCGAGAGGGCGGCCACCTCGGGTGAGATGCCTGTCAGGTCGATCGGCTCGGGCTTCGGCAGGGCCTGGGTCACCTGCTGACGGGGGGCGGCTGCGGCCGGGCTCGGCTTCTTGGCGGTGCTCAGCTCGTCGACCTTGCGGCGGAGCGCTTCCATCTCGGCCTTGTCTCGGAGGCGCCGCAGGTGTTCGCGACTCCATCCGGTGATGCGGACCACGGTGGTGACGGCGCCGCGTTCATCGTTCTGGCGGAGGAAGCCGACGGCTTCGGTCTGGAGTTCCGCGCGGGCCGCATCGAGGGCGGCCTCGGCGTCTCGGTAGCGGCGGGCTACGCGGTCGAGGTTGGCAGTGTCCATGAGGACATGGTTGCACATGGCCTAGTCGGTTCCTAGTGGCCAACTCAAGCGACAATGTCACCTCTGTTGACATTGCAACCTGGGTTGGCAATACTGGAGTCATCGCAAGGAACCACCAAGGGGGATCACCATGACCGCCGCCACCCGCACCCGCCGCAACACCCTCCGCACCGCCGCCACCACCAACCGCGCCCTCGGCTACCGCACCCTCTCCGGCCTCATCGCCGCAGCCGTCGAAGCGGGCCGGCTCGTACGGACCGGGGACTTTCTGGAGCGGGTCGGCGGCGGCGACCTGAAGGACGGCGTGAAGGCCTGGTTCGGACGGCACGTTGCGAAGGCCTACCGCGCGGCGACCGGCGCCGAGCCCGTCCGGGTGTGGGCGCGGCACCGCACCACCGGCAAGTGGATCCACGTCAACACGTTCAACCCCATCGACGACGCCCTGTACACCGCCCTCGACTCGTACAAGGCGACTCGCCACCTCCTCGCCGACATGTACGCGAGGTGCGCCTGAGACCAACTCCACGACGCGGCAGACGATCAACCCGCACCTCACCCTCACCACCTACGGCCAGATCCGACCCGGCGACCGCATCGTCAACGGCTTCCTCAGCCCCACCCGCCCGGACGCCCACCTCCTCGCCCGACCCGTCGCCGAGACCGTCCGCACCTACCGCAACACCGGCTTCGACGACCACGGCGTCAGCGCCCGCCACCGCTTCACCTACTACGACCACATGGTGATCGTCTGGCGCGACACCAACGGTTCCCTGTTCGAAGACCGCGCCGACGCACCCGTGTACCTCGTCCCCGCCGCCTGAACCGAAGGAGCCCCGTGATCGGACTGATCCCCACCGCCGAAGCCCTCACCCTCATGTCCCCCGACACGGAGCCCGACGAAGGCACCGACGTGGCCGACGTCCTGGGCCGCAAGCGGCGTTCCCTGCACTACTCGCGACTACTGGAAGAGATCCGCCGGGACGGGATCACCGTCCCCGTCGTCATCGACCACAGCGGCCCCTACCCGGAGCTGCTAGAGGGCCACCACCGCATCGCCGCCGCCGTCGATCTCGGGCTGCCCGTGGTGCCGTGGAGCAGTGTGCCGCTCCGCATCGACAACTGACCCCGCGCACGCCGAAGGCCCGCCCCCGACGCCCATCGGGAGTGGGCCCGCTCGCGTGCACCATTCCCACAGATCGGTAACAGAACCGGCCGACTCTCTCACACCCCACCTACATCGGATAGCGTCCCCCATTCCACGAAACACCATCCCAGGGGGGACCCATGCGCACCCGCGCCCACACCATCGCCACGCTTACCGCCGCCGCACTGCTCGCACTCACCGCATGTGGCACCGACAGCAGCGACTCCAGCACCAACGGAGCCGACACGCCGGCCAACAGCAGCAGCGACAACAAGAGCGCCACCCCCGACGCCGAACAGGTCGTCAAAGCCCTCGCCGACGCCATCACCGAAGCCGAGGCCGCCACCGTCTACACCGCCAAGACCGACAAGAACAATCTCCTCGGGCGTCCGGGCGGCTACACCTCCAAAGCCGACTTCACCGACGTCCGCGCCCAGCCCGACCTCGACGACGCCGTACAGAAAGGCGGAAGCGTCGAGGTGTACGACGACCCCGCAGACGCCAAGGAGCGTGTCGAGTTCATCGCCGCCACGTTGAAGAAGATGAAGATCTTTGGTACTGAGTACCACTACCTCAACGACGGCGTCCTCCTGCGCGTGTCCGGCGAGCTCACTCCCGACGAGGCTGCCGGATACGAGGGGGCACTGAACGAGCTGGACTGATCCGCCGGAAGATCACCGCAGCGTGCCGGGCCACAATCCACCCCATGACCGCCTACCCGGCGCGCTGCCCAGCACGCAACCTCAACGGCCGCATGTGCAGCGCCCCCGCAGGCCAAGGCACCAACCACCCCGGATACGGCACCTGTAGCTGGCACCTAGGCGCCACCCGGTATGTAGAGGAGGCATGGACCATGGCCAACGAACTCGCCACAGAACACAACATCACCCCACACGAAGCGCTCCTCGGCCTCGTACGCACCGCGTCCGCACGCGCTGCATGGACCGACCTCATCGTCGCCAACACCATGCGCGAGCACGTCGAGTCCGGCGGTGATCCGCTGAAGCCGCCGTCGGGGGTGCTGCCGTGGCTTGCTCAGTCCCGCCTCGAACGGAAGATCGCCGCAGGCACCGCGAAGCAGGCCGTAGATGCAGGAGTGATGGTCTCCTTGGAACGACGTCTGGACATGGAGGGCGAGCTGGTGGCGTCCGCGCTGGCTGCCGCACTGGATTCGCTGGAGTTGGACCACGAGCAGCGGGTGAAGGCGTTGGGCGCCGCGCAGCAGCACCTCCTCGGCGCCGGCGGAACAGCCATCGCAAGCTGAGGCCGCCCGGTCCGGAACGGGCGCACGGATTCCGCTGGCATCCTGCCGCGCATGAGAGGCGTCATCCTTGCCGGCGGCCGGGGCACCCGGCTCGGCGACACCACCCGCGTAGTCAACAAACATCTGCTGCCCGTCTACGACCAGCCGATGATCTACCACCCGATCCGTACCCTCCGGGCGATGGGATGCGACGACATCCTCATCGTGACGGGCGGGGAGAACGTTGGCGGGTTCGCGCAGCTGTTGGGCTCCGGGTTCACGTACCGGGTGCAGGACCGGCCGGACGGGATCGCCGGGGCGCTCGCGATAGCGGAGGGCTACGCCGGTCGCGACCTCTTGCCGGTGATCCTCGGCGACAACTACTTCGCGGCGGCACCGGCAATGCCGGACACCCCGGCGATCTACACGTCCCGCACTGACCGGCCGGAAGCGTTCGGGATCTACGACCCGCAGACGGGGCAGATCGTCGAGAAGCCGGAAGACCCCGCGTCGGACCTTGCAGTGACGGGCCTGTACGTCTTCGACGACCAGGTCTTCGACGTGATCCGCACGCTGAAGCCGTCCGCCCGTGGCGAGCTGGAGATCACCGACGTCAACAACTGGTACCTGCGGTTCGGCCACCACGAGGTGTATGAAGCCCCGGGTATGTGGTCGGACATGGGCACCCCGGACTCGCTTCTCCGTGCCGCGCTGCACGCGCAGGCGGCTGCCGCGTGAACCTCTTCCGCGCGGCCGTCATCCCCACCCGGGACCGGCACGACATGCTCGACGACTGCATCAACTCCGTCATCGACCAAGTCGACCGCATCATCGTCCTCGACAACCTCTCCCAGCCGCCCATCGACCCCGAGCCGTGGCACGGCAACGTCGGCGTCGTCTCCCTCCCCATCGACCCGCCGAACATCAGCACCCTGTGGAACGTCGGCATCGCCCTCGCAGACGCCAGCTCGCCCACAGACGCGTGGGACATCGCCGTCCTCAACTCCGACGTAGTCGTACCGCCCGGCTGGATCGACGCCCTGTCCACCGCCATGCGTTCGACGACCGCGGTCCTCGCCTACCCGGACCAGCACGGCGGCCAGCGGCAGATCCTCCACACCCGGGCCGAACCGATCGACCTGCGGCAGCGGATCACCGGCTACGCGTTCATGCTCCGCGGCGAGCACGGCCTGCGGTTCGACGAAGACCTGGCCTGGTGGTACGGCGACGACTCGGCGGACTGGACCGCCCGCGAACAGGGCGGCGCGCTCCTCGTCCCCGGCATCCCCGTCGAACACCGCGCCCCCAACGTGTCCACCCACGAACGACCCGAACTGCTGGAACAAACCGGCCGCGACCGCGCCACCTTCCGACAGAAATGGGGCCGCACCCCATGGTGAGAGAGAGCAGGAGCAGCATGCGCCGCATCGCAGTCACCGGAGGCTCCGGCTTCATTGGCCAAGCCACCATCCGCGCCGCCGAGAACGCCGGCCACACCGCCTGGTCATTCGACCGCGCCCACGGCAACGACATCCTCGGCCCCCTCGACGCCCTCGACGGCGCCGACACCGTCATCCACCTGGCGGGCATGCTCGGCACGTCGGAACTCTTCGACGACGCCGAGGCTGCGGTGGAGGCGAACGTGGTCGGCGCGCTGCGGGTGTTGCGCTGGTGTGAGCGACACGACGCCTCGTATGTGGGGATCACGATGCCGCCCGTCTTCCCCAGCGTGTATACGGCGACGAAGGTGTGCGCGGATCGGTTGGCGACGGCGTGGCATGAGGCGTACGGCGTGCCGGTCAGCCATGTGCGGGCGTTCAACGCGTACGGGCCGGGCCAGAAGTGGGGGCCTGGGCATCCGCAGAAGATCGTGCCGACGTTCGCTCGCGCGGCGTGGGAGGGGAAGCCGCTGCCGGTGTGGGGTGACGGCGAGCAGACCATGGACTTGGTGCACGCGGACGACGTCGGCCGGATGCTCGTCGACGCGGCCCTGTACGGGGACGACGTCACCTTCGACGCGGGCACCGGGCAGGCGGTCACGGTGAACGAGCTGGCCGCGTTCGTGCTGGAGCAGACGGGTTCGACGGCGGGGGCGGAACATCTGCCGATGCGGACGGGTGAACGCCCGACGCGGATCGTCGCGGAGGGTGATGGCTGGGAGCGGCTGAATTGGAAGCCGGAGTTCAACTGGTCGCGTGTGGCGGCGGCGGTGGAGTGGTATCGGTCACCGGCATGAGCGATGTAGCGATCCTGTCTGCGGTGTACGACCAGTACGACGAGCTGAAGCCTGTGCTCCCGCAGGCCGGAGTCGAGGTGGACTGGGTGTTTGTGACGGACGATCCGGTGCTCGGGGCGAAGTCGTCGTATCTGGGCTGGCGGGTGGTGTACGAGCCGCGTCCCGACGTGCATCCGAATCGGGCGGCGAAGCATCCGAAGTACGAGCCGTGGCGGTACACGAACGCGCCCGTCAGCGTGTGGGTGGACGCCTCGTTCCGGGTGGTGTCGGACCGGTTCGCGGTGGAGGCGACGGCGGGGCTGTCGGACGAGGAGCCGATCGCCCAGTTCCAGCATCCGTGGCGGGCATGCCTGTTCTCGGAGGCCAAGGAGTCGGCGGGGCTGGCGAAGTACGCGGGCGAGCCGACGCTGGAGCAAGCCGAGTCGTACCGGGCGGCCGGGCACCCGGAGGGCTGGGGCCTGTGGGCGACGGGGGTTATCGCCCGCCGTCACACTGAGGCGGTGCGGAAGATGGGCTGGCTGTGGCTGGCGGAGACGTACCGGTGGAGCTTTCAGGATCAGATCTCGCAGCCGTTCGCGCTGCGGGAGAAGGGGCTGCGGCCGACCGCGTTCCCGGGGTCGCATCTGGCGACACCGTGGCTGGCTTACGAAGGGAGCGCGAGACACGGATGAACACGAAGGAAGCGGCGGAGAAGTTGGTAGCCCTCCTCGACGAGTTGGGCGCTGCGGGCATTGAGATCGAGGCCGCGATCTGCGGACTGAACCTGAGCACGGACACCGAACCGTACGGCGCACGCGTAGAGCCCGTGGATCGGCCCTTCACTGTCTGGGAGATTGTGTGATGACGAGCCTGGGCCGCACCGATGCGACGTGGTCTTCGGACTATCGGCCGCTGCTGGAACTGTCCGACTCCGGCCTCCTCTGGCTGATCAACCGGGTGGTGTTCCACCCGCGTGGGGTCGCACTCGCCCTGCACGAGAAGGACGGGGAAGTGCTCGGATGGTCGCTGGTCACGGCCACCGAAGGAGAGCCGTTCTCGTTCCCTGAGCCTGTCGACAACGACGGGTTCAACCGCGCAGAGGCGACCCTGCGCGCGGTACTGACGAAGGAGACCCCACGGTGACGAGCATCGAGATCGGCGGCGGCACGCTGGTACCGCCCGGCTGGACCAACCTGGACTGCCGCAACGGCGACGGCCCCTGGCTCAGAGAAGCACAGAACGTGCCGTGGCCGACCGGAGACCACACTGTGGACGCAATGCGGGCCAGCCACGTCATGGAGCACATCCCGGCCGGGCAACCGCGCATCGACGTGATGAACGAGGCGCACCGCGTCCTCAAGCCCGGCGGCGTGTTCGAGATCCGGGTACCCAACGCGTCGCAGGGCTGGCACGCGTACGCCGACCCCACCCACGTCAGCTTCTGGATCATCGAGTCGTTCCACTACTTCGACGGAACGAAAGCCGCGCACGCGGACTACGGCATCCGTCTGTGGTCCACGTTGGAGCTGCTGATCCAAGGCGACAACGAGATCCTCTGGAAGGGGACGCCGAAGTGAGCGCTCGCGACGCTCTCATGGGCGCGCTGTGGGACAACTACAGGCTGGCGGAGAAGAACGCGTTCATCGACGCCCACCGTGACGAGGTGGCGCTGGAGATCGGACGCGATGCGCTGAAGGACGGTCTGGTCCCGGCCCTGACCCGGCTCGTCGGAGAGGAGAACGCCGCGAAGCTGCTGGCCGACTACCGCGACGCCATCGCGCGCGAGGCGGAAGGCCCGTGAAGCCCGGCGTCAGCGTCGTCACGCCGTGGCACGCCCAGCGCCAGACCAACGGCATGCTCGAACGCGCCGCCGCCTCCGTCCGCGCACAAACCGTCCCCGTCGAGCACATCCTCGCCGAGGACATCCACCACATGGGCGCCGCCATCACCCGCGCCCACGGACTCGCGCTGGTGGAGACGGAGTGGACCGCGTTCCTCGACTCGGACGACGAGATGGACCCCGACCACATCGAGCAGCTGCTTGCGTGCGCCAACGACACCGGGGCCGACTACGTGTACCCGTGGTTCCGGGTGAAGGGCGGCACCGACCCGTTCCCCATGTTCTTCGGGAAGCCCTTCGACCCCGCCTGCCCGAACTCGACGACGATCACCATCCTCGTACGCACCGAGCTGGCCAAGACGGTCGGGTTCGTCCGCGACCCGGCGACACAGGCAAGCGGCGAAGACTTCCTGTTCACCAAGGGCTGCATCGCCACCGGGGCGAAGATCGTGCACCTGCCGCGCCGGAGCTGGACCTGGCATCACCATGGCGGGGGCAACACCAGCGGCCTCCCCACCCGAGGCGACGCCCGCCGCCGCTGACCTCCGGAACCCGCCAGCCGCAACACGCCCGACAATCCGGCCATGACCACCGAGGACAGGGCCCACGTCGCACAGCGCGCAGCCGCCGCGCTCGACGCCCTCCTCACGCCACGGTGGACGCCACTGCCCCACCAGATCCCACCACCAGGCAACTGGGGAGGCTGGGTCCTATTGGGAGGCAGAGGCAGCGGGAAAACCGACGCCTGCGCCGCCTACATCGACGCCCACATCAACGGCCCACCCTGCATCCCCGGACCCGTACCCCACTGGATCGGCATCATCGCCCCCACCCTCGGCGACGCCGCCACCTCCTGCTACGCCGGCCCATCCGGCATCCGCGCCCACAGCCCCGGCGCGAAACTCGTCAACGGCCCCGGCGGCCTCACCGTCCGCTGGCCCAACGGCTCCGAAGCGAAACTCTTCGGCGCCCACAGCCCCGAAGACGTCGAACGCCTCCGCTCCGGCGGTAACCGATGCGCCGTCTGGGGAGAGGAACTGGCAGCGTGGCGGCATCTAGACGACGCATGGGACCACATGCGCTTCGGCCTGCGGACCGGGCCGCGCCCGCACTGGATCGCGTCCACCACACCGAAGCCGAAGCCGCTCATCAAGCGCCTGGCGGCCGGTGAGGAGCGCAACGTCGTGCTGACCACGGCCACGACGTACGACAACCCGCACCTTGAACAGCACATCCGCGACCAGCTGGAGGAGACGTACGGCGGCACGCAGCTCGGCCAGCAGGAGCTTCTCGGCCTCATCATGGACCAGGACGAGAACGCCCTCTGGACTCGGGCAATGCTCGACGCTTCCCGGGTGCGGCCGGCGGACGTGCCCGACTTGGCGCGGATCGCGGTCGGCGTCGACCCGTCCGGTGGTGCCGGCGAGCAGGGCATCGTTGTGGTGGGTAAGTCGGGGCTCATCACGCCGCTGCGCCTGGTGTCGGACGACGGTACGGTGCCGGGCCCGGTGCGGCCGGAGCATCACGGGTATGTCCTCGATGACCGGACGTGCAAGCTTCCGCCGGATGGCTGGGGGCGGCGGGCGGTGCAGGCGGCGATCGACTGGGACGCCGATGAAATCGTGTGTGAGGTCAACTTCGGAGGGGCCATGGCCGTGGCCACGATTCGTACGGCGGCCGATGCGTTGGGCGTGAACATCCCCATCCGTACCGTCACCGCTACCCGGGGCAAGGCGGTGCGTGCGCAGCCGGTTGCCGCACTCACCGCGCAGGGGCGTTGGCATATGGCCGGCGTGTTCCCCGAGCTGGAGGAGCAGCTCGTCACTTGGTATCCGGAGATCGGCTGGTCACCGGATCGACTCGACGGGATGGTATGGCCGGCGTGGCACTTGAAGTTGGTGCGTACGACGGCGGGTGGTCTGGGTTCGTTGGGTGGGGATCTGGCCAGAAAGCAGATTGTTGGCGGGCGGCTACGGTGACGGGCATGAATCCGTGGTTGTTCCTGGTCTTGCTGCCCGCGATGGCGTTGACGACGTACCGCCTTACGCGGTTGGTGGTGGCCGACACCTTCCCGCCCGCGCTGTGGCTGCGGGACCGTCTCGTCGGCGGCTGGCGTCCGCTGACCCAGAAGGAACAGTCCCTGATCTACGAACAGAAGACGCTGGAGCCGCGCCCCTGGTCGTCGATGGTGATCGACGAGGTGGAGAACCGGTGGGTGGAGCGGGCCCGTTGGGTGCCGCACTGGCTGGCGGATCTGTTGTCGTGTCCGTTCTGCGCGTCGGGGTGGATAGGCGCGGGGGTGGTGGCGGCGACGTGGTTTGCTCCGGCTGGGTTGTCGGCGCCGGTGTTGTGCTGGTTCTCCGCGTGGGCGATCGGCGGACTGATCGCGGCACAGGACTGGGCGTAGCATCTGGAGTGCAGGAGAGCGGGGCCTACGGGTTCCGGTGGATGGGTGGCTGAGGGTCGTTCGCGGTGGGCGTCGCGGGCGGCCCTCACTCGTT
>Ga0209342_10007033_pt1 | contig 11334 bp, 9 predicted proteins | sample RifCSP16_2_FD_184023 | JGI IMG/M metagenome (GOLD analysis project Ga0209342, IMG submission 184023) | Soil microbial communities from Rifle, Colorado - Rifle CSP2_sed 16_2 (SPAdes) (version 2) | ecosystem: Environmental > Terrestrial > Deep subsurface > Rock core/Sediment | place: Rifle... | reverse complement strand
CCGTCTGGGCCCCAGCCGGTGAGGAGGCCAGCAAAAGAGCTAGAACAACCACGGTAACCGCGCCCAACACAGCACTCCACAGCCTTCCTGCGCTCAATGGATTCCCGCTGATCCTCATGTGACTCTCCTTTCCTTCCAATGTGAAGAAGCTGACTTTCCTTATCCTAAGGCGGTTCCGCAGGGAGCGGCATTGCAGAACACACCCCTAAAGCGGAGCTTGCAGGATCTCCTCCCTGGGAAAATGATCGATGATCTCCGCTCCGTTCTCCGTAACGACGAGCATGTTCTCCAGCCGCACACCGCCCATGCGATGATCTCCCTCCCGGCCCTCGACTGCGACGATCATCCCGGCTTCAAACACCTGGGGATTTTCCAGAGACCACTGGCGGTTGATGATCGGATACTCGTACTGGAAAAGGCCGATCCCGTGTCCGATTTCCATGGTCAGCACCTCGGCTTCCTCTTTGTACCCCCAGGAAGTCGCCGGAGGAAAGTGCTTGGCCGCATCGGCGGTGGTGGCGCCGGGCTTGATGCAGTCGATCACGGAGTCGATCCGGTGCAGAAGACTCTTATACCAGTCTTTTTCCCGATCATTGGGCTTCCGCCCCACGATAAATGTACGATAGGTGCAGCTCCGGTATCCCAAGTAGGTCACTCCGCACATCGGAGTATAGGCCAGATCCCCGTGCTGGAGGAGCCGCCCCGAGCGGTTGAATCCTCGGTCGAACGAGGTCGGGCCCGAGTGGAACGTGATGGGTGGAGATTCGTCCGCCCCGGCCTCATAGATGGTCGCCACCACGGCAGGCGAGATTTCCGTATCACGGATGCCCGGGCGCAGAGTTTGCCAGGCTTTGTACCAGCCGGCCTCACAGATGTTGGCTACGGTCTTCATGCAGGTGATCTCATCGACGGTCTTCACGGCTCTGGCCTCCAGCATCAGAGGACCCGCATCCACCGTGGTGATCCCGGCATCGCTCAGAGCCTGGCGAGCCAAGCCGTCAAGGCCTACGAAGCCCAGTTTCTCGCCCGCGAGCCCTCTCTCCTGAAGTTCCTGCCGGACTTCGGCAGCAAACTGTTTCGTTTCATTTGCCGTGGCCTGTGCTCCCGGAGCGCCCCCCAGCCAGGAACGGGCCACCCGCCAGTGTTTGATCCAGGGCACTTCACGAGGCAACTGGCTGTGCCATCCTGCGTGCTCGAAGATCACCGGGTCATGCTCGGCAAAGAACAGCGCATACCAGAGCTGGGGCATGAACTCGGGGCCCCGCAGGCTCGTGAGATAGCGGGTGTTATCGGGGCGCGCGGCGAGGATCACGGGGATGCCATGCTTCCGCATGACCTTGCGGGCCCGCTCGGCCCTCTCTTCCCGCATCCGGATCACGTTGATCCGTTCCTGCCAGTCTGCCGACGCCGTCCCAAATGTGAGCTTCGATGCCATCCTAACCATTGTTTGATTCCTCCGCAAAGAGAGCCTTACCGTGGCGTGGCGTCAGAGACTTGATCAGCTCCTTTACCAGGGCGGAGAGGGGCACGGGAAATCCGGCCGGCAACGCTCGACGACCCGGCTTTCTCCGTCAACCATGAAAAGGAGGTTCTCCTCCTCGGCTGAAAGGGTTCCCTGCGCCATGGGAGTATCGTTTACCTCGATGGAGCACTTCCCCGCTCCGGCCGCGACTTCCGGCAGGTGCGCGGACTCACCGTGCTTAGAATCGCAATCATTGATCCGGCCGACGCATGGATCGACGATCGCCAGCGCATTCCAAGGATTTGTACCAACTTACTCAGCACACAAGGTCGCAGTTTTTACCGCAAAGCACGTAACCCAAAGTTGGAATCGCGTACTCCTGCGATCAATCGGCCGAGCCGGGTCCGCCACCCAGGAATTTTCAACTGGCCCGAACCTGTTGCGGTACCGGCTCGGTCCATTGGGGCCAGTCGCGGAGGAGCTGGCCGTAACCGGAAATCGATTCCTTGATTCCGATCTGACTCAAGCATCCCCACAAAATGGCGGCCAGCTGAGCCACGACCTTTTTCCCCGTGTTGCGCTCCAACCGCTCGACATTGCCGACCACCGGCCACTGAGGACAGGAAATGAAAATTCCCTTGGCCCGCGGGGCCTTCTGACTCGCCCTCGAAGCAGCTTCATAGGAGGTCTCCATCGTGGGCCGGGTCAAGCAGTCAGCCAAGGCGTAGCTCAAACCTTCATCCGCAAGCGTGCGAATGCCGTAGTGTGCCAGGTACCGAATCAGGTTGTCCTGGATATAGCGTTGATAGATGGAGGAGATCACCAGGTCATCCAACTCAAGCGCCTTGAACGCTCCCAAAACACAGTGGATGTCCGTAGTGACCGGCTTTTTGTGATCAATCGCCGCAGAAAGTTCCTTCTCCAGACGCTCGTGATATCCGGGTCCTCTGGAAGTGACGAGCGGGATGCCGGTCGACACAATGATATCCACATTGCGATCCGCAAGCTCCCGGGCGGCTAGACTCGCGCGGCTCAATGCTTCATCGAATTCCATCTGGCCGAATTCCGGCAGTCCCATCACGGACCAACACCAGGAGACCCCCTCGGGGACCAGGCGAAACGCCTCCTGAATCACGGTTTCATTCGTTCGCGGGGGAACGATGATCCCGATCGTCGCTTTCCATCCATATACGCCCATAGTTCAGTCCCCCTCCTTCTCAGATCCACCCGACCGCGTAAACAAACAAGACAGCTCTTTTCGGACTTGAAACGTCCAGGGAAAACTCAGGCACGGCGGAGCCTCCGGCCCAAGGTTTTGCACAGAGAAAAGGAATTCAAGATGATATAAACATCAGATAGCATAGACGTTGGAGTTCGTCAAGGACATTGACCCTTCTTGACCCTGTTCCTATGGAACCGACTTTTTCCTGAGAGAGCCGGTCCCGGAGAATGTAGCCTGCGGAGTCAAGTCGTAGCCAGGACGTTACGATTGGAACGGACTGATAGGACCGACAACGCGGATACTAGAAGTTTATCCGGTGGACCGTAAGTCAAAAAAACGCTTGACAATCATGCGTTGGTAATCGAATGTAACAACCTCTTAACCCTTTTCAACTCGCTATGGAAGAGACCGCTTGGAGACGGTCAGGAGTTGCTCCCTTAAGGGGAGGGGACCCCGCATATTTGCAGATCATTCCCCGTGGGCTTCCGGTCCACCTGTGCAACATGAAAATGGTCGCCCGGCGACCGTGCGCAGTATCAAGCACTTATCACTATTTTTTGAGCGAAATTGCAGTCAGAAAACGATATCCAGCCCGTCATGGTCGTCTATGCGTGATGGGTTGGCCGACACAAAGGGAGGGTGGATCACATGCTACCGTGCGAAAGGTGTATTTGTTCTCTGCGGGACTTTCGGAAGGAGTGCTCCCCTGAGTTCAACCGTATTGCTTTCTTCTTGGAATATGAAAAGGGCCAGCTCATCATCAAAGAAGGAGCTCCGATCTATTCCTTACACTTCTTATGCCAGGGCAAGGCCAAGATGCTGAGAACCTCTTGCCTGGGTAAACGTCAACTGGTCGCTATTCTGGGACCGGGCGAGATTTTGGGACCCGCTGCGCTATCTGCTCGAAAAGAACATGAGTACCCCTATGACGCAGTCTCTGCGGAACGCTGCCTAGTAGTCTCAATTCGAAAATCGGACCTGAACTCCTTGTTCCGACACCGGCCCACTGCCCAAAACGTTCTTGAAGAGCTTGCCGAAATCGTTTCTTTCTTGGCCTATCACCGCATTGAGGTTGCGTATGGTGGTGTCCAAGCGGCGCTGGCCAAGTCTCTTCTCGAGCTGGGCAGGAAGTTTGGGAAACACCGGGCAGCAGGAAAAGTAGTGGAGGTTGATCTAACAAAAGTAGACCTGGCGGACATGGTGGGCATTACCCGAGAAGCCGCATCCCGCCACCTTCTGCGGATGGAAACGGATGGCCTTCTGGCGTTCGAGAAACGCAAAGCGGTTCTTCTGGATGAACACAGACTCGAGCTGTTGAGCGCAGCTATTGGTAGTTGAGTTTCGCTGGCTTGGGTCAGCGATATAGCACAGCCAACTGTCTCCTTCTCCTCATGCCAGGCAGCACGAGCTTTTTCCGCCTTTAAATCCCATCGGCCGCCGTCCGCCATTCTCCTCGCACTACGTCTCACTCTGAATAACCCCATAGATTCGGCTGTAAGGCTTTCTACGATCTTGGGGCGTACTCCAGAGCGAACATTTTCTCAGGGATTTTCTCGATCAGGCCGAATCTCACAGCCAGCTTCAGGACCTCGTGCATCCCCTTGATCGTCTTTTCGTTCCATTCGACCGGATAGTCGTCTTTCATGTTCTCCTTGAGAACCTCGAAGGTGCGATCGGTCAACTTCATGGCCGTCTTGTAGTGGGCAAAGGCCTTGTCAGGATCCTTGGGGATTTGCAGGGCGGCCTCCCGGTACATTCGCAGGTAGGCCCTGAGAACCTCCCCGTTTTCGCGGGCAAACCGATCATCCACATGGATCGCGCTAAACATGAGAGGGGACCCTTGCCTCCTCTGCCACTCTCCCTGAACGTCCAGAGCGGTCCGAAATGGGCCAGTAGTGAGAGCCATGGAAGCTAAAGGCTCGAACAGGACCATGGCATCGATCTGATCTCTTTGCAACATGCCAGGCATGACGTTCGGGGGAATCTCCCGCACATCAACTTCCTTTTCCCAGGGAACTCCAACCTCATCGAAAAGCCAGCGCAAAACCAGCCCCTCTCCGCTGAGACGGTTCGGGATCCCCAACCGTTTCCCCTTGAGATCCCTCAGCTGTGTAATCGGAGAAGTACTCTTCACGATCACCGTGTTGCTGGCCAGGAAGCTGGAAAAAACCGCAAGGCCGTACCCGGTTTTGAGGAATTGGGCTGACGACTGCAGCACGTTCATGCCGGGCTGCAGATGAATCTCCCGGTGGAGCCAAGCTTCGTTGATTGTCCCGGGATCTGCGAAGCGCCGCACATCCAGTTTGACGCCGTATTTGGCGGGCAATCCCATGGCCTGCATGAGCAGTACCGGAACATCGATGATCCCTGGAATGATCCCGACCTTGATGGGCACCCCGGCATCCTGGGACCAAGCTGATCCGGCCCCTACCAACGCCAGGACCAAGACGAGCACCACGGCTGCCAGAACAGACAAACCATCGGTGGCCCTTGCTCTTACCTTCGGAAACGTGGACCTCAATTTTTCCTTCCGCGCGCTTTGCATCTTGGGCTCCCTCCTTTATTGGGAAGACCTAATACGACAGCTTCATCCACTTCTACTCATCCCGGCTCCTGCTCAGGGAGCAAACTCCCGACTGAACATTTCGTCAGGGACCCGGGGCAAAAGTCCATAGCGAACGGCTAAAGAAAGGTAGTCCTTCATTCCAGCGATCATTTTGTCATTCCACTCCAGCGGGTAGATTCCGCGCAGATTTTTCTTCAGTAGATTGAACCCCTCCGGCGTGAACTTAAAGAGGCCTCTGTAAAATCCATAAACCGAGTCGGGATTCTTCTCGATGTATTCCACCGCTTCCTTGTACATGGCCAGGTATTTCTTGACCACTTCAGGGTTCTTCCGGGCAAAATTTCCGTCCACGTGAATGGCGCTGAACATCAGGGGAAAACCCTTACGCTTTTGCCACTCCGCCTGTAAATCTGAGAGAAGCTTTACTCCCCCTCCTCCTTCGTCAATGGCCCGGGAAGAAAACGGCTCAAAGAGCACGATGGCATCCACCTGGGTGCGCTGGAGCATCCCCGGCAGAACATTGGGCGGGATCTCGCGCACTTCCACTTCCCGTTCCCAGCCCACGCCCGCTTCTTCCAGTAGCCACCTCAGAACTACGGACTCGCCGCTCGTGCGGCTCGGGATACCCACGCGCTTTCCCCTGAGGTCACTGAGCTGAGCGATTCCCGAATCCGTCCTGACGAGAACCTTGTTCGTGGCCACAAACGTGGGGAACACCGCGAGTCCGTATCCGCTTCTCAGAAAGTTGGCCGCTGACTGGTTTAAATTCATCCCGGGCTGCAATTGAACTTCACCGTGAATCCAGGCAAGGTTGGTGGCCTCGGGGTCGGCAAATCGTTTGAAGTCCACATTGATCCCGAACTTCTGGGGGAGCTTTTGCGTTTCCATGACGTTGATGGGGACGGAAATGGCCCCGGGGAAATAGGCCACCTTGAGAGTTTCAGACTGGGTTGCCGCGAGGCCAAAACCTTTCCCCCAAACGATCATGAAGACGACCCACAAACTCAACGACAGGCACCTTGAATATCTTCTCATGATCCCTCCTCTGTTGCTGCGTGCTTCCAGCAAAACCGATGTCGCTCTTGACGAACGCCCGGTAACGCTAGAACCCCGCTTCTCCGGCCTCATCGCCGACAGGCGTCTGGCGCTGAGCCATTTTTTCGCCGAGTTTCAGATACATGCCCCGGGCTATAAGCTCTGCATTTTCCCTATCATCTTCCGACCATTGACCCAAGTCGTAACCATACCAGGGAGAAGCAAGATTCAGATTCGGGAGACCCTCTTCCTCTTTCCAAATCCTTATGGCGGTTTCCATGTGCTCCTTCTTCGGAAGAGCCACAGGCGGATAGGCTCCTTTTCGCGTGGCATCAATCAGAATGCTCGAGCAGCCTTGCAGACCGGGATAGCTTTCTCTTCCTCCCTCTCTATGAGCCAATAAAAGCCCCGAGGGGTCCAGCCCGGGCACCCGACCTGTTATTACTTCCACGTCTCGATGAGGCTGCATGGCAAAGCTCACAGCCCACGTCACCAGGTCCGGGTCTTTCGGATCGACGTCCTCGTCCACGGCGATGAATATTTTCCCCAACGGGCAGGCACCGGCGGCAAGGCGCAGGACTTGCCACGACTGGCTGGGGTGCAGCTTTTTCATACGGATCACACACCAATTCAAACCGCCGGCCGCTTCCGGCCAGTGCACCTCTTCAACCATGGGCAGGTTGCAACTGTATCTGAGAAAATGAAACAGTGTTATCTCATTCAACATTCGAGAAATCGCGCTGTTCTCACTGGGAGGAAATCCCACCAGGATCGGGTTGAAGATGGCATCGTGCCGATGAGTGATCGCGGTCACTTTGATTACAGGAACCGAAGATCTTTCTATATCCATGTAGCCCGGGTAATCTCCGAAAGCGGTATAAGGTTCCAGTACCTCAGTCGACAGCTCTCCTTCTATGACTATTTCGGCCATCGCCGGAACTTCCAGCGGGATGGTCTTACACCTGACCAACGGTATCGGCCTTCCCGCGATTCCTCCCGCCACTGCCAGTTCGTCCACACCGTAAGGTATGCTCGCGGAAGCAGCAAACACAAGGTCCGGAGTGGTACCCAGAACGATCGCTACAGGCAACCCTTGTTTTCTCCTGCGCGCGTCGCTCCAATGGTAGAGCATGGCATGCTGAATTCTGGCGATTCCTGCGATCAATCGATCCTTAGCCCGCAAATGGCCGCTATACATTCCGACATTACGAATTCCCGTCTCACTATCACGAGTGATAAAAGGCGCACAGACCCGCACCGTGCCGGCAAACCCGGGTTCCTCGACAGGAACGGGCAGTTCATCCAGGCCAATCTCCTGCAGTTCCCTCCCGACATGGACTTCTTCCTGAACCGGCCCTGAATCGACCAGCACGGGGTCTACCGGATGCTCCAGGGCATAATGCCATTTCTCCTTCAACTCCTCCCAATTCTGACATCCCATGCCCAGCGCCATCACTTGACCGGAGACCGCATAGGCTCCCGCCAGTACCTTCATGGAGAACGCTCTTCCTCGAGCGTCAGTAACTTGCTCGAAAAGGAATACTTTCCTCTCTTCCGCGGGGAGCCCACGGAACTGGCAGCGATGGAGCGCCATCAGCTCCGTATCCTTATTAATGGGTCTTCTCCAGCGGTGCAATTTGCCGAGTTGTTCCAAGTACCCGACAAACTCCCGCAGGTCTTCATAATATTGCACGATTACGGCTCTCCCGGTCGGTCAAAACAGACCCTTGTCCGCGACGGCTCCCCGCAACTCTCCGGCGGGCGACCCGACATTCTTTCCGTCCCGCTACCCATCCTGACCCTTTCTCATGGCGCAAACTCCCGAGTAAACATCTCGTCGGGGACCCGGGGCAAAAGTCCATAGCGAACAGCCAAGGACAGGTAGTCCTTCATGCCGGCGATCATCTTGTCGTTCCACTCCAGCGGGTAGATCCCGCGCAGATTTCTCTTTAATAGGTTGAACCCCTCCGGCGTGAATTTAAAGATCCCCCGGTAGAATCCATACACCGAGTCGGGATTCTTCTCGATGTATTCCACCGCTTCCTTGTACATGGCCAGGTACTTCTTGACCACTTCGGGGTTCTTCCGGGCAAACTTATCATCCACGTGAATGGCGCTGAACATGAGGGGAAAACCCTTGCGCTTTTGCCACTCCACCTGCAAATCCGAGAGCAGCTTCACCGCGCCTCCCCCTTCGTCGATGGCCCGCGAAGCAAAAGGCTCAAAGAGCACGATGGCATCCACCTGGGCCCGCTGGAGCATTCCAGGCAGAACATTGGGCGGGATCTCGCGCACGTCCACGTCCCGCTCCCAGCGCAGGCCTGCTTCATCGAGAAGCCACCTCAAGACAACGGATTCGCCGCTCGTGCGGCTCGGGATGCCCAGCCGCTTCCCCTTGAGATCCTTGAGCTGCCCAATTCCCGAGTCCGCCTTGACCAGAACCTTGTTCGTGGCCATGAAGGTGGGGAAGACCACGAGCCCGTGGCCCGTTTTGAGGAAGTTGGCCGCCGACTGGTTCAGGTTTATCCCGGGCTGCAGGTGGACTTCCCCATGAATCCAGGCGAGGTCTGTAGCCTCGGGGTCGGCAAATCGCTTGAAGTCCACATTGATCCCGAACTTCTGGGGGAGCTTTTGCGTCTCCATGACGTTGATGGGGACCGAGATGGCCCCGGGGAAAAAGGCCACCTTGAGAGTTTCAGTCTGGGTTGCCGCCAGGCCGGGACCTTTTCCCCACATCACGGCCGAGACAGCCCACAAACCCGCCAGCAACCATCTCGACGCTCTTTTCATGATCCCCTCCTTCCACGGGCTCACGCCGGGCGCCTGTGCAATTCTATTCTTCACTCGGCATCATGGCCTCAAAGGCCCGGGCAATTTGGGTTTCCGCTTCAAAAAGGTCCGGCTCCGAGTAGGAGCGCGGCCTGGGTACCGTAATCATAAATTCATTAAAGAGGCTCATAGGTCTTGGTGTCAGCAGCAAGATCCGGTCCGCCAGAAAGACGGCCTCGTGCAGATCGTGGGTAATAAACACAATCGTCATGCCGAGCCGCCTCCAGATGGACAACAGCTCCTTGCGGACCTTTTTCGCGGTGATTTCGTCCAGATTGCTGAAGGGCTCATCGAGGAGCAAAACCTCGGGCTCCAGGGCTAGAGCCCTGGCAATGGCTCCGCGGATCTGCATCCCTCCGGAGAGCTGATGTGGGAAGCAACCCTCGAACCCATTTAACCCCACGAGCTCGATGGCCTTTGCCGCGCGCTCGTTCCATTCCTGCCTGGGAAAAGGCTTCTGGCTCTCCAGACTAAAGCGTACGTTTTTCCAAATGGTCTTCCAGGGAAGCAGCCGCGGGGACTGAAAGACAAAGCCGATCTTGTAGGAATCACGCTGACCCGAGAACCGAATCTCCCCCCCGGAGGGAGTATCGATCCTTCCCAGCAAGCCCAGGCATGTGGACTTTCCACAACCTGAAGGACCCAAAAGGCAGAGGAACTCTCCTTCATAAACATCGAAGCTTAGATTCGCGATCGCGGTGAGATCAGTCCCATCCCCTTTGCGGAAGTCTTTCCGAACATTGCGAAGAGAAATCTTGATTGTTCGCTGGCTGGTATCTACTGATAGATTCATAACGCGACGTTTGGCCTCCACCTCAGAACCAGAGCGCTAATCCGCGCCAGGACAAAGCGGTCAACGATGAAAATGGCCAGAGTAAAAACCAGGATCCAGGCCAGAACCTGGTCCATCCGCGACAGGGAGTAGTAGTACTTGAGCTGGTAGCCGACCCCGAGGCTCATGCCCAGCATTTCCGCAATAATGGCAATTTTCCATGCCACGCCGATCCCGAACCGACAGGCCGACAGAATGTATGGAAAAGTGGAGGGGAGAATGATCTCGAAGATGATCTTGCATTGGCTGGCCTTATAGGCCTGGGCCATCTCGATGAAAGTTTTGTCCACACCCTTGACCCCCTCGTAGGTATTGATGACAACGATGGGGAATACGATTGCCGAGATGACAAAGATGCCCGCGAATTCGGTCAAGCCAAACCACATGAGCCCCAGGATCACCCAGGCCAAGCTGGGAATTGACATGGCAAATAGCATGGGATAGGTCAAGGAATCTTCCACGACCCGCTTGAGCCCCATGAACAACCCCATGATGGCTCCAATCAAAAGGGCCACCAGGAAGCCAACAAACACCCGCCGCGTGGTGACCCCAAGATTGACCAGGAGTACCCCTTGGACTAGGTTATCGTAAAAGGCATCGAAGGTCTCTCGAAGGCCGGGGAAAAGACCCATGGGGACAAACCGGGAAGTGACCTCCCAGAACACCAGACAGCCGAAGATAGACCCCAGGCGAATCAAGGCAGTCTTACCCTTGCCTCCCATCATCGCCCCTCCCGGGTATATTTTCTCTCACTAAACCCTAGGAGATCTCCCCAACGACGGCGCAGGGAATCCTCCATCTCCTTGCTGACCACCACGGGCCTTGGAAACTTTCCGGCCTTCTTCAGGTCGAAGGGGATTGTGGCGTCGACCAGGATTCGGGTATTGAAATACCCCCCGGTGAGGGGATCGATCAGCCCTCCTGACGGCGCCTCGGGAATGAAGTCAAAGTCATCCGGGCCGTTGACTCGGGTCGACAGGGCCCAGATGACCTCGGTGGCATTGGAAGGATCGATGTCCTCATCCACGGCGATGATCCACTTCCCCCCGAAGATGGCGCCCCCGGACACCGCAGCGGAATGCAGGACATGGCGGGCATGTCCGGGGTAGGCCTGTTCCAGGGAGATGACCAGGAATTTCTTGGCGGCCCCTCCGGCGTGCTGCCAGATCCCCCTGACCCCACGAATCCCGAGACCATCCAGTGCTTCCCAGGTCTTGGCGGCATTCGCCACCGAGCGCAGGAGGACGGTTTCATCCGTGGGGCGGTGCTGAGGAGCACAGGTCAGGATGGGATCGTTGCGGTGCAGGACCGTCTTCACCTGGACGTAGGGGCGTTCCACCACCTCGCTGGCGTAGTATCCCATCCACTCCCCGAAGGGACCCTCAGGC
>Ga0209342_10007032_pt1 | contig 11335 bp, 11 predicted proteins | sample RifCSP16_2_FD_184023 | JGI IMG/M metagenome (GOLD analysis project Ga0209342, IMG submission 184023) | Soil microbial communities from Rifle, Colorado - Rifle CSP2_sed 16_2 (SPAdes) (version 2) | ecosystem: Environmental > Terrestrial > Deep subsurface > Rock core/Sediment | place: Rifle... | reverse complement strand
CGGGCGCGAGCGGCATGATCGCCCAGCAGGCGCGGCTTGACGTGGTGGCGAACAACCTCGCCAACGTGGACAAGACCGGGTTTAAAAAAGACATCGCGGTGTTCAAGGCGTTCCCGGACATGCTCATACGCAGGATAAGCGACAACGGCCTCGGCATCACCCCTGCCGGCTCGTACGACACCATGCCGTACGTGGGAAAGCTCGGCACCGGTGTCGAGATGAACGAGGTGTACACGGAGTTCGAGCAGGGATCGCTCCAGCGCACTGAAAACAGCTTTGACATGGCGCTCGAGGGAAGGGGGTTTTTCACGGTCAGGACCGACCGGGGAGAGCGCTACACCCGGAACGGGAGCTTTACCATAAACCATGAGGGAATCCTCATGACCCACACCGGGTATCCGGTCATGGGCGAGAACGGGCTTATCCGGGTGCAGGAGAACAATTTCATCGTAAACGAGCGGGGCGAGATCATCGTGAACCGGGCAATCGACCCGAACGACCTGGCGAGCATGGCCAACAACGACTGGAGCGAGCCGGTCGTGCTCGATAGAATGAAGCTCGCCGACTTTGAAAATATACGCGAACTCAAGAAGGAGGGCGACTCCCTCTGGCGCGATACCGAATTCTCAGGCCCCCCCCTTCCGCCGGACAATTTAAAAGTGATCCCGGGCTTTATTGAAAAATCGAACGTAAACATGATCCGCGAGATGGTGGACATGATCGAGGTCCAGCGGAGCTACGAGGCGAACCAGAAAGCGGTGCAGACCCACGACACGGAGCTCGGCAGGCTCATCAATGACGTGGCGCGGTAAAAAGCCGCATCATTACAGCCTCACCACGATCTTCACGTCTTTCGATTTTCCTGAATGCAGGTCCTCAAACGCGGCCTGAACTTCACCCAGGCCCACGGTTCTGCTCACGAACTTCTCTGGCTTGAGAACCCCCCGCGCTATAAAATCAAGAGCAGCGTCGAATTCGTCGGGCAGATACGCGTATATCGGTTTCATCGTGATCTCCTTGGCAAGCGCGATGAGGGTCATGATCGACTGGGGCGCGAGGCTCACGCCCGCGAGTATGAGCGTACCCTTCGGCCTGAGGAGCAGGAGCGCTGAATTGATGCCCGCATCAGCGGCGGATGCGTCTATGGCCACGTCGACCCCGCCGGCGGTAGCCTTCTTTATTTTCGAATTGAGCTTCTCGTCCCGTGCGTCGAAGACCTCGTCCAGATCACCGAGCTTTTGCGCTATCGCCCTCCTCTCTTCGTTTACTTCGGTCATGGCGATATAGGACGCGCCGCTGATCCGCAGCCAGGCCGCGCACAGAAGCCCGATGCTCCCCGCGCCGACCACCAGGCTGCGGCAGCCCGGCTTAACGCTTGCGCACGCGACCGCGTGGAGAGCGACGGCGGACGGCTCTATCATGCTTGCGGAAAGATCGGTTATCGTATCCGCGAGCTTCCGCACCATATCGGGCCGGACAGCAATGTATTCGGCGTAAGCCCCGGGGCTGTTCAGGCCCGGATGCGGCCTCTTCACGACATTGACGCAGAGGTTCAAAAGCCCATTTTTACACGGACCGCACTCGCCGCACGGATTTGCCGGAACCGCGGTGACCCTGTCCCCTTTTTTGAGATCGCGCCTGGAGCCCGGGTCTTCCAGAATCCCTCCGAACTCGTGCCCCATGATCAAATCCGTAGCTCCCCCCATGCCGGCGCCAGCTTCCCAATAATGGAGGTCTGAGCCGCATATCCCGCAGTTGATAACCTTGATAACTGCATTGGCACTGCCCGCGGCAGGTTTGTCCACATCCGCAACCTCAAGCCTTCTTTTTGCAACAAGCTTAACCGCTTTCATTTATAATACTCCTCACCCGAATTAAAGATAGCTATCGGCCTGTCGGATCGGCCGAGGTTTTAAGCATTCGGATCTTATCGCCGGAAAACTCGTTGCTGGCCACGCCCAGGCTTATCCGGTTAAGCTTCATCTGCAGCTCCGCCCGCTGGGAATCGTCCCTTGCGCCCTGCAGCGAAGTAAGGGTGGTCAGCACATCGAGGATCGTCACGAGGTTCAGCCGATACTCGCCCATGACGACCCGATAATTCTCCTCGGCAGAAGCGAGGGCTTTACGATATGCCTCAAGCTCGATCTTTGAGCTTTCCCAGGTCTGGAACAAGTCGATGATATTTTGCCGGGCCTGGCGGATTGTCTGCGAAAGATTCAGGTCGGATTGACGCTTGACCGAGTTCGCCTCCCTCACCTTTGCGAAGGTGACATCCCCGCCGAAAATAGGGAACTCGGCGCCTAACGTAATGTTAAATGATGGATATTTATAGGAAGAGCTGCTTGACAATAAGCTTGAAGGGGACGCGCTTGCCTGTAACGCCCTCTGCCAATTCGGGGTTCTTATTGTTTGCTGTAATAGGTAGTAAGAACCTTCAAGATATAATGAAGGCAGGTGCTTCCCGTATGCGGACAGTACCCCTGCTTGAGCGTATTCGACCTGCTCCCGCGCCGCTCGCACATCCCACCGGCCGTCCACCAGCTTCGCGGTATCCGCCATGGAATACGCGGGCTCGCGGAAAATTATGGCGTCAGCCAGGCTGAAATCAGCGGTAGCTCCGATGAGGGTGGCAAGCACCAGCTTCGCGTGTTCATGGTTGGTGCGGAGGGACTTGATCTGTGCCTGGAGTGTGTATATCTGCGCGTTTGTTCGCAGGATTTCACTCTGTCTGCTCCTGCCGATATTGACGCGGCGCTTTAATTCAGCTATGGTTTGATAATAGAGATTGAGAAGGCGTTCATTGTTGGCCAGGTCTCTTTGTATGAGAAGGACGTTGTAAAAGGCGGTCCCAACGTCTGAAAGCAGCAAACCCGCATTGTTGTGCAATTGATATTCTTTAACTCGCCTATCCGACCAGGACGACTTTATTTGGGAGATTTGGTTTAGGCCGGTAATGATTGGAAGACGGGCATTAAAACTTGCCGTCGAGCGGTTCTGCAGCAGGTACTTGCTGCTGGGTTTCGGATAGGCGGCATAGGCCCCTCTAAGAGAGAGCGTCGGCAGAAATGTCTCGATCGCCTGAAGCTTCCGCTCTTCAGCCTGGATCGAATTCTCGCCCTCGATAGCCAGACGCTCGGTTTTCTGCACCGCAAGGGCGTACGCGTCGAAGAGGGTTATATCTTTTTTATTTAAGGCTGAGTTAACGTCAACGTCCGTAATTCCGGTCGCCTTTCTGAGCAATTTTTTCACGTCTTCGTCAATGGCGAAAATATTTGCAGCCAGGAAAAACATGATCGGCATTATCAAGATAAATATGTAGACGTATATCTTCCTGTCCGCATTTAAGGAAAAAAACGGCTGATTTTTTTTATCCTGTCGCATTAGCCACCTCATTTGATAAACTGCACAGCTCAAAAATTAGACCTGTTGCAACACTAAATTTCTTAACGGGTTTTAAGGCCGGCTTTGTTGAAACATCCTGTTTCATGCCGGCAGGCGAACCTCCTGTTCTCTCGGGCGCAGCCCCTTAAAAAGCCCCCCGCAGGGGCTCCCTGCGAATGCGAAACGGGAGTTTCGCAACAAGTCTAATTAATTGTTCTAAATTATACAATAAATGAGTATATGTAAAGAATAACAGGGCATACGATACAAAAAAAATTCAATCAAAATATAGTGCCTGTTCAATTATTATTTATAGTAGCAAATTACCTCTAATCAAATAATATCCCGGGTGTTTCTTGATGAAAGTGAACGGGCACCGCGTTTTTCGAATTTTTTTGCAGAGGCTCTTAAATTAAAAAGTCAGTCAAATTGAGTAAAATTTTTTGTGCGGTCTTGGCTGTTTCCGAGACAACTATACAGACCAGTTGCACAACTTTCCTATTGCGCTCAGGAGAGTTCCCCGGGAACGTTTTTCAAGGGGACCTGATCGAGCGAATCAACGAATTTACTGATTGCAGCGCCATTCGAAGACTGATATGTATGGAAATACAGTATGAACAAATTAGTTATTGCAATCATCCTCCTGCTCGGATTATTCCTGTATTCATGCCATTATAAAGATGACGATGACGACAAAATTACTGGATGACGCGCAAAGGAGTTTGAAAATGAAAAAAATATCCCTGCTCATTATTTTCGCCGCAATCCTTTCAGCGCTTGCCGCCCGGGCCGGCGGTATCGGAATCTACGGCACCGGCGGAGCTGGAAAAGGCGGTTGGTCTGGATACGGCATGGGCTCAAGATGGCTTAGCCGTACATTGGATGCCGGTTATGGCGATTCCAGCGTAACAGCCACCTTTTACGGCGGAGGCCTGATCTGGGATTCGGCTGCCGCGAAAGACACGATTTTCAACTATCGCCTCAAAGCCGGATATGAGCGAACTTTTATATACAACAGAGAAGAAAATGCGAAATCAACGATCGACCGGCCGATACACCGGTTCAGCATGACTCACACCTTCGGCCTCGGCATTGTGAGAAATGAAAATATTAAGTTTTGGATGGGCCCCCAGATAGGATTGCACTATCTTCGTCCGACGGTAAAAAGTACGTTATTGGAAACCGATGCCGGAATGCTGTTATACTATGCTGCTCTTCCTCGCATTCTTGCAAACAATGAATTTTACCAACAAATTGTTCTGCTCAAACTTATAAAGATCAATTATAAATACGACTATATCGGCCTTGATCTGCTATGGGCCCTGGGGGTCAATTTCAATATCGGCGATTATGTCACAATTTTCCTGGACTTCGGATTTGGGTTCATGGGAAACTTTTCATTTAAGGGCAATCAGAAAATAAGTTTTTTCGGCGTGCAGGCATGCGCGGGGACCATGTTCCGCATAAATGACAAATACCGGACTTCAGAAAACATAAAAATAGAAATAAAATGACTCATCAAAAGGGAATCAACCCTTACCGCACCATCGGCGTTCGCAGGAGGTGCCGGGATTTATGGCACTGGCGGGATTTCGACAGGCACCTGGTTTAATAAAGACAGCTACTCCTCTACCAAAGCATCGTCCACCTTTTATGGCGGTGGATTAATACTGGATTCAGCCCCTGCAAAAAATATGCTTTTCAACTATCGCTTCAAAGCAGGATATGAACGAGCTTTTATACGCCGGCTTTGATGTTTTGCTTGCCCTTGGTGTCAATTTTAACATCGGTGATTATACCACCATCTTCCTGGATTTGGGAATAGGATACAGGGGGCAGTATTCTTTTAAATATGATTCAATAGAAAAGCATATAGGGGCACAAGCCGGCGTGGGGATCATGTTGAGAATAAACGACAAATATCAAAGTACAGAGAAAAAAATGGATGCCTCCCGGCATCATTTCTTGAATTCCAATCAATAGAGCGCAATTTCTTAGATGATAAATTTATAATTTTTTTGTGCGGTTTTGATTGTTTCTGAGACTTTAACTTTATAGACCGGTTGCATATCAAATATGAATTAATATTTAGCGACTATCTAAAAAGTTGACTTTACGATGCGATGCACACCCCGGCTTGCACGCCGACGTCCTGTCCGCTGCCAGCGCGCACGGGACATGAAAAAGCGCCGGTCTTCATCGCCCTCATAAAAAATGAGGGCTCGCGCAATACTTTTTAGACAACCGCGTATAAGTCAGTGCCTATTGAGTTTCGCAACAAGTCTAATATGGAGGTATTAAGATGAAAAGATATTTAAGCATATTGGCAGTTCTTATTGTGATATTCGAGACTTCATGTTTTTGGGATTCAAGCAAGAGCAAAAATAATTCTTTATTATGGCTTATTTTATTAAATTCAAGCGATAGCTCAATTACCATCAAGGGATCTTCCTATAACAATGCCGGTGTTCTGCAATTCTACGGGGAAACAGTGTATCCTTCCGCATCTACCTGTCTTCAATCTCTTCAAAATGATATCAATGGCGCAATATTTCCCACGGTTTCTGAAAGGGGTAACCTGGGAGGTCAAATATCTACCAAAATGAGCTCGGCCATAGGAGCAGATGGCGTATGGTTCACCGGAGATGACACGGTTTTTATATGCACAGAGTTAAAGGTGATATCACCTACTATATCCAGATATATCACGTATTCGAATTTCACCGGAACTGCGGCAGATTATTATGAGTATCAATTCGATGCAACCGGAAGAGTAATTAAACGAACCTATTTTAACGGTAAAGGACCTGATACTACATGGTTTACCGGGGACGATCTCAAGGCGAAAGATTCGGATAATGTCGCCATACTTAACGCAACCTGGAGTGACAATAACAATTGCACGTCAATCGGCTATGATACGGATGGTGTTACCATAACCCAGCAGTTTACCGTGAAACGGGATACAGCGGCCAGTACTATAACTTATAAAAAATTCCAGTCTGACGGAACAACCCAGGTATCCGCCAATGTATTTGATTATACGAACAACAGGATAGTAGCGTATTCTACAAGCATGTCCGTAATAATAATCTATGCAACAAATACCTTGAACTCATCTAAGGAAGAAGTGACGAGTACTTTATATGGTGGTGCGGGTGTAGATAACAATTGGTTCACGGACGACGATCAGATATTGTTATATATTGAATCAACATATGATCCCGGCGGATACCCTACGGGTTTATCAGCATATACCGATAAAACTAAAACCAACCGTACAGGATATATTACAATCACACATTAAAAGTTTTTTGATTTATTAACACAATAGTCATATAGTCGACAGGAACATGGTCAGATGGGGCGTATCAGTATAAATGATTTCTCTTTACGACTGTTACTTTCTCAATAGAGCCACCATAAAGCTGATTTTCAATAGTGCTATAGGCGCGACCAATTACTATTATCTATTTCCCACGTAAAGTCATAATGACCGCTCCCGGTATTACAAAAGGCCATATCTTTATAGAAATTATTGCTCAGAACTCTCATTGCAACTCCTCTCGCATTAAAGTCAATATCTTTCCGCTGGCCCTGAACTATGGTTTCACCGGTCTGTAATAAATTAGCACTTCCATATTCTGTCGGTAATGGATCATAACATGATGTGCGGAGAACGCCTAATACCGCTGTGATGGTGTATGTAGAATTATTTATGACTGATATTGTACATGTAGAGGGTGAGTTCAGGTTATTTAAAAGCAAAAACAGTGTAATAGTATCATTATTACTGCTTTTGGGGTCACAAGTGGCGGTTATGAAAAATACAAGTACTATAAGAAAACGTGAGAAAAATTTATATTTGTGTTTCATTTTGGATGCGATTGCAGTATAATTCTTTTGAATGTATTCCTAAAGCGTGGGCACATCGCTTACCGGCTCCGATTCAACCTCATGGCGCCGTTTCTTCTTCCCGCCTGCGTCCTTATCTTTCTTGTCATTATTTTCAATTTTTTTCTCTGCCTGAACGTCTTTAGTTACGGTTGCTTTATTTTCAATTTTTTTTACTTCAGATGGCATGATCTGAGCTGATTTTTTTTCAATACTATTTATATGCTCGTCCTCCTGCTTTTCAATCTTCTCTTCAACTTCCGATTTGGGTTTGGTGAGTACTTTAATAATATATTTCGTGCCCGTATAAACTCCGGCTCCGGATCCTGAAGCGATCGTTATCGCCGTTATGCCCAGAATTATCTTGCTCTGAATGAGCGTCACTGTTATGCCGAATTTTTTTAATCCGCTGTAAATCAGAATCGAAAGCCAGAAAATGACCCCATAGCGACCTATTTTCTTCAGCAAAGCTTGTAAGTCAGCCTGCCGCTGTTGAATAATATAATCCTGCTGTTCAAGAGAAACGGGCTCTAACAGCTTATACTTTTCGAGTAGGAGTTTGAATTGTTCGACAGTTCCGTTCATAACAGCTCCGCGATGTCAATGATTCCTTTTTCTTTCAGACAGGTCAGAATGCAATTAACCAGCTGCCCATACTTGTATTCCACCTGTCTTCTTGTCAATCCAAGGATCTTCGCGACATTGGCATAGGAAAAATTGTGCCGGGCGATGAGATCAAGAATGATCCGCTCATCATCGCTGCACCCGATCCGCTCTATTGCCTCATTGATAATTATCCGCGTATCCCTGAAACCGTTCGTGAAGGCAAGCCCAGCAGAATCGAAAAGCTCATCGATATTATCAATGTTCCGGTTTTTCGCGGCATAGTAACGATACACAACGTTTTTCAGGGTGCCGTAAAGCCATGATCTAACGTTATTTACGGAATCAAATTTTTCATATAATATTATGAATACCTCCTGACAAATATCCCGCGCATCATCAACATCTCCAACCCTGGCCAATATTGAATTGAAAATTTGCGGATAGTATGCCATATAGGCTTCGGTAAATATGCTTAATTTACGTGCAGATCCTTTCATCAGGTATTTTCAATACCCATAGTATAGTCAGTATTTTATCATAAATAGAACAAATAAAATTAAATTCAACCAATTTTTATATTGGATTTATTTGAGCAGGTTTTGTTTATATAAAGAAATAAGCGGTTTTTTAATATACTCATAATTCAAAATGACCTAATATTAAATAGCTCATAACTTAAATTTGAGGTAAAAAACCATGAATAGACGCGTGATCCAATATTGCATTATTTTATGCTTTATATTTATTGTCTATCCCTATGCCGCCCGCGCAGCAGGCATCAGCGTGGGCGCAGCATCCTGGTTTTGCTGGTGGGAGCCTTACTGGATCAAATTTCCCAGCTATTCGGTGCTTCCTGTCTTCGTGCCATTAAAACATGATGCCCGAATAAATCCCGCGCCTATATACGGGCCCATACTGATATTCCATCTTCCCAAGCACTTCAGCATATCATCCATTTTTTTGTACGGCAGATTCAATCTCAAGCGGAATGAAACAGTATTATATACCGCCGGATTAACACCCAGTGTGTTTCCATATAGAGAGAATAGCGTAATACAGCGCTTCGACAGCGATTCATCAATAAGCTATTCCATCATCAAATATTTCAACTTGTATATCGGGTTTAAATATTCACACTATGAATTTAGCTCGAATACAAGATTTTATGTAAGCACTGGCGGATTATTGGGCAATAAAAAAACGAAATACGACGAATATGCTCCGGCGTTCGGCCTGGGCGTCCTCGTCCCCCTGGTTGCGAAGCAGTTGTATCTCATATTCCACTCGTCTGTCGTGTATAATTTTACCGAAGTGAAGCTTTCCGGCACAAGCTATTTAATAAATACTTTTGGACCCGGAGTGCCTATCCTTCCCATCCTGCATAGCACACCCAGAGAAAATCTTTTCTATAGGATCGGCTCAAATTCGACGATCTCCCTGGCATGGTGGATTGATCAAATAAATACTACTCTTTCGATCGGGTTCAGATACCAGATGTTCAAACTCCTGAAAAGTGATCCCTCACTAACATATGTACGAAATCAATTGCATTATTACGAACATATCTATGGCGCTACAGCCTCAGCCATTTATCGCTTTGATTTTGCGCAGAAAAAAGGTGAGAAAGAAATCGAGTCCGAAGTCGAAGAGAATCAAAAAACCTGAACAAGGCGCGCCTAATATGATAAATAAAATAGCGCGGTTGCTTATATATTTATAGTATCAACAACGGTTATAACAGAACAAAATTTTTTATCATTAAGACTGTTCCATTCGTATATCCCCATATGACTATACATTATGGGAGGAAAGCATATACATGGAAACTACCCTGAATATACGTGTAGATATACTGGAAAGGGTCGCCAAGGCTGCGCAGTTAAAAAACATGACCTGTTCCGAAATGATCGTTCTCCTTATAAAGCAGGTTATGGGAGATATCCGATTTCCCGAGCCTATCGGCAGATTGGTTCGGTATCAGGAAAGGCGCTGGCCAAAGGATTGGCGCGTGTTCCATGTTCAGGTAAGAGAAGATGATTATGAGTATTTGGTGGATTGTAGGAGGCTTTTCAAGATGTCGGTGTCCTTGATTTTAGCGTACGCAGTACAAAGATACTTAAGCAAGCTCCTTAAACGGAAAATGACCGATAACTATCACTTTATGAACTATATGCTTATTAGAGAGACAATTGATAATCTAATAAGCTGGAGACTTATTTGGGGCTTTCCACCCAACCTGGAAAAGCTTCTTGCATCTGAAACCAGCGACTAGTGATCCATACGTTGCAAGAGATATATGAAATATAAAAAAATAATTTATCGAAATTATTAAATAATTGCAATTTAATAACAGGTGTTATCTCAGTTCTTTCATTATTTTTTATATAATTTACCGTAACTTAAGAACGATAAAATATTTCTTAACGATATGACGCTTTCGGACATTTCAATAAAAAACACCGTATTCGCCTGGATACTGATGTTCGGGCTGATAATCTTCGGAGGGATCAGCTTCAGCCGCATGGGCATAAGCCAGCTGCCCGACGTCGATTTCCCGATCCTCACCATCACCGTAACCTGGCAAGGAGCATCTCCGGATACAATGGAGACCGCTGTTGCGGACGTGCTTGAAGACGCGGTAATGACCATCCAGGGAATCAAAAATGTCAACTCGATATCGCAGGAAGGCTTGACGAACATAACCATTGAGTTCGAGCTCAATCGCGATATAGACACCGCGCTTCAAGAGGTTCAGACTAAAATTCTGCAGGCGCAGAGAAACCTGCCCACTGATATTGATCCGCCGATTGTGGTCAAAACCAATCCCGAAGACAATCCTATCATGTTCGCTTCGTTAACCGGAACGGCCACCTTGCGGGAGATGATCATTGAAGTCCGCGACCATCTTAAAGATTCCATGGCGACCATCAGCGGCGTCGGCGATATCCGCCTGGGAGGTTACATAGACCCGAACATGCGGATATGGCTCAATACCGAGCAGATGGCGCGTCAGGAAATAACGGTGGATGATGTCATCAACACAATTATCAGTCAGCATACCCTGACCCCCTCAGGATACATCGACAACGGCCCGAAAGAATCCAATGTGCGCGTGCTCTCTGAGGCGCGCACGCCCAAGGAATTTGAAGACCTGATAATCGCCAAACGGAGCGGCGAGCCAATCTGGAAGCGCATCCGGCTCGGCAGCGTGGCGAAAGTCGAAGAGGGCCTGGCGGATGTCCGGAGAATCTCGCGGGTGAACGGAAAGACCGCAGTGGGACTCGGCATCATTAAGCAACGGGGATCGAACGCGGTGGCTGTGGGCCGCGCCGTAAAAGTGAGGATAACGAACATCAAGTCAATGGGCCTTCTTCCTAAAAATATGAGCATGATCCTCCCGTATGACAGCACAAAATTTGTCGAGGATGCCACGAACGAGCTGCTTTTCACCCTG
>Ga0209342_10007027_pt1 | contig 11339 bp, 11 predicted proteins | sample RifCSP16_2_FD_184023 | JGI IMG/M metagenome (GOLD analysis project Ga0209342, IMG submission 184023) | Soil microbial communities from Rifle, Colorado - Rifle CSP2_sed 16_2 (SPAdes) (version 2) | ecosystem: Environmental > Terrestrial > Deep subsurface > Rock core/Sediment | place: Rifle... | reverse complement strand
CCCTCCGCAGACATAAAACTCACTCAGAGTATGCCGGCAGATCAAAAGATATCTATCGGGGGAGGGGTCCCTAATCTCTATGCCTCACTTTTAAAGATGGTGGCCGCGTTAGGCATCCTGATCGCCCTGTTGTTTGTCGCCCTCTATCTGGTAAAAAGAGTGTTCGGAAAAAAGATGGGTATCGCAGGCCAGGATCAAGGTATCCGTGTCATCACAAGCGCCTATTTAGGGCCCAAGAAGTCTATTGCACTGGTAGATATTGCAGGGGAGAGGATTGTCGTGGGCATCACCCAGGATCATATCTCAATGCTTACAAGATTGGGCAAGGGTGGGGAGTTCAAGGAGATACTCCGGGAGCAGGTCTCCGCAGATGAGAAAGTGGAATTACAAGATGAATTATGGGAAAAGGTATAGCAGGTTAATAGGGCAGGTCCTGATGGCGGCAGGACTGACCTTTCTTTCGCCCCTGTATTCAGCCCAGGAGGCCTGCGGGGCAGGGATGGAAGGGGGCGGAATGTCTTTGCCCAATATTAACATCAACATTGGCGGGAATGGCGAGACGGGTGGGACGGCCATCACTGTCCAGATACTCTTTCTCCTGACCATACTCTCCCTGGCGCCTGCTATCATCATCATGGTGACATCCTTTACGAGGATTGCCGTAGTCCTGTCACTCCTGCGCCAGGCCCTGGGGACACAGCAGATTCCCCCCAATCAGGTATTGATCAGTCTATCGCTTTTCCTTACCTTTTTTATCATGGCCCCGGTATGGAACAAGGTCAACAGTGAGGCCCTTCAGCCCCTGAGAGGGCAGTCATCCCCATAAGGGAATTCATGGTGAAACAGGTGCGGGAGAAGGACCTCTCCCTGTTTATAGATATGGCCAGGATCGGAGAACCCAGAAATATCTCCGAAGTCCCGACCTATGTCATCATCCCGGCCTTCATGATCAGCGAGCTGAAGACGGCCTTTCAGATAGGATTCCTGCTGTATATTCCATTTCTTGTTCTGGATATGGTGGTGGCCAGTGTCCTGATGTCCATGGGGATGCTTATGCTCCCTCCCATCGTCATATCGCTCCCATTCAAGATCATGCTGTTTGTGCTGGTGGATGGATGGTATTTGGTAGTCGGGTCTATTGTGAAGAGTTTTGGATAAGGAGGGATGGATTCAGATGACTCCGGAACTGGTGATGACCATAGGCAAGAGCGCCCTTGAGACCGTACTCCTGATCTCAGCCCCCATGTTGTTATTAAGCCTTGTGACCGGACTGTTGATCAGCATATTTCAGGCAGTGACCCAGATCAACGAGGCGACATTGACCTTCGTTCCCAAGATCATCGTGACATTCCTGGCGCTCCTCATATTCTTCCCCTGGATGTTGAGGGTGATGTTAGGGTTTACGACGACATTGTTTACGAATATACCAGCATACATACATTAGCAGAAAGGATCGGCATGGAAATAGATTTTCAATCGTTTTTACTCATATTTACGCGGGTGGTGTCTATGTTATTCGGCATCCCCATCATAGGGGCCAGGAACGTCTCCAAGGGGTTCAGAATCGGACTAGCCTTTTTTACCTCGATAATTTTGATGCACATCGTCAGGGTGGATACCTCCGGCCTGTCAACAAATCTTCTATCATTAGGAGTGGCGATCGGCGGGGAATGTCTGATCGGTTTTATCATAGGCCTTATGGCCAGGCTGATATTCACGGCCTTAGAGATGGCCGGTGAACTCATGGGATTTCAGATGGGGTTTGCGATCGTTAATGTCATCGATCCTCAGACCAGCAGTCAGGTTCCTATCATCGGACAATTTCAGACGATCTTAGGGACCCTGATCTTCCTCTCGATCAATGCCCATCACCAGTTTTTAACGGCCCTTGCCGGAAGCTTTGAGCTGGTCCCGCCGCTGCACGTCACTTTATCCGGAGAGCTGATGAGCAAAGTGGTAAGGCTTACCGGGGATATGTTTATCCTTGCCTTTAAGATCGGGGCCCCGGTGATCGTGGCATTGTTTATAACCAATATGGCGATGAGCATTATCGCAAAGACGATCCCTCAGATCAACATCCTGATTGTTGGATTTCCGCTGACGATTTCGGTGGGATTGCTCGTCATGAGCCTCTCGCTTCCCCTCTTCGTCTATCTGATACAGAGGGTTTTTGAAGGGATGAGCGGGAATATGATGGGTGTCCTGAGCACGATGGGAAGGTAGATAAGGGATGGCTGAACACGATTTTGAAAAGACAGAACAGGCGACGCCCAAACGGCAGCAGGAGGCCAGGGAAAAGGGGCAGGTCGCCAAGAGTCAGGAGATTCCTTCTGTTGCGGTATTGCTGATGGGTGCAACGATGCTCTATTTTACCTTCCCCAGGGTCTACTCAAACTTCCTGGATCTTACATCGAATATCCTCTCATCAAGCGGGACGATGCAGATCACGCAAGACAATATCTATCCTCTTGGAGCCGGGATACTGAAACGGATATTCTTTACAATAGCCCCATTCTTATTGATGGTTACCGTTGCAGGGGCGGCCGCGAATATCCTCCAGGTCGGTTTCATCTTCTCCCTGCAGTCCCTGGAAATCAAATTATCCAGGATCAATCCGGTAGAGGGGCTGAACAGGATATTCTCTCTCCATTCTCTCGCAGATATGATCAAGGCCATCTTAAAGATCGGCATTATAGGATATACGGCTTATATACTGATCAGACGAGAGTTTGGAAACTTCCCAACCCTTATCGACATGGATGTGGACTATATCCTCTCTTACACCGTCCGGCTGACGTTAAGACTCGTGATCTGGACAGGCGCCGTACTGGTCATGCTCGCTGCCCTCGATTTCGGATTCCGTAAGTGGGAACATCAAAAGAGCCTCAGGATGACAAAGCAGGAGATAAAAGAAGAGTTCAGACAGTCAGAAGGAGACCCCCTCATCAAGGCAAGGATCAAGAGTCTTCAGCGGGAGATGGCCAGAAAACGCATGATGGCGGATGTCCCTAAGGCGGATGTAGTCATTACGAACCCGACACACCTTGCGGTAGCCATCTCCTATAAAAATGGAGAGATGAGGGCCCCCCGGGTCGTTGCAAAGGGCGCCGGGATCATTGCGGAGAAGATCAGGGAGATCGCAAAGGCCAACGCGGTGGTGATTGTTGAAAACAAGCCATTGGCACAGACGCTCTACAAGGTCGTTAAGATCGGAGAAGAAGTCCCAACAAATCTGTACAAGGCCGTAGCAGAGATCCTGGCGTATGTATACCGGTTAAAGAGGAGGGTGTAGGTATCCATGGCAGTCACAATGGCAGAGACAAACAGAGGATTCATCGGGGCGCTGGCAAAAAATATAGATGCCCTTTTGGGCCTGCTGGTGCTGGGTATTGTTATCATCATGATTATCCCGGTCCCCCCCTTTATTATGGATATGCTTTTATCCTTCAGCATCACCTTCTCGATAGTCATCATGCTGGTATCCATGTATATCCTGAAACCGCTTGAGTTTTCTGTATTTCCCTCCATCCTCCTCGTGGCCACCCTTGCAAGACTGTCTCTTAATGTCGCCTCGACAAGATTGATCTTACTCAGAGGGCATGAAGGGACGGATGCCGCGGGCAAGGTCATAAAGGCCTTCGGCAATTTTGTTGTGGGGGGGAACTATGCTGTCGGGATGATCCTATTCGTGATCCTGGTTGTCATCAACTTTGTGGTGATCACAAAGGGCGCCGGCCGTATCGCAGAGGTTACTGCAAGATTTACCCTCGATGCGATGCCCGGAAAACAGATGAGTATTGATGCGGATTTGAATGCAGGATTAATCGATGATACCGAGGCCAGGAGGCGCAGGCTGGGCGTTGCTCAAGAGGCGGAATTCTACGGGGCGATGGACGGTGCGAGTAAATTTGTAAGGGGGGATGCGGTTGCCGGGATCATCATCACCATCATTAATATCATCGGGGGGCTGGTCATAGGGATCCTTCAGCATGGCATGAGTATCGGCGCAGCCGCACAGAATTATACGCTTCTGACAATCGGAGACGGACTGGTAAGCCAGATCCCGGCCCTGATTGTGTCCACATCGGCCGGCGTGATCGTGACCCGGGCGGCATCTGAATCCAATCTGGGGGCAGAGATATCCAAACAGATCCTGATTCATCCCAAGGCCATCGGTATCAGCGCCGCGATCATATTCTTCCTTGCATTAATTCCGGGTCTCCCGCACCTGCCGTTTATAGCCTTTTCAATCGTGACAGCCCTTGTGGCCTGGGTTGCCTATTATCTGAAGAATACGATGGGGGCAGAGATGGGATGGAGTCCCAGGGCTGCATCCGTCAGAGAAAGCAGAGGTGGCAAAGGAGAAGCAGAGGCCCAGAAGGGTAAATCCAGAGACGAGGGGGAGGGTGTCCCTCTCTTAGATGTCATGGAATTAAACCTGGGATATGGCCTTATCCCGCTGGTGGATCCGGAACAGAAGGGGGAATTGGTTGAGCGGATCAGGACAGTCCGGCGCCAGTTTGCCTCTGAGATGGGGATCGTGATACCCCCTGTCCACATCAAAGACAGTCTTCAGATCGATCCCAATAAATATTCCATATTGATCAAAGGGGCTGAAGTCGCAGGCGGGGCGGTCATGGTAGACCGGTATCTTGCCCTTAATCCGGGGGGAGTGGATAAGGGCATTCAGGGGATTGCGACGAGGGAGCCGTCCTTCGGACTTCCTGCTTTATGGATCTCACCACAGGATAAAGAGAGGGCGGAGCTTGCAGGTTTTACCGTTGTCGATCCGTCCACCATGATTGCAACCCACCTCACAGAGGTGATACGTTCCTATAGCCATGAGCTTATAGGGAGGCAGGAGATCCAGTCTTTACTTGACAACTTTGCAAAGCGTTATCCCAAAGTTGTTGAAGAGCTTGTCCCGAATCTCCTTTCCTTAGGCGTTGTCGTCAGGGTTTTGCAAAACCTGCTTAAGGAGAGGGTTGCCATCAGAGATCTCCTGACCGTACTCGAGACACTGGCGGATTATGCCCCCACGACAAAAGACCCGGAGATCCTGACGGAATATGTCCGTGCAAACCTCTCGCGGACGATCACCCGGCAGTATCAGAGTCAGTCTGAAAGCAGTCTTCCGGTCGTTACCCTCGAATCATCACTGGAGGAGAAGGTGAGTTCCTCTGTACGCCAGACCCCTCAGGGGATGTATCTTACGATGGAACCCTGGATAGCCAAGGGCATGATAAACCAGATCAACGGCCTCATGGAGAGTGCAAACAGGCGGGGAATATACCCTGTCATTCTGACAACCCCTTCGATTCGGGGTCCCCTGCGGAAGTTTTTAGAAAGGTTCATCCCCAGCGCTGTTGTGTTGTCGTCGAATGAGGTGTCGTCGGCAGTCAATATACAACCTATCGGTATAGTGAGGTATAGCGATGCAGATCAAAAAGTTTGAGGCCGTGGATATGCAGGAGGCATTAAGGCTGATCAGAAATGATATCGGCCCTGATGCGGTCATATTGTCTACCAAGAAGGTGAAGAGGGGTGACGGCGTATTCGGGATGTTTAGCCGTCAGATGGTTGAGGTCGTTGCCGCAAGGGATTATCCTGACAAGGAGCAGGGCAAGGGGCAGGATCAGGGGACTGTTCCTTATCCTCCGACGGATGCGTTTTTACCGGATAAGAGTCTGATGGAAGAGATCCGGAAGATTAAGACGTATATCAGCGTGACACCGGTTGAGCTGAAGGATATGAAGTCTGAGATAGGGGTGCTGAAGGGGTATGTCCAGGAACTGTTGCGCTGTGGAGAGGATGAAGGGCTGAAAGGCCTGTCCGACAGTCTTGTCCTGTTTTATAGAAGGTTGATGTCTGAGGGGATGGATATGGCGCTCTCCAACAGGATCGTCCGGATCCTTGACAGCAAACTCTCCGAAGAGCAGAAAAATAACAGTGAACAGATAAACCGGTATGGTCTTGAACTGCTTCAAAAACAGGTCAGGGTGACAGGCCCTGTCTATAACCCGCAGAAGGGGCAGAAGATAGCAGTCTTTGTCGGTCCGACAGGGGTTGGGAAGACAACCACTATCGCTAAGATCGCCGCAAAATACACCCTGGTTGATAAAAAGAAGGTTGCCCTGATCACATTGGATACCTTCAGAATAGGGGCCATCGAACAGCTTAAGATCTATGCCAGGATCATAGGACTGCCGGTGGATGTGGTGCTGTCTCCTGCCGAATTGCACGAGACGATCAAGAAGAGGAGTGACGCAGACCTCATCCTGGTAGACACCGCAGGACGGAGCCATAAAGACAAACTCTACATTCATGAGATTAAAGAGCTGTTGAATCATACCGTCACATTGGATTGTCATCTCGTTCTATCATCCACGAGCAGTGACGCGGTATTAAGCGATGTTGTAAACCGGTTCAGAGAAATTCCGGTCAACGGACTGTTATTCACAAAGTTGGATGAGGCGGAAAGATATGGGTCTGTATTCAATATGATGATCAGGGCACAGAGGCCGTTGTCATATTTTACTACCGGCCAGCGCGTCCCAGAGGATATAGAACTTGCTGCACCGGAACGGCTATGCAGATTGATCCTCGGGATGGATACCGTCAATAGTCATTAAGGAGAGGGAGACTGAATGGACCAGGCCATAACATTGAAAGAGATGGTGGACAAGAGCTCAGAGAAGAGATATCCGGGGACGTATAAAAGGGATTTAAAGGTCATCGCGGTGACCAGCGGTAAAGGGGGCGTGGGTAAGACCAATGTCGTGGCTAATCTTGCCTTTGCACTGACCCGGCTTGGTAAAAGGGTCCTCGTTTTAGATACGGATATGGGGCTGGGGAACCTGGATGTTATCCTGGGACTTACCCCCGTGTACAATTTGCATCACGTCATTAATGGTGATATAGATATAGCAGATGTGATCATTCATGGGCCGGGTGGTATGATGATCTTGCCGGCCAGCTCAGGTGTCCAGGAATTATCTGAACTTACCCCTCATCAGAAGTTGAATCTCCTCGCTGAACTGGATAAACTGGAACAGACCGTTGATGTGATGCTTATTGATACCGCCGCCGGGATATCCAGCAATGTCATGTATTTTAACACGGCGGCACAGGATATCATGGTCGTTGTCTCTCCTGAACCTACTTCGATAACAGATGCCTACGCGGTGATGAAGGTTTTACATACAAAATATGGGGAATGTCACTTTAAGCTGTTGGTGAACATGGTCAAAAGCCCGGTAGAGGGGAAAGAAGTATACCGTAAATTGAGCGCTGCAGCAGATAGGTTTCTGAATATTTCTATAGATGACATGGGTTGTATTGCCCAGGATAAATATGTCAGGATGTCCATTATGGAGCAGAGGTCTGTAGTGGACCTGTACCCGTGGGCAGAGGCCAGCAAAGGTTTCTTTTCACTGGCTAAGGCAGTGTGTGATTGGCCGCCAAATACTCACTTGAAGGGGAATATACAGTTTATGTGGAAAAGGTTGATGCAGCAGAGTGACTGGAGCAGGGTATAACTAAGAAAGGGTAAAATATGGAAAAGACAGTTCAGAAGGTCATCCGGAAAAAGACCCAGGGCAGTAAAGCTAAGAAAGGGATTTTTGATCCTGCTGTCAGGGACAAGCTGATCCAGGAATATGGGTCCAAAATTAAGTATATGGCCTATAGACTTTCTTACAGGCTCCAGCCGGACATAGGCATCGATGACCTTATCAGCGCCGGGATTATAGGACTGATGGATGCGATGGATAAATATGATTCCGGCAAAGAGACGCTGTTTAAGACCTATGCAGAGTTCCGCATCCGGGGGGCTATGTTGGACGAGATACGCGCGATGGATTGGATACCGAGGTCGGTAAAGGAAAAGGCGAGCCTGCTCTACAGAACCATAGCCCAACTGGAGAAGAGGCTTGGAAGGCCTCCTACCGAAGAAGAGATGGCCGGGGAGCTTAAGATGCCTATGACAGAATATCAGGAGTTTCTGGCCCAGGCCCATGCCTCGGCGATGATTAGTATCGAAGACTTAGGCTTTAATCAGAATAACGACCGGGATATCCTTGAATGCATCGAACAGCCGGAAAAACGAGACCCATTGACACTGCTCCTCTCAAAAGATACCCGGAAAATACTGGTCAGGGCCATAGAGAACCTTCCTGAAAAAGAATGTAAGGTCGTCTCTCTGTACTATTACAATGAACTGACCATGAAAGAGATAGGGAAGATATTGGAGGTTACCGAATCGAGGGTTTCACAACTTCATACACAGGCGATGTTCAGGCTTAAAGGAAAATTGCAGGAGAGGAATGGGTGACAACGATTACCCTATTTTTTAGGATGTCCTGAGGTGGAGGGATACTATAATGCCTGAGGTCCATAAAGAGGCCATATACAGTCAGAAATTCTTTGAGAATATATTGGGGAGTATGTTGGATATCCTTATCGTTATCAACCCGGATGCCACCATAAGGTTTGTAAACCGGGCCACAATAGAGACGTTGGGGTATGATCTTGAAGATATTGAAGGGATGCCGGCAGATAAGTTATTTGACGAAACGGAGATGAACTTTTCTGATTTTGTAAGCGGCCTGATTACACAAGGGGAGGTGAGGGGGAAGGAGCTTTGGATGATGGGCGGCAGCGGGAAGAGGGTCCCGGTGGTTCTAAACGGTGCTGTCATCAGAGATGATGACAACAGGATTGACGGGATGGTATGGGTTGCGAGGGATATGAGAGGGGTCCATCATCTGATAGATGAACTTGTCCGGACCAATGCTGAGCTGGAAAACCATGTAAACAGACGCACCGAGGAGCTTAGAGTTGCAAAAGAGGCGGGTGAAGAGGCGTTAAAAGAGTTCAAACATATCCAGACGCAATTGGTGCAGAGTGAGAAGATGGCCTCTATCGGGCAGTTGGCCGCAGGCATAGCTCACGAGATAAACAACCCAACCGGTTTTGTGTCCAGTAATTTGAAAACCCTGGAAGAATACATGAAGGATATCAGGGTCCTTTTAGCAGGGTATGATGCTGTCGTAAGGCTGTGTGAAAAGGTAACGGATGAGGAATTACACGATGCAGCGAAGAGGATTGAAGAGGAGAAAGAGGCGATTGATATTCCTTTCCTCCTGAATGACATTGACGAGCTGATCAGTGAGGCCCGGGATGGCATGAAGCGTATCACCAAGATCGTAAAGGATCTTAGAGGATTCTCCCATGCAGGGTCCGACAAACCGGAATATACGGATATCAATAAGGGCATCGAGAGCACCCTGAACATTGTATGGAATGAGCTCAAGTATAAGGCAGATGTAAAGACGGAATATGGAGACATCCCTCAGGTATTATGCTATCCCCAGCAGTTGAATCAGGTCTTCATGAATTTCCTGGTCAATGCGGCTCAGGCCATAAAAGAGAGGGGCGAAATAAAGATCCGGACTCTTACAGAGAGAGACCATGTTGTCGTCGAGGTCAGCGATACGGGTGAGGGGATCCCCCCTGAAAACCTTTCCAGAATATTTGAACCCTTCTTTACAACAAAACCGGTCGAGAAAGGGATCGGACTTGGTTTGTCTATGGTGTATGCCATTGTGCAGAAGCACGGTGGGTTTGTAAAAGTAGAGAGTCAAGTTGGAAAGGGCTCCTGTTTCAGAGTCTTTATCCCGATCGAATACTGCCAACTCAGGGAAGATAAGGTGAGGGGAGAAAATGAGTAAATATACGATCTTGCTGGTTGATGATGAACCAAGTATATTGACCTCTTTATACAGGGTCTTCAGAAAAGAAGAATATGAGGTTCTTATAAGTGATGACCCTCTTGAGGCATTGGATATACTGAAAGAACGTAACGTTCATTTGATAATGTCCGATTACCGCATGCCCACATTGGATGGAATAACATTTCTGCGCAATGCCATGAAATTACAACCTGATGCCGTACGAATCGTATTAAGCGGCTATGCGGAAAGTTCTGTGATTATCGCGGCGATCAATGATGGGGGGATCTATAAATTCATTACAAAGCCGTGGGAAGATGATTTGCTGAAAGTGGAGGTAAGACATGCGCTGGAGAGGTATGAGCTGGGAAGCACCAACAGGAGATTGCTGGAAGATATCAAAAGACAGAATGAAGAGTTAAAGAATATAAACCAACTGCTCTCTGAGAAGATTAATGAGATACAGGAAAGTATTTTATGCACCATAGAGATGTTGAGTTACATATTAAAGACCAAGAATCACAAACTCCCGACCAATATTGAAGAGATAGACAGGGTTAGTCTTAAAGTGGCTCATAAGTTGGGCCTTACTGCAGAGGAAACCAAGGCATTATGTATTGCTGCAAAGTTAAATGACCTTGGGAATATCGGGATAGACTCCGGCATATTGAATAAACCGGAAAAGTTAACTCCGGAAGAGAGAAAAGAGGTTGAGCAACATCCTGTCATCGGGGAAACGATATTGTCCTTCTTAAAAGGATTTGAGTCAGTATCCAGGGTTATAAGGCATCATCATGAGAATTATGATGGCTCAGGTTATCCGGATGGTCTTAAGGGAGAAGACATTCCGGTAATCGCAAGGATTATTCACTTGTTGGATGTTTATGACGCATTGATCAGTCACAGGCCCTATAGACCAGCCATGGAGTATCTGGACGTTAAGAGGATACTGTTGGAGAGCAAAGGAAAGAAGTTTGATCCGGAGATCCTGGATATATTTATTGAAGTCCTTGAGGGGAAGGAGGAGGGGGCCGGATCGGATATTATCGAGATAGCGGTTACTGAGTTAAAAGAGGGGATGGTCCTTGCCTCTGATATCAAGACGGAGAAGGGGCTTCTGCTGATTGCAAGTGGAGAGGTGATTCAGCCATCCCATATATCTAAGATAAGAAATTTTCAAAGAACAGACCCTGTCGTCACCAGAATCTCGATTGCAAGGGGTGAAAATCATGAGCAGGAAGTAAGAGGTTGAAGGGCAGAAGATTGCCTACGTTGCAGGAAGATCAACAACATTAAGGAACTATTAGACCGTACCGATAAAAGGCGTGCCATGCGGATAATTTGTGAGAAAGAGATGTTGCAGCAACTGGATCGGATGCATGAGAAAGACCCCTGTGTCCGCAGGGATGCGATCGGGGTATTAACCGGCGTAAAAGATGCCAGGACACTCTATCCACTGGTTAAGGCTTTGCAGGACGATGATCCGGGTATACAACAGGCGGCAATGGACGCCCTCATTGCCTTCGAAGATGAGGCGGCGGTATATCAGGTGTTCTCCCTTCTGTCAGACAGTCGTGTCTATGTACGGAATATGGCACGAGAGATATT
>Ga0209342_10007025_pt1 | contig 11340 bp, 14 predicted proteins | sample RifCSP16_2_FD_184023 | JGI IMG/M metagenome (GOLD analysis project Ga0209342, IMG submission 184023) | Soil microbial communities from Rifle, Colorado - Rifle CSP2_sed 16_2 (SPAdes) (version 2) | ecosystem: Environmental > Terrestrial > Deep subsurface > Rock core/Sediment | place: Rifle... | reverse complement strand
GATTAACTCCTTCCAAGATCGGAGAACAAGTTATAAGTCCTGAGACAGCTTATATAATGACTGATATGCTTCAAGCAGTTATAAGGGAAGGGACAGGCAGAAGTGCGCTTGAACTTACCTCAATTGCTCCAGTTGCGGGAAAAACCGGAACTACAAACGATTTTACAGATGCTTGGTTTATCGGGTTTAGTCCAAAGATAATTGCTGGAGTCTGGGTAGGCAACGATAATCACAAGTCAATCGGAGAAGGGGAGGTTGGTGGAAAAGCCGCTCTTCCTATATGGATAGGTTTTATGAAAGCAGCACTTAGTAAATACCCAAGCGGTAACTTTAAGGTTCCGGATAGAATACAATTTGTAAGCACGCCCTATGGGTTTATACCTTATAAATTTGATTCATCCCCTACAACAATTGATTTTGGAGGAACGGCGAACAACTATGAAGATACTGCATCAACATCCTCATCTGGAAGCGAAATTGATTTTCTAATACGCCGCTAATCTAAATTAATAAAGGGTTTTATTGCTTCAATCTTTTTCTTACCAAATCCCTTTACATTATCTAGCTCATCAACGCTTTTAAAGCTACCGTTTAGCTTTTTATATTCAACGATTCTTTCAGCCAGTTTAATTCCGACGCCCGGGAGCGCCGTTAAGTCATCTATACTAGCCGAATTTAGCCCTGTAGGAATACCAAGAGCTAGGCTCTTTTTACCACTTATTCTAGAAAGTGAAGTAGTGCCATTATCATGAATAATAACCTTATCACCGGATTTTATTTTTGTATAAACAGATGAAGGAACTACACGTTCTAGCTCTTGAGAATTACCTATATCATACAAAACAGGAAACCCATCAGCCTTAGCAAACTCGATATAAAAATTAGAGGACGACGGCCTATTTTTAACTTTATGCGGATCCTTAAAACTATAATTTTGAATCAGATAAAACATTAAGCAGCAAAATGCTAAGCATAAGACTGGTTGGTTATGAAAAAGAAATAAGATACTAGTTTTTATTTTTGCCATTGATCTAAGTACCTTTCTCTTTATATCATTCAATGACAAGTTTTATAAATTAAGACTTGCTAAAAGATTCCCCTTACCATTCCACCGTCTACTTGGATAGTCGTCCCTGTAATATAGCTTGCTTGCTCAGAAACAAGAAATGCAACAAGGTTTGCAAGCTCATCTGGTTTTCCAAGTCTTCTTGCAGGAATTTCTTGCTCCCATGATCTTATTACTTTTTCAACCTCAATATTGTTTCTTTTGGCTCTCTCCTCAGCAAGTTGAATAATTCTATCCGTAAGAATTCGACCTGGACAGACGTTGTTTATAAGTATATTATCTTTCGCAAACTCATTTGAAATGCTTTTTGCAAACCCAATTACTCCAGCCCTTGCTGTGTTAGAGAGAATTAAACCATCTATAGGTTGTTTTACAGCGGAAGAGGTGATATTAACGATCCTTCCCCATTTTTGCCTTTGCATATGAGAAATTACTTCGCGTGTCAAATTTATAGTGCTCAGTAAATTAAGTTCTAAAGCTCTGAGCCAGTCCTCACGAGAGAAACTGAGAAAATCCCCAAGAGGAGGGCCGCCGGCATTATTTACAAGAATATGGACAGTTCCATATCTATTGACTGTTTGAGAAACAATTTTACTGATGTCATCTATCTTAGAGACATCCGCTACTATTGATAAAACCTCCGCTCCGGTTTTTAACTCAATTTGCTTTGCTGTATTCTCCAGGTCAGACTTTCCTCTTGCGAAGATAGTTAGTTTTGCTCCTTCTCCCCCAAGTCTAAAGGCGATTGCCCTACCTAATCCCTTGCTTGAAGCTGCTACTATTGCAACCTTGTTTTCTATACCTAGATCCATATTTTTAGAACCTATAATTTTTAATTGAAAACAATATAAACTCAATAAATAAATAGAACAAGTTTACTTAGGAACACTGCAGCAGGGGTATCAGCATTTAGACGGACAAATCTTTCGGTCATTGCGAGGAACCCTTCGACGAAGTTTACCCTGAGCGAAGCCGAAGGGCTCAGTATAAACTCCGTGAAGTAATTCTATGTTGCCTGTCATTGCGAGTGTTAGCAAAGCAATCTCGTCTTTTTTGGATTGTTTCAATGCTTCCTTCTTTTATTTACATTTCTCGTTCTTTTCATTTCCCTTTGAACCACACTGCGGTTCAAATAATACTGCGCTCGAAATAATTCACCTCACAATGACATTCCCGTATTCTCATAAAGATGATAATGGAAACCCTGTAGCAAAGTATAGGGAATTGTCGAGCTAAATTCATATGAAAGCATTTTGGTATGCAAACATTTTTGGTGCTATAATCATCTTGTGAATATCTAATGAGGGGAATGCATGATATTTAACAGCAACATTGCCCTTAAGGAATGGGCGGTTACTATTAAGGCTCTAGATGAAGGAATACAGACAATCCTCTTTAGAAAAGGTGGAATACACGAAGAGGGTAGGAAATTCAGAATAGAGCATGATAGATTTCTTCTTTATCCAACATATGAACACCAAAGAGAGGAATTACTTAAAGATAAATTTAGGAAGGAGCTATACACGGTGCTTCATGACTCGGATGATACTAATACACAAAAAATTAGAAATTGGGCTACTATTTCGCACATAGCAGAAATAACTCAAATGGCACAAATCAACGCACTATCACCATACTATATATGGAATAATGATTATTTATATGAAAGACTCAAATGGCGTCCAAGGAAACCACTTTATATGCTATTTTTAAAGGTATACAGACTCTTAGAGCCAAAAACTATCGAGATAACACCTGAATATAGCAGTTGTAAATCCTGGGTGAAATTAAATGAAGAGTTCTTACTAGAAGATGCAAAGCCAGTATTGAGTGATCTTGAATTTAATCAAAGTTTAAAAACGATAAAAACCATTTTACTAGAATCCTTATAGAGTGTTTATATTGTAGGTTAGATGTAAGGGTTAATATACGAAGAAAAAATTAACTTATGAGCCTATAGGTTAAATAATTTTAATAATTATTACTGGTAGTTAGAGCCAATCCTTAAATTTATATTTTAACGTCACTTTTCTCCATATTTGGCAGACCAGATTTTCTAGGCTTCTTAGGTTTCGATTCCTCATCCTTTTTAGTACTGCCGTTGTTAGAATCAGAAAGGGCAGGGTTATCTTTAGCTATGTCTGGTGGTATTCCAGGTCCCTTTGCATAATCTGTGGCATACCATCCAGTTCCATTAAGTTGAAATGAGGATAAAGAAATTATGCGTTGTACCCTTCCCTTGCAATATTTACATTTTTTTAGGGGAGGGTCATTAAAACCCTGAAGTACTTCTGTTATCCGATTGCATTTCTCACATTCATATTCATAAATCGGCATTGTTTATACTCCCTTCGAATTGTCTTTATTTATAGTCTATTTAGTATAATAATAAAAATCTAAACATTCAAGGCATCGAATCTAAAGTGATCGTATCTAAAGAAGCTAATGAGAAGGCTAGCTTTCATCCTTATGATCATTTCTTTACTTGAAACGAGGATCACGTCATAAAGAACTAGGAACAGTTTCTGTAAATGCCGGAGCAGCATTTGCGTTATGAGTATTTCATTGTTATAGGGTCTTGAAATATAACTCAAATTGAGATTGCCTAGTTGACATAATATATCTTATCAGACATAAATTTAGAAACTCATATTTAAAGCCTTTGAATTTCTCTTAAGCGTAAGACGTTTAAGCAAAAGATAATTGAAGTACCAAGACCGACGCATTACAATCTATACGACCAATATAATAAAGAGATGACATGGTGTTACATCTCAATCTGATAAATATTCTTCTATCATCCCTAATTCTGATATTTATATCTTGTAAGAGCGATGTCAGAGACACCACTTCTAAGTCATCAACAAATGTTTCAGAAAATGTTAGAACTTACACCGATACCTTCGCCTACTGTAAAGCCGTTGTTAATATTGACTCTCCTGATTCAAGATATGTTGGATCAAAGGTACCCGAAGTGATAGCACGTGGATTACAAAAGGCTTTCGATGTTCCCCCTGGAGCACCGCTTGATGTATTCACAAGAGGAACTTATTGGCGATGGATGGATGGAAAAGTATATGCTTGTAACGTTGGAGCAAACCTGCCATGTGATCAGAAGGCAGATACTAGTTACAAACCGAATCAGGGAATGGTAAAGTGGTGTGAATCCAATCTTGATTCTGAATTTATCCCCGCATATGCCTCAGGTCGGGCTACAATCTATGAATGGAGATGCAAAGGCAAAGAACCTATGATTGTAAGGGAGATCACCAAGCCCGATGCTGCTGGCTACATATCCAATATTTGGCATGAAATAACTCCTGATTAGAAATTTATTTCTGCTGTTTATCTGGAAATGAATTAATTGTATTTGTAAACCCTACTACTAATACATCTTATACTTATAATAAAAGATTCGCATATATCTGTTATACTGAGGTTTCTATGAGGCTAAAAGATAAAACAGCGCTGATTACCGGCGCCGGTGGCGGAATTGGAAAGGCTATCGCAAAGGCTTATGTAGAAGAAGGCGCTTCTGTAATAATCTGTGGACGAAATGAAGAAAGCTTAAAGGAGGCGTGTAAAGTTATCTCTTCGTATGGCGAAATTGAGTATGTAAAGGCTGATATTGTAAAAAAAGATGACGTCAAAAGGCTTGCTAATCGAGTGGAAGAAAAATGGAATAAGCTTGATATTCTGGTAAATAATGCAAGTGTACTTGGGGTTCGCACTTCTATCTTAGATTACCCTGAAGACATTTGGGAGGAAGTAATTAATGTAAATCTTAATGGTCAGTTTTTTGTGATAAAGGCGGTTCTCCCTTTTCTGCTTAAATCAAATAATGGTTCAATTATCAATGTTTCATCAAGCGTAGGAAGACGGGGTAAAGCGCTTTGGGGGGCTTATGCAGCGTCTAAATTTGGACTGGAGGGTTTAACACAAGTTCTTGCAGATGAGCTCAAGGCATCTAGTGTGAGAGTAAATTCTGTAAATCCGGGCGGAACGAGAACTGAGATGAGAGCAAGAGCCTATCCAGATGAGGACCCTATGACACTACCTGCACCTCATGACATCACCCCCATATTTTTATATTTAGCATCTGATAAATCAATTGGCGTTACCGGGAAACCGTTTGACGCAAGGGATTGGAACGGAAGAGGCTCTAATTCTTGATATATCGCAACTTAAAGCAGCATCATAATATTCTTAAGCAATTACTTTAAATATATTAATATTTTACTTTAAGTTGTATAAACGAGCGCAAATAGCACTTTTGACCCATAAATGCTAAGGCGTGTCAAGCAACATAACTATGTAACTTGGAATTGCAGCAGGAAGAACAGGGTCTGTTTTTGACCTTACTACGTTCCTTGAGGTTACTTTGCGGTAGGCTGAGCTCCCTACCCCGACTACCTTCCTCACGTCGTCTTTGATTGTTCCCGCAAGGTTAGTAGTTTCGAGGTTCTGCAAAACAGTCACTGCCTCTCACTTGACTGTCTTCTCATCTTCCACCCTCGTAGCTTCGGTATCTTCTGAGATTCCCACCACCCGCCCCTTGGAACGTCTAAGCCTTTGCCATCTCCTTCCCTTCCACCTACCCTTTTGTAAGACGGTTTATTGAATTCCTAGGTTATAGCATTTGGAGACTACGGCTGTTCGGCGACCTCGCTTTTTATGTTCAGCTCCATACTGAAATTTAATTTTTAACCACCAACATTTCATCCCAGTTCGTAGTATAGCGCTGTGATAATCTGGCTCGTCTCATTCTCCATTGTTGTTCTATTCCCGAAGAGGCATATTTAACAGTGTTGCTTCCCCAACCGACGTTGATTTTGTCTACGGCTTTCATTATTTCCCTATCTTTCTCAATAGGACGTGCAGGTACTAATAGATTAAGCTGTACCTGGTCTTCAGGGGTAAGCCCCATGAGCATTACACCGGCTTTTGTGTATCTATAACCTTCTTTATAAATTCTTTCTAGGTTTTTGAGGGCATATTTGATAAGCAAAGGCGTATATGCCGTAGGCTCCGGTAGATAATACCCAGCACTCTTGAAGTACTGAGGCTCTTCGGCTTTAAATCTGTTTGTTTCAATAAAAGTAGATATATGAGAAGCGATCAATTTCTGCTCTCTCAACCTCTCAGCAGCACGGGTTGTGTGGAAAGTAACCGCTTCCCTTAACTCAGCCAAATTATCTACAGGCCTGCCAAAGCCGCGAGACCTTATAATTTGTTTATTAGGCTCACCTAAGTCTTCTAGTTCAATACACGGAATACCCCTTAGTTCCCACACCGTTCTTAGTCCCACGATAGTCATGTGCTTTTTTACCCATACATCGCTGGCATTCTTTAAATCAAGTGCTGTGTTAATCCCACTCCGTTTCAGTAGTCTTGAATATTGCCTTCCTATTCCCCATATATCTTCAACGTCCACACTTTGAAGAAAATCATCAAGCCGCGGGTGATTTGTAATATCCATCACCCCGCCACACATCGGATTTTTCTTTGCCAGTTTATTTGCCAGCTTCGCAATCGTCTTTGTAGGTCCTATCCCAATAGAGATAGGTATCCCAGTCCACTTCATCACCCTTGCTTTGATCTGCCTTGCATATTCTGTGAGGTTCAAATGAGAGAAGCCTGAAAGGTCTAAGAAGGCTTCGTCTATGGAATAAAACTCTATCTCTGGCGTGAACTGCGCTAGAGTTGCCATTACTCGTCTCGACATATCGGCATAGAGGGTGTAGTTGGAAGAATAGGTTTCTACTTTATGCGTTTTAAATAAACACTCATACTTAAACGCCGGCGCCCCCATAGGTACACCAAGAGCCTTCGCCTCCTCGCTTCTAGCCACAACACACCCGTCATTATTACTGAGTACTACTACTGGCTTCCCTTTCAACTTAGGGTTAAATATCCTTTCGCATGAGACGTAAAAGTTGTTACAGTCTACTAACCCAAATATGCTTTGCATGATTTAAACAGCCGGGTGGAATATATAAGTAACCTTCCCCCAAATCTCAAAGTCCATCTCGGGGTTTATCTCGATGGGGGGATATTTATCATTCCCTGCTACCAGATACCATCTATGCGTTGTTTTTTCTAGCCTTTTTACAGTAAATTCTCTATTTAACACCGCAAGTATTATGTCGTTATGACCGGCTTCCAAGGCTCTATCCACGATCAAATAATCGCCTTCATGGATTCTATCTTTAATCATAGAGTCGCCCATCACACGCACAAGATAAGTCGCTTCAGGGTGTAGTATGAGCTTTTTATTTAGGTCAATTCTTTCTTCGATGTAGTCATCGGCAGGACTTGGGAATCCCGCCTGCGTTCTGGCTAAAATTAAAGGTAATTTTACTCTGGCTTCTGTTTTTAATCTGTATACTTCAATTACGTTCATAACTTACCCCACCTTACAATAGGATAGTGTATATATCACATGCTGCCAACTGGTTCAATGCATTTCGGAGTATCATTCTTAGGAGAGTTCACAATCGTAGATACTCTATAGGCCTCCATTTTATCAGATGGAAAGGGTTTTAATAGGGCAGTCAGCTTATTAGCATCCTTGAATTCCGGGTCTAGCCATAAGGCTTCGTCCTTCTCGTGCAGGATTACGGGCATTCTGTCGTGTATAGGCTCCATCAACTCATTAGCGTTTGTTGTAATGATAGTAAAGGTGAGAAGCATCTCTCCTTCGGGCGTTTTCCATGCGTCCCATAGACCCGCAAAGGCAAAAGGTTCCTTTGTCTTGAGCACAAATCGAAAGGGTATTTTGTTTTTCTTATCTGTTTTTGTCCACTCGTAGAACCCATCGGCAAGAACGAGACACCTTTTGTCTTTAAATGATTTTCTAAAACTTGGCTTCTCATGCACGGTTTCTGCCTTTGCGTTTATCATCTTGTAGCCAATTGAGGCTTCCTTCGCCCAGAAGGGGATAAGTCCCCAGCGCATCATTTTTAATTCTCTATTATCTTGATTAACAATTACAGTAGGCGAATTCTGAGAAGGTGATATGTTAAACCTTGGCTTGATTAAATCTAATACCCCACTTGGGTCTATAAAACCCCAACGACTTTGTATGTCATCTTTGTCAGTCGTAAGTGTCATCCTTCCACACATCGGAGAAACCATTTTAACATTTTACCGATGCCAATTAGAAATCGGCCTAAAACGCTCTCCCCAAGTATCTTGACTGGAAATTAATATCCTTTTAATCTAGGAAGTACTAATTAGATAAAGCAACGTTTTGCAGTATAACATGCTTTTTGGGATATTATACTGCATTTCTGCAGGCCAATTATTAGTTCGACGGAACAGCAACTGAGAGTAGTGGAAACAAGCCGATACTGCCGGGTATAATATGTCCATGAGCCGCACAAAAAAGGCGACCTACGACGCTGGGAGTATAACATCTCCTCCGGTAATCAGAGAGGGTAGCCCGCACTATGGCCGGACACTCCCAATTGGCCACGTGCGAAGCTGCAAATGCCCTCCCACTCACATAAATTGCATGACACCGAAAGAATGGCTAAAGTCGCAGCTTGGTGTCTGGCAGTTCTTTTACGGGTCACGTGACATCAGAGATAAGAATATTCATCCAGCTACCTTTCCCATCTCTCTTTCGAAGAAGATAATAGAACTCTTTACTCACCAAGGTGAACTTGTACTCGACCCTTTTGTAGGCAGTGGTACAACTCTTTTGGCGGCAAACGATACCAACCGGAATGCGATAGGATTTGATTTGCAGCCCAAGTACATTGATTTATGTGAACGACAACTGCAACAACAAACAAACCTTTTCAACCATGCGCAGCAAATCGCAATTCAGGACGACGCGAGAAACATTGCAAGATATGTGGAGCCGGGCAGCGTGAGCTTAATCTGGACATCCCCACCTTACGCAAATCTGTTGAACCGCCCAAGGAAAAACAAGTCGAGACGAGAGAGAGATAACAACCAACTCGGACGTGTGGAGCAATACTCACAGGACCCCCGCGACCTTGGCACAATGCCGATAGACCAATACACCACGGCAATGGGCAATATCTTTGAATCCCTTCTGGTCCTTCTTAGGCCCAAAGCTCACTGCGTAATAAACGTGCCCGATATGTGGTGGGATAACACCAGGATCACGATCCATGTGTCTCTTATTGAAGAGCTGAGGCGGAGAGGTTATGAATTGCGTAACATCATAATTTGGGACAGGACGAATATCGTCAATCAGATCGGTATCTTTGGGTGGCCGAGCAACTACATCACTATGGGCGTAACTTTTGAGTATCTACTCGATTTCTGGAGACCGCCCAGGAAATGAAACTATACTCGAAAGATGAGCTCGTTGACGCAATGCGGAAGGTGTTCAAGGAAGGATGGCATAAAAGCGTCAAGCATACAATCGACACACGAAACGACGGAGCGGTAGGCAATACTCTAGAAGCACTGTTGGGCATCAAGGAGAACAATCTACCAATTCCAAATGCAAGAGAATGGGAACTCAAAGGGCAGCGAAAACACAGCGCATCACTCGTAACGCTGAAACACATCGAGCCATCGCCCACTGCTGCAAAGATCGTTCCTACCGTTTTGCTCCCTCTCTATGGCTGGAAGCATAGGCAAGCAGGGAAGAAGTACCCGGACAGAGAGATGAGCTTCCGTTCGACTACTAGTGCCACGGGCTTCACGAATCGCGGATTCAGAATCGTAGTGGATAGAGACAACCGGAAGGTCCGATTCATTTTTGACCCCGCTCAGGTGGACATATCTGACCACGATATTCGCGATTGGCTTTCTTCAGTGCGAGACCGAGTTGGTCTGCGACCGATTACCCCTGAACCGTACTGGGGGTTCGATGATCTCAAGTACGCAATTGGCACGAAGATCATGAACTGTTTCTACGTCGTTGCAGACACAAAAATCGAGAAAGGCCACGAATTCTTCAGGTACGAAAAGCTGTTAATCCTCTCTGGTTTTTCTTTCGACAAGTTCCTGGACTCCATGCAGAGCGGAGATGTGCTTGTCGACTTTGATGCACGTACCGGACACAATCACGGCACAAAGTTCCGCATCAAGCAGGGACGATGGGCAGACCTTTACTCGATCGTGACAGAGGCTATCTAGGAGAAGACGTCGAACAACAGGGTGGAGGCGACGCGGAGAAGCCGCGCGCCTTACCCTTGGCGTTAGATGACTATTCAAATTTCCCGATACCCCCTTTTGTAATGAGTAAAAAATCAAATTCAGTCGCTGAATTGAATTTCTCCAAAATCAATAAATTGAGCCCCTTTTTCTTTCATTGACTTGTAAAACTAAAGATGAAATAATAGAGTTATACTGTACGCAAAAGCCGGGTGGCGGTGTTGAGCTGTTGCCTGGCATTTTTTAAAGATGCTTCGACCAAGTACTGAAGCTAAATGAGCTAGCAATTATGTTACCTAATGAATATTTGAGTAAATGATACCAACACCAGAAAATTTAGAGAGACTTGCAGATCCGGCCGATAAATACAAGCTCTATCCCTACAATGACATTTGATTTATTAAACAGCTAACAATCTAACAGGGTAGGCAACGAGTCTTGCTCGTTGTCGTCCACCAGCGAGCCTGGTGGACTCTCATTCTTTATTAGAAGGAATTGGGGTCAAATCTTTTGTTGACTAATTCTATTCTGAGATTCTTTCACCGTCTTACGAAACCTGCTATATAACTCTATCTTCTACCACACGTCATGACAGGCTCGTCCTAGTACACCCCTAACTACCTACTTCAAATTAATCAACTACCTTTTTTAATGTGATATCACATAGACGCTTAGCAATATATCCCAACCTTAGGATTATCTTCTGGCGTATTAATTTATGGCTACTGACATGCTGAAAACCTGTTGGATACTAATTTCTTAATAGTCGAGCTATTTGATGAAGAGATCGATGAAAAATGAGAATATGCCAACAAAAGATTTGACCCCTTTTACTTATATGACCTTAGCAGTTGTTGTGATAATTGTGAAGGTTAGGAGTTCTTCACCATTATTTGGGTCTTTCCAAGAATCCCATAGACCTGCATCGGCAAAAGGCTCACCTTTAACTCCTGAAGAGCGTTCTGATGCCATCGTTGAAGCCATAAAGCGGTGGAGGAAGGTAAGAAAAGAGAAGCTCAAAATCCAAAAGAGAAACGTTAGGTAAAATCACGATTCAAGCTCATGATACTTACCGTTACAAACACTATGAGATTGTTCAAACCGAGGGAAAAACATTTATTTATGACTATGGC
>Ga0209342_10007024_pt1 | contig 11341 bp, 10 predicted proteins | sample RifCSP16_2_FD_184023 | JGI IMG/M metagenome (GOLD analysis project Ga0209342, IMG submission 184023) | Soil microbial communities from Rifle, Colorado - Rifle CSP2_sed 16_2 (SPAdes) (version 2) | ecosystem: Environmental > Terrestrial > Deep subsurface > Rock core/Sediment | place: Rifle... | reverse complement strand
TGCTCCCCAGATCGCCAATCCCCCAATCGCGCTCATCCGTGACACCGCCGTCGTGGCGGAAGCTCTTCACCCAGCCACCGCAGTAGTCCGAGTAGAAATAGTGGCCTCGGAGCGCTGCCATCCTCTCGCCGCGGTAGACGAAGCCACCGGTGATCGAGCAACCGTCGGAGTGCCCGTAGGTCAGCACCGGGAGCGTGAGGCCCGACCGGTCGCAGGTCGAGGCGCCGTAGCACTCGTCCCCCTCCATGACGTTCCAGCCGTAGTTGAGGCCGCCCGCACTGGCGGGCGCCACGTCCACCTCTTCCCGACGGTTCTGGCCCACGTCGGCGATGTACAGCAAGCCCGCCTCCCGGTCGAACGCGAACCGCCAGGGATTCCGCAGCCCGTAGGCCCAGATCTCCCCGAGCACCCCGCTCATCCCCACGAACGGGTTATCCGCCGGAATGGCGTACGGATCGCCCCGGTCCACGTCTATCCGGAGCAGCTTGCCGAGCAGCACGCCCCGATTCTGGCCGAAGCCGTGGGGATCTCCCCCGCTGCCCCCGTCGCCCAGGCCGATGTAGAGCATCCCGTCCGGACCGAACAGCACCAGCCCCCCGTTGTGGTTGGCGTATGGCTGGTCCACGGACAAGATCAGCTTGGCCGAGGCCTTGTCCGCCACGTTGGGATCGGCGCTCACCCGGTAGCGCTCGACCCGGGTATCGCCCGAGGCGTCGGTATAGTCCACGTAGACGTAGCCGTTGGTGCCGTACCTCGGGTGGAAGGCGACGCTCAGCAACCCGCGCTCCCCGCCGGCGAGCACCCGATCCCTGATATCCAGGAACGGCGTGGCAAGCAGGGACCCATCGGCTACGATCCGGACCCGACCCGGTTGCTCCACCACGAAGAGCCGCTGGTCCCCGGGCGGCGCGGTGAGGTAGAGGGGATCCGTGAGACCGGTGGCGACCACCTGGGTGTCGAGCCGCACCGGTCCGGGGTCCGGCGACCCCGGCTCGGAGCAGGCGGTGCACCCGAGCGGGATGCACCAGGTAAGCAGGAGGAGCGGCGTGCGACGCATGGCTCCGGACTGGTACCCGCCAGCCCGGCCCGGGTTCGCCGGCTAGCCCCGCATCCGCAGTCGCTTCAGCAGCTGAATCTGACCCGCGTGGTAGAGGTCGTGCATGGCGATCCCGTGGACCGTCTCGGAGTTGGTCCACCGCTTCTTGCCCAACCGGCGGCCCAGGACGCTGGGTGAAAGTGCGGCGACCACCCGCCGCAGCTTCCGATGCTCATCCTTGAGCAGCTGGACGTCGGCGCGCCAGTGCCGCTGGTCCAGCAGCTTCGGCACAGCCGGCCAATTGCTTCCGCTCCTCGGGAAAGCGCCCGGCTCACCGCCACTCAGCCGGCGCCGCACCGCATACTTCCAGTACGCCGTGTGGAGCACGATCTCCCACACGTTGTGCCGGCGCGCCCCCGGCCGCCAGGCCGCCTCGCTCGCCTTGAGTCCGCGGATGGCGCCCCCCAGGGTGGGCCCATGCCACGCCGCATGATCGAAGCCCTGATCGATCAATCGCAGCAACACCCGGAGCTCGGCTCGCCCACCGGGGCTCGCCTGTTTTCCTTTCTTCATCATCGTTGCGCTCCTCGTCCAAGCTTCAGCACCACCTCAAACTCCTCCTTCGTCACGGGCTGCACCGAGGGCCGCCGCCCGGGCTGCACCACCATCATCTGCTGGAGGCCGGGCGTGCGCTTCATGGTCTCCAATGAGACGATCTCGCGCAGCTTCTCCACAAACCGCAGGTCCACGGTGTACCACTTGGGTTTCTCCTTGCGGCTCGTCGGATCGTGGTACTCGTGGCCCTTCTCAAACTGCAGCGGATCCGGATACGCCTCGCGGATGATCTCCATCACGCCCACGGCAGCCGAGGGGTCCGCGTTGGACGCATAGAACAGCGCCAGATCTGCAACCCGCATCTCGCGCAGGAAGTTCCGAGCCTGGAAGTTGCGCACGCCTTCCCACGACGTGGTGCCGTCTCGCGCCAGGGCGTCGATGGTGTAGGCACCGGGCTCGCATTTCATGAGCCAACAGCGTTTGGCTAACGTCATGGGGCCCCCAACGCGACGGAGCGGGTTCCGGAATACTGCGTCATGTCCATGGCGAAATGGACGCACCACGCGGGCGCGAGTGCGGCGTCGTGCGGCACGGTGGCCGAGCAGAATACCAAGCGCCCGTGAGCGACGCCAGGGCTGGTAGCCGCAGACCCTGTCCGGTTAGCATTGGCCTGGGCCGCGACAGGATGACACGCGATGCGAGGCGGAGTGGTCGTCACCGGAGCGTCCACCGGCATCGGACGCGAGACGGCGCGCACGCTGGCGGCGCACGGGTTCCAGGTGTTCGGGACCGTGCGCCGCTCGGCCGATGCAGACACTCTGCGCGCCGAGGGCGTAACGCCGGTACTCATGGACGTCACCGACGGCGCCAGCATTGCGGCCGGCCGGCAAACGGTGCGGACGGCCCTCGGCGAGCGGCCGCTGGTTGGGGTGGTGAACAACGCCGGCGTGCCGGCGGCCGGTCCCCTGGAGTTTCTCCCGTTGGATCAGCTACGCCGCGTGCTCGAGGTCAACGTGATCGGGGTCGTGGCCGTCACCCAGGTCTTCCTGCCCGATCTGCGCCGCTCGCACGGCCGGATCGTGAATTTGAGCTCCGTCTCCGGCCGGATCGCCATGCCGTTTGCCGGCCCCTACGCGGCCTCGAAGTTCGCCCTGGAAGCGATCTCCGACAGCTTGCGGCGCGAGCTGCTCGCCAGCGGCGTGAAGGTCATCGTGATCGAGCCGGGCTCGGTGCGCACGCCCATCTGGGACAAGATCCAGGAGCGCGATCTCGATCGCTATCGCGACACCCCGTACGCCCCACTCCTCCCGCTTGTCCGGGATCAAGCGCTGGCCGGGGTCAAGCGCGGCCTGCCTCCGCAGGCCGTGGCTGACGCGGTGCTCGAAGCGCTCACGGCCAAACGCCCCAGGACGCGGATGGTGGTGGTGAAGCGCAAGATGCGGTTCAAACTGATCCAGATGTTGCCGGATTCCGTGCTCGACCGATTGACTCAGCGGGCGATGTGGCGGCGGTGAGAGGTGGTTGTCGGTTATCGGTTTTCAGTTATCGGGTATCCCTTTTCGTTGGCGCTGGTCGAACGAAAACCGACAACCGATCACCGATAACGTTTCTCAGCGAAACGCATCCAGCCCCGTTATCGCCTGCCCCAGCACCAGCGTGTGGATGTCGTGCGTCCCCTCGTAGGTGTACACGCTCTCCAGATTGGCCAGATGCCGCATCGCCTGATACTCGGCCAGGATGCCGTTGGCGCCCAGCAGCCGGCGTGCTTCCCGGGCAACCTCGGTGGCCATGTCCACGTTGTTCCGCTTGGCGAGTGAGACCTGCTCCGGCGTCGCCGCCCCTCGATCCTTGAGCCGGCCCAGCTGGAGGCATAACAGCTGCGCCTTGGTGATCTCGGTGAGCATGTCGGCCAGCCGGGCCTGCTGGATCTGGAAGCCGCCGATGGGGCGATCGAACATGACGCGGGCCTTGGCGTAGCTCACGGCCTCCCCGAAGCACGCCATCGCCGCTCCCACCGCGCCCCAGGCGATCCCGTAGCGCGCCTGCGTGAGACACATGAGCGGGCTCCTGACCCCACCGCTCTTGGGCAAGAGCGCGTCCTTCCCCACCTTGACATCCTGCAACACCAGCTCGCTGGTGTCGCTGGCGCGGAGCGACAGCTTGCCCTTCTGGTCCTTGGCCGAGAAGCCCTTGGTATCCGTCGGGACGATGAATCCGCGAATGGACCTCGTGTCATCCAGTGCGCCGGTCTTGGCCCAGATGATGGCCACGTGCGCCGTGGAGCCGTTGGTGATCCACATCTTGGCGCCGTTCAGCACCCATCCATCTGCCAGCTCGCGCGCCGTGGTGATCATGCCGCCCGGATTGGACCCAAAGTCCGGCTCGGTGAGGCCGAAGCACCCGATGGTCTCCCCGCTCGCGAGCCGGGGGAGCCACCGCCGCTTCTGCTCCTCGCTCCCGAACGCGTAGATGGGGTACATCACCAGAGCGCCTTGCACCGACGCGAACGAGCGCACGCCGGAGTCGCCCCGCTCCAGCTCCTGCATGATGAGCCCATAGGCCACGTGGTTCAGCCCGGCGCAGCCGTATTCCTCGGGCAGATTGGCGCCGAACAGGCCCAGCTCCGCCATCTTGGGCGCCAGGTGCAGGGGGAACTTCCCCTGCACGTAATGGTCGCCGATGATGGGGATCACCTCGTCGTCCACCCAGCGACGCACCGTGTCGCGCACGGCTCGCTCGTCCTCGGTGAACAGGGACTCGGTATCGTAGAAGTCCACGCCCTGGAATGACATTAGCCTCCGACCTCAGGCCACGTCCGCCGCGACATCCGCGTCCGTGGCACCTTCCCCCGCCGCCCTGGCTCGCGCGAAGGCATGGACGTCCGAGCGGTGGAACGCCCGATGCTCGGCCTCCCAGCGGTACAACTCCACCTGGATCGCGTCGTCCCCGATCACGATGCGGTGAAACACCACGGGGCGGTCACCGCGGGAGCGCGCCGACAACGTCCCCGCGCAGGACACGATCACCCGCCGCGCAAGCAGCTCCGTCTTCTCCTGGTGGTCATGCCCGCAGAGCACCAGCTCGGCGCCGGACTCCACGATGCGCCGTTGCGCCTGCCGCCAGCGCGCCAGGCCCATCCGTTCCGACAGGTCGCCCCGCAACACGTTGTGATGCACCACCAGCACGCGGGTCTGCGCCGGCGGCGCCGCATCGAACAAGGCCTTCACCCGTTTCGCCTCCCGCTTGGGGAGATGGCCCTTTACCGCGATATCGCGCAGGCGCGGCGTCACCGAACGCCAGGAAACTCCGTGCGACGTCAGCGCGCCGGCGATGATCGCGTCCGGGAACACCATCGTCGGCGCGAGCGCGGGCCCAAAGTAGGTGCGGTACTTGGCGTACTTGGCTGCCGAGCCGAACGGAATGAACGGGCGCCACCACCACTGCACGTCGTGGTTGCCGGGCAGGACGTACACCGGGGCCGTACGCTCCAACTCCAGCGCGAAGGCCCGCGCCGCCTGGAACTCACCATGCCGCGCGCGCTGTGACAGGTCGCCCGCCACCACGATCGCCCGGGGCTCCAGGTCCGGCACCAGTGCCTCGACGCCCTCGATGTACCCGAGGTCGGCCACACCGCCGAAGTGGGGGTCCGCGAGATGGACAATGCTGAAGCTCATGCGGGCCTCTTCGTCATGGCAGCAACTCCCGCGCCGCGCGCTGCACCGTGAGCCGCACCAGCACGTACCACGCGGCCACCGCGAGCGCCGTCATCATGCGGGCCCGCGGGTCCGCCGGCATGCGGATCAGGGCGTAGGCCGCCAGCGCCGCCGTGGTCACCAGCGCCGCGAGATGGCCCAGCCGCCTGGCCCGCCGCTCGATCTGGTCGCGGCAGGTGCGGCACAACGTCCCGAACGGGAGCTGCACCGCCGCATGGCACCGCGGGCACTCGTGCTCAACCAAGCCGGCGACTAACGGCGTCTGCGAAAGCCTGGGTCGAAGCATTGCCTCCCAAGTCCCGAGTGCAGACCTTCCCCTCTCGAAGCGTGTCTTCCAGCGCCTGGCGGACGCGCCGGGCGGCGTCCGGCTCTCCCACGTGCTCCAGCATCATGCAGGCGGCGAACAGCAAGGCCGACGGGTTGGCCACCCCCGTCCCCGCAATATCGGGCGCAGACCCGTGCACCGCCTCGAAGATAGCAGCGCTCTCGCCGATGTTCGCCCCCGGCGCCAGCCCCAGCCCGCCCACCAGCCCGGCGATCTCGTCGCTCAATATGTCCCCGAACATGTTGGTCGTCACGATCACGTCGAACGGCGTCGGGTCCAGAACCAGCTTCATGGCGCACGCGTCGATGATGATGTCGTCCACCGCGACGCGTCCGGCGTACTCCTTGGACACCTCCCGCCCCACCTCCAGGAACAACCCGCTCACCGCCTTCAAGATGTTCGCCTTGTGGCAAATCGTCACTTTCTTGCGGCCGTGGGCCACGGCGTACTCGAAGGCGTAGCGCACCGCCCGCTGGCACCCCCGCCGCGTCACGATCGCCATCGATTGTGCGACCGCCTTGGGCTCGCCGGGTATGGAGATCGTCGTCTCGAACCCGATGTACAGACCCTCGGTGTTCTCCCGCACCAGGACGATGTCCACGTGGTCGTAGCGGCCGCCGGGCAGCACGGATTTCGCCGGTCGGACGTTGGCGTACAGGTCGAACTCTTTGCGCAACGCCACGTTGACCGAGCGGAAGCCGGTCCCCACGGGCGTAGTGAGCGGCCCTTTGAGCGCTACCCGCGTCTGGCGGATGCTCTCGACCGTGGCGTCCGGCAGCGGCGTCCCGGTCTCCTCCATCGCGGCCACACCGGCCAGCTGCTCATCCCAGTCTATCCCGACCCCAGCGGCCTCGAGCACCGAGAGCGCCGCTGCCGTGATCTCGGGGCCGATCCCGTCGCCGCGGATGAGCGTCACCCGCGGGCTCACGGGAGCCCCGGCGTGAGCGCCTTGAGGGCGCCCTGGAGGGCCTCCCAGGGGTCGGCCCCCGCCGCGTTCGCTACGGTGCGCCAGCCGACGGCGCCGGTGCGCACGTCCACCAGCACCAGCGTCAACTCGGCCCGGCCGCCGCCCTCCTTGGCGGGCACGAAGAGCAGGCTCGCCGGCACCAGCGCGTACCGGTCACCCGCCAGCGCCGTGAGGTTCCGCATCTGGCTCCAGAGCGGTTCCGGCAGTTGCCGGAGGCGCGGCCCGCGCAGCAACGACGTCGCCATCTGGTCCGGGTCGCCCGCAACGGGCGCCGCCCGGCGCGCCGCCTGGCGCACCGCCGGCGGCAACACCCACCGGACCTCCGGGGCGCGCCCGGTCAGCGTCTCTCCGAGCAGCGAGTCGGCGTGGTCCAGCGCCGTGCGGCGCGGCGTCAGCGCGGCGGTCCAACCCAGCGTATCATGAGCCGCGATCAGGGTGAGGGGGTAGACCACCACGCGTTGCCCCGCCAGACCCGCGGTGGGGAGTGGGGCCGTCGGCGAGGGCGCGGTGTCGGTGGGCTGCGAGCTGCCGCAGGCCGCCACCAAGAGCAGTCCCACGAACCCGGGAATCGGGTGGGGCATGGAAGTCAGGTTCGAGATCATCGCAGTCGCGGCTAGAGTGAGGAACCTAGCCAGCGGCGGAAACCGTGGCAAAGGCGGCTCAGACGAGCGTCAGGCCCCCATCCACCACGATCACCTGCCCGGTGATGTGGCGGGCTTCCTCGGAACAGAGGAACGTCACGACGCGCGCCACGTCTTCCGGCTCGGCGACCCGTCCGAGCAGCGACTCCTTCTCCGCGCGCTCCAGCATTTCCGGCGGCAGCCTCGCGATCATCTCCGTGCGCACGAACCCCGGGGCCACCGCGTTCACGTTCACGTTGGCGGCGCCCAGGTCCACCGCAGCCGACCGGGTGAGCCCGATGAGCGCGGCCTTGCTGGCCGCGTAGTTGGCGATGCCGAACCCCGGCGTGTACGCCTGGTGAGACGCGACGTTGACGATCTTGCCGTAATGTTGCTTGCGGAAGGTGGGGGCCACGGCGCGGATACAGTGAAAGGCCCCGGTGACGTTGGTGTCGAGCACTTCGCGCCAGGCGTCCTCCCCCATCCGCCATAACGCGCCGTCGCGCGCGATCCCCGCGTTGTTGACCAGGTAGTGCGCGCCGCCCAGCTCCGCCTTGGCGGCCTCCACGAAGCCGTTGACCGCATCGCCGTCGCGCACGTCGCACACGGCGCAATACACCTCGATGCCGAGGCCCCGGAGCGCCGTCTCCGTGAGCAGCGCCTGCGCGGCGATGTCCCGATTGGGCAGCAGCACGTAGTTGAACCCCACGTGCACGCCCCGGCGGGCGAAGTCCAGGGCGATGGCCCGGCCCAGCCCCGTGGCGCCGCCGGTGACGATCGCCACGTTGCCTTTCATCTCGCGGGGCTCGACCCGCGCAGGCCTCTCGCGCGGTGCGACGGCCGCGCTCGAACCCCGCCCGCGCTCTTCGCCAAAGATGGGCCCAGAGTGGAACGGAATGGAGATGCCGCCCGAGTCAGTGGAGCACCGAACGTACGTTCGAAACGGCAGGCGAGCAACTAGGCGTGGGGCCCCGAAGGGACCCACCGGCTCTCTCATCGCCCTTGGATGACCGACGCGCCCTGCACGCCGTGACCACGCCGCACCTACGCGCCCTCTGGAACCCCTCGGCGCGGCGACCAGAGTCGGCGAACTCCGGGGCACCGCACCAGGGTTGCCGTCGGAGACACCAGGCCACATTCTGTGTACCCATGAACAAACCCCTCTCGATCCTCCTCTGGGCCGCCATCTCCACCGGCGGCGCAGCCGGGTTCGCGGTCCTGGCGCTCCACCGCGGCGAGTCCGTGAACGCCGCCTGGCTGGTGATCGCGGCGGTCTGCACCTACATGGTGGCGTACCGCTTCTACGCCCGCTTCATCGCCCGCCGGGTGATGGAGCTGGACGACCGGCGCGCCACGCCCGCCGAGCGGCTCAACAACGGCCGCGACTTCGTTCCCACCAACAAGTGGGTGTTGTACGGACACCATTTTGCCGCCATCGCGGGCGCGGGCCCGCTGGTGGGTCCGGTGCTCGCGGCGCAGTTCGGGTATCTGCCGGGCACGCTCTGGCTGATCATCGGCGTGGTGGTGGGTGGGGCGGTCCAGGACTTCGTGATCCTGTTCGCCTCGGTGCGCCGGAACGGGAAGTCGCTGGGCCAGATGGCCAAGGAGGAGGTCAACCAGGTCACCGGCATGGCGGCCATGGTCGCCATCCTTGCGATCATGATCATCCTGCTCGCGGTGCTGGCGCTGGTCGTGGTCCGGGCGCTCGCGGCGAGCCCGTGGGGGACGTTCACGCTGGCCTGCACCATTCCCATCGCGTTGCTCATGGGATGGTGGATGCGCACGATCCGGCCTGGCAAGACGCTGGAAGCCACGTTGATCGGGGTGGGCCTCTTGATGCTGGCGCTGTGGGGCGGGCGACTCGTGGCCGAGCACCCCACGTGGGGGGCGTTCTTCACGTTGAAGGACGTGACGATCTCCTATTGGATGATCGCCTACGGATTCGTGGCCTCCGTGCTGCCCGTGTGGCTGCTGCTGGCGCCGCGCGACTATCTGTCCACGTTCATGAAGGTGGGCACCGTCATCGCGCTGGCGATCGGCATCCTCATCGTGCTGCCGCCCGTCCACATGCCCGCCGTCACGCGGTTCGTGGACGGCACCGGGCCGGTGTTCGCCGGGAAGCTCTTTCCGTTCGCGTTCATCACCATCGCCTGCGGTGCCATCAGCGGATTCCACTCGCTGGTAGCCTCAGGCACGACGCCCAAGATGGTGATGCGGGAATCCCATCTGCCGATGATCGGCTACGGCGGGATGCTGATGGAATCGTTCGTCGGGGTGATGGCCATGGTGGCGGCGACCGTGCTGGACCCCGGGATCTACTTCGCGATCAACGCCCCCGCGGGGCTCCTGGGGACGACCCTGGAGCAGGCGTCGCAAACCATAGCGGGGTGGGGCTTCACCCTCACGCCGCAGCAAATGACGGACCTGACCAACGCCGTGGGCGAGGCCACGCTGCTATCCCGCACCGGAGGCGCCCCGTCGCTCGCCGTGGGGATGGCGCACATCTTCTCCGGCGTATCGGCCAAGATTGGCGGGCAGACCCTCACCGCCCTGTGGTATCACTTCGCCATCCTGTTCGAGGCGCTGTTCATTCTGACCACGATCGACGCCGGCACCCGCGTGGGCCGGTTCATGGCGCAGGAGCTCGGTGGGCACCTCTGGCCCAAGTTCGGCGAGGTGTCCTGGTATCCCGGTAACGTGCTGGCCAGCGCGTTGATCGCGGGGGGCTGGGGCTACTTCCTGGTGCAGGGCGTGCTGGATCCCCTGGGCGGCATCAACACGCTGTGGCCGCTGTTCGGCATCAGCAATCAGCTGCTGGCGGCGATCGCGTTGACCGTGGCGACCACCATTATCATCAAGATGCGGAAGGCCCGTTACGTGTGGGTCACGCTGGTGCCGCTGGCCTGGTTGGCGACGGCGACCATCACGGCCGGCATCCAGAAAGTGTTCGCCGCCGATCCGCGGCTGGGGTTCCTCTCCCACGCCCGTTCGCTGGCGGGCAGCGCCGACCCCTCGGCCCCGCGGCTGATCTTCAATGACTACCTCAACTCCGGCCTCGCTGTCGCGTTCATGGTCGTGGTGGTCCTGGTGATCATCGCGGCCGCGCGGGAGTGGTATCTCACGCTGTGGGGCAACAAGGAGCCGGTGCTGCAAGAGGCACCGTTCGTGCAGAGCGCCTACGCTGCAGGAGACTGACACCATGGAACGCAGGGAATTCGTCGAACGGAGTGCATTGGCCGCGGCGGCGGTTGCCCTCCCGGCATTGGGACGCATGAGACCCGTGACGGCGCCCGAGCCTCTTCCCGAGCAGCAGTCGTTCGCGCTCGCCGAGATGACCGTGGCACAGCTTCAGGACGGCATGAGGAGCGGAAAGCTCACCTCGCGGGGGATCACGCAGACGTATCTCCGGCGCATCGCGGCCCTGGACCGCCAGGGTCCCACGCTGCGCGCGGTCCTGGAGACCAACCCCGACGCCCTCTCGATCGCGGAACAGTTGGACGCGGAGCGCAAAGCAGGGAAGGTGCGCGGGCCGCTGCACGGGATTCCCGTGATCGTCAAGGACAACATCGACACGCACGACAAGATGCAGACCACGGCGGGCTCGCTGGCGCTGGAAGGCAACTTCGCGGAGCGGGACGCGTTCCTGGTGGACCGGCTCCGCGTGGCGGGCGCCGTGATCCTGGCCAAGGCGAACCTCTCCGAGTGGGCCAACTTCCGGTCCAGCCGCGCGTCGTCCGGGTGGAGCGGCCGAGGGCGGCAGTGCAAGAACCCGTACGTGCTGGACCGCAACCCCAGCGGATCCAGCTCCGGCTCGGCCGTCGCCGTGAGCGCCAGTTACTGCGCGGTCGCCATCGGCACGGAGACCGATGGGTCCATTATCAGTCCTTCGAACGCCTGCGGCGTGGTGGGCATCAAGCCCACCGTCGGTCTCGTGAGCCGGGCGGGTGTGATTCCCATTGCCCACAGCCAGGACACCGCGGGCCCCATGTGCCGTACCGTAGCGGACGCCGCAGCTCTGTTGAGCGCGCTCACCGGCGTGGACCCTCGCGACCCGGCGACGGCGGAGTCCGCAGGCCACATCGCACCGGACTACACCGCGTTCCTGGACGCCAACGGACTGCGAGG